>WLWD01006086.1_pt1 | contig 70340 bp, 46 predicted proteins | sample 6712731 | NCBI WGS metagenome assembly WLWD01 (sample SAMN12718690, study PRJNA576275) | sponge metagenome | isolation source: marine sponge | host: Mycale hentscheli | place: New Zealand: South Island, Marlborough, Capsize Point | collected 2014-11-01 | reverse complement strand
ACCAACTCAACTTGGACAGACTATTACACCTTATTTGGTGTGATGAGCAACTAGTAAATTGTTTTTAGGAGTTTGAAAAAAAATTAAAAGAATAATTTCTAAAAGAACATCGATTATGTACTTTAATTATTCATAATAAATTATATGCTTTTGACTGTGAAAATTTATCAATTATACATTCACACCTATAACTTTTTCCTGTTAGTGTGTGAGTCTTGCAACCTGAACAAGTAGAAGTCCTTAGTTGAACAAACTAACACATGTGTACATTAATTATATCCAATCATATTCATGATCCTTCCAGCATGTCACCCCCTATATGTATGCTGTGAATTGTTTGCCAAAATTGGTCCACCATAATCAAGCTGGTAAATGCAGACTGTGTTACCTGCTAGTGGCTTGTTGCTGTGGTCCATGTCCGCCCTGTTGCTCGCCACACAAGAGCGGGGCGTCAACTTGTTGACCTGTGCCAACCTCCAGCTCAGGAATTTACGACCCCTGAACAGTGTGTGCTACATATTATCAGAGTTGCAAGGTTCAATTGATCATGCGACGGCCTTTATTAAGTATTTTTGTAGTCAATGAGCCGATTTTTGCTTTGTGGCCTAGTTTCCTTTGTGCCTTTATAGCTTAAGTTGTGAGTGTGGAAAGGTGGAGTGTCCTGTTGATGCAGAAGGGTACAGGACCATCTTATTAGGATGTTGGTAAGTTTGTTTCTCAACTTGTTCAATGACAAATGTCAATAGCCAGTAGATTATAATTATATAGCCATAATTTAACTAGCAGCTTGCCATACAGCCGCCACAGTTAAGCTTTTAGTTACTTAAATTTAAAATGTGTACTATGTCAGTTATATTTATGCCAAGTTTTTTTCTTGTATTAGATGTGATAATTCAGGCCAACTCAGGCTACACTCCACCCTCAACTTGAATCTCAACTGTTTGTATTTTTGTCAATTTTATTTTATTCTTCATAAGTTTTCCATAGAGCGGTTTCACCGTGACGAGATATGTCGTCACTCCACCTGGTGGTGTACAACTCACCGAAGCCATAGAATGGCAGAAGCCATAGAATACTCCCCTTACGCGCTAAAGTTGGCAGGAGCAGAGAAATTGCGGTATGCGGAGAAGTTAACTTTAATAAATGGACAAGATCCTTTCCTCTTGGGGAGTTCTGGAATTGAGAAACAACCTCTTCCTCCCATTGAAGCTACAGACCTTGTGTCATACTTGGTTTTGCAGACCAGTTTTGTAACTGCAAAGCAATTTAAAGCACATAAATCCATGGAGGCTTACAATCAGTTTGCAAGTGGCTGGGAAAAGAAGTGTCTGCATGGAGTATTAATGGAAAATCAGTCATTACTGGAAGGGTAAGTTTTTTCTTTCTTTTTGTAACTTTCTTGGCATTCTTTATTTGCTTATGTTTAGGTGAGGCATTCCCATCGCTGCAACGAAACACTTTTGTCGTGTTGGATTATTTGTGAGCAAAATGGTGAAATTTGTTGCGCGTACTGTACCTGTATGGCAGGTCTTGGTGAGGTTTGTACTCATGTTGCCTCTGTTCTATTTTACATAGAAACATCCACTAGACATGCACTCAAGAATAATGCAAGTGGATTATTCCATCGTACCAAAAAAATATACCATACTACCCAATTAAAGATTTGGATTTTACATCAGCTAAAGGGAAGAAAAAAAAGATTGATGATTTGGAAATAACTCCTCCTTCTAATCCTTCTAAACGAATAAGAAGAACACATATCATTGCCTCACTTGAAACTACAGATATAAACTGCTTTCACAGGAATGAGAGTATTTATGATTCCGCAACAGTTGATAAAAATTTTGCTTGAAGAAAGACCCAGATGATACTTTGAGATTAGACCATAGACATTCTTATTATTATCAGGTCCAAACCCAGATTTTTGTATGTGGTGTGGAATATTGTGATTTTGTTTTGTGTACTTTTCCTGACAACAAAGAGCCAGAAATATTTTGTGAACGTATTCAGGCAGATCGAGATCTTTGGACTCAATGTTTGACCAAGTGTATTGATTTTTTAAAGATTTGTATTTTGCCTGAATTGCGGGGCACTGGTACACGAGACCTTTTACTTCTTCTTCCTCTACACTACCAGGCCCATCCAAATCTAAAAGTTTGGAGGACTGTGACCAATGTTTAACATACTGCTATTGCAAAGAGCCTGAGCGTGAAGGAGATGAAATGATTGGATGTGACAATTCAAACTGTACTATTGAATGGTTCCACACCAGATGTTTAAAGATTAAGATTGTTCCCAAAGGAAAATGGTATTGCCCTACATGCAGAAAGCTATCCGAGTTCAAGTCAAAAGGAAAATCAAAAGAAAAACTGCTGTAAATGTATCACTGTGGAACTCTTATATTTTATGTGATTATAATTTTTTTATAATTATTAATAATTAAATTGAAAGACTAGAATTTAGAAGGTGACACACAACTAAGTAGCTAGGTAATAATAATATAACCAAAAAAGTTAATCAAATGGTACTACAGAATCACAGATGTTGTAGAGAGCACAACAGACACGCACTATACAATCAACAAGGGGGATATCTTCTTGGTCTCTTTTGATCATAAAATCAATCCGCAAAGTTCCTTTAAAATAGTATACTTTTGACGAACAGCCCCAATAACACGTTCAACGTGAATTCTGACATTTGCTATACTACGAGTGTCTTCCACCTCCAGAGCAGACAACTGATCTTTTCCTTTAGTGATGGAATGTGCAATTTGGCTTGCATAACACCGACAGATTCTGCAATGTGGAAACCCCGATCAGCCAAAACAACATCACCAGGAAGAAGATAGTTCAATATGCCACAGTGATCGGTAAGATATTTATCACTGACTCTACCTCCCCATGTATCAGAGAAAAAAGAAACTACACCTTGTGGTGCAATACCGATCAACACTTTCACAGTGTTATGATGTTTATAGCTTGACCAAGTGCTCGCTCTGGCTAATATATTAGACGGTCGCTCTATAAATAATATCTCAAAGTCCAGAATAACAACTACTTTCTTGCCAAAAGAAGCTGTGTAGCAGGCAGGCGTTGATGTCCACAACATTGCACGGTCAGGCCACTTAATCAAGGGTTTTAGCTTGATATCCAGCACTTCAAAAAAATTCTCGATACTGTTGCTGTACCCCCCCCCTACCCCCTAAGCACCCCCACCCTCCACGCCCCCCCCCCCTCCCTGCTTTAGTCTTGCGTAGCCAGACCCTTTAGTAAAGGGACTGGCTACGTGAGACTATCCCTGCTTGACCAGACTCTTTTCCACGCCTTGCGATTGGTAAAGGGTCTGGCCTGTTCAGACTACCCCCCCCCCCCACCCCCGCACGCAAATACTGAAAATGACTTCAGCTTAATTAATTACGCAACGGATAGTGAAACTTTAAATAATCTTATTGTGTCCATTACCTTACGATTTGTTTCACTGCTTTTATAACTACTATGGGTACAGCTTCGTATTATAATAACCGAATGGGCTTTACTGTACCACAAACTACTGTGGCCTACACTGGCCACAGGGCTGAAATGTTTTGTAATAGCTATGAGGTGCCCCAGTGGACTAAGAAAGGAGAAGTAAATCACTTGTTTAATCACACATTAATTATAGAAAAATTAACAGAAGAGGATTCTGGAGTCTATATTTGTCGAGGTACTCTGAATGAGGAAGGACAACCATTTGTAGCCTCCTCAGAGCTTTTTGTTGGAGGTATGTGTGCACGGAATTTATACTAATCTAACAGGGATAGATATAATGACCAATTTGTAGTGTGAAGGTTTATTGAGAAAGCGTATTTTATACCTAACCTACTGAGCTTATATAAACTGCCTTTTCTGAAATCAAGTTATTTAATTTTAGATATGTACTGACTAAAGTAAAACATGTAATAGTGCCCTCCTATGCATCATGTACCTAAAATGCATTACATACACCAAATATTTGTCAGTGTCTATTCACCCCTGGAAATGCCTTTTTCTGTGATATAAAAGTTCTGCAAGTCGTTGTATTATATGTTCTCAGACCCTTTCCTTCCCCGCGTAGCGGTTAGGGTTGGTAAAGGGTCTGGCTATGCGAGACTAGTTCCATATTCACATGATTTCACTAGTTTGTATAACTCAGCGACATAGGCTTCTACCTTTTGGAACTGTTACAGTGACTGTCAGAACACAGTTATCAAATAATTATCTATTATTCTTTCATAAATCACACTTCTTTGTAGTTAAAATGAACATGAAATACTGTATGCTTTGAAGAGATTGAGTTGTTAAATTGAATAGGAATAAAATACAATTCTACAGAAAATTCTACATTATGAAGCTGTAGTAGCAAAGTGGCACTATAAGTTTGAAGTTATGGCATATAGAATTACATATGACTCTATGAATATTGTAGTTGTTATGTCTTTTATTCAATGTAGTCAAAGATAACACTAAGGTAAATCCTGGAGGCTACATTATAGTCCCGAGGTTCATAAACCTCTTGCTCATGTGTGTCACGCATAGTAAATACTTCACTTGGTTTCATTCACTAATCCAAGAAAATTTGAAGATAATTGCAAGAAATAGACATCTAGTTATTTCATCTGCTATAAAAAATAGTGGTAATTACTATTGCTATGGAACTTACTCAAACGGGACACATTTTGTGGCATTAGCAACTGTTGAAGTCTATTGTAAGAAAATAATGTATTATGCATAATTAAGCAATTGTAGCTAGACTTTGCAATTATAACCTGCATGATACAACATATTGTATTGCTGAGCTATAAATAAAATTATATGGTATGCACAAAATTATGCTGTGTTAATATAAAACATAATAGCAGTTTTATATTAATTTTGTTGCAGACAATCGTAGAATTTTTATGACAGGGACACTAGACACATATTCCATATGTTGCCGTTCTATTACTCCACCATTGTGGCAATTTAACAATCAAGACATAAGAACTCTCATGGTTGATATAATTTACACGAACTCGTACCATTGTCTTAAGGGAAATATGTCTTATGTTAAGAATGGCGTGTATAAATGTTCTGGTAAATTGAGAAATTATGTCACTTTTATGGCAGAAAAGTATATACCATTAACAGGTACAACATACCAAATAGATATAATATATAATATATATTATATATGTTATATATAGTACTTATTAAATGAGTCAGAGTGTGATATGGTGAAATATTTCAAGAACAGGCTAATTTTTTTCAAGAGCCAGAGGAGGTGAAAACTGCTAACATACTGTTATAGTTGTGCTTACATCCTATGTGGCTCCCAAAATCAAGTTCACAGCAGTTTTCAGTTTTGATTAGCTGAGTAGTGAACAACTACACACATAGGGATTTTTAATATTCACTTCTATCAAAAAATTCAAATACTAAAGGTCACATGTAAATATTGTTTTTGTTCCTTTGAGTATTTATATTTCATCAGTACAAATGCAAAGGTGTGTAAGATACCTAATCATATGTATCACTCGTATTTTTAGGATTACAAGTCACCCTTATGGGTTTTTAAGTACAATACAATGAGCTTTATTGTAAGAGTATATACTATCCTAGATTCTATCAGATATTTAGTGGGGACTAGGTGAATACAGGAAAGTGGAATAAAAGTAGTAAATAGATACTTGCTACTAGGTACACATCATCTAATTTTACTAAGTGCATAAAATAACTATTATTTAACCGTCTGCTATCTTTTTATTCCCTAGGTTCTGAAAATTTTCCTAGTTTAAAGGCCTCAATAATATCAACGTCATTGGGATTGAACATAAAACTAGTTTGTAATCATCAGGAAGAGATAAACTGGGACATCCATAGCCCACTTCTTCAATTTCCTAACATAAATATTGTTAAAACTTGCAATGGTAGTGAACTTTTAATAAGACAATACAATTTGGACAATGAGGGTCAATATGTGTGTTACTATAAGAAGTGGCATACATACTTCTCAACACAATTGAGCCTTCGAAGTAAGTAGCCACATACATTGTAAAAAACTTTTTGGTATGCATCACAACCACTTATAGCAACACATTATTGGTGTGCATTACTACTCAATAATAAAAGTTTGTCTCTCAGACCTCATTAGGTGCCTCTCTCAATAATATTACTACACCTTATTTGGTGTGATGAGCACACAACAAATTGTTTTTAGTAGTTTGAAAAAACTTGGAAAGAATAATTTCTGAAAGAATCGTGATTATGTAGTTCAATTATTCATACTATTTGCAATCTTTGACTTTAAAAATCACTCGATAATACATTTACCTCTAGAAAGCATTTCTGTTAGTGCTTGCTTCATACTATCAGAGTTACTCTATAATTGTGCTGCATGTAGCTGCTTGTATATTAGTAATAGTTTTCTGAAAGATTTTTTAGAGCAATACCATATTTACTTTGACTTTCCCTCCAGCACAAACATGACCACTAGTATTTTTAGTATAATCACCTATATACCAAGGATAGTAGTACAATGTGCAATTTTAAAATGCAGCTGTGGAAATATACCAATATTGTATTTTGTTGTTGTGCAATAATAAATATTAAGTTTAGTTTACTATACATATCGTATCAGGCACTATAATTTCATCTATGAATCAGGAGTAACAGATGTGGGTCACTATTCAGTTGCTTCCTATGAAAATATCAATACAGTACTAATTTACTGGCTTATATAAAATTAGGTACTGGGAATCGACTACTGCAATAGGTAATTGACATATCGACTAACCAAACTAGGTTCATAAAAAACTATAGTTGACCCTAAGTTAAATTATGTTAACATTCACTGTAACCATCGATTGAGTAGTAGCTACTTCACAAAGGAAAATAAGCCTGCTTGGTTTAACTACATTCAGCTATCTATAAACATGCTTTCAATAAGCTTATATCAAAGTTAATCTTTGAAGAAAAAAAATGTTTAGACTTGACATACTGTCGTTAGAGATGATACTTTCTGCCCAAAAGTTGCTAAAACTAGTTCGTTATTTTCTTCTTTCAGTTTCTGATGGTGACTTTCAATAATCTCCAATTAGGTGTTATTATAATACCTGTATTTTGCTACAAGTGTGTGCCTAATGCTTTAAAATACTATCATAAAAAATCTATTTTTCTACTATGGTAGTAGCATATACATTCTGCTTTTTAATGCAAGTATCTATATTCAAATTTAAATGGCAGAAATACTGCAAAATTTTTACTTCGTGCAAATAACGTATTTTGTTTTATGTGTTGTATGATTACTTTATGGTGAAATATTACAAATATTGCAGGCACCATGGTGTCTTTAATGAATGTGGCATACAGAAGTGCATCACTATATTGACAGATTATAAACTAAAATATAGGCCAAGTGTTTTCAAATTATTATTAATTATACACTATTTATCACTGTTAGATCTGTAATATGTTTTGAACTCAATGTTAGCTCACTGATTATTCGTTGGAAATGAAATAATTGAATAGTGTTTGCTATGCACTTATAAAACTATTCACTTGATTACTTGGCTTTTCGCACTTTATTTTATGTAAACGCTCTTGTATTTTTTGTTTTGCAAGAAAGCCCTACATACCCTTCATTTGGTTCTTTATTAAGTGAGAAGCCCTGCACTGACTTTCCATAATAGTGATGTATCATGTCATTTATTTGTGCCCAACCTTTGGCTTTATCTAGTGAGCCAGTGACAGGAGTAGAGAAAGTTGCTTTAAAGCAGGGTAAGGTGGGGGTATACCACATATGCCTACGTACCTGCATAAACAAAAAAAATTTAACCAAATAAAAAATTTAACGTTATTTTAAAAATCGGATGGATCCAAGATGTTTAAATGATTTAGTTCAATTAAATGGTTTAACAATAATATCATTCCTTTCTGTTAATCCCTGAGCAATGCCATTAGCACCATCATTATTTTCTTCTTACCAAAAAGCTGAACTCAACTAAGTGCCATAATAGACAGCTGTAAGTACCGAGTTCAATAGTTGGTAAGAAAAAAATGATCTATGATTCAAATATTATAGAATGTACCTATTCCCCTTAATAGATATTGCCTTCTTTTCAATTTGAACTGTTGAGGGTAAAACAATCGCCCCTGAATGTAGTTTTTAAATCTGATTTCACTAGTTAAGAGAAAAGAGGGAACCTTGCCTATACATCAGTTCCATGCATTTCCACTCTGCAGGTGTAAGCTAGATGATGCCTAAGAGAAGTGAAAGCTGACAGAACAGCCACATTAGACTTCATACAATTGATGAAGGAGTATTTTATATGTTATTTAAAGTATGGTTTCAATGTTATTTTTTAAAACGTCAAAGGCAGTACTAAGGATTGGAGCCTGATTGTTTTGTAGTTGTTCAGCTAATTCTTCTGCCATCAATCTAAGTTCATAGTAATTTTGGCCCAGTATTGTATATAGCATTGAGAATCTTCAGATTTGGTAGCCCTGTGTAAAACTTTCCCACATCATCATTAACAAAAGTCTCTTCAGAAATGGAGCTGACTAACCCACATCAGAAGATTTTTTATTGTTATTTTCATCTGCTCAACATTTTCTGGGCAATCAGTCTAAGTTGAGACTTCAGATTCCAGATTTCTCTACATCAACTGTTTGTGAAGAAGAATGGGCTGTAGCAGGTAATGCGTTCATACAAATTTCATTTCTATTGTGATTGTTGTTACTTGAATCATATAGAGAGTCGTTTAAACCAATCTGAATAGTTGTGTGCAATCACATCATTTTTAGCTGCTGTCACCTCATTCTTGGCTGCTACCCTAGCTTTCCTGCTGTCATATACCCTCCTTGAACTGTAGAAATCATAGCACCTGACATATTGTGACCCAAGTGAAGGGTAGGCAACCTGGTTTTGTTTCATCCAACAAATGAGCAGCACTTTAAGTGCTTTGAACAAATTCTGTCATTCTTCATGATTTTTTCTGCAAGTCCAACTCTAGATACAAGGTTAAAATTTTCTCTTGCGGTTTTTTTTTTTTTGCTTAGACAACATACTTCTTGAAAATTACTGGGGTTGGGGAATTGAAAAATGAAATGTCCATATTTCTGCAGGATCGCTTTGAACAACAAAACACAATACAAAGCACCATAGCAGCTTGTACACCAGTACTTTGCCGCTCAAATATCATGTGACTCCTGATGTCACCTGAAGAGCCCTATACGGCGAAGTTTAAAAACATCTGGTTATCAATGCGATAGTAACTGGTCCCAGCAACCGCTTGGCATTTTCGCAGGAATTCTAGCACCCCGTCTCACTCGCTCCGCTCGCTCGCCAATAAACGAACATCCCCGAATTTCAATTGTGGAGTGTCTCGCTGCCAATAAGCTGGGCTGAAAAATTCGCGTTTTCTCAAAATAAGTCAGAAGTAAAAAAAAAAGAGTCAGTTTGTACCAATATCCAATGTTAATTTTCAATATTCTCCGACATGAGAGCGTGACAGAAGACACGGACAAACAGACAGACTACTACCTTAAACTTCTCACGCTCTGAGGGTTAATAACGACGAACTTAGGTGTCACAGTGGACGCTAAAAAGGAATATAAATAGTAATAATTTATATCTAGATAAACCTTATGATTTATGTTTTACTCCACCTATTGATATTAATTGAAGCCAGGTTACCTAGGGAACAGCATTATGGCTATACTAGTCCTCAAATTGTGGTGGCCTACGTCGGCGAGAGTGTTGAAATGTTTTGCAGTAGCTGGGATCTTCCTCATTGGATGAAAGAGGGAGGAGAAAATCATACTCACGACTTCACTTTAACTATAAAAAATTTAACTGGAGATGATTCAGGAATGTATATTTGTAGAGGTACTCTTGGGAATAGAGACTTGTTTTTAGCCAAATCAAAGCTTTTTGTTGGAAGTAAGTGGCCGATAATGTAAAATATATTGCATAGAAAATTAGAACCAGGTACTGCACCACAAGGGTCAAGTGCACTACCCACCTAACATATAAAGGTCTCCTCCACCCGCCCCCATCCATCCAGCATAAAGCTTTCCTCTTGATAATAACGATCTACTCACCTAGCCCAACCGACTCAATCAACCCAATTACTTGTCTGGCGTCGCCGACCCTTTACCTTCCCTATATTGGTGGGTGGGAGGAAGGAAAGGGCCTGGTAGCTCTATATTATGTCCAAGTTGAGTTTACACGTCCGCAAGCGCGGTATATGTGGAGTGCATTTAGTTCTTAACCAGAAGCAATTTAGTCATGTGAATACAAGTCATTTAAGCGCGCAACGTTGCACGTGAAAGGGGCGGTAACGCAGGTGCCCATATTGTAAGAAATAAATTTAGTGAAGTTTATGGAGTTTTTCGGGCGCTGTTCTGCTCATCTCGTCTGTTTTCAGCTATATTTATGTTTCTTATGCTCGTACAGCAGATGGAATGCGCAAACTGGTGAGTGTTCTTCTAAAGAGACAAGATTAAAAGCAGTCGATTCTAACTACTGTGTCCCATGAAATATTCTGATATTTACAGGATTCAGCAGTGTAAATAAAGTTATTAGACTTTCTTGTTGAATAAAATTATCAATTGTTTCATTTATGAAAATTGATGAGATGATAGAATTTAAGTAGTACACATATGTGACCGGTTTTGGGAAAATCGGCCTAAACGCGGCATCTAAAGTTTTCTAATTTATTCCACACTGCGTCCAGCTTAAAAAGTGAACTTTTTGAATTCATCATATAGAAACAAAATACAGCCTTTTGATATGCATGTACCTTATTGTTACTCCTCCAAATATTGTTTCCAACTGCTACAAAATCACTTTAACTCATAGAAGGTAGAGAACCGCGCATCGCCCATAGACTGCAATACATTATTCGCCATTTTATTTGACGGCAAACTTTCGTCTACGCGTCGTCATTAATCGTAACTAGTGATGTGCTTGAGCACAAATGGCGAGCGAGCCTAAAGACTATAATATTTTCATATGAATGATTTAGACTTTTAACACTGAAGCTACTGAAAATAAGGTCCAGTTTGTTTATTTAGCATACAGGGTAAAGGGATTTCAGTGCCATAGTAACAACTAACTCTCTTCAACTGCTTGAATTGAAGGGGAAAAAACAACAACAAAACAATACACGTTATTTAAAAGTTTTCTTTGCGATATTCTTTAGCTAAGTAGTGGTTGTAACACACAATGCTTTGACACAACTGGACATGCACCTACATGCATCTACACAGACTTACCTTCGCAGTAGTCTAGTGGACAATGTATTTTCAAGTAAATACTGTTGCGCACGGCTTATAACCATGACAAAGAGCGCATTGACTTACCACCACCACTAACTCGAATAGAAATGGAAGTCCCTTAAGTTTTCAAGTTTTAATTGTACCCCCAAAAGAATTCAAAACGCAATTCAATTTCTAGTATGATACGGGTACTGATCGATAAACCAGCGGATTCTGTTTAGTGTAATTTGGGACGGGGTCGACCACATAACTAACACAAAAACGCGAGGGTCAAAGTACAAAATGACATACGTACGTCCAAACATATATACAAACAAATAAACAAACATCCCCGATTTTTTCATTTTTACCCCTGTAAGTGTCTCGCTCGCTACGCTCGCTCGCCAATTAATCGTAATTGGTTTGTGCCTCGCAACGCTTTACCCACCAGTAATACGGGTATTCCCCTTTATAGTCGCGCTTGCATCGCTTGATATGGCTTCTGGTTCGACCACTATGGCGTTGCTGGTACTACCGGCAAGCGTACGCGAAGTGAATCGCAGTTGCTGCAGGACACCACTACTCCTTCCAAGAGATCTTCCTATTTTAAGGCTGAAGGGAAGTTGAAGGAACTGAAAAAACTCAATGCTACAAAAGCCCCTAGAGGTAGACATGTTATGTCCCCACAACCACAGCAAGTAGTCCCACATTCTCCTTCAACCTCTCCTTCACCTGCCCAATCACCCTCACCCTCACCCTCACCTGCCCCATCACCCTCCCCATCGAAGGATGTGTTGCATGCTGTAATAAAGCAACGTTCATTTGTGATTGAACAAGGCGTACATATTTTACATTCACTGGTAGAACGCAACACAACATTTGCTATCCAAAAGGCTATAGTCCTTCAGATGTTTGGTGCTGCTGTTAGTTCGGGGATGGGAATACTGGAAGCATGCAACTTGTCTTTAATGGCCACTGGATTCAATTCTCGGGTAATACATCGGTGGGCAAAGGAAGTTTTTGTTGACTTCTTTGGAACCATTTCCTCTCTTGAGGATGTAACTGATGAGAAGTTGCAGGATGAATTGGAGTCAGGAAGAGGCAGGCATCCAAAGTGGTCATCATTGATCTCTGACGAGAACTTCCAGAGCGAATGTAGAAGTTTTGTTCACCTGAATGCAAACGTGAAGGGGAAACCAAATCTGACGTTGATGGATGTTGTTTCGTGGATTAAGGCCTCACATGGAGTTGAAGTGAGCAAGTCTACCGTTTCCTTATGGCTACATGATCTAGGCTTCTCGTATCAGCAGCATACTAAAGGTGTTTATTTTGACGGGCATGAAAGGCCAGATGTGGTTGCTGATCGTGAAGCCTACTTGGAACGTTTGATGTTGCTGGAAAAGCGAACATGGCACTACCACTCTCCATCTCCAGATCCAGCCTTAAGACCAGTTATTCGGATCTATCATGATGAGTCCACTTATTATTCGAATGCGGACCAATCATTCCATTGGTCAGACGGCTCCCAACTAGTCCTGAAGCAAAAGTCGCTGGGACAAGCCATAATGGTATCTGACTTTGTGGAGGAGGTTGGAGGACTGCTGGAGCATGAGGGCGAGAAGGCTTCCCTGCTTTTGGAGCATCAGACAGACGGATACTTCACAAATACCATGCTCATCTCTCAGGTCTGAAACAATGTAGATAATATTGTATAAATTGTTTTAAGCATTGTGCATTCGTTTTACAACTTGGTTAGCTAGTGCACTTTATTAATGCTCACTAATTATAATGACATACAAAATCATTTTTTAGACTCACAAGGCAATTTCCTTGTTTGAGAGGAAGTATCCGCAATGTCAAGGCCTGTTCATCTTCGACAATCCTCCTTCTCCTTTTCAGAGCCACCACAAAGCAAAAGATTTCAACTTATTTTAATTATTATTTAACTGGCTCTTTTCAGAGCCACCACAAAGCAAGATTTCAACTTGCTTAACAAGAGAACATACTCACCTATTAGTTTGCAGTGAGTCAATTGCATTACGTCTTCCTTCAATGTTACCAGGATGGTAGTAACATCTTCAATGTTGCACCCAATCACGTGGAGAAGCAAGCACTGTTCTTGATGATGCATCATGCAAGGCGTAACCTTGTCCTGATGGAAGTTGAGGCGTCCAATTATTCTGTAATTATGGCTAGATGTTACAGCCGAGTGTGATGTAGTGTTGGGTCCATCAAGTTTCTGGGAAATTGAATGCCCCATGTGGTTGTTATATTTGTTTACATTATCGTATTTGTAGCCAATATTTGTTTACGACGTATTCGCATGTGCCGTTTGTTACGTTTCTTACATTGTATTCGCATGTGCCATTTTCGTTTAAGTGTTGATGTTAATTCGTTTTCGTCTTTCAATGAGTTTTGTTGTGTATGTATTGGGGGTGTTTTGTTTAAATATGTTTTGTCTACATGTATGTCGGACTTTCTGGGGGTGGAAAATGTAGGAAGTGTTGTGTTTGAGTCACATGTCTCGTTATTGTCAATTATATTTTGTATGTCACTGTCAGCGTTTGAGTCGTTATTGTCAATTATATTTTGTATCTCACTGTCAGTGTTTGACTCGTTATTGTCAATTATATTTTGTATGTCACTGTCAGCGTTTGACTCGTTTTTGTCAATTGTATGTTGGTTGTCACTGTCAGCGTTTGACTTGTCAATTGCATCTTGGTCGTCACTGTCAAAGTCTGAAATAGAGTAGGGGCAAGCCTGCTGGAAGGGACTAGAGTAAGGAGAGCTGTTATTGTTTTCATTGTCACTGTGAGATGTCAAATCTGTTTTGTCGTCTGGTGTTTGGTCTGGAGTTATGTTCAATGTCCCTGGTATTTTGTCTGATGTTGTGTCTGGCGTTTATAGTGTGTGGATGTTATAAGTCAAGTTTGTACCACATAGAGCATCAACAACTTGCCCAACACGACTCTGGCAGCCACAGATGAAAATCTTGATGGAGCACACTCTTACAGCATAAGTGGCGCCTGGATACCCCACTCTAGTGTATGATCCGGATGTAACTAGACTGGGATGACAAAACAATAACAAAAGCTATGAAAGATTGTAACTAATCGGCAAATAATAGTAGCATACTGGAACAAATTGCAAAACGTAGCTAAATGCTTGCTTGTTTTGATGCTTTGCAGCTGATACCTTCAAAAACTTCCAGAGACTCCAAAAAATCACATTTAGCACGAAACATTTTCCACCGCAGTACCGGTTCAAACAGCTATTTTTCTCTGTTTTTTGTGAATTTGACCTTTCACTGGCAAGGCACGTGAATCTATACTATTTTTAGCAGTATAGCTGAATAAACAATTCTATTCGTTGGTTGCTACTGTGGTTGCCGGGGAAGTTGGGCCCGTAAAAAAATTTTGGGGGTGTGTTTAAGTTTCCGTGAACTTCAAAAATTGAAATAGCCGTGGTAGCCCGAGATGTGAGAGAAAGTATCTTTTCTTTCCCGCTTTTTTCCCTGTCCAACTTGTCACCAGCTCCTTTAGTCTCCTCAGTTTCTCATGTGGCAGCCAGATTTCCATCATGTTAGTATCTAGTTGGAGACCTAGGAATGTGATGACCTTGACAGGACCTTCATTCTTCTCGGGTTCAACGGGCATGCCGGCCTCTTCAAACACCTGGTGCATGATTCAGCACTTTTTTGCATTCCTGTGCTGTCCGCCCCACAGTGATAAAGTTGTTGACGTAATGCCTGACCCATGCTGACCCCTTTTTCTCCATCATCCACTGCAAGGCATCAGCCACTGCCAAGAAGATTAATGGTGCTGACCGCAGGCCAAACGGTAACACTTTGTCTACCAACCATGCCCACGTCTCTGCCACCAAAGGGAACACGATCTGTTGCTGACCTGGCCCCAGGGCTTACTTTGTCTCTGTGCAACTCTCTAGTGTGAGCAGCTGATGGGTGTATTGGTATGGAGTCACTGCTGTGTTAGCTAAATAAGGGGTATAGGTACAAGAGGAATGGGACTGGGAAGAGAAAAGGAGAGAGGGGGTGTGGTAGAATAAGAATGGGGGTAACAGTTGCTCACCACTGATCGTTGTCACATCCACAAGGGCTGCCTCACCCACTTTTGTGACTGCTAGCAGGGGCAGATGCAAATGACCTCAGTCCCAGTGCTGCCAGTTCCTCTGGCGAATGCCCTATGTTCCACATCTGTGAAACACATGGTAATTAGTATGTCTACAGTGTGCTGCCCTGCATGCACCCTCCTCAGTACCACACTACTCCTTGCACTAGCCAGCTTATGCACTCAGCCTTCTTTCCCTGGCCTGCTCTCTCTGGCATGCGTGCCACCTCTCTTCTATTACCTTTCCCTGGGGCGCTGGCTCCTTTCCTATGCTTTCTTACTGGGGGCACTGGCCCCATTTATTCCAACTTCTTACCAGGGCGCTGGCCCCCTTTCTACCATTTCTTACTAATGTGTTGGCCCTTACTACATTTTTTTACTAGGGCGCTGGCCTCTTTCTACACTTTCTTACTAGGGAGCTGGCCCCTTTCTACACTTTCTGACTAGGGCGCTGGTCCCTTTCTACACTTTTTTTACTAGGGTGCTGGCCCCTTTCTACACTTTCTTACTAGGAAGTGGGGGTGCTGACCCCTTTATTGTTTCTTACTAGGGCACTGACCCTTTCTCCACTTTCTTACTAGGGCTCTGTCCCCTTTCAGCACTTTCTTACTAGGCTAATCCCCACCGCTTACTTACTGACCCCCCCCCCCCCCCTTTAGATGCTGGCCCCCTTCCTGCTCACTTGTGGAATACTAACCAGTCCTGCTCCTATTTCCTACCTACCCTACTACCAGCTAAGAGTCTTATCTCCGACGAACTCAATGGGCGCTCCCTCTCTACAAAAGGGAAGACTCTCCTCGCCTAGCCACGCTAGTCGGCCCCACTTATTTTCACACCCACCTAGGGTGGAGGGGGGCTGACTCTGTCCATCCCCTCCTAAACCCTTTCTTTTCGCGTACTTGTGGCTGCTGTGTTGCTTTCTTGCAGCCTGGCAACTACGTTGTCGACGATGGTTTTTAGAGTTTCCTCACTCAGCCCTTCAGCCATATTTTTCCGGGTCACCTTGGATTGGGATGTACAATGGGCAACTTTGTCTCCCTAGACCTGCTTCTCTGTTGCTTGTGGTCGCGTGGTGAAATATTCGCACGCACCTATACTTTGACCTTTACCTGCATGTCTAGCTAGGCGGCTGTCCTCCGCTCTTCCGTTAACTCCGTTTAATGTTTGCCATCAAACTATTACTAGTGATGCGCTCTAATAGCACTAAATAGCGAAGCGAGCGATGCATGTTCCCTGTATAATTGCAGCTATTCCATGCATGCTTGGTGTGGCTAGGAACATTTAATGGCTTTTCAAAAAGAAAGATTCTTTACTTTGCTACCTGTTACTGTTTAGTTTTAGCTCTCCTCCTCCTTGCCCTGTCTTTTTCATTTCTTTTCTTACTAATTTTTCTTCTGGAGTTTCTAACGCCCTCAAAGCTCTTGACCGAGCGTTTCTAACGTTTTGTCTCTCTTTCGCAGAATTTGTTTCACTGGGTATCGGGCGGGTAAACAAAACAAAATGTTGCTAAGAAGGTTACCCGGCCCGCGCAAGCGCGTAGGAGAAAAGGTGCACACGTACGCCCACGCAAGAACAAAAACAATTTCTAGACCTAACTAGTGATGTGCTTCAGCACAAATGGCGAGCGAGCCTAAAGACTACTAGTGATGTGCTCTAATAGCACAAAATAGCGAAGCGAGCGATGCATGTTCCCTGTAATTGCAGCTATTCCATGCATGCTTGGTGTGGCTACAAAATACTGTCAGATTCTTTTCTTTGCTATTTGTTTCTGTTTCGTTTTAGCTCTCCTCCTCCTTGCCCTGTCTTTTTCATTTCTTATCGCTCTCCCTGCTAATTTTTCTTCAGGAGTTTCTAACGCCCTCAAAGCTCTTGACCGAGCGTTTCTAACGTTTTGTCTACTGGGCATCGCTACTTCGTATGGCGGGTAAACAAAACAAAATGTTGCTAAGAAGGTTACCCGGCCCGCGCAAGCGCATAGGAGAAAGGGTACACACGTACGCCCACGCAAGAACAAAAACAATTTCTAGACCTAAATATATATATATATCGCGAACTCATTAGAGAGTCAGCTCCGCTCGCTTCGCTGAATTATGAATGATTTTGACTTCTAACACTGAAGCTACTGAAAATAAGAGTTTTTAAATTACGCATACACTGAAAAGGGATTTTAGTACCATAGTAAAAACTCGCTGCAGCTGCTTGAATTGAAGGAAAACAACAACAAACAATACACGCTATTTAAACGTTTTCTTTGTGATATTCTTTAGCTAAATAGTGGCTGTAAACTGGACATACACTTACACAAGACTTACCTTCGCGGTTAGTCTAGTGGACAATGCATTTTCAAGTAAATACTGTTGCGTATGGCTTATAACCATGCCAAAGAGCGCATTGACTTACCACCGCAACTAACTCGAATAGAAATGGCAGTCCCGTAAGTTTTCACGTTTTAACTGCACCCTAGTAAAAGAATTCAAAACGGTAAACAATTCAATTTCTAGGGTGATATGGGTACCGATCGATAAACAGAGGATTCTGTTTAGTGAAGTTTGGGACGGGGTCGACCACCAACTAACATAAAAACGCGATGGTCAAAGTACAACAATGCCTTACGTACGTCCGAACATAATAAACAAACAAACATCCCCGATTTTCAATTGTGTTACCCCTGTAAGGGTCTCGCTCGCTACGCTCGCTCGCCAAATATATATATTATTGCGAAATCATTAGAGAGTCAGCTCCGCTCGCTTCGCTGAATAAAGAACAGGAAGTTAGTGCACAACACTGTGTATTCCTTTCCAAAGTCAACCTGGTGAAAATTGGAAAGGTAAATTTGACTTCACCATACTTACCAGATACTATAGAATAATGAGCTAGGATAGAGGGAGAGACTTTTACATTAAACTATTTTCCAGATGCCTATAGAAAAGCTATGTTTAACTCTTAGTCTTGGGTATGTCAAGTTACAACATTTTCATTTCAAAAATATAGAAATTGTGCTAAGGGCTGTAGCTCACAGTTAGTTCTCATTTTATTCAGGTAAAAAAGTAAATTATTATTCTATAAACTCACTTGCCATTTTGTGCTGAAGCACACCACTAGTTCTTTTTAAATGAGAATCAAAATAGTTAAATTGAATAATATTGGGAATAAACAAGTCCAAAATTATTACACTAGATAAATTAAATTACATACTTTTCTATGTTGTCCTTAATTTAGTCCAAGACAACACTATGGTTGCTCCTGGTGGCTACGTAAAAGTACGAAGTTACACAAACCTCCTGCTAAAGTGTATCACAAGTGAAAGTTCTTATACTTGGCTTTTTTCTCCTTCTAGAAGGGATGTGACAGTAATTGCAAACAATAGGCATTTAGTAATTTCACCGATTAATATAAATAATGGCAAATATTACTGTCATGGAAAGTATCTTAATGGAACTCATTTTTTGGCATTAGTAACTGTTGAATTTTATAGTAAGAAAATAGAATAATTACAAAGCCACTATTGATTATGAAGGTTAATGACAATTGTTTTGCACTATCAGAGATAGTTTTGTTTTGGTTAAATAAAACTAAAACCAAAACCCATTAGATTTGGGTAGTTTACTTTTGATTAGAAAGAAACTAAACTGTAGAGGTCCTGAAAATGAACACTTTAGAAGACACAATCTCCATTAACCTGATGAAAAAACTTACCATTCCTTACTTTCTTGTATGCTATTATTATGTCAGGAATAAATTGCTATACTAATAACCATATCATAACTATATATACAAAAGCTTTGTACATGCAAAAATTCGTAGAAATATAACATTTTAATTATAACCTGTTGTGAAAAAGTTACTATAACAACTAGCTATTTCTGAGTTTCATTTGAAGAATTTGAAGCTAGAACTATGTCAATTAATAGTATATAAAACTTTAAAAAAACTAAGTTATTTTCTGCGTGATATTGAAGAAATAGTTAAAAACTAAGAACTCAAGTAGCTAACTTTGAGAACTAAACTTAAACTAAGCTTTCAATTTTTTTATTTAGTATGAATGATTATGTCATTTTCATCAAACCAACGATAATTTGCTAGACAATTAGTGCATTGAGCTGTAGTTAATATGCCCATTTTACGATAATGCCTTGGTATTTGTGACTGAACTTCACAAAGCTCAGGATATGTATTCGTAATGCATCCCTGAGCTTTATGGCATTCTATCAAAAGATTCCGTTAATTCTATGAAATACTAAATGTAGCCATGAAACGGTGTTTAGTAATGAATACTTTATCTGATAGTGGGTTACTAGAATTGTCACACTACTTGTATAATGTGAATAACAAATATATATATTAATAATATTATATCAAAGATAATCGAAGAATGTTCATGATGGGAACGCTAGACACTTACCAAATATGCTGTTATTCAACTGTACCACCATTGTGGCATTTTAACAATCAAAACATACGGTCACTAAGAGTAGATTTTAGAAGAGGGAACACTTACTTCTGTCTAGTTGGTGACTTGTCCCAGTTGGAAGATGGTGTGTACAAATGCTCCGGTATAAATGATGATGGTGATGATTTTGCAGCAGAGAAGTATATACCATTAATAGGTATCACTATGCAAACTACTAAAATCCAAAGCTTTTTAAACATAATATAATATTTATTATTATATAATAATATTTCTTGGAGTATTTCTACATCACGCACAATATTAAATGCTGCATATTGAATGCTCTAACACTCTGTATGAGTTCTAGACAACTGAATTTTTTAGAGGCAGAGTTACCTTTTAGTGTTTACTATTTGAAAAAAAGTTGATGTAATTTATTACACTAGTGTACAATACAGTGGAGTTTGAAGATAGACAATACTAATGGGGAGAGAGGGGGACAAATACTCAGCAGTGCCTATATTATAACTGATGATTAAAAGTGATTATTAATAATAAAATATACATGAATACTTTTTTAAAGTAAAGTCTGCATTCATGTATTTGTGTGAACTCCTTGTAATGGCATAAATCTGAAAAAAGAGTTGGGGGTCTATATTTCTGACCAATATAAATTTCTATACTTTCCTTCCAAAGTACTTCTTACAGAATGTTAGAAAGTTATAAAGCACTTTTTTCTACATTATAGAATCAAGTAAATAATATTTCTTCTTGCAATTTGATTATTTAGCATGTTCTTACTTCTAAATACAGCTGCCCTTAAGTCACAACTAAAAAGCAACTGTTAATGCACGAGAATGTATGGAGAACAGTAAGGTGGTATTCAGATTGACTGGGTGTGTATTCGTATGAGTAATAACAAGGTAACCGTGATATTCCGATTAATAGCACAGTAACCCTATTGAAATAGCATGAGGCAGAGCAGAGTGTTATTTCAAGCATAAGTTACCAGTGCTATCACTTGCTAACAGTAGGCCAGCTTTTTAAAAAGTCAATTGCAATTGTAGCTACACTATATAGTTCATCACTACCTCCTTGTTTCAGGATTAGCTTCAGCTGGAGCTTCATTTTCAACTATGGTACCTCCTAATCTGTTGAAAAGCATTCCGTCTAATACTGGGTAGAGCTTCTGTGGTAAAGAATGACATTGTCTCCAGCTAGAAACTACTCGAACTGTAAGTTTGCAAGTTAATGCTGCACGCTGCACACTTACCCATGCTATTTCCATTAGCTACGTGCTATTTCACTTTCTCCGCCGTGTGATTTCAATTGAACAGCGATTTTCCACATATATTATTTGACAAAAACAGTATTTTAACAGCAGCACATAGAATAAGGGTATCCATTTTAATCTAATTATGCTAAGCAAATTTGATCAAGAGAGAAATATCTTCCCATGTTGAAGCTGACTTGTGCAGCATTAAGTACATGTATAAGTGTGTGTGTATGAACGCATGTCTGCCAGTTTGTCTGTCTGTATGTCCGTCCGTCTGTCCATCTGTTTGTCTGTCTGTCTGTCTGTCTGTATGTATGCGTGTATGTATGTATGTATGTATATATGTATGTATGCATTGTTCATTACATCACAGTATGTGCTAGTATTCACAATCATAACTATTACAATAGACACAAATTAGTGCACCCGACATATTACTCACCAATTTACACTTGTCTCTTATTTCCTAGGCTCTGAACAGTTTCCTAATTTAGATGCTTCAACCATACCAACTATTTCAGGATTTAATATACAATTATCTTGTCACCATAGCGAAGACTTATATTGGGATCATGCACCATCTCAATTTCAATTGAACAATGTATACGTAGCTGAAATCACTAACGGAAGCACACTTCTAATTCTACAGTATAATTCTTACAATGAGGGCAAGTATTTATGCTATTATAAGAAGTGGCATATTTATTTCTCTGCTAAATTAAGCCTTAATAGTAAGTACATACAATAAACCTCTGAACTGAGAACAATTATGGGACAGGCTTTCAGGCGGTATACATTATTTGGTCTAATATGAGTTAAACAAAACATTTTCTATTAGAATGGGCAAATAGATAAAAAAAATTTAGTAAAACATGTTCAAGGTCAAAATGAGAAACAACCAATATATATATATATCCTAATGTGTAATAATATAGTGCATAGGCTCCAACTGTCCTTAAATCCTAAGGACAGTCCTTAATTTTTGGACTTTGTCCTTGGTCCTTCAAAGGCTTGCTACTGCTCTATTATTTGTCCTTAAAACAGCACTGACCTCACATAGGTAGCTATAAATAGAGCAGCTGACCTTGCACATGCCCAGCACTGGCCAGCAGAGCATGCATTGCATATTTGCCATTTTGATTATAATGTCACCATGTATACACTGTAACTACAAATCAACTGCAAGCTTGCATAGTTTTTAAAGAATGCAAGATAAGCTAAATAATAACCCACATGATACATGTACAAAATTATTTTTAAATATGCAGCTGCTATAGCCTATAGCCACATGCAGCTGCTGCCAGCTCTCTCAACTGCTTACTGGTCAGGTCTGAACAGCTAATTTCTTGCTTTCTGAGTCTCATTCCTCAGACCTCTAGACTTGTTGTGTCTTCAATAAATTATGTCTGATTCTTTGCCTGGGCCTACACTGCCTAAGAAACCCAAACGACTATGTCATTTTGATCCAAGCTGGATTCAACTGTTTCCAGGAATTGAGACTTCTTCCAAGGGTACGTATATATGTCATAGTTATAGAGATACACATTTCATGTAAACATAACAGGTAATGCGTATGCAAGATGTACTTACTGTGCATCGGACTTCAGCATATCTAATGGTGGGCTCAGTAATGTGAAAACTCATTTACATGGAAAGCATCACCAAGAGATGGCCACAGCCTGCTCTTCAAGGTCAGTGAAAACTTTTTTCCAGCCACAGGCACCTCAAGGTGTAATTGAATCAGAGGCTCTGTGGACACAGTTTGTGGCTAAACATAATATCTCTTTCCAGACCAGTGACCATGCCACCAAACTCTTCAGTCTCATGTTTCCAGATTCCAACATAGCAAAGAAATTTTCCTGTGGACACACAAAATCGGCAGCAATCATCAAGGAAGCTTTGGCCCCCCCCCCCCCATTTTCTATCTAAAACTCTAAATGATATGTCAAAATTCTTTTCCATAATGATGGATGAGTCAAATGATAAAACGGACAAGTCCTGTATTATTCTTGTTCGTGTTTTTGATTCATGTGTGGGAGACATTCGCACTAGATTTCTTGACATGCCTATTGTCAATGTGGGTACAGCCAGTAACCTTTTTGAGGCCTTGAAATTGTCTTTCAGCAATCATGGGCTAGATTTCAGCAAGTGTTTGGCCTTTATGTCTGACACGACTAATGTGATGAAAGGCACAAGGTCAGGTGTTCAGAAGCTAATAAGGAATCAGTATCCTCATGTGTTTGATGTGAGCTGTATTTGCCATCTAGCAGCTATCTCCAACTGAACATCCAACTGTATAAATGTACAAGTCAGCCACAGGAGATGACAAGCCAAGACCTGGGCGGTTTTGATATGAGGTTGGTCAGATGAAACTTTTTGATCGAGAGCTGAGATTTCCTTTGTTGGCGAGGCTGATGTCAGGTTTGATGTCAATTCCTGCTTCAAATGCTGACAGTGAGAGGGGCTTTTCCATGCTTAGAAAAGTACATACTGATCAGCGACCATCTCTGAAACAGTCAACAATAATTTCTTTAATGACTATCAAGTTCAACAGTGAAGAATGCTGTCATGACTCAATTTTTAGCGAAGAACTTCTCACTAAGTGCAAAAAAGCAACTGTACTGCATAATAAAAAATAAAATTCATTTATATACTCCATTAATTGTACTGCATAATAAAAAATAAAATTCATTTACTCGTTTACTCCATTAATGTGGGTGTGGTTGGGGCATGGTTATGTTTATTAGGGGCATGGTAATTAAATTATAGATGGGTGTGGTTTGAGTCCTTAAAGCATTTTTTAGAAAAGTTGGAGCCTATGATAGTGTTCTAAAATTGTCTCTTTCAACCCTCCTCTTCACTTGCCAAAACTCCTGGTAATTCACATTCATCAAACTTCAAAACTTTTCTTTTTATCTGAGCATCTCATTTCTAATAAAATGATACTACTTGAGGCACATTCTCATTGTGTCCATCAATCTGAGGTGTCTTTACTATAGCAATGGCTGACTGATTATCCTCATTGATTTATCTGATGGTATATCATCATCAAAAGTCATCTAAGCCACAAGCATCCTGTGTGGCAGTTGAGAATGAATTTCTGCTGTTGACTGAGCTATTATTCCTTGCTTTGCCAGGTGATTGATTCACTAGCAATTTAAAACATGTAGCCTGAGGTTGATTTCCTATCAATTATGTTTCTGAGTCTGAGTAATCCGATGTATCAATTATGGCTTTGACAGACATACTTAATATCACAACATTGGTCAATCTTCTCATGATTTTTCTCACTGCTGTCCAACATTTCACAGTAGGATGAGCACAAAACTTTCCCACATTATTGACTGAATATGTCAGGTCTGGCCTAGTGGATATAATGTTTCAACACCTGACTGAGGTCAAACTTCTCGTCATTATCAAACGCTTTTTACAAGTTTATTAAAAATTACTTTAACTTGATCTATTCCAAACGTTTCAAGTAGCCTTTCTGTACATCCAGGTGATCCAATCCAAACTGCTCAATATAGTTTCTGCACAAAGTTTCATCCCAACAAATTTCCCATATCTAAAAGCTTTGACTACTCTTGATTTCCTTCATTTTCTTGTTTCTTTCTTGATGCGATAATGATATCATCGATGAATACTCAGAAATAGTCTATTACAGGGCAGCCATTGCCTGGACAAAATCCATTCCTTTCAGGTGGCTGTTCAGCTCATCATTCCAGCAATGAGCAGATGTTTTAACCCATAAATCCCCCTCTTGATTGCACATCATGTTTTCTTGTCCATCTCATGGTTGTTTCATATGTATATGTCTTAATTCATTGAAAAAAGCCATGTTAATTACAAAGTTGTGGATCGCTGAGCAGGACTGCTTGCTTACTCTAACGAATAACATAATTTGAACTTGCATCATGAAATTTTGTATTTTTAGTGTACAGTGTTGTGATTGAAATGAAATAAAAATCATTTGTGATTGCATGAAATGAAATAAAATAAAACCATTGTGGGGATTTCCATGTTCATAAGTATTGTTTCTTTCTTCAGTCTTATAGCAAAAAATGCCAGATAAATTTTCATTCAAGTGCAAAGAATTCCAGTTGTGCTTATACTCTAGTTGTGCTTAGTTCTCTGGACAGTCAGTGAATGCATGGACAGTCTGGCCAGACAATTTTTTTTTTTGGGGGGGGGGAGAGAGACGGAATTTTGCTTGACAGGTTCACTCATCAAGCGAACAAAATGTGAACTAGGTAAGAATGGTCAAAACAAAAAAATGTAGTTACAATGACAATGAAGATATAAAGAGTTTCCTATTTCAACTGAACATTCCGATGAGCAAATCACTTCCCCTAAAAAATTATTTATCATTTTAAAGCAAACAAAACAACCTCTGAGTTGTGAGCTCAAGCCTAGTCCCAAGTTGTTCTCCGGAGGTGGTTCTAGTGTAATACAAATTAATTTATGCTGTGTAAATGTTCAAGTTAGTTGAGTTATACACAAGAGGAGCGAATTAGGTTTAATTGAACACTTTTCGCTACTTTCATGTGCCATGTAAATGCTCTCACAGAGATTAATCCTACAAATGGTGTAGCCAATCATCTATAACCAATGTAACAATAAAATTAGCAATGCTTTACTCCATAGCAATGTGTATAGCTATAGATGTATTACCTCAAACATCCAGTGCATATGCCACCGTTATACTTCACTGATAGCCAACTTGAATAAGTACACTAATGCCTACACATCATAAATTGTTTAAACCAACTTTATTTCACTAGCTAGTTCCAATCATTTATTCTATATAATATTATTGTAATGAAGTTTGCAATATTCAGTTTATTTCTAATAATTGCAGGAAATGCTTCTGTGAGGGGTCTACAGTTCCTATGTGGATCTTCATACAATCTACTAATATAAACTCAAGTGTTAATAAATAGCTACACATGTATATCAGATAGTTTCTTTTTGTCTGTTGTTGTTTTTTGTAACTAGATAATCTATAAAAATATTATATTATTTTATGGTCATTTGAACTATCATTACAACTACATTGTCAGAGTAAGTTTTCAAACTGAATTATTATATCAAATTTAGCATGTAACTTATATATGGCAGTATAAATCCACCATCACTCCCTTATACTTGGACAAAGGTTGGCAAAGTTACGAATAGCTTGTTGTGACAACATCTAGGGGACTGTCTGATCATGCCACAGTACTAAAAGTAAGTCTGACTCATTTTGGTTTTTACTAACTAAAACTACCAAACTTTAAAACTAAAAATTTTAAGTGGTGTTTAAATAGTTTGAATAAAGGTCTGATTAATTTAAAAAAACATGAAGTATCAGGTACTAGCTACTTACATTTAATAAATCAAGCTATTATGTGCTTTCAATTTTAGTAAAGAATGGCCCACAGCTAGCTATTTCTAGCTATAATTTGGATAAAACTAGAACTGAAATAACCATAACTATAATAGGAAAAGTTTTAGTTAATTAAAAATAGAAATATTTTAGCTATAACTATACATAACTAGCTATTAACTAAATTAGAAAGACGTATATATGGTAAAATAACTGTAGCAACTAGCTACAAACTAATATGCAGTAGTAAATAGCTATAAACATATCAAACAGCTAGCTACTTAATTTACCCTAGATTTTAATATAACCTAGATTTTATTTCGTACCTATTACTTTCTTTTATACCTTTTTTATTTAGCTGGCTAGTATGTAAATACTGTACAATATTATTGAAGACAAATTCATTCAAGCCACATACCTAGCTATGTTAAATATATACTATAAAAAGCTAGATAAATGGCTGGACAATTTGATTTAATAGATGAAAGGGCTGAAAAGTTTAGTCAGTTAGACTTAGAACCTTGAATAACCACCCAGTCTCACTTTAAGGCACGGTTTTACCTAAGCTATTACGGGCAAAATGTATTAGGCTATTCTTACCTCTTAGTGAAATGCAGAAGTGGATTCTGTATAAACTGCATGATTTGCATATGATAGTTGAGAAAAATATTGCATTCAGCTCCGTCTCTAAGATAATTTTCTGAGCAGATTTATCTATAGTAGATATGGGACGTTAAATTGAGAGTTAATGGCAATCAGGGCCTCAAAAACAGGTGGGAGTAAGTAACATTAAGAGCAACAACAACCTTCGTTATTTACCTCATTATCAATTCCTAGTGCAAGACTTGTTCGCGCAAACCAGAACGAATGTGGAAGGTAAGAATCGTCTGTCAATAAAACTTCGTTAGCGTCCGCATGCGTGGATCGGCAGTCGCTACCTATAAAAGCGGAGAGCGTGCTTAGAAACTTCGCAGTACGACGACGCTTTTCTTTAGTTGTTGTTTCTCAGATTTCCTTATGGTAAATCCTTACTGTACACTTATTTATTGAGGTGAGCTTGAAATGTAGTTAATGTTTATGATTATGTTAATCAAAGCAGTAATGAAAACATTAAACAATGTATATTATTATCGCTATGTAAAAGTGATCCTATCATTGTACATGTTAAGGAAAACATGAGCTAATTAATAGTCTCGCTTAGCGTAGCGGTTTAGTAAAGAGTATGGTTATGCGAGACTAGTTAACCCTCAGCGCGCATGCGCGAGAGGGTTATAGTAGTCGTCGTGTCTGTTTTTCTGACTGTCTGTCTGTTTTTCTATCTGTCTGTCTGTCTGTCTGTCTGTCACGCGCTGATTTTTGAGATTACTGACAATTAAGACCTTTTATTGTGCTACTTTTTTTAATTTCGGGCTATAACGCTTAAGAAAATGCGAAACTTTCAACTCCGCGTAGGTACCACCTTTTATGGGCAACGCCCCCTAGCGTCACGTCATAAACACGTGAGCAAATAATTTCTGCAGCCAGCGTGTAGTTCGCTTTATGCTCCCTAGTGTTACTCCAGGGAAGATAATGGACTTAAAAGTTTCCCTTTGAAAATGTATACAGGTGAGTGTTTCAGGCTAGTTTAGCTTCTTCTCTTATGAAGACAGCATTTCCATGTACTATTTTCATTGGTCAAGCAATTTTGATACCTCAATAAAATAGCTAACAGATTGCTTGTTCTTTTGGAAGGAGATTATAGTAGTCTTGTGCATACTATCCTTTACCTGCCTATTGATTTGGTACAAGTAAGCTCCACCAGATTATTTCCACCTAGTTGACCAGTGCAGCAAGGAATGAACTTATTTCACCACCACTTCACAAAAATGTTCACCTTACCACAAGGTATAACCATTGAATACCCTGTACCATAAATGCCCCCAGAAGGTCTTGCAGGGTACCTGTGGTTAGACAAAGTCTGTGAGTTTCTGGGCAGTTGTATTGTGACTTAGAAGATGAATATGTCTGTAAAGAATATGTACAGTTGTGTTTAAGTTTTAGAGTAAGAAGGTATCCACTTATTTTTGAGAGGAACTTGAATTTAAATCTAATTAGACAAATAGTTGTTATCAGTTTTTATAAGTTAATTTTAAGTAGCTAGGTTGTAAAAGTTAGCATATCATACAGGAATTTAAAAACACTGTGATTATTAAAAAAAAAGTGCTAATAAAATTGGTAAGCTATAACAGTAAGTAACTGTAATAGCATATAAATATACACTACAAAAACTGGTAATTTAACAAGTTTTATAGCCTTTATTGCTTGCATTCAAATGCATTGTTCATAATGCAGAGGTAGCTACTTTTGCAATAGAATTAACCAAAACAATGTTATATATGACAATGCATGTCAAACTTTGAAATAGAATCTGGTTGAATAAATTAACTTTGTTCAAAATGTCATAACAAGCATTAAAGTTTTAGCTGTGTGTTATCACAGCAATTTTCTTTACTAAATTCACAGTTTACAACAACTATAATTCTTGTGTGGCTACAACATGTTTTTATTACTTCGTTATAATTAAGTGGTCCCTTCACAAATTCAATTGCATACTCAAATTGGTTCATTATAAAAATTGATTCATTATAATTATTATTATATTATTCCCTCTGCAGAATTATTTCGTTTTGCCAATAACTGGAAAACTTCTCTTCTTAGACTCGCACAATGGCCCAATCAAAGATGACTGATTCACAGTTTACTAAGGATGAAACGCCTCTTTTAAAGAAGTGGGGAAAGATTGTCACCTGCAGAATTTTCTCTGACAACTCCTTTGTGAATGCTAATATAAAGAAGTCTCTTCTGCAAGTCATGGAAGCTATTCGATATTCTGAGAATCCTCAGGTGTGCATCCAACAGCAAAGCATACCTGAACTGCTGTGCTACTTACCCTATGTCTTAGGCTTTGCTTGTGACACTGGATATCTCCATCAGATCCAGGTCAACATTATCAAACCGATTCTGATTGTTTCTAATACTATAGCTGATGCCTCTTGCCTTATGGAGATTATTGGTGGTCCACTAGCTTCTGATACTAAGATGCTCCTTCAAACCAAACAAGTTCTGACCGATAGTGAAATTGCTAAAGGTGCTCATTATCGATCCTACCAGATTACTGACACTGATTCTATTGTTCTTTCTGATCACAACATCAAATATGAGGTTATAGTGTGTACTACAGACTGCCTTCCTCATCTTTCTCACAGTGACTATTCTCTAGTCATTGGGCAAGAGGCTTTCGATCAAGCCATGACTGGATTCAAAATATATTGCTCTGTTGTCTTGCTAACGTATTCTTCTAGTTCCTGTATCACTTCTCCAACATTGACCAAATGTTCAGGACCTCCCTTGGTTGATTATGCAGATATGATTGCCAGTGGAGAGTGTCCTATGCCACTACTTTTAGAGCCTCAAATACAAGGAATCGAAGCAATGTTGGATCGTGTGACTGATTTCAGCTGTAGTCACATTCCTATTGAAATGAACATCAGCAGAGATAAGGGACTGAAAGAGCTTGTGTATGCTCTACCTTGCTTGCTAGGCAGTGCTGCCATCAGAAATTCTGGCTGCTTGGATCTTTCTAAGCCAGTCTTGTTCATAACTACAGATGCAGCAGCTTTCATGCTTGTCTCTGAAATCTTGCCTGTCATCCTACCAATGGAGCACAAGGATACAGCAGCACATGATTCCAAGGGACAATACCAATGTTGCTTGCTAAAGAGTGAATTTGAAGTATGCACTTTTTGCCAACAAGTCAATTCTTCTGAAGTCGTGCTTACATCAACTGAATTTTCACAAGTCAAGAACACCAATGAAGTAGTAACGAAAAGTTTCTACAAGAACATCCAAAGCTACACTCTGTCTGCTGTTGTGATAGTGCAGACCAAATACTTGGCCAACAAGAAGGAACAAGATATAGTCTATCACTTCAGAGGAGTTACTACTATCCTCATCAGGGCAAATGCAGAGTCTGAGAAGGACGAAGAAGAAGGCAAGATAAGAGTTGTCCCTAAAATAGTGACTGTCCAGCAGTGCAGTGCTGAGCTCATTTACCCAACTCTGATGACACATGGAAATGACATCACCGAGAGATTCCTTCTCAGCCAAAAATCCACATTGACGCATTATCAGCAGGTTGGACTTGCCAACATAGTAGAGTGGCTTGGTAGCTCCAAGAGCAGTAGTGAAGTTAGCTTTGTAACTACCGCCATTGGGTTCAAGTATGCAGCCATGATGCTGTGGTGCCTACCATCCATGCTGGAGTGGGCAGACAACAACCAATTGATTCCAGATGGAGTCACGAATTTGAGGAAACCTCTCTTGATCCTCTGTACAAAGAAGGAATCTGTGGATGATCTTTGGAACATGGTACATTCCAAAAGTTTCTTTCACCAATCTTCTCTCCTCTGCTCAGTTAGCACCTGTAGTGATGGCAAATATTTGTCTTATCTTGCTACTGATGCAGAGTCTGCAGCTAATACTGGGAGTATAGCTGGGCAGTACAAACTAGTTTTATCACACATTGAATGTCTTGATGACTTGCCCAAAGATGCCTTTTCTCAGATAATTGTGTTTAAAGAAGGAGCCATGTCAAGTAATGAAGTGAATTCAGTCTCAAATAAGTATGCTCAGAAGTTCAATATAGTATACTTTACTGCTCATCCAGTCGGCCCTATGAAGAAGTTCCAACTACAGAACAACTTTCCATCTAGTCTGGGTCAAAGTGATACTCCTGCTGCTGAAAATACAAGTTTGACCAAAAATGAGCTAGACACCCAGAATGCTGCATCATGTCCAATAGATGTGGAGAAACCACTTCTGTCTTGCCAGAAATCACAAGAAGTAGAGTTCGAGGAAGAATACGAAGACATAGAGACAATAATATTACCACCAGATTCAACTCCACAGATGACAAACATTGAAAAAGCAGAGGAAGAATTGGGAGAAAAAGATGCATGCAATGTTGAGATGCAGGAAAGCTTTGCTAGTATGGAAGAAACTACTTGTGTAGAAATTCCTGCTGAATCTGTACCTGACAAGAAAAAGAAAAAGAAATGGAGGAGGGTATTTAAGAAGAAAGCAAAGGTCCAGAAAACTCCTCAGCAAAATGCATGTTCTCCAGAAGATCCTGTTCACACTATTACCACAATGGATCAATCTTCAGAGCACACACAGTCTGACATTGATAGCCCTCAACAGAAGAAGACATCCAGGTGGTCCAAATGCAAGACATTTTTTCGCAACATCTCCTCCAAGAACCGAAAGGGAAGGAATCGTGAAAGTCCATCAAATAACTGCTCTACCAATGGATCACTTGAGATGTCAGAAGAAAATGGTGTTGAGAGTCACAGCACTGGATTGTTCATGTGCTGGAGGAGGAGGAGCTCAAACAACAAGAGAAGTACTAAATCCAGTCCAGATTCTTGTGATGAACCAGAGAGTGCTAGTAGAGGTAGTGGTTCAATGACTGGACAGATCCAGTTGCGTATATCTCCGACAATAAACAAAAAATTGCAATGGCACGTCCTGAAGATATGCCAGAAGATATGCCAGAAGAAGTTCAGGTGGATGCTTTATCATTTGCATCAGTAGCCTTATCAGACGCTTCTTCCTTAGACATTCTAAGTCTCCTAGAGGGAGACACCTCAGATAATAATAACACTTCTCCTGATAGAAATCCTCCAGACACAAAAGGGGATGCGGGCAAGATGGAGTCAGTATCTGAGCATGACCTTCGTGGTGTGCAATGTGTCAGAGAGTTATCCCGAGAGAGTGAACTATCCCATCCTAATGCCATTGATCATGATGTTGTTAACAAGACAAAGATTATGGACATCACATATTCCAAATCGAAAACAATCACTCAAACCTAACTCAGTGTTTACAATTCTATGCACCTTTTAGAGTAAGTCGTAATTATAGCATTTGTTATTGTTTTGCAATATAATTATAAAAATAAGAACAACAGTGGCAGATTAGTTATAACAAAAGCTCTTAACTTACAAAATAATTAATTGAACTCCAATCATCAAAATTTTTCAAATGATATTCAGTTAGATCACAGAAAAAGAATTGCATAGCTGAGAGTGTAAACTTCAAGAAATAATTTAGGGTATATAACCTGTTTTTGCACTTATTTATATTGATACTTCATGAAAAAGTATTGTATTTTACTTAATACTAATCTTGTTTGCAGGCTAATTTGGCTCGAGAAACATTTTCTTATATTTATCATGTTAATCATAATAATTGTAACTATCACTTTATCACCTTGAAAAACACAAAATGGCATTATTAATTCTAGCAATGTGTATTTGGAAGAATATGAATTGAATATATGCCAACCAAATTTGATATTAAAAGATTGCATATCATTCGTTATTTTAATGGCTACACTTGAAAGAGAGTCAAAATTCCATTTGAAGTGAGAACCATCTTGTAAAGACCAATAAAGAAGTAGATGGCTACACATGAGAATAAAAATGTACCTATTAATTTTACTAACTATAGTCACAACAAATGAATCTGCCATGATGAACGAGAAGATTAGATCAGCTATTTTGTTTTGTCCAGATAAAGAAGGCACAGAAAATTGAGCCGGATGTAGCTACGTACATGTGGACAAATTCTGTTACTGAAATGTTATAATCCTGCCAGCCATTCCTTAGCTGTAATAGCTAACCCACTGACTGAATGTGGTATAAATGTTAGCTATTAATTATAATACAAAGTAATTTGCTGGCCTTTGATTGTGCAATATAATTAGAATGGGGAAGGCAAAAAATAAGAGATTGCCAATGTTGTCAAGGGTGTGGCAGACAAACTGCCATTGTAACAACCATAGAGATAGCTAGTTAGGGATTAATACAATAAGATGTGGGTAGGTAGCTTACAAGTTACTAAGACTCATTCCTCTTATCTCACAGCAAGGGTCTGCCAGATTTGGCCTAAACATTTTTAATTATTCTTTTCTTCTTTTTTTTTCAAAAGAAATCCTTTATTATTCCAAAAAAGTTGCATAATATTTCATATTCTCAAATTATTCTAATTATGTGTAAATGTCCTATTATTGCATACAAGTTGAGGTGTCATAAAAATGAGTGATTGAGTCTTATCATTGCATTAATAATCTTTCAGTGACAACCTTTGTAACCATTTTATAAAATGGTAAAAAATATGCATTTCACTGCTGCTGAAGAGATTTGGATTAACAGAAACATTAGCACACTTTTGATGTGGTAGGTCTTTTGCACTCTTTTCTGCTACACAACTAGGTTGGACCTGAGTGGGAACAAATATATTCAACTGCTGCACAATGATTCATAAGTTTCAATTGGTCAAGAATGTGTGAGTATTCAGGAAAACAAAACGAGGAGGTTATTAATATCACTAACTGTTAGTTGCAATTCCACAAGTTGGTTTACTCTCAAGACTATGTCCAAACTTAGGACGTAAACTGCTTGCCTCTATATCTTTAGCACTGAATTATAGTGCTCGCGTCTCACTTGTCTTGGGGTAGTTTGTAAGTTGATTAGTAAGGGATGCCACACCTTCAATAGCTAAGGTGATTGTTCTTGTTATTCTCTTATGCCTCGTTCTCCATGCTAATTAGCATCTATTTCTAGGGGGGAAATGCTAGCATAGGCTGGCAGAGTTTACTCACAGCACAACAAATAATCTCCTTATTAATTAGATAAGTACATTTCTGATGATTGTGTCCATTAGCTAATTTTACAGTGATAAAAACTCAGCAGTTGCTAGAAGTTGTGGGGTCATGCAATATTAGATGGCTGAGACATCAAACGAGACCATGCTTCCTTTACCTGCAGATTGACACAAAGACTACTCAGCATAATACTAGAGTAAAACCTCCGAATAGTGACCACATTGGGACTAGTCTGGCGTCACCTACCCATTTCCTTCCCTATCCCACCCAATATAGGGAAGGAAAAAGGGCGGCGACGCCAGACTAATTGGGGACGGGACTTTTGGTCTCTTTTCAGAGGTTGGTCCTTTCTCAGAGGTTCTTTAGTAAATGTCATTATTTGTGATGAAGAGTCAGGGAAAATTGAATTAAACATAGCTAGCTACGTTCATTGATGCATGTCTTGTTGTGGTTATCTAAATGTGTCCTGATGACAAGCATCTTACAAGAAAATTTTCTTCTGAAGTCTCAATTGCCTTTCTTATGGCTAGCTACTAGTAGCTAACTTAGCTATTTCTCCGCCACAATTATCTACTTTGATAAGGATGTGCTGCCACTGGAGATACATATTTCTGTAAAAAAAAAACTTTCCAGAATAATGGGATCGTTTGAGGGGTATTGCAACGAACCACACCAGTCTACAAAAAGCTACAAAATTTCATAATCTTATTAGTAGATGCATGCATACAGTTAACCACAACACTAGTTTATACTTTGCAAAATGAAATGAGCATTATGTAATATTTCCGTAATATGCTTCTAAACCTACAGATCCTTCATAGTTATTTATTAAATTGACGGTAAATACTGACATAAATATTAACACCATTATAGAACACAATTGTTTAATTTAAGCTATCAAGCAAGAAATCAAATAAAACATCAGAATTCATGACATAAAAATTATACCAATAATGAGGATAAATAGGAATTTAAACTCTAGCTGTGGTTCTACGAGCCAAACTCTTCTGTGGTAGAGTCAATTGCTTTGTACTCATACGCTCCTCTACCATCAAACTGAAGGACATACTACAGAGAAATAAAGAATATGAATATTTTGAATTAGTGAATTCATACTTATGAAATGTGTACGCCATTATTGATGAGATAATGGCAGTAAAGCATGTCATGTGACAGCCTGCCTAAGCCATGGATTCTCTGTCTTTTGGTATAAGCTAGTGAAAACATAATTGATACACACTGACTTACCTCATGATGCTTCCAAAGTGATTTCCGATGAGATACCGTGAATAATGTTATTTGTTTCTACAAAAAGAGAGAGCACATATCAAAATCATATTATTTTGTCACCTAATTTCACTAGCACAAAAATGTCCGGCATTCCGTCAATATCAACACATTCTAGTTCTGGTCTTTCAATGGCATTTTTTTCAGTTTGTCTTAGTTTTTCATCTAAGAATTCGTTTCATAATCGTGACTTCACTATTTTCAAGTACTTAACTTTTTTTTTCACCTACAAAATTTTCCATCCTAGCGAAATAATTTAAAAAAATATATATCTCTATATCTATAAATAATGATAAACCATAATCTAAATAATGCCCACCTCCCTGCAGTGTGAATAGATAAAGCTTTCTACATCCATGCTGACTGCACTCGTACACTCATCCAGGATGGCAAACTGAGGACTGTGATAGAACAGACGTGCCATCTACACACATACACACACAAATTCAATGCAGAATAAAACCAAAAAAAAAGTCCTACAATCCGGGGAAGGGAGGTACAGTAAAACTTCTATTAATGTAACAACCTCTCCAAGAAGCGATCGACCTCTCTGGAGAGACCAAATCATGTGCCTCGATTGCAACTACAACAAATATAGTGCATTTAGAACCTCCGAGAAGCAAACGCCTCTTATTTTTGACCAGCAACCAATTTCTCGGTCCCATCTTGCTCAAAATAAATACAATTAACCTGACATTCTGTTGAAGTTAAATTTGTGTACCACTAAGGCAGTAGTGACTGGGATTGAGATTTATTGAAGCAAGTTTGCTTAGAATAGGAAAGTATGACCTTACAAGTGAATTTCATTCAGAAATGATGTCACTTCAATATACTCACTCACTAGCCACACATTCTACATAAAAAATTTCTCAACTACTCCATTCCCGCCCTCCTCCTCTTCCATCTCATTATGTGCGAAAGTTGTGACCCCACTTGAGATAGCGCAAGCTCAACCTTGCCCCATAGATGAATTCCTAAATGAAACCCACCCATGCATATAGTATGTACAGTACATACATACACACTACAATAATTAGTGCAAATAAATCCTTTCTAATGATACAGGAGATGTGATTCATACTACAACTGCTAGCTTGTCATGTCACTCACTGCCATCCGCTGCTTCTCTCCGCCGCTAAGCACATCCATCCAGTCTTGAGTAGCTTCCCAACCTCCTTCTCTTTCATACAGATAATTAAGATGAACCTGAAGAAAAATAAAAATTAATAAAATAAAACACACTACATGTACACTACATATAATAAACACACTACATGTATTAAAAAATAATATACACTACATATAATACTTGTATCTGGATGAAATACTGTATCTGGATGAAATACTGTATCTGGATGAAATACTGTATCTGGATGAAATACTGTATCTGGATGAAATACTGTATCTGGATGAAATACTTGTATCTGGATGAAATACTGTATCTGGATGAAATACTGTATCTGGATGAAATACTGTATCTGGATGAAATACTTGTATCTGGATGAAATACTGTATCTGGATGAAATACTTGTATCTGGATGAAATACTGTATCTGGATGAAATACTGTATCTGGATGAAATACTGTATCTGGATGAAATACTTGTATCTGGATGAAATACTGTATCTGGATGAAATACTGTATCTGGATGAAATACTGTATCTGGATGAAATACTGTATCTGGATGAAATACTGTATCTGGATGAAATACTGTATCTGGATGAAATACTGTATCTGGATGAAATACTGTATCTGGATGAAATACTGTATCTGGATGAAATACTTGTATCTGGATGAAATACTGTATCTGGATGAAATACTTGTATCTGGATGAAATACTGTACTGGATGAAATACTGTATCCTGGAATGAAAGAATGTAGTCGGAGATTGAATAAGAAGGTATGAGAGATGAACCAAATGAATTGGTGAGTCGGGATGATGGATAATAATTATCGGGTATGACACTTAAGTAGATGGATGAAGAAGGATCTGGAGGAAAATAATGTATCGGGATTGAAATACTTGTATCTGGTTATGAAAAACACACCCCATCCCGTATCTGGATCGCCACACACCCGCCCACTGTATTGGATGAAACTACTTGTATCTGGAGAGGCAAAGAAGGTAGAGGGAGTGAAACAAGATGTATTGCGATGAAAGAACGGTATCTGTGATGGAAAGACGTATCGGGATGTTGAAAATTACTGTATCGGGATGATAAGACTGTATCTGGATGAAATACTGTATCTGGATGTGTGAATACTGGATTGGATGAACAGAATGGGAGCTGGATGATAAAGCTACTCGGATCGGGATGAAAGAATGTATTATGATGAATACTTGTATCTGGAAACAATGAAATACTGTATCGGATGAAATACTGTTATTGGATGAAATATGTATCTGGATTGATAACGTCGGATATGGAGAGGGAGGAAAGAAGGAGAGAGGGAGGAAAAGGGCAAGGGGATGTGGCAAGGAGGAACAGACTACGGGCAGAGGGAGAGGAATCAAAGAAGGGAGAGGCGCACAACGGAAAATAGAACGGGTATTGCAGGGAGGAAAAAGGGAGATGGAGGTCACCAAAGCAAGGTTGGGAGATGAGGCAAAGACTAGGAGACGGAGGAAACTAAGGGAGAGGAGGAAATGGAAGGGGATAGGGAGCGTAACAGAAGGGAGCTGGAGGAAAATGAAGGTAGAGGGAGGAAAATAATGTTAAAGCGGGAGGAAGATGTACTTGGATGAACTACTGGATCGCGATGACACAAATAATTGTTTTTCTGGATGAAATACTGTATCTGGATGAAATACTGTATCTGGATGAAATACTGTATCTGGATGAAATACTGTATCTGGAAGAAATACTGTATCTGGATGAAATACTGTATCTGGATGAAATACTGTATCTGGATGAAATACTTGTATCTGGATGAAATACTGTATCTGGATGAAATACTTGTATCTGGATGAAATACTGTATCTGGATGAAATACTGTATCTGGATGAAATACTGTATCTGGATGAAATACTGTATCTGGATGAAATACTGTATCTGGATGAAATACTGTATCTGGATGAAATACTGTATCTGGATGAAATACTGTATCTGGATGAAATACTGTATCTGGATGAAATACTTGTATCTGGATGAAATACTGTATCTGGATGAAATACTTGTATCTGGATGAAATACTGTATCTGGATGAAATACTGTATCTGGATGAAATACTGTATCTGGATGAAATACTGTATCTGGATGAAATACTTGTATCTGGATGAAATACTGTATCTGGATGAAATACTGTATCTGGATGAAAACTTGTATCTGGATGAAATACTGTATCTGGATGAAATACTGTATCTGGATGAAATACTGTATCTGGATGAAATACTGTATCTGGATGAAATACTGTATCTGGATGAAATACTGTATCTGGATGAAATACTGTATCTGGATGAAATACTGTATCTGGATGAAATACTGTATCTGGATGAAATACTGTATCTGGATGAAATACTTGTATCTGGATGAAATACTGTATCTGGATGAAATACTTGTATCTGGATGAAATACTGTATCTGGATGAAATACTGTATCTGGATGAAATACTGTATCTGGATGAAATACTGTATCTGGATGAAATACTTGTATCTGGATGAAATACTTGTATCTGGATGAAATACTTGTATCTGGATTGAGTTGAACAACATGTTCCTTTTTCCTTCTCATAGTTTCTCTTCAACTCTCTCCCATGGATGTATTTTAATATCCTTCATTACACTTCTCCTCATTTACTAAGTATGCAACCAGCTTAAAATACATATGTAGATACCATTACATCAAGGAGCTAATATTTAATGAAGATAAACATTTGCGTATCCAGCAACTAATACAAGGAATTGAAACGACTCTCACTCAGATCAAACCGACCATCCACCAAGAGGGAGCATGACAGAGAATGAACTGACAAACTAGCTGGAGGTTTCTATTGATCGTAACACTCCCTCACTCGTGTCTCAAGTAAGATAGCTAGTCAGAGTATACCTTACCTTATTCAGGAAATCTGCTAGATCTTCATCTGATATTCCTTTCCTCATCTGGTCCTTGTGAGTGTCCGGGTAGATGACTTGGTCTCTGAGCGTGCCCAGTGTCATGTACGGACGCTGCGGTACGTAAAACAACTTGTTGCGATTGGGCTTCACAAGACGACCTCCGAACAAAGGCCATAACTACAGCAGAGAAAGAAGACAAGCAACATGCATGCTAACATTGTGAAGTACATAGTCACACTCCCTGTAATCAGTATTTGGGTTACAATACTATGTCTTGTCTAGGCAATTCAGGAGGGCGATCTCATATTTTTTGACCATGACATAACTTGTATCACATAACCTTATTACTACGCAATTAATAATAATAATAAAAATAATAATAATAAATAGTTTTAAAATAAATATACATGTAACTTTTTTTACCTCTCCAAGTATTCTAAATAGAGAGCTCTTCCCACACCCGTTGGGTCCACACACCAGCACATTCATGCCAGACTTGACCTCAAAGTTCATCTCCCGTACAAGCACGTCCCCATTTGGAGTCACCAGAGGCACACCCTCAAACCTACAGATGTTCACAAGCAATGTTTCAATGTCTGAATAATATGCAGCGCCATAATTCAGACTCAGTACTGGCACTAAATGATGCCATTGAAGCAAGAGTGACCTTTGAATTATTGAGTACATCAAATAGTTATGGCAACTGATAATGAATAATGCAATGTTTGTTTATTCAGTCCTCAATGTCTACCCACACCTTACCAGCTATGCTGCATAACAATGTGAACCCTCTCATTCCCTGCTGTCAATACCAGAAAATAAACACAACAATTGAAAACAATAACAACAACTATGTACTAAATACAATAATAACAAACCAGTATACTGAGGGTAATCTATTTTATGATTCTGTACATTAATCACAACGTTACTTTACCTGATGACCATGTCTTCTTCTACCACAATACCTGCACCCGGAACTAGCGGTAGAGCTGGCTCAACCACACCTACACACACACACACACACACACACACTTAATCGAACACAATCTGAAGTCAGCCATTTGATAGCACCAACAGTAATAGCAAAGTAAAAGGAATTAATTATAGTTGGATAATTTTTTTTCTGGCTATTATTCTGAGACTGCAGAACTTAAAGACAACTAGCTTAGAGGTATATAGTGATGTACATGTAAACAAAACAACAACAACAAAGAACAGAAGTTGATCACACGTGATGTTGACACACAGACGTATGTACACGTACCTGTAGATGCTGTTGACGTGGAAACCATGGTCCTTTCATACACGCCCTTTTCCATATCCTTGAGTACAACAAGTAACTCGTAGACTCTAGCTGTGTATCTGGAGAGAGACAACAACAATGTCCCATCATAACTACTTCTACTTCAATAGACCATCAAAAACAAGTTGACTAACTAAAGATATGAAGTACAAATAAGAAGATAAGAAGCTCATCCAAAACTGACTTTTAGAATGTTTACTGGATCTGCCCAGACTCGTCCACTACCCCATGTACAATGATTCCCAAAACACCTGAATGCTAATGTTGACCCTTTACCAAGTCACCCACGCACTTAAATATACAGTAGTATGTCAAACACACACACACAACTGCAGAACATCTTATTCACGTTTATTACTTGCATCTTAACGAAGCAGTGAATTAACAATTAGGGAAACATATACAAAGTTACCAGGTTTCTATGTACACATTGAAGGTTGATATTATAACCCAAGTTCCCAATCCTATAAAGACCCCTTACCCCGCTAATCTTGTCATCTCCCTTCCAGCCAGAACCAGTCTGCCGATGGCTTCGGCCATCCTTACCAACATACGACCACTGCGATAATAATCCTAAACAAACAAACAAAAAACAAAAAAACTTAACAACACCTCACATCAAATGTCATTCTATTCTGTATGTAGTAATAAGAACAGTAGCACATGCTATGTACATAGCTTAGCTCACAGACTGAGCGTGCTCACCAGCATGATCTCACTGTGAGTACTGTTCATGTGGCGAGGATGAGACAAGTCCAGGAATGGCTGACTCACAGACAAATAGCCAACTACAGTGGCCACATCTGCACACACACACACACACATACACACACATACAAACACACACACACACACACTACTATATCAACCTCTACAAAATAATATCTCATAAACTAGTTGCACATGCAAGAAGAAATCCTCCTACTCCTACTTACAAATTGATTGAGTGAATCTAATTAATGCCTCCAGCCACACCCACTCACACTTGGCTATGACTGTGTCGATGAATCCCATAGAGAACCTAAAGAGAATAAAGTCTCTGAGATGATCCACCAGCTCCATGAAGGTGGAGTTGATGGTATGACGCTCGCGAGAGCTTCCCTGGTAGAACGAGATCTCCTCACTAGCACGGGCAACACATATGGCAAACACATCAAAATCCAAATTAGATTTTTTTTAAATACATAATTTACACCGTACTGGTATAAGAAAACAAAAACAATAATTATAGTAATAAATAATCAGTAATAACAACAACAATAATAATAACAATAATAACTATAATAATTAATTTTGATATTATTATTACCACAACAACTATAATAATAATAACTATAATAATAATAAATAATAACAATAACAATAATGAACACAGCAGCTACTTGCACTAGTCTATGTATATCATTCCACTGACCTGTTAGTGATGACCCTAGAGTTGACGTATCTGAGCTTGCCTTCCAACTGCTGTTCCTTCACCGTCATCAACCCCACCGGAACACGCAATCTACAACACAACACAGCAACACCCGTACAATCACATGTGCACAAGCGCACGGATTAAAACATGTACTGTGCACAAGATGTTTATCACTAACAAAGAGATCGATGATCTATTGGTTTGCGAGTCACTGCCAATACTAACTGTTCAAACTGGCTTATTGGAACATAATACTGCAAATTTGAAAGAAAAACAAAACAAAAACAAAAACAAAAACAAAAAAAAACACAAAAAAAACAAAAAAAAACAACCTCTTAAAGATTACATGTGCTCTACAGAAAGTATTCATTTTACCTAAGAATTACAGTACGTATCAGGATTTTCACTTCAATCTATAATTGAGCACGCTACACATCTCTTGACATGCTTAGAGGAGGCCATGTATATTAAGCTATGAACTTAGCGTCCACCAATCAAAGCGGATTGTGCGGTCACTTTAGTAAATGAGCACACAATAGCTGACATGGTCGCTAGTAACTTCACACGCTGGTGGTGTTAGTGATGGAGTGAACCACAGTACACATGTGAATACAGAGGTGGTAAGCTGTCTACATACCTGGTCAGAATGAACCCTGAGAATGCCAGGTAGCTCAACATGGTAAGGGGTCCTCGTGACCCGATGCTCTCAGTTAGTTGATACACGTACAGACAAATGTCTAAGATTGGCTACAAACACATAAGTATACACACTGCTCATTAACCAATACTCCAGGTTAAGTAATTCCGTACCTTTAAAATGTTGGAATAGAGTTCTCCTAGAGTGTCGCAGAATTTCTCCACGTCTTGTGTGAGGAGTTGGTCAGCGTTGGCTATCCGGTTGTCAAGATTAGCCATCTTGTAGAAGGTGAACCCACTACACAAACATATGAACAAAAACATATGAACACACACAAACACTCTAACCCTACACCCTTGGTGAGATGTGTGTATTGCCATGTGTGTGAGTGTGTGTGCATGTGCTCATGTGTGTGTGTGTGTGTGTATGTGTGCGTGCATGTTGTTGTTGTTTTTTTGTGTGTATGTGTGTGTATGTGTTTGGGTGTGTGTGTATGTGTATGTGTGCATGTTGTTTTTGTGTGTGTGTATGTGTGTGTGTGTGTGTTTGGGTGTGTGTATTCGTGTGTGTGTGTGTGCGTGTATATGTTTTTTGTGTGTATGTGTGTGTGTGTGTATGTGTGCATGTTTTTGTTTTTTTTTGTGTATGTGTGTGTGTGTTTGGGTGTGTGTATTCGTGTGTGTGCGTGTATATGTTGTTGTTTTGTGGGTGTGTATGTGTGTGTGTGTGTGTGTGTGTGTGTGTGTGTGTGTGTGTATGCGTGCATGTTGTTGTTTTTTGTTTTTTGTTTTTTTTGTGTATGTGTGTGTGTGTGAGTGTATGGGTTCCATCTTCTAAACCCACATACAGTACCTCCACTTCGCCCCGTTCTCTCACCTCATGTATCTGCTGTACAAGTGCATGGAAAGTCTCGTCCTGAACCTCAACTTCAGCTCGTTAAGACCGTACTAAAAATAACAATCACTTGAAACATATTACAAAAATTAAATTTTCTTATAGCCTAGAAGCTGAGACAACAGCTATGTATGTATGTATGTATGTATGTATGTATGTGTGGATTAACAATGGTGCTTCCCACTGGCATTGTATAATTCCACTCTTGTGTGCACTTGCACTGGGATAGTTATCAGCGATAGTTATCAGCGATAGTACGGAAATATTCATGGTTACTACTATGGTACAAAATAGTTCAGCCATGGCTACTCTCAGAAGCATTGTTAAAACATTGCTATTGTAGCTTTTGTATTGTGACAGAGGAAATGTACACTGCTTAGGTCCTTCAAAGAGGGACTCTGTTAACTCGAGGGCAGGGACACTTAGTGTCCCTCAGATTGCGCTTAGTGTCCCGTTGTTAGGAGCAGTCGCTACGTTCTAAATTAGTTAGGCGCTGCGTAGCCATTGTGAACTACCATTTTTAGGGTCCTTCAGGCCCTCAGTAGTGCCGTCGCTGTGCTCAGGACACTACAGTCTAGGGCCTTTGCCACACTAATAACAGTAGTTCCCCTCTGAGGCAACGCCCAACTATTATTTAGATAACCGCCCACTCACTCGGGCATCACCCTCGGGATCATGACCATTACCAGCAATAATTACTCAAATGAATGGTTGAACATGAAAACAGTGCATGAACCACAGAAAGGAGTATTGATATCAAGTTCTGGAACTATTTACATATTATAGATGTATTCTCTCTTTCACAGGCTTTTTTAAAACAATACAGAATTAAAAATACTTGGTCACCACCGGGAATCGAACCCAGGATCGCTTGCTTAATGCACAGTATTAAAATTAATAATTGTTTTTAATTCTGTATTGTTTAAAAAGCCTGTGAAAGAGAGAGAATACATCTAATGAGTAAAAGAAGGCTGAGAAAGAAAGCGTACATATGTACGTAACCTCGTGTGTGCTGTGTTTCATTTCTCTATAGAAACGAGTAATGTTCAAAATATTCTTTTCCAACACAAACCCATTCAAAAATTAGGTACTACATCAGGGATTCATCCAGAAATTTTTGTCTGGGGGGGTCAAAATTAAAGTGGACTAGGTAATAATTTTAAGTAATACTTTTTGCTATCTAAAATAATAGATTCCCTAATCTCACAACTAAGCAGAAATACTCTGAGTAAACTTTTCACTTTTTTTGTGGAAATCGATGAAGCCCAGACGAATTTTGTTGTGATGCAAAAATACTGAACTCTGATTGTTTTCCCAATATAATATGACTTTTTTGTAGGCAATTAACTTTAATAGGTAGGTAAAAAAGTGGGGGGGGGGGGTAAAAAAAAAACCCTGTCCCCCCCCCCCCATGTATGTAATACCATGTGATTTCGTAGACCCCCCTTGAGGAGTGTGTTCACAATGGAGATCTATGAAATACACAAAGAATGAAATAGAGTATCGAAGTTGTACAATACACTATTCACATAATAGTACACACACACATACTGTAGGACTAGGCACGAGGGGATTATGCTAGCTTATGTAGCTTTAGGCATAATAGGTCGTCTAATTATGCTGGCTTAGTGCATGCTAGAATAACAGACAAGTTCAGTTGTTATAGACATCATGAGACGTGACTTGTGTCATATATATTCAACAGTACGTACTAAAATAAACCTTAGTTAGTTAAAACATGGCTCTCCACAGTCTTCTAGTAGTCTACTTTGGAAGCACTCAGTCCAGTTAGTTCAAGTTGAAGGATTTCAATACATTTTAACCGTTTCTTCTGATGTTGCAATTACTGAGCTAATTGTACACACTATGAATTTAGACAGAACACTGTATGTATGCTTAGACTTCACAAGAACCATCATTTCCTGGTGAAATTAATGAGCACAATGTTGAGTGTAATCGGTAAATATACAGGAAATGGTGGAAAAGCAAATTAATTAAATAGGAAAGGATAATTCTCCCATAGTACCACTGTCACTGGTTGACTGTCACTAATTCACGTACTTGGGAATAATTACGTTAAAGGATAAGTTTTGCAGTCCTCAATGTGACAAAGAAGAAATAATGAATAGAAACATCCTAAGCCATAACACATGTTAATCTATGTATATATCCTGACCCATAACACATGTTAATCTATGTATATATCCTGACCCATAACACATGTTAATCTATGTATATATCCTGACCCATAACACATGTTAATCTATGTATATATCCTGACCCATAACACATATTAATCTATGTATATATCCTGACCCATAACACATGTTAATCTATGTATATATCCTGACCCATAACACATGTTAATCTATGTATATATCCTGACCCATAACACATGTTAATCTATGTATATATCCTGACCCATAACACATGTTAATCTATGTATATATCCTGACCCATAACACATGTTAATCTATGTATATATCCTGACCCATAACACATGTTAATCTATGTATATATCCTGACCCATAACACATGTTAATCTATATCCTTCAAAGCTAAGTTTTATTTATAGTGCACCACAGCGTGGCAGATAATGTTTCACATTTTTGCTTACGGATCATTAAAACAAGTCTGAAATAAACATATTACAATTATTAAGTTCTGACCCTTCCTTAGGTGAGAAAGTTGCAATCTATAAGAATTATTGTAGTTTATTGTTGTTGTTTTTTATTACATTTTAATTTTTGCTAATACTGTACAGTTTATTTAAATAACCAGAAATGAAATATTCAGTTTCTAAAATATAATAAAATTACACCATATTTCTATTTTAACAGGATTTGAAAATCCTCTGGACCACACCCACTTACTAATATCTGTACCATATAAATAGGCCTGCATGTACACTATCAAGTTTCGGAACTGAAAACTTGGAACTCACTATAGGCATGGCGTAGATAAACTTGAAAAGATGGACTTTGAACTGGGCTAAGTTTCTACCAATGATAGTTCTACAAAGTATAAGATCAGAATACTAATAAAACAATAGACTATACTCACTTATATCTATATACAATATATAACATATACATAAGGACTTAGAATATTTCAAATGTATTTCAAATGTATTCTTAACCATCATGTATAAAAAAATGATAAATTAGTGATTTAAAGTTGACATGACACTTCTAAATGTTTTAATAATGCATTAATGTCGGTAGTTGAGGTTCAGAATGGATAATAAGTGGTGGCAAGATGTGAGTGGGAGTTAATTTAATGTGTCCACTAATGAACAATGCTCTAACAAGGTTCTATGATACGTACACTGTATGTATGTGTGTATGTATGTATGTATGTACGTAAGTATGTATATGTGTGTGTGCGCATGTTAACTCCATCCTTCCCCCCCTCTCTCCTCCCCACCTCACCCTTCTATAAAAGTTCCATTCTGGATCATCCACACATCAGCGTACGTCCTCAACACCAGCATCACTGCTACCAGGACCAGGAAGAAAGTCTATACAACATAGGGGTAGACAATGCTGACCACACCTTACCAAGTCACAGTAAAAACTGGCTGAACCTATTCACATACGTCTTTACAGAACACACGCAAATATAAACACACATACACACCTTTTAATGCTCACTTACCAACATACAGTTGGAAAAAAAAAAGGCACATTTTGCAAAATTGACAACATTGAAGACATCGAGCATACAATTACCAGGAAATGCTGAAGCTCTTCTTTAAACCATTATGAAAATGTGAAATAATTTCACTACAGAAGTCAGTTATTGTAGAACAAATGAAATCAAGCACATACGTATGTACAGCTTATTTTGGTGGCTAAACGATATAACTACAGATGCAATGAAAGGGATGCGTATCCACGCACCAGACATTTATATGGATCATCCCAACATGTGAACGTCTTCACTAACCTCTGTCGTGAACACTCCAGGTACGATGATCTTGAGCAACACAACAAGACGCCTACATACAAACACAAACACACAAAGCTGGTAAATATTAGCAGGTACAAGTTTGCATTGAGTATTTTACCTACTCATGCACAACATGTTACTGATTCAGTCATTCTCAGCTGAAATAATTATAATAATAGCAAATTTTCTTGCTCTAACAGCTGTTATTGTTAATTAAAACTTAATCCATAATGCATACATGTTTATTATTGAACAATAACTAAGATGACTTCAGGAAGTCTGGTTCTTCTATTTGTATTGTTTACACCAGTGTGAAGGGAATATAGAAATATTACACCCCAATGTTGGACTGACTCTGGGTGGACTTCCATAGTAGCCCATGATAACTCAGAACAGTCCTTTAGTCCTATCTAATGGAATGTAATTAGCAACTCCATAAGAACATGTACTGTGTATTGCTTGCATTCATAAATGCAGACTAGTTACGAAGTCTTAAAATTTGGTAAAATGCTATGTACAAAATGTGGAAATACGAGACTGTTAAATTCACAGCAAATCATGTCTATGTACAGATACATGCACATGTATGTATGTCTATGTAGAGATACATGCACATGTATGTATGTCTATGTACAGATACATGCACATGTATGTATGTCTATGTAAAGATACATGCACATGTATGTCTATGTACAGATACATGCACATGTATGTATGTCTATGTACAGATACATGCACATGTATGTCTATGTACAGATACAGGCACATGTATGTATAGTATGTCTATGTACAGATACATGCACATGTATGTCTATGTACAGATATGTACATACATACAGTACATGTGCATGAAAGGAAAAAACTAGCTTGAAATGTTGTTTTACTCAGAATAATGAACACAGCTTAGCTAGTAAGACTGATGATTGTACGATATACAATGTAGACCACACCCCATGGCACATAGAATATAACCACACCCACATACAGTCAATCAGTGTAGTACTCACTTTAAAAACCTCATGTCTACTGCAGCTCTCTCCTTCTTCTTACTGGACTTCTTCTAACATTCAAAACATAATGCAATTACACATTGTAGTATACATTACACTCAATCCCCTCTTATCCAGACACCTCTATTACGGCATGCCTATTTACCAGGCACAAGTTAGCCACTCAATTTGTCAATTCTAACCTCGTGAGCTCGCTAATTTGACGACCATTACCTATCATGGCAGCACAAGCTGGTTATTCCTAGTTCCAGAGAGTTGCAGAGAAGCCTACTGAGTGTTGTAAGCGAAAAAGGACTGTGCTTCAGCTTGGAAAAAAAAAGAAAAAAGCCTGAAACTCATTGAAAATGGTTGGTTTAACGTGTACACAGCTGGAGAAAACTGTCTTTCCCTGAATAATGGCCAATTCTGAGATACATGCACCCTCAGGTCCCAAGGTGCCCGGATAAGAGGGGATTAAGTGTACTCTATTACACTACCTCCCCTCCCACTGCCTCTACATGTGCTCCCTACATGTGCCCCTCCTACCCCACATATACATGTACACATCAGGGGTTCATTTAGGAATCAATTTCAGAGGGGGTGAGATTGAGTTGTCCTATCTCAAGGGGGTCACAACTTTCATACAGAACTAAGATGAGAAAGGAGATGGGCTTCAATTACCAAGACAATAATTAGAGCAGCAATAAACTAATAAATTTGAGCTATTGCATTATCACCTTTATTATTCATTTTTTAACTTTTCTTTTTGCTTATGAGACTTTAAGAATAAAATGAACCCTTGCACATACATAAACCATGAGTGATGATACATACAGTGCTTCCAGCTTAAAGAGTGGATTTTTTAGCTTTTTGGTTAAGGTTGCTAATTCTGCTATAATTTCTCAAGTATGTGTAATAGAAAGCTAAAAATTTGTATTATTATACATTTAGGGCTGGTCCCATACAGGTCGGATATGAGAGGGTAGTAGACCCTCACATATCATATCCGGCCTCACATAACCGGCTCCCGCTTTATCCGGCCTATTCTATTAAACTAAAACACAAAAATAGCAATACCCCAAGGGTGGTTAGTATTACAAAAATAGATATGTGCTGCATGTATGCCACATTTATAATGCATTCATTGCAACACATGTGCATATTGCACTTGTGCGTAAAATTTAAGCAAAATGCACTTAACTGCAGCATGTGCCCTGCATGTATGCACAAGGAGAGTAGCATGCACACATGTAGTCTACACATGTGTCACATATATTTGCCTTGCATGTGTGCACAGTTTTATGTGCCACATGCATGTTAGGTGCACATGTTGCTACTATGCCACATGAATGTCAAGTAGATGTGTGCATGTGCTACTATGCCACATGCATGTCAAGTACGCATGTGCATGTGCTACTATGCCACATGCATGTCAAGTACGCATGTGCATGTTGCTACTATACTGCGTGCATGTCAAATACACATGTGCATTCTGGTGCATGTTGCTATGTTGCATGCATATCAAACAATTACGTGCATGTTGCTATTGTGCCATGTGCATGTTAATTTACCCAAGATACCACGATATGTTATCGACCCTTACCAAATCTCATTTACATTAATGTTATTCATACCCACTCAAACCCAATGCATGTATCATCGTACGTCATACATAAGTACTGTACTTGATTCCTTACTTATAACTTTTCATAAAGGCAATAGTATTCACTTGAGTTGTGTGCGCTCCCACTTCCTGACTCATTCCAGCTCTACAACGCCGGCAGAGTACCAACATCTACCAGGCAGACATGCAGCACATGTACCACATCTACCAGGCAGAGATGCAGCACATGTACCACATCTACCAGGCAGATATGCAGCACATGTACCACCTCTACCAGGCAGAGATGCAGCACATGTACCACATCTACCAGGCAGACATGCAGCACATGTACCACCTCTACCAGGCAGAGATGCAGCACATGTACCACATCTACCAGGCAGACATGCAGCACATGTACCACATCTACCAGGCAGATATGCAGCATATGTACCACATCTACCAGGCAGACATGCAGAAATATACCATAGTGCTTGTGTACCACATACACAAAAATTGAAACACGCCATAGGCATGCAGCATGCAAATAGAAGAATGCACAACTCATGAGTGGCATACATGCCACTGCGCATGTATAGCATACAAGAGAATGCACACGTGTGGCATGCTTTTTTGTGCACACATGCATCCCTCATATGCACATATGTGGCACATGTGAGGCGCTGTTTTCAATTTTTCTGTATGCAGCATACATGCTTGATAGCAGCAGTACGCCTTGTTAATATGACATTAATGTATATTAGATCCCGTTGCTATATTGTCCCTTCAAGACAGTGAATTTGGAAGTGTTTAAGCTGAAAAAAGAGAAATTATTTTTCCTTACCTCTATAACTTGGTATACTGATACTTTAATACCTGAAGTTTCATATGAGCCTGATTTTGTGGGCACACAAAATTTGAATCTCGAAATATTTAAAATTTAAAAAAAGTGTTTAAGCCAGGATTTTTAAATTTATTGAGTTATATCTCTAAAATTTTGACACATGATGTAAAATTGCCTTAAAATTATTATGTATAACTTTGGTAGCTATACCTTGAAAATTAAGTGAGTTGTGGCTGTTTTTCACCAAAAAAAAATTACTCATGATAAGGGTCATCAAATGATGACGTTTAGAGCAGGTTGTGGGCCTTTAGTACACGTAAACGCGACGTCACAAAACAGCGCATGCGTATTTGTGTCAGAATACTGGGAGCCTTGGGAGTATTAAACTCCTCAGCTTTTCTTCAGCTCTTGAAAAAGAGGACCTCTTGGATAGGCTTGGCTCCAAGTTAGTAATACCAGCCAACAATTCTGACTGATTTCGACTTCGTTTCTTCAACTAATCAGTGAGTTAGGGAAATCAAACAAAGTCAATACCAGGAGTGTACAAATCAAGTCAATGGGGGAAAAAAGTCACACTCCTTACACATGTACCTTCGAATATAAGACTAATTCAAAAATTGGTTCTACACTAAATGAAAGAGACATGCGATAGCGTGTGGCTAAATAGGCCACGGAGAATTTGGGGGGGGGGGGGGGGGGGGGGGGGTAATGGTGGTATGAGCTGCTTTGTTCACTGTTACACTTCAGAGGTATACAGGGATTTTTTCAGAAACATTTCAACTTTTGAACATATCAGCTCGTCAGAATTGCCACTGAGGATCCTGAGCTATCGGCTATAAACTTTGATGAAGTTCTAGACTTTCAAACAAAAAATAGAAGAATTGTGCTTTGATTTACATTTTTTATAATAATGAAAGAATTTTGCTCTGACGTACCATTTATAATTATAATTAAAAATTCAGATTTCTTGGGGGGGAGAAACTATCTCTGGGGGGGGGGGGGGGGGTGGGGGGGGAGGGGGGGGGTTGTTGGGGGGTGGTGGGTGGGGGGCGGATGTGTGGGGTGGGCATCCCCCCCCCCCTCCCCCTCTGTATGAAGCCCTGACAGCGCACTCAATACCATCTCTCCAAAACTGTTTTAGTTAGATATATTCCTGTTACCGACAATAGAGGTGATTCTTCATAGTCAAAAGTGTTTTATGGCATTAAACTAATTTCAGGTGCAAATGAAGTAACTTTACCAGGTTATTCTTACGAAGCTTTTGTGATGGGTGCATGCAAGCTCGCTCTCTCCCTTTTGGCTAAAGCATATTACATGGTTATTACAATTTTTGGTTTTGTACTCCTATTTTGTTAACTAATCCAGGTAGGGAGGCAAGCCGGGAGTACTTAGGTGCAAGAGGATTCCTCCATTCAGACGAGGAATTTATACAACAGGTGCGGGTAAATAAGGGAACGCGATGGAAGTTGAGTTTTTTTATCAGCTTCTATTATAAAGACAAGCAATCTATTTTATTCTAAATAAGCCTATTATCTTCAAATTTAGGACAGGAACACCCATGCAATTATACAACCAGGACCCACCCTAAATACCGTTATAATACTATATATTGTTTAAAATGTCACAAAAAAAGATAGAAAATGAGGCAATCACAAATAAAATTATTTTTTAAAACTCTACTGTATGACCACTAAAAAAACCCATGCAATTATACAACCACAGGAGCCACCCTACCGTTATAATACTACTATTGGCTTAAAAATTGTCACAAAAAAGATATAAAAGATGCAAAATTTTTTTTTTTGCTAATTTTGACACCTCCTAAGCTTGTAAATTTGACCTGTGCATAAACTTTCCATTTGTTGCAATTTTTAGTCAAAAACAAAAAGACTTAGGGAGATAAAAATAACTCATTGTTAATTTTTATTTTATGTAATTCATAGTAAGTTTTATAAAGGTCTGGTAAGGAAAACAATATATTAAATTTTACTTCAAACACATACCTGAGCCTGAGCTATCTCCCTTATCTTCCTGCAAAAAAGAAAAATGCAACACCAGTCAGCACTCTGACCAGTAATGGTGTAGTTAGTAATCACCCTGGCGTCCACCATCCTTCTGTTGATGTAAAAGGCTAATCCCAGCCCCAAGATTCACTGTAGCAACTACAGCTTTAGGATTGCCACTAGGGAGGTATTCGTGCAAGCTTATACCAAAAACCGCCATTTTTCCGACAAAACTTCCAGGGGCTCGGCAAACCAAAAATCAAGCGCGCCGTTTATTCCAGATTAGATAGATATAGCTAGGTTGCTTACATACCACACCTCCTCTCCTTATGGGTCGGTTTATGCGGCGGCAAAGGTCAATTAATTGGTCACGTGACTATAATGGGCGGAGGCTGCGGAGTGCGGAGGAGTTTGTTTATACGTACGGGGTTGGGTTAAAAAAGGGTGGGGGAAATACTATCTTCTGAAATTACTTATGTCAATATTTCAGCGGTTACCGTTGAGAGGAGGTAGAAAAATATATTGGGGATGGCTGTGAAACTTTATGACTTTTGTAGAAGGTTGAATTGGACAATCTGCCAGGGAGTGTAAACCTTTTTTTTTACTTACAAAATTTTCTCGCTATGGGCGGGATCGCCTGCTTGAATACTTCTACCGTCCGCCCATATACAGAATAGAGCCATTTCTTTGCCATGGCATCTGTGAAGACGCTTCCGAAGAAGTACCGCAGCTATGGAAGACGGTGGAACATGTGAGCACTAGAAATGGGGCTGTTAGTTAACACATTGGCCCCGATGTTCATACAGTTATTTGTTTTTAACTACTAGGTTATGTTTGAAATAGTGCATGGCTAAACAAGTCATTGAAGAGTGCCATTTCGATATCTAGAAGTAGTTTGTCATGTGACAAGCATGCAAAATATTGTGCTTGTTGTAAATGTGCAAGGTATAGATGAAAATCCCTATACTTTGTTTTTTGATGTAGAGTTGATTTGGCTTAAGTAGCAGTCCTTATAATACTGCATATTCATTCCATATATTCATACATCTGTACTACCCCGTTCTCCTTGTTTACAAGCAAGGTGTTACAATACACACCTCGCTAATAATATATATGTACCATGGTTATATTGATGAACCGTGTGGAATATTTTGGGTTAGCACTAATTGTTGAATATGCTAAGATGTATGAGTATTGTGTGCATTTTAAAAAAACAGACCTGTTAACCTATACATGATTTTGTTTGGGTTCAAACTCTCTGAACTTCTTATTAGTAATAAAGCCAGAATGTGTAGGAGGGCGTGTTCTCGATGTGACCCGCATATTTGGTATTATGTGCATTTAAAATTTCACTGTGTCTATGGCTGGGGTTCATTTAGGGGTGGCAACTCGCCACCACTCCCCCCCCTTGAAACCTTCAAATTTCATAAGTGAAAAGTAAAAAAGAAGTTGAATATTAAGGTGAATGCAATAGCTTTAAATCAGAAGTTTTATTGCTGCTCTAATTATTGTCTTGGTAATTGAAGCCCATCTCCTTTCTCATCTTAGTTCTGTATGAAAGTTGTGACCCCCTTGAGATAGGACAAGCTCAAATCTCACCCCCTCTGAAAATTGATTCCTAAACGAACTTTAAAGACGAGCTCTAATTTAGAATGACCTGGGCAAGCAAACATGGGCGTTGTGTTCATTTAGATGGTTAGGAACTCTCAAATTGTTTGTGTACATGAATAGAAATGTACTGTATGCGACCCTGCCCCGCCTTTCCTTTCTTTTCATTCTATAGCATTTAATTTCCATGTATGCCCGAGCTTAGAGGGTGGGAAGGGAATGATGGCAACGTGGGACTAAATCTTCAGTTTTTAAAGTGGAATTGGAATCAAAAGGAAAAGGAACGCGTTCTTTTGTGAATGTTGTAAAATTATATTTCAACTTTGTATTTTCTTTTCTTCAACTATCCCATCTGGCATTAGTCATGACCCTGTTGTTTTATATTTTAAAGTCTGCTGTATGTTTTGTCATTAAGAGGTAGATTTTGTGAGTGAGTTGACCCTTTAAACCTTATAATACTGGTGGTATGTATATAGTTGCCACTTTTTCATACTCTTCATTTATCAATTGTCCTGTGAAATTGGAACTCGCTTAGTAGCAAGCATAAAAACAAAATCTTGCATTGTTTGATGGTGAACTATGTAGTTTACGAAGTCGTGAGGAGGTTTGGAGTAGAAGAAACCATCCTGTTGTTGTGTCTGAGGGTTGATAGGACCACTATTTGGTAATTGAAGCCATTGCAAGAGTTAATGAAGTTGTCTGCTGGAAGCGTAAGGGGCCAGGAAAGGCACACAAGGACACTTTATAGAGTTGTACTCATTGCACAGTCTATGTGCTTTATTGCAGTTGTAATAAGATGGGAAATTTTAAGTGCAACCATTTTCTCACTCACAGAAATAAGTAACTGGTGTATGTTGCCACTTCTCATACACTTGATTTTCTTTGGTTGAAGTTGACGCTGTGTATGCTTCCAATGTTTGCTTGTAGTAGCATGTGGAGTTTTATTTGTTGGGTTGTTGTTGTTTGTTTTTATAAAGTGAATTGTTTGATAGTATGTTAAATCAAAAGATTGATGTGTAATGAAATTTTTTTGCTTAGTCCCTTTATAGATTTTTTAATTTAAAATATGTAATATCGTTGATTTCTGATTTTGATTTCTTTTTCTAAAACTCTTGTGCTAATACAAATTGCAAAAAATCTGATGTTGTTGTTTTTTCAGCCATCTTTGTAGTTTTCTTTAAGAGAGTTGTGGCTGTTGACTTGAGATATACATGTATACATACATATATTACACATTGGTTTCCTTTTTCAGTTGGCATGTCAACCAAGAGCAGGAAGAGTTCTTCTCTGATGGAGCATTAATTGGAATTCTAAAAGAAGACATTACACAGTGAAACAAGTCATGGGACTCTCACCAGGTACAAGTCGTGGAACGGCTGGAATGGAGCCAAGTATGGGATGAAATCTCATTCCAGTTCCAATTCCAGGCCAGTTTCATGGGAATGAGATGTAGTGGTATGCCAAACATTGCTGGTAAGTCCTTGGAGATACACAGTATCAGAATGGAAACTGGGAAAATGGAGATTATAGTGAGGAACATGGGATGGAAACTATACACTTTTGGTGCTGAATGGAATGAGAATGCATCATATGACCTCAGTTGGTTCGAGGATGGGACCTGGACAGATTACAGAACTGTTATGTAGGTTTGAATTACTTTGATGCGTATGCTGAGTGGAGTGAAGTGGACCCAATGTGAGACTTTGGTAACTGTGAAAATGGGGACCGACCATTGCTCGTTCTGGAATGGGATCAGGACGTCTTATGATCACTTGCATTCTGCGACAATATAACCACCATACCAATCTACAATGGGGGTGGCCCAAGAGGGACCCCACCCAAATCCTTATCCCATGCAAAGGCCACCACCAATTTCCATGATGATGCCCCCCCGCCCATGTATCCAAGAGGTTTTCCCGGCAATACCCGCCAGGATTGCTGAATCACAAGGACGAGAAGGACCACACAGCAAAATGGTAGCTGGTGGGCGTGGCTACATGGGTAGGACACACCCATCCCACACACAGGCTGGTTTGGAAGATTTCCATGCAAAACGACATCATCAAATAGGGAGGGTGGGCGGGGCAAAGACTCAGATGGGGTGGTGCTAAATATTCAGTTCCATCTCATTCCCACTCTGCTGATGAATCTGAATGAGACTAATTCAAAGGAAGTTGATGATTTTATTATGGACTACCTGGCAGTGGGAAACAACATTTGGGCAAGTTAGTAGAAGGAAGTGGTATTTAATTTTGCAAGTATTTCAGAAACTATTTATATCTGTGTAGTATTGAATGTTGGAGGAATAGCTTTTGTTGGCTTAGATGAAGTTACAAAGAAAAGATATGTTTTGGGATGAGTGTACATTGTTTGTGTAACTTGTACAGTAGGACTTCAGTAGTCCAACACTAAGGGACCAGAAGGTGTACAGATTAGTGAAAGGTTTGGAGTATGAGTAATACGTATTTAAAGATAATTTGAAATATTACACAAGCTTTAAAAATTATCCTATACCAGATTATTTACAACCTTGGTCGTGAAAACATTCAGTACATGAACAATCTATTCTTGTTTCATATGACAAGTAGCTGTAATATTTCTGTATAGCATTTTCTATAGCTTCATCTATACATGTATTTGAAATTGTTTGAATGATGTCTTTAATGAGTATTTTAATATGTATCCAGGACTTTGGTGGGCACTCATGGGGGTCATAGTCTCCACAGATGACTTCTTGAGGAAAATGGCAGGCAGTGATAGTAGAATATCTGGTAAGGTGTCATTAATCCTCATCGCGCTGGCACGAGAGGTTATAGTAGTTGTCCTGTTTGTCTGTCACCTCGGATTTTTGGAGATTACTGAGAATTAACCGTTGATTTAGGTATGAACTTACTCATGACCAATATAGGACCGTTTTAATTGTGCTACTTTTTTAATTTCGAAGCTTTATCAGCTTCACTAGGTACCGCTTTTATGGGAAAACCCCCCTAGCGTCAGGTCATACATGTGAGCAAATATTTCTTGCAGCCAGCCTGGTATTTTGCTTTATGCTCAGGGAAGTTAAAGAGTTGAAGGAATGAAGTTTTGTATTGGAAATGTACCATGAGTCTTTCTGCTAGTTTTAGCTTGTTAAACGGTGTTACCATGTACCATTTTCATTGTTCGAGCTATATTGATGCCTGATTAAAATAGCTAACAGATTGCTTGTTCTTTAGAAGAGATTATAATTGTAATAGCTAGGTAGTGTTTAATGGCGCTGAGGGTTCGCACCTTTTGTGCTTCAGTGTATATTGAAGACTATTATTGGTATATTATGTACAACATTGGGTACTATTCGCTGAGAATGACATTCCAGGAAGGTCATGTTATATTCAATGCCTCTGTCAAGTGTTATTAATTACAGGTTCTGAACAAGCTTGAGTTTGTTTGTGGGCAAATTAGCCAATAAAAAAGCTTCACAATTGTTTGAGTTGAGTAAGTCTGGTGTTGATACGGTGACTACAGCACACACTTTAATAATTGTTACAATTTGTGAAATTTCTTCCCCCTCTTTTTCACCAAGAGTTAATTAAATAAAATTACGTTGTAACAGAAATAAAAATGCATACATCTTTTTTTTTTTCCTTTTAAAAATTTTCATGCCACTGGAAGTTTCTTTAAATTTTAGGAACTAAGTGATCTTAATACATGTGTTTTTGCACCTATCCATTCCCTCCCATCCCACAATGTAATGTAACTTTTTTGTGTGTTTGTGTGTTCACATGTATGTAGTATGTTTTTTTGACCCTTCCAAATTAGCCACCAACCATCAGAAGAACAAGAAAAGGTATGAATTATAATGTACAATACATACGTAATTTCTAGTGTTTGGTAATTGGATAATTTTATTAATATAATTTAGTATTTTAACAAGAAAAAATTTCAAACTGGCACTTGTGTGATTTTGTGAATACTTGTAAATATTACCCCACCCCAAGCATGCATGATTTGAAAGGTAAATACTTCTTTAATTGTCTCTGTCTCTCGTCAGCAGCACTGTAGTGGATTGCGGTGATTTGGGTCCTCTATGTACTTGATGTATAGTTATATGTACATATGTACTACAGTGGAGACTCCTATTAATTAATCACTAATTGTTTATCAGTTTATCTTTGGTCTGCCAGTGTTTAATGATTGCCTGGTTCTTTTTGTTTTATGTGTTATTCCACCTCATCAGCTCGGGTTGCCATGGAGAAGGGGAAGTCCCCAGTCATCATTGACAACACCAATACCACGGCCTGGGAGATGAAACCTTACATCGTCATGGTAACAACCCTGGGATCATAGGGGATATTGGGCCTGATTAAATTGATTGTGTGTTAAATACGGTATGTGTGTGTGTGAGTGTATTGGTGTTTGTGTGTTAATATACTTGTGCAAGAACATGTGTTAGTTAATTGTCCAGAGGGCGTAAGTGTAAGTTTGTTGTTTATTTGCTGTGAAGTATCTCAGGTATGTATGTATGTATGTATGTATGTATGGGTTTTACGTTTGTGTGTACTCATGTAAAATACATCTGTTGGTTGTAAATGTGTATGTATTTGCTTGTATGTCATAATTACATATTTGTGTGTGTCCATGTTTGTGTGGGTGTGTCCAGGCTGTGAAGGACTATGGTTACAGTGTGCAGATTCAAGAGCCCACTACTCCATGGAGATTCAAGACTTCAGAGCTGGCAAGGTCAACAATTGCACACAGTTCTTTCTCCTTCTGATTACCACGATATTAGTATATGTAGCTCCTGCAGACAGATGCACTAGAACAATCCTGCACATGAAATGCAGCCTGCATACATACATACAATGCTTCAGTGTCTTCCTATTATTATAAAAAAAAAATTTATCATCATTTTTATTAACACTTCTTTGTTATTCTCTACTTTGACAGACGCAATATCCACGGAGTAACCAGGCAGACATTGGACCGCATTCTGGAGAAGTTCCAGCACAGAGTGTCAGTGGAATCCATTTTAGGAGACTCCGCCTCCTTGCCTTCAAGATCGGTAAGCTCACCCACAAAGCCCAGCAACATGGACGCTCAAGAACCTAGCAGAACCTCTCGTGAAAACTCGACCAGTCGGAGCTCAAAACCTGTAGGTTCACAGAACTCAAAAGAGGACATGATTGCTGGGCATGTTTTTTCAGTGTCGGATGTGGAAAGGCAGAAGGGAGAAGATAAAATGAGAAGTGTGTCACCGGGTGTTAGAAGTCCGAGGTCTGCTGGACATGTCTCTCCAAGTATCGGGCACAGAGGGAGAGGAAGGGGACGGGGTGACTCCATGACTGCTGTAGGGCGTGGCAGGGGAGGGGCAAAGCTTGGGCGGAAAATTGGTGGAGAGAACGTCGATAGTTCGTTGCATGAAGTAAAAGAGGAATTCGAAAGCCGAAGAGAACTGTACTGGCCAGAAAACAAAAGGAATGGGAACCAAACTGCGAAAGACACTCGGGATAGATCTCGAAATGGAAGTGATGATGAATTTGATTCCACATACTGGGATATCCCATCCCACATCCTAGGCTCCAAGCAGGAAGAGAATATTGAGGAGCTTACCCCAGGGTTTAGTAGGAATGGCAGCGTTGGCACATTTGGACTGGCTAGCAAGATTGGAGTGCCACTGAAGAAACTCCTATCAGGCACTGCAAGGGAACAGTATAGGAATTGGAATCTGAGTGGTGCAAGTGTAGAAACTGTGGAACCAAAAAATGTAGAAACTTTAGAACCAAGAACTATAGGAATTTTGGAACCAAGTAGTGAAGGAATTAGACGAAAGAGAAGCACTGGGAAAATGTCAGAGGATGAAGTTAGTGTCGTTTCACGAGACAAATCCGGTAGGAATAGTTCGGACAATAGTAAGAAATTGAGTGGGATCTGGTCTAATACCAACCAAGGTGCGGCCAGACAGACGTGGTCTCTCACTGCTGAGAGCAGTAAGAACGGTGGAGCCAAGCAGGCAGACAAGACAGATGGCGGTGATGTGTGGGACTCCGCTGATGAGATGGATCTATCAACTGAGGACGAAGGTTCACGATCAACTGATGATACAAGCATTGCGGAGGACAAGAATCAGGATGCACTATCACGAGACGAACAGACAGAAAGCAGTGATAAGATACCGGAGGAGGCTACCGTTAAAGTTGAAAAAGTTGCAAGTTTAATGACAAATCTCCCGCTCAAAAAACTTGAAGAGGCTTTGGAGTCTTGTCTCTTCAACAAGTACATCGTGGAGGGGCAGATGGATGAACGTAAGTACTCGCTGAAGGACCAGAAGCGACTGGTTACTCAGCTGGTGAAAGAGCATCAATCGCTGTGTGGTGAAAGTGCAGCGGACAGCCAACCCTGCACGGCGCACACCAGAGACGGTTGTCTCTCTCTGGAGGTGGTGCTAGACCGAGTCAGAATGGACAGTCTGCACACGCAACTTCCCAATGCTCTGGTGGAGCTCATGTTTAGGGACAGGCAGCTGGTGCCACGCTGGAAGATTGATGGCGTTGAAGAACGCTCAGCCGAGCCTGTAGCTGTACCGGTTATTCCACCCACTATAGCGCCATCTCGGAAGGAGTCCAAATTCCTCAAGCTAGTGCCAAAAATGGAAGAGGCGGATACGAGCTCGATCAGTCTCTCGGCTACTGGAACGGGTAAAGGAGTGTCTGATATAAACATTGGGAATGAAGAAGAAGTTGATGAGGATGTAGACGATCCAGCCATCATGCGTATTGTGAGACCCAAACGTCAGGCGGTGACTAAAGACACCGTTGAATCTCTCTGGGAAGCTCTGCCGTCTTCGACTCTGGAGACTAACGTTGAAACTCGGTCATCAGTGAAAGCGTCCGGCAGCTCAGCCGAGACTCCACCCCTTGCTTGGTTGACTGGGGCCTCACAGTGGGCCAATCCCGAACTCTTATCTGAGAGTTTATCACGCCCCAAGAAGACAATGATGAATGAAGAAGGTATTTCTGAAGTTGTGAGCAGCTTAAAGGTGCCGGTCTCAAGTTCAGCACATCTGCCGAGTGCAGAAGGTGTGTCCTCAGTAGTACATCATGCACGTGCTGTAACAGAAATCTCAAGCAGTTTATCGTCATTACAACCTGTAGCACTAACAGATGCTAAGTCAGACAGACGACTGAGTCCTACTGACTTGGCTTACAATGGCACCACTGAAAACAGAGCAAAGTATGATGTTCTAGAACAATTGAAACCGCTTGATAACAGTGGGGAGAGAGAGGAAAGAAAGAGTTCTCAAAGTCTCTCGGATAATCTTGCCAGTGCTACATCTGAACGCTACGTTTTCAGTTACCGTAATGGAGATGGCTTGTCCGTTGCGGAGGATAGCGTCGTATTTCCTTCTGCCATTGAAGACCAGATAAGTAGAGACCAAAGTTCCTCCGAGAGTTCCCCAACGAGTGATTATGCTGACGCTGGAGCGTGTGCAGTGATGAAAGCGGGAGACGATTCCCAGGAATTGCGAGGAGCAGAGGGCAATAGTGATTTGAATTTCCTCGTGGGTTGCTTTCCCGATTTGAGTCGCCATCAGCTGCAGAAGTTGCTGGAAGTGAACGGAGGTGACGTGGAGTTGACGACAATCAGTGCACTCTCGGCTCAGCCGGATACCTATGATACGATAGGCCACGCCTCTTTAGGGACACTGGATGTAGATGCACGTGCTAGCTCGCACATAAGCTTGGATGAGTTTCCTGTGATTTCAAGCCACGCTTCGAAGAACGGCCAAACGTATAAAGAAAAGATTCAGACAAGTGCGAACAGTTTTGGGCTGGAAAGTGTACCTTTGAAAGGTCGAGGCTCCTACAAGGAACAAGTATCAGATGGAGATCATGCTATGGATGATGAGATGCCTTCATTGTTAGCTTGGACTGATTCTGATGTAGACGGGGCACCTGGGCTGGTTCCCGGGAACCAGGCGGACATTAATGATGCCTTGACGTGGGATGTGCCTGAGGAAGATGGAACCGAAGTTGAGGAGATTGGGAATGAGGAATTGCAATATGAAACTGGGTTTTTACAGGAAGACAATTTGGTACTGAAATTGTCTGAATCTCTGGCCATTCAGCTGCAGTCACAGTTTGGATCTGTGGACCAGACTCTGCTCCAAGAAGGTAAGGAGGGTTGGGAGGAGGAAAGATGTGGATTGGATGAGGGAAAGTATAGGAAGAAATACAACAATGTGAAAAGTTGGTGGGGTTATAAATGTTCTTTTTGTTGTTGTTACCGGTTGGTTTGTTTGTTTTTGTTGTTGTTTTTGTTTGTTTTTTGTATTGATGAAGGTGTGGGGGAAAGTGCGAGTAGTCATTTTATTTGGTTAGTTCATGTCATTGGTTTTGTATCGTTTCTCAATATTAATTATCATTACTTTTAGTTGGTACATTTCTAGTGGTTTCAATCTTTGTTTGGCTGTTGCACATCATGTGTGATGGATTTTCCTATTGAGCATTTCTGATACTTATGTATTCGTTGATACTTATGTATTTGTTGATCCTTTCCAGACTGCACTGGATCAGATTTAACAGTTCTGTTGTCAGAGACAGCTGCCATGCAGATCTACCACAAGTGGGTGGATACCCTCAAGGTAAGTACGCACATGTGTGCATGTCACACGATGCTGTCAGAATGTGGGTGTGGTGTGTTGTGTAACTAACAGCACAGTGCCTGATTGCCCTCATCCAATGAGGCCATCATTCATGATGATGTCAAACTATAGCAGTAGTAGGCCAGGAAGGAAGCTTTTAGAATGGACTTGTTCCTTTCTTAAGTACTTACACTCTCTTGATAAGGGGGGGGGGGAGGGGGTTGGGGGGTAAGAGAAGCACTGATTTTAATTTTTTGTTATTTTTCTTTTTAATTAAAATTGCTAAAAGTGAGTAAACTAAACAGAATTGTTGTTGTGCTCTTTATGGAATTACTATTTTTTAGGCTAGAGCTGTTGAAAACAAAGTGATGGCTCAACTAAAAGAGAGGGGTTCCCCCGCTGTTGCCGCCAAGTACCCGGTAAAGAAATCTGCAGTGCAGGCCAGGAATGGTCCTATTACCTCTGGAGTTGTAAGGTAAAGTGTGACTAGAACTGCATACCAAGTATAATGGGGGAATGCATCAGTGTATCTGGATAAATGAATTTACTTATTTATTTATTTATTTTACAAATCCTTCCCCCGACACACACACACACACACACACACACACACACACACACACATTTCTGTAAAGTCAATTATATCTTTCCTGCTGTTTCCCACCATGAGCAATTGGAACAGAAAGCATAGAGAAGACCACTAAGTTCATTGTTGGTGGATGTTATTATCTGTTCAACCATTAGAGTACTGACTCGTTCTTCCTTGCAGAAACAGTGGGAGTGGCTTGTCTGTCTCTTCCAGGCCAGTGAATGCCGGAGTAGCCCATGGGAGTAAAACTAACTCTTCTAAGACCTCTGCCAAGCAGAAGCACGGGCAATCACTCGAACTGGATGCTTCAGAGAGTAAGGGACAAAAAATAATATTCATGAGTTACTAACTCGGGACTTGTTGTCTCTAGATGTGTTTCTCTTGTTGTTTGTTGTCATGTTTACCAACAGTGTATTGTTTGCTTTTTATGTATTTTTATTTCACGCTTCCCTGAATTTGGAGTCATCAAAATACAAAAACAAAGCATCATGTGACATTGTATTTTTATACACGTATAATTTGTCTCTAATACATAATATCATGCAACTGGGACGAAGGGTGTCCATTTAAATGTTTTTGTTTTGTTTTTTGTTTTTGTTTTTTTTAATTTTTATTTTAATTTTATTTTTTTATTTTTTTATTTCAAGTAAAAAGTAAAAGTTGGTGAGATACGAGGTTGATTCTGAAGTGGTAGGGGATTGTGCCTGAGGCGTTCACCTCAGTGAATGTCTGTCAATAGCTGTTACTGCCTTTGCCCATCCTTACCTGTGGCATTCCATAAGTGAATTTCCTCCCCACCACACCTACCTGAGTGATAAGGAGCCACCCTATGCCGAATGGATACAGTTATCTAGACCACAGAATCTAGGGTGGAGTGGGGTGGGCTTTATTTGAATTGTAGTGAGCCTGAGCTGTGCAGTGTGAGCTGAGACTTGTTGCTTAGTTTACAGAGTTATCCTAGGTATGTCCCACTGGCAGTGTTTTAGCTAAGTACCAGGAGAAAATTGACTTTTGGTTTAACATCATTGTATGAAATTCTGTTATCTCTCCTTCAAGAGAGCCAGTTCATTTTTTGTTGATATGTCTTTTACAGATCTCAAGCCATTAGTTTATTGAGAAGTTCACTAGATTGTGAATGTGTTCCAGAATTGAGTTCTACTTGTTGCTGCAGCCTTTCCATTAATGTGTATCATGTATGTATGTATATATTTTTTGTGTGTGTAGACACAAGCTATGACGCTATGCGCTCCAATGCCATGTTCCATGCCGATAAGAGGTCTGAGTGCTTCCAGAAGGCGGCTGAAGCAAGGTCCAGAAAGAGATACGAGGTTGCCAGCTACTATGCCCAGCAAGTGAGAAGATATATATTTAGTCATTCATTTATCAAATTAAAAGTGCTTTATGCGTTTGATCTTCGATAGTACAAAGATCAGATTAGAATAATATGTACTAAGAGCAAGTACTCTATTTACAACAATATGAGCATGCTTGATAGAGATAGCTATTTTATTGATTTAATCATGACCTCGTGTGAACACTACTAATTGTATGGTACAGGGTCATCACCACACACAGAAGCTGAAAGAAGCCAACAGAAAAGCAGCTCTTTTGACATTGGAGAAGAAGTAAGTCAACTGAGATATACGTAGTATTGGGATTGATGATGCAGTGGTGATGGGTAAGGTGTGGTCCAGTTAATAGTCACAAGTCCTAGCAATTATCAAAGAATATACACATTTGGTAGTAAAGCTTTATTATGTATATGCAGCTGCCATGCTAATGAGGAATGACCCTGCAACTGCAATTTTGTGCATGCTAATGCAATATCAAGTGTTCGAACTCCTACTGTGCACTGTATTTGTGTTAACTCGACATGGTTTACTAAGTCTATTTATTTGTCTAGTAACACCCTTCGCCCTGGTAACCAGATAGACCTTCACGGTCTCCATGTCAACGAGGCAGTGGCTGCTTTGTCCGAGAAGTTGAACCAACTGGATGAGGGTAAGTAGTTGGTCACTGGTACGTTTACATTACACACATACATCACATACTTATATTTCCAAGTCAATAACTGTAAGTTTATTTAGTAGGTAAAGTACGCCATAAGCTACATATGTGTTGAGAATTCCTGTGCAATGGAATGAATTAATATGTATATTTGGAGGTTGCACATTTACTGTTGTTTGTGTGTGTGTGTCTTATTATTTATTTATTATTTATTTATTCATTCATTCATTTATTTAATCGGATGACATCAGAAGCCATAATATTTACATCTTACTTAGTTACATATTGTGTGTATGTGTGTTTGTGCATAGGTGAGGAGTTAGGTGTCATAACAGGTTATGGTAGTGGTAGTGTGAAGAAGGAGGCTAGGATAAAGCCGGTAGTGAAGAAATACTTGACAAGAAATAATATCTGGTGAGTCCATTCAAATGCTGACAATCCTCCCTCTTCCTCATGGATATCATCTTCCTCTCTTAAAGACCTGTTTATGGTTGTGAATGATTAAGATTGGTTGGCACTATTGTTATAATATTGTGTTATTGTTATTGTAGGTTTGAAGAGAAGAACCCAGGCTTACTGAAAGTGATTATGAAATGGCGGATGTGAGATAGTGTATGTTTTGTGAAGAATGAATGTTGTTTTTGTTTTGTTGTTGTTGTTTTTGTTTTGTTGTTGTTGTTTTGTTTTTTGTTATTGTTGTTTTTTAATCTGTTAACTACAGCAATGGTTATTGTGATTTTCATTCTTTTCTGTTTTGTATTTTCTTATGTTTTAATTTCAATGTTGCCTGTTTTAACCCAAAGCTCTATACAAACACTGTGCATTGTTTTATGTGACTTCAAGCTAGCTAACTTAATACAAATGGTGGCTATGGCAACAGAATCTGGAAGAGGATGAAAGGATACTGACAGTTTTGTGGTGAATTAAAGTTTTTATATAATGTCAATACATTTTTTATGCACTGTTGTAATTTGTAATATTTATTGACTATAATAATATTAAGAATGTAAATATATTGTTGAAAACAAGAATTTGTTGCACTTCAAGAAAGTTAGAATGTTGTGGTACTGTACCAATAAGAAACTAAGGATTGGCACAGGAGTCAAGTTATAGCTTTGTATTGAAAATGATGGCGCAACTGGAAAACTAATGGTAAAGGTATGTACCACATGTCTGACTTCAACTATTATTAGTACAAGTCTATTTAATTCTCTGGTCACCTTAAATTTTATGAATGCACTACTTCTATAGCTAGCTGAAGAGTGTACATGCATCTACATTGTTTCTAAGCAAAACGTATCAATACTCTAGCCTAAATCTGACATGGCAAGCTGAAGTAGTAGTAGTAGCTACGAGTTTGTAGAATTAGTTAAGTGGTAAGTTAGGGAAGTTAAGTGTAAGTTGGGAAGTTAAGTGTAGGTTAGGGAAGTTAAAGTGTAGGTTAGGGAAGTTAAAGTGTAGGTTAGGGAAGTTAAAGTGTAGGTTAGGGAAGTTAAAGTGTAGGTTAGGGAAGTTAAAGTGTAGGTTAGGGAAGTTAAAGTGTAGGTTAGGATGTTATGTTCCATTACATCCAAGAATTTAAAAAAAATTAAAACCTAGTCTTTGCTGAGACAAGTTCAGAGCATCTTATTGAGTGTGTGTGTGTGCGTGTGTGGGAGAGAGAGAGAGAGTTAGTGGTCTATATAGTCCTAAACAGTAATATAGGAAGATGTTTTGATGTGGGACAGCTCCAAGGGCAATGTGTTTTGTGGTTTTTGCTGGTGTTCATACGAGAAATCGCATTTTAAGTTTTGTCAAAATATTATGGTGGGGGGAGGCCTTGAGAGCCCCTCCCTCCTCTTTGTATACCATTGCTGTTTACCGCTTATTGCTGATAGTCAGCAGTGTTCAATGAATTTATTAATAGAATACATAGAGCGTCAGACAAATTATTAGTTTTGGCAATTTCCCCCCTTAAACTCAAATATAACTGAAGAATAGCTTTGCCGATTGTTTTTGTATTTGTTCATGACTTTATTGAGCCTATTGTTACATAATTCTCATTCATTCATTATCCCTGGACAGAATGCCATTATAGTTAGATATTAATACATTCTTTCTTCATAGTTGAACTTGACAATAATTACTATGTTCATTTAGCTACCTTATATTTTTTCACTCCTATTTCTCTTTGTTTGTTTGTTTTTTGCATTTTGCATTGCGCTATTAAACACTACCTATAGTGTAATCTCCTTCCAAAAGAACAAGCAATCTGTTATCTATCTTTAACGAGGTATCAAAATTGCTCGACCAATGAAAATGGTATATGGAAATGCTGTTTTCATAAGAGAAGAAGCTAAACTAACCAGAAACACTCACTGGTATACATTTTCTACACGAAACATTCAACTCCGTTAACTTCCCTGAACATAAGCGAACTACACTGCAGGCTGCAGAAATTATTTGCTCATGTAATTATGACATGACGCTAGGGGGCGTTGCCCATAAAAGCTGTTACCTACTTGGAGTTGAAAGCTTCGCATTTTCTCAATGATTAACTCATAAAAAAAGGTAGCACCATGAAAACTCTCAATCTTAGTCCTGAGTAAGAGTAAGTTGATACCTAAACCGCTAAACCAACTGTTAATTTTCAGTAATCGGAGCGTGACAGACAGACAAGCAAACAGACAGGATGACTAACTGTAACCCTCTCGCGCATGCGCGCGCTAAGAGTTAAAGCACCCCCCCCCATGGAAAATCCTAGATCCGTCCCTGAATCTATAAGTGCCCTTCCCCCCCCCCCCCCCCCAAAAAAAAACAATAAAAAACAAAAAGAAAAAAAAAAAATTCAAAAAAAAAACAAAAAATAAATAACAAAAAAAAACACCAGAAAGAAAAACCAATCAAAGAAAAAAATAACAAACACACACCCAACACAAAAAACCCCCACAAAACATCCACAAAAAACCCAAACAAACAAAAGAAAACAAACCAAACAAAAACCAGCAAAAAACCACACCACAAAAAAGAATAAAGAAAAAAGAAAAAAAAAAAAAAAAAACAAAAACAACCCCCCCCCACCCACCCCCCCCCCCCCCCCCCCCCCCCCACCCCCCCCCCCCCCCCCCCCCACACACACACACACACACACACACACACATTCCTTCTGGTTTGTCTCATGAAAAAATAGTCAAAAACAAAATGTATGTGTCTGACTAGAGTTGGATGATGTGATGTGTGGAGAGTATGTCTCCACCACACAGTGAGTTCAGAATCACGCGACCTTTAAAGCACGGTTGGAATAGTAGCCATCACAAATGAGATATGTCCCCAGTACTGTTTGAAGAAGCCTGATTAAGGGTGGTTGCCTAATGAGGAAACCTTTTAGACAAAACACTGCCCGAAAAGTGTCCATTGACAAACAAAACAAAATCGTAAATTAGTGTATAATGTGTTGATAACTAGAGTTTGTTAACCTCTACAGCCTTGTAAATTTTTTGTTAACTCTAATTACCAAGAAAGTTTACGGATTTTGTGATGGTTGTAAATGGACTCTTTTCACCCTGTGAAAGAAGAACACCAGTAGAGCTAATTTCTAGATTAAGTTAGTGGACTACACACGTCTTTTTTATTTAAAATACAACGTTTCGATCGAAGTTGCTCAGTTTACTTATTGATTTTATTATTTTATTTCATATATATATATATATTTATATATATTTTTTTTTTATTCTTTATTTTTTATTTTTTTTATTTTTTTTATTTTTATTTTCTTTACTTAGTGACTTAATTATTGGTTATTCACCCAATTTACTCTGGCATTCCTCACCCCACTAGTCAGACTCATTCTATCATCTATTAACACATCAATAAAAGCATCAATAGACTCTTATCAACACCTTCATTCAGTCACCAACTGCTCTATTATATCTCATACCTATATAAACTTCTGTATCACCATCACCCAGTCATTTCAGTTATATTCCACCTGAAGAAGATCGAGCAACTTCGATCGAAACGTTGTATTTTAAATAAAAAAGACGTGTGTAGTCCACTAACTTAATCTAGAAATTACCGATTCCACGTCAAGAATGACCCTTCGAAACCAGTAGAGCTAGCCAGAAACTGTTCTTCAGAGACCACATTTGTTGCAAGATAAAATATTAGTCTGTTAGCTATGTACAGAAATTAATCAAGATCATATAGGCATCAATGACCTGATCATGGGGCATTTCAATCCTTAAAGCTACATATCAAAATATTTATGAGCATGAGTGTGTGGTGAAATAACCACACCTTCAGAACAAACTTGCATATAGAACTCACACACAAACATACACATTCATTCAGTTGCACACATTTCCATCAGATTCACTAATTGTAACTTGAACACTGTAACTAATGCATTTATGTTATTTCCCTTCACTCCCATGTCCCT
>WLWD01004205.1_pt1 | contig 70358 bp, 55 predicted proteins | sample 6712731 | NCBI WGS metagenome assembly WLWD01 (sample SAMN12718690, study PRJNA576275) | sponge metagenome | isolation source: marine sponge | host: Mycale hentscheli | place: New Zealand: South Island, Marlborough, Capsize Point | collected 2014-11-01 | reverse complement strand
TATAATGTTCATCATCTTCATATTCTCCATGATTCAGGCTAGAGCAAAATTGGCAGCACTCACTGGGCCAAAAATATGATGGATCGTGCGGCATGCCACACACTATCCATAGAATATATATATATAGTAGTCACCTAGGAGAATGTGGTAAGGTTACATCACTGGAGGATGTATGTATTTACAGTGGTATAGGAGTTCGTGCAGGTGGCATCCCTCGAGTGGCCCCTTCCACAATTCCACTTCCACCACCTACCATATCTGCTCCGAGCACTGGGTTGAGACTGCCTGCTCGAGCTAGTTCTCCATTTGTGAAAGCTACAGGTGAGAGTATTGCCACTCCCACTTAATCTATAAAACAGTTTTCAGTTATGTACAGCAATTTGTATATTAATTGACTTTGTTTGCCAAAGATAGCCTCATTTGCACTTGTTCTAGACTGCATTTTCATCACTTGATATTGATTGGTCATGTGTGTCAGTACAGTGAAACCTCTCTTAATGGACATTCTATGTAAAGGACATCTCTCTGTAATGGACAATAGTAAAAGCACTGATGGGAGTTACCATAACTAAATAAGAACCTCTATGTAAAGGACACCTCTGTATAATGGACAAATCAGGTTGTTCCTATAGTGTCCGTTATTTGGAGGTTCCACTGTACTTAAAATACAATTCTGCCCTTGTGTTCACTTTTTTAGATTAATAGTTTAGAAATAGAGTCAGTTAGACAGTGCCAGGCTATGACTCAGTAGCTCACAGAACATAGTAGTAGTAGTAGTAGTAGTAGTGAATAGCGTATGTGCTATTTACAGAATTGTCTTCACTTGTATTTCTACCAAACTTAAGGGGGTGTGGCATTATGTAATAATAGAGTACTGTTTTTGGTATTTTTTATGTATTATAGTTTGAAAATTAAGACTGGGGGATTCGATGATTGGAATAAGTTTTGTGTGTATGTACGTGTGTGTGTGTATGTGCTGCTTCAGTTCCTACTGCTGTTGTTCCCATGGAGACCATGACTGTCACTCCTGCCCCAGTCCTCACACCTATAGCAGTGACACCTACTCCACCTCCACCAGCACCGGTGGCACTGCCCCCTGAAGAACCCAAGCCCACGTTGCGCCTGGAGGACGTGTTCACGCCTCCTCCTGAGAATAGACAGGCTGTCGTGCATTCTGAAATCTACATGAGGTCAGACCAATTTCCCGGGTATTTCCCGGCAGTGCTATGGGGGCCACGTGCACACAAGTGTATTGTATAAGTGATGAATATTAATAGCTTCTAAAGCTAGTTAGGATGTCACAATCTCTGACAAGATGTTTTATAAATCGTTTTTCTTATATACTAACTAATTAAGGAGCAGTTACCAGATTGAATTAGGGTTACTTGTTTGATAAATGAGAGAAGCTTTTGATAAATTTAAAATTTTAGCTTAAATCAGTAGTACAATACGTATCTATAACTAGACTGGCCAGTAGTACAATACGTATCTATAACTAGACTGGCCAGTAGTACAATGCGTATCTATAACTAGACTGGCCAGTAGTACAATACGTATCTATAACTAGACTGGCCAGTAGTACAATGCGTATCTATAACTAGACTGGCCAGTAGTACAATAGGTATCTATAACTAGACTGGCCAGTAGTACAATACGTATCTATAACTAGACTGGCCAGTAGTACAATAGGTATCTATAACTAGACTGGCCAGTAGTACAATATGTATCTATAACTAGACTGGCCAGTAGTACAATACGTATCTATAACTAGACTGGCCAGTAGTACAATAGGTATCTATAACTAGACTGGCCAGTAGTACAATAGGTATCTATAACTAGACTGGCCAGTAGTACAATAGGTATCTATAACTAGACTGGCCAGTAGTACAATAGGTATCTATAACTAGACTGGCCAGTAGTACAATACGTATCTATAACTAGACTGGCCAGTAGTACAATACGTATCTATAACTAGACTGGCCAGTAGTACAATACGTATCTATAACTAGACTGGCCAGTAGTACAATACGTATCTATAACTAGACTGGCCAGAGTTGAATGTTTTAAATATACACTTCATTTATAAGTTGGAAGGAGTAGTAAGGAATAGAATTAAGACATTGTAAAACATTTAAGTTTGTGGCACGCCATGTATGTATTAGGTACATTCAAGGTTTGCGCGGGAACTCTCGTCACCTGAGCTCCACATCTGACTCCGCCTCCTTACGGTCTTCTGGCCAAACTGCTAACGTCCGAGCACCTCAGGCAGAAGAATGGTTTGGCTTGGATGCCCTGAAGGCTGTCACTGGTGGAGGAGGCAGGGCTGGCACTGCAGTGGCGAGTCAGAAGGAGAAGGACAAAGCTGTGATGGATGCACTGTGGGCTCTCAGAGACGTTATGAACAGAGACAGCACGAGGCTTGCCACTTACCTGGACAACTATCCATAAACTAAACTTGATCTAACAATGTCTACTTGTTTCTACTTGTCCTTGTGAAAGATTTACTTTTAATAACATGAGCAGGGATTTTTTAGGGGGCATTTGCCCCAGCCTGCCCCCTGAAAATGGTTTTTTGCCTGCCCTCCCCTGGAAAAGTATGATGACCTTCATGGTGACATTTGCCACAAAATTTTAATCGATTTCAAGAGAACAAGAAAGGCCCTTGTAAGTTTCAAAAATGTCAAAAATGTTGATTTGACCCCCATTAGGTTAGGTTCAAGAAATACACTGATCAGCTTTTGTTGTTGTTTGCTTGTTATTGGTTGTTGTTGTTTTGGTTATTGTTGTTTTGTGTTTTGTTTTAACTGGCGCAGGAGGAAGTGGCACATGTGTGTGGTGGTTGATGTGTTGTTCATGTGTTACATGTGACCAGCTACAGAAGTCCACTAGACACGTGCAGCAGTTCATTTGAAGAATACAAGTACGTACAATTCACTTCAAGCTAACTAGGCCCCACCCTGACCACACCCCTTACTCTTAGTCACTACGATAGTAATGGTAATGGTGTCACTGCTACTACTGGCGTACAATGGCAGATTGTAAGTATTAATTTACACAATGCCCACACATGCCTACATAAACGCTCCTCACTGGTTTTACTATGGGATGCAAGGGTTTGTATTATCAGGCTGGAGGAATGGCAAGAATGATTCCTTCCTTCCTCTGGTTATTTCTTTTCATATGTTATTTCTGGACTGACCCTTGAGGAGTCAATATGATAACGACACTGACACACGTCATGATGCCGCGACAATGTATCCATGGCAACTTGGGTAATTTTGACAGTCAAGAAATCGGATACCGATCAAATGATATTGTGTGGGCAGATATTATAATCAGTTATTTCTACCGTATGCATGTTAATTATAGTAAGACTCCATTGGTATCTACAGTTTGTAAGAAAGAATGCAGTCTCCCAGTGAAGGTAAAATCTTGTACAGCTGTTAGCCAATTTATCTAAAAGGAGACGGGTCTTCCTGAGTGTTTGGCAAACAGCCTCAGCTCATGAAGCTATTCACAGGTGGCACAGGGTGGGCTAATGATGCACACCATCTCCTGGAATGATGACCACACAGTTGCCAAATGATCACTTGTTACCTTGACAGTATTTTCACACTGCCAAACAATGAACTATAAATAAATAACCCTGCTCATTTCAATGTTATCTTTTAGTTTTAACTTAACTAGCCATAACAATGTGAAGATAAACAAGATGCATTGCCAAAAAACAAACAAACAACTAACTGGAGTTTTGTTTCAGTAGCCTATAGCGACATGTGTGTATGTATGATCAGAACCCACTAGCTCCCATTATTTCGTTACTCTCACACGAGACACTGTCCCGGTATGCAGACAGCAATATAAATGCTGCAATATTTTTGGTAAGGATCATCAGATGTATGGTGAGATCACTGAGTCAGCCAGTGTGATTACAGAAATAAAAGATAAAGTGCACGAGAGAACTGGTCATATGTTAGTGACTCGACTCAACTTCTGAATCCTGTTGAGCAGCAGATCTCCTTGCTTGATGGTAGACTAGACAGGAAATGAAATATTAAGAGATGAGGTAAATGGAGAGCTGGGAGGGGAAGATACAAAATGGAGGGAAAGAGACCACTGATGTTTGTGTGTGCGTGTGTACATTATACCTGATAGAGGAAGTTTTTGCTGTCTGGTCTATTCGTCTCCACAACTCCACCCACCTTGTCAATACGACAATGGAGCCTCCCAGAAGCAATGAACTTGGAGAGTTCCCTGCACACATAGGAAAGGAACACTCACCACTACACCACTACATCACACCACACACCACACCACACCACATCGTACACCACACCGTACAGCAAATGCTAGCAGTTAAATGTTATGTTGGTCAACACTTGAATGCGTTATTGAAATTATGGTGGCTTCAAAGTTTTCAAAATGATCTGATGAAATTAGTGCTAATATATACATACTAGTGAAACAGAGATCAGCTCTAGAATTGAAGCAAATACAGACGGAAAATGGCGGGCTATTGGTAACTCTATTCATTCACCTTACACACACACACACACACACACACACACACACATTAATGGCCTGACCTATCCATGAACTCTATGCTGACCCCAAAGCTCCAGGCCATGTGAGCCAGTGATAGAGACCTGTAGGACTGGAGGAGTTGGGCGTACGCCTTCACTCGCATCTCACGCACGTAGTAGTAGGCGTGGGGGGCTAAGTAACGGTCACAGCGAAGCTCCTTCTCTGCCCAAACTAAAAATAGGACCACAGCAATACCATATAAACATTATAATAATAATACTAGCAGGTTTTCTCTGCCTTAACAACCAATATGTGTCTATTTACAACTTAACCAGATGTTTCAACGTCTTGCCGAAACCCTCGTCAGCTAGAAGTCGAAACGTCAGGCTAAGTTATAAATAAACATATATATTGGCTGTTAAAACAGAAAAAAAATTAAAATTATTATAATTATTTCAGCCGAGAATGACAGAGTAAAAAAAAACATTTACCATAATTAATTTAATGGCACACAAACAATTAAAAATACATGAAAGTTGATGGAAAATGCACTGACTATGCAGTCAGTCATACACCAATCACATCTCATTCCAGAGCATCACTCTTTCTTTTGTAAAACACTGCTAGTCCTATAGAGTCTGAAACTGGTATTTCCTACATCCAAGGTTTGCAATTCCACGGCTTCCTTCTAATCTAACCAAATAAAGTAGACATTATACTTTTAAGTTGTGGTCCCTTATCAGAAGGCTGCTCGAAACAATCACAAAGCTTGTTCATGTTATTATTTTTTTAGGCACAAGGTAAAAGCAAACACAAACAGCACCTGGCGAACGCAATCTCAACTGGACTTCCTTCTGGTTCAGCAGAAATGGCTAGCCTAGCTATATTTATGACCGTGCACTAAAACATCGGGCACAACGTGACATCAACACCGGGAAAACATTGGTATACTTCACAAAAATGTGTTTTAAAAGCCTGTTTATTGAACCGGTTAAGCCCCGCCCCGTGTATCAACAACAGTTGAAGCTATCGCCATAACTTGGTGAGCTCATATCTGGATGCAGACAAACATGAAGAGAAAATTTTTTTTTGAAAGGACCGAACACTCTCCGAACAAATTAAGAAAAAAACAATAGCAAGCTAGAGTCATAATTGAAGTTTTAATGACTTGAATTTCCAACTTTTTTTTTTTTATTTGTTAATTTTTTCCAATTTGATATAACTGTGATGCTAAATTCCCTGCATTAGTTATCTCTTCTCACTAAAAACTTCCCCTGCATTTAACTTCCTTTTTAATTTTTAATTTTTTTCTTATTTACTTGGAATGATGTTCCCCGGCATTGTGCCCGGTAATCCTGTCGCTGTCACATTCAAAGAATGGCTACTAATAACAGAAACAGAATTGCAGGATGTCCCTAACACACAACTATGTACCAGGAGAACACACACACACACACACACACACACACACACACACACACACACACATACACACACACACACACTAGAAATACAAGTTGGTATCGCAGGCTATTTAACGGATAAATTCTTACTCAAACTCTTGAAGAATTCGTCATACTGACAGTTGTAGAAAGACTTGACGTGCACAGACAACTCGGGAAAGTCATGTAGCACTTCCAGGATGTCACTCCCGTTGATCACCTGACACACGCACGCACACACACATACATGAACACATGCACACACATACATGAACACACACACACACATACATGAACACATGCACACACACATACATGGATACATGCACGCACACACATACATGAATACACACACACACATACATGAACACATGCACACACATACATGAACACACACACACACACATACATGAACAGATGCAGACACACATACATGAATACACGCATGCACACATGAATACACGCATGCATGCACACATAAATACACGCATGCACGCACACATGAATACACACACACATGCATGAACACACGCACACACATATATGAACATACATGAACACACATGAACATACGCACATACACTCGAACCTCTCTTATCCGTTCGTCTAAGTTACGGACTGTATGTTGATTTCCCTGCTCCATCTCCGCACACAAAGCTACGATCGAATACACTCGAAGTGCCACGCGCGAAATATTTTCCCGATTTTATTCGTTTAATTTGGTAGCTTTCCGACTACACTGACAATCCGTACGCAGTCAATAATTATAGTTTGTGTCCGGTAGACAGAGGTGTTAGTGCGTCTACCACTAGTTCTTCTCAGAACTCGTTGACCCGCAGCGTCGCTGCTAGTTCTTCTCAAAACTCTTTGAAAGGCAGTGGGGCTGCTAGTTCTTCTAAGAACTCAACGACCAGCGGTGGTGGAGGCAAGGTCGCGGTAACTAAACGCAAGCGTAGCATTTTAACTCTAGAAAGAAAGCTGGAGATAATATCAGAAGTTAAGAAAGGGAAGTCAGTGAGGCAGTGTCTGGACAGTTTGGTGTTCCAAAATCTACAGTGAATGATATTTGGACATGAACGATGAAGAAATTGTAGAAGATGTGTTGTAAGAGAGAGAAGAATCTGAGTCCGAAAATGAAGATGAAGCTTCTTCAAATGCAGCTACTCCATCGCAAGCTTGTGCTGCTTTCGATACTGCTTCGAAGTGGTTGGAGTCCAAAGGCAACACACACCCTGCACATCTTATGCTGGTAAAAAGTTGGAGAGACAATGCAACTCAGCGTCGCTTGAAATCTATGAAGCAAACTAAAATCACTTCATATTATAAATAAATTGATTCATGTATTTACAGGTGTTTTTGTTAATTTTAAGTAATTCAATTATCAAATAATTAATTTTATACACGGTTCATCACCGAATAAATTAAGTATTTCTGAGTTACGGACATTTCTTAGTTACGGACACCCCTTGGTCCCAGACCGTCCGGAAGAGAGGTTTGAGTGTACATGAACATACATGAACACACACACATACACGAACACGCGCACACACATACATGAACATGCGCACATACATGAACACACGCACATACATACATGAACATGTGCACGCACACATGAACATACACGAACACATGCACACACATACATGAACATACGCACGCACACATGAACACACACATACAACAAAACACCAATAGCTATGTCTCTCCTCCTGGCCACACCTTCCCAAGATGAGTACCCCTTACCTGTTTCTTGATGTCCTTCCTGTCTTGGGCCATGAGACAAGCTATGACAGAGTACTTGGAGAAGGTCTGGTAGTCCATGAGTTCAGTGGAGGTGAAGGTAGCCATTGTGTCAAAGAAACACACGGCAGCTTTCTTAAAGTCCCTGATAGACATGGCATACAAACCCTCGTACGTCTTTAGTCTATTGCGACGATCCCAATCTCCTCCCTCTTCTATAAGACTAAATAAAAAACACAATGGAGTCATAATAAGCATGTCTCTAGTAGACCCCCCACCCAGATAGTGTATATTAGAACCAACCTTTTTAGGCATTTTTAGAAAGGCACTTTGCCTACCCTGAAAACAGTAAGGCCCCTGGAATTATTTACAATCCCCATGGAGACATTTGCCCCCAATTATTTCATCAATTTCATGAAAACGACCAAACGTCCTGAAATTTTGATGATCTGATCTCCTTAAAATACGTTCTGGAAATACACTGTATGCACACATGCACTAGTATCCATAGTTACACACATGCACTAGTATCCATAGTTACACACATGCACTAGTATCCATAGTTACACACATGCATTAGTATCCATAGTTACACATACACATCCATTACTTCTGAAGTTCTACTCGGGATATTTTTTAAACAAAAGAAACAGTCCATTCCAAGGTTAACTGGAGAACCCACTAGATCAACATTGGTGACCATAAGGAACCCACCAAAACCTTGCACTAAAGCAATGGCACACACCGCTATGGACAACACAAGTTGGGGGTTCTCTGACAGTGAGTGGTCAGAGGTGCGTTGCAACTGCCTCAGAAGTTGGTTGCTAACGAGTGTTACAAGGTAAACAATACAAAACACCATAACCGCAAACCCCCCCCTTCAGGGATAGCTGCAATGTGAAATAATTTCTAGTGTACTGAACTTGTTATCACTAATTATGATGCAAGTGAAGTTTACCGGGTAAGTTGCGCCATCTCTCATTACTCCTGGTGTGCTTGAGCACAAATGGCAAGCCAGCCTCACTAGTTAGGTCACATAAAACTACAGTATTTAACTTCCTATCTATTCATGTGAGGCCAGCTCTGAATTTCTACGTGGATCAATTAACTTTAGCGCCAAAAATCTACCAGTTACCACGAAGCGTGAGGACAAAGGTCCCACAGCTAATTGTAATATACTATTCTGAAACAGTCACTTCAAATAACATCCTTCTATTATACTTTCAGGGTAAGGAATGAAGCTGTACTTGTGAAGCCATTGGAGCAGCTTAAAACTCTGTCTCAACCGTGATCAACTCCACCCTGACTGGTACCAGCTCCGACTATTCCACCAACCTTCTGTTCAGACTCGGCTGTGTATAGACTCCGTCATCATCACTTCAGTTCTTTCTGTCCTGGGTAGCGGCTATCACCCTGACTGGTACCAGCTCCGACTATTCCACTAACCTTCTGTTCAGACTCGGCTGTGTATAGACTCCGTCATCATCACTTCAGTTCTTTCTGTCCTGGGTAGCGGCTATATTATTCAACCCTATAGCCTACAAGTCTGAATCTTGTGCTGAACTACCCACGCCAATAATGAGCAACCAACTCCAAGCTATATTGGAAATAAGCCGTCAATTCTACTCGAGGGACTAACCATTTCCAATGTCACAACGGCCAACTCACGGCTCATTATTGTATTTTATGTTTTTAAATTAGTTACTAGTTATTACTAAGCATATTTCACTCGCTACTTGTGCTAAAACACACCATTAGCTATAATATTTATTATTATTATTATTATTATTAATATTACTATTATTATTATTATTATTATTAATTACTATTATTATTATTATTATTATCATTATTATTATTAATTACTATTATTATTATTATTATTATCATTATTATTATTAATTACTATTATTATTATTATTATTATTATTATTATTATTACTATAACTATCACCATCTTTATCATTATTATAATTAATTATTGGGCTTTAGTTTATAGTGAGCTCTCTTCATAGTGATGGGTAGCATTTAGCCCCACCCATTGCAGGGGGAAAAACAAGCACTGTTGGATCACTCATTGATCTAAAAGGAGAAAAATGGAACTCTTTCCAGAACATTAGACAAGCAGCACCCGCCATTGTGCATTGGATGCAAAAGACACTCAACACAAGCTCCAGTGAGCTTCCAAGAAGGTAACATATCTGGCTACCCCTGCACTGCCCACCTAACAACCCTGCGCACTGCCCACTTGGCAACACCAGCAGATGTCCAGTGGGATTAGTGTGGTCATGACTCCATCTACCCTTCTGGTATTTCATCGCATATCTAATATCACACCCACTACCAGAGGGAAGAGAGAGAGAGAGAGCCTCCAGCTAAGGTAACTGCACGAGGTAGAACTTTCCACTGACAAATAAACCTCACACTCAACTGATTGGCTGAAGTTCCAGATCCACGCCTGCTCTCTCGCTACACATGTACGTGTTTATCACTACACACATATGCGCCTATGCCTATGATAACTAACCTGGACTACAAGGGTTGCACAACATTTGTGAGTCATATAGTGTGTGCGTGTGTGTGCGCGCGTCCGTGTGATTGTGAGTCATATAGTGTGTGCATGTGTGCGCGCGTCCGTGTGATTGTGAGTCATATAGTGTGTGCGTGTGTGCGCGCATCCGTGTGTGTGTGTGTGTGTGTGTGTGTGCAGGGGTTTCATACAGAAGGGACCTTGAGATCCCCACCCCATAGCCGAAGTCCCCCCCCCCCCCCCCCCCCCCCCAGAATGTTTTAGAAGTTACTATAGTAGTGTTACAATAGCTAAATTTGAATTCTATGAGTAGTATGATTATAAAATCATGCATGAGACCAAACACTGATCAGTGTGAAGTATACACTCTCATATAGGCATGTACAGTAGAATGTCAGTTATCCTGACTTCAGTTATCCGGAAACCTGACATAGAGAATGGCTACAGGCAAGAGGAAAAGAGTGGTGCTAAGCATTAAGGACAAGCTGGAAGTATGCTGCTTATCAAAAAAGATAGTTGGAGGCTGCTTTTAACCTACGAAGCAGCTGTATTAGTAAAACATGTACATTGGCTTACCCCCAACACTGACTTAGGTCAACCTCTCCACAGAGTTCAGTTATCCGGAATATTCACTTATCTGGACACCCTCTGGTCCCATTGTGTCCGGATAACTGACATTCTACTGTACATCACAATAGTGTGGGTTTTAAAAATGGGTGTGGCTAAGTATGCACACTGTCTCCCACCCCCCAGCGAAACATCAAGTATGACGTGCGTGTGTGAAGAGCTAATGCCATCTGTGTTGGTGAACCCACTAACTCCAGTGAATGCATTTATGCACGCACACACACAAACTCGCTCTCTATTTTAAATGTCACTTTAAAAAAAAAAGAGTCTAGTGAGACCACACCTCCACACAGTCCCCTACCTGCAGTAGAAGGTTGTGAAACTGCACAATTTTCTCTCTCTCTCTCCCTCCCTCTCTCACCTCTTGGCCTTCTCTATGTTCCTGGTGATGAGGTCGTGGTCCATGAAGAAGAGACCCAGACGTATGAGGAAGAAGCTGATGTCCATGCGATGGCTCAGACCCACCGTCTTGTCAAACGCTGCTCGATACGTGCTCACAGCTTGCTCCTGTGACAGAGACAAATAAACAATGAACAGTATCACCTTGTAGTATCTTCATCGTTGCTTTATCAGTCAGGGCACCCTGCACTGGGAAACACTGCTATACTTAACCACACCCATTTAAAACCCAAATTACTTTGATGCACGTGCCTATATGAGAATGTATACTACACACTGATCAGTGTTTGGTCACATGTATGATTTTTATAATCGTACTACTCATAGAATTCATCTCTGACTAAGCCTCGTTTACCACACTCTGAACTCTTTCCAGAGGCATCCCTGGCATGCCCTTTGACCTCTAGCCCCCTTCTACTCAAAATACAAAAGTAGTCTCTGACATTGATAGGAGCTAGACTTGATCACTTGCAAAAATGGTTATACATAGCTGCTAGTAAGTTGGGGCACTCACTTAAACATGTGTGTGTGTGTGTGTGCCTAAGGACTGTATCTAGCAGTACTCTGATGGCACACTGTATATCCTGTGCAATTGAATTTAGCAGCATCAATAGAAGGGGGGAAATGTGGCGGGCTATAAAATGAGAAAGAAGAAGTGTACTGCTTGCTATTAAGGTGCTCATTGACCTTACTCATGTGACGTTGTTTTCCCAGTTTCTTGTGCGCCAAGTTGCTGTCATGCATTCTAAAATGGTCTCTAGGAAGTTGGTGACAAAACTGGCAGCCGCCACTTCCCATTATACGTCCCTGGCTACGCCCTTTTATACGCGACCTCCCCGTCTAATAAATTGTGGCACAAGTAAGGTATAGCAGATGATATTTCATTGACTACCATCAGATATGCAAGTGCTGTAAGCCATATGAAGAGCCCCACTGGGAACTGTGATGATACTTTACCGATTCCCACACAAGCACACCTAACAAACTAACTTAACACAGGATGGACAGAAGCAAGAGTCACTGGTAACCAGATATTCTTGCCATTGCCACCAGGCATTCTCCCCCCATAAGGCGAGCAGCAGGAGCCATATCTGTTGGCATAGCACATCACCAGACATGCACAGAAAACAGCAAACAGCTGCACTGGCGCGTGTGTCTATCCTGTTACATGCCAATGTCCAAACTATGACTACCAAAACAACCACTCGCAGTGACGTACAATTGGCAGAAGCATTTATCAAACTCTTTGGATGATGCACAAGGCAACCCAATACCGTATTCTTAAGTATAATGCGGCGTAATTGAATCTTCTTGTGTCAGCTTTTTTAAATACTCCCTTAATTTTCTACTATAGTTTTGGGAAGGAAGGGCCCAATACTGGGATGAGAGAAATTTGAGTAGCAGTAGACCTGCCCGTAGCTGATTCCCTGGAGACACTGCTATTGTAAATGTTTTCTTTAGCTCTCAATGAAAAAAAAAAGAATGCAGTATAATTATACAGTTTTTGGTTCCATTCAGCCAGAGACTCCTGTGTTTACATTCAGCCAGAGACTCCTGTGTTTACATTCAGCCAGAGACTCCTGTGTTTACATTCAGCCAGAGACCCTGTGTTTACAAGTATGGGTAGCACAATCAAAAGAAGTATTTCTTAAACAGGGATTGGAGGAGAGAGGGAGGGGGGAGAGATATCAGTAATATAAGTAAAAAAAATGTGTGGTTGTTCTTCTCCGTCAGATGATACAGTTGAATCTCTGGGCCAGACAGCTCACTTGATATGCTAGCATTGCTGGCCCTCCAAGCTGCAATTGGTGTGCACTAAATCTATAACTGGAAGATGATTTACTGTTAAATTGGGCAATGAATTTACTCAACAATGACACATGAATAAGTGGTCTTCCATATAAGTCCACTTGCAGGCAGCCCATGGAAGTAAAGGAACATAACATGCACCATGTTCAATTCATAGTCACATGACTCAGTGCTTCAAAGACCCGACCAGACAGAAGATATTCACGACATGCCCATTTCGTAAGTAGATCTAGCAAACACTCCACACGGTCAACTAAACCAGGCATGCCGACACACCAAGTCACACACCACTGTACTTTGCCGCATCCCATAATTGAAATCCAGTACCATTCAAGACTGGATAAACTGAATTAATTTACTCTAATGTCAAATAAATTAAACCTTAAAATGGAGGGGGGGAGGGAGGGGGGGGGGGGGGGGGGGGGGGGGGGAAAGTGTCAGCCCAGCTAAGCATGAGATCCTTACACACATACACCTCAACAACCACAATCTCTCCATCTGGTACATCACACTGACCTCCACTGCAATCTACACAGCCCACCTGCAATAACTATTATTACTCTGAATGTACATATCATTGCGATAGATATCCAATTCCTACCACATCTGTTCAATGGACTCTAGTCTATATTCTGTCTCTCATAATTCCTAACAATTACATCTCATTTCAAACATTAAGGACTTAATTTCACCCAATTACTATCGGCTTGGCTTGGCAAGCGGCAGCACAAACAGCCAACAAGCTAGCTTGAAAGTTATGATAAGAAAGATTGGTTATGAATTGGACGCATTTACAGCTTTATTCACATTCAACATTTAAACTATTAATTATTATATTATGCTTATCCAGTCAGTACTACACATGCCACATGCACTGCGAGTACATGTGGTACAAATGATCTGAATGTATACACCCCTGACCAGGTCTGACTGTCACTGTACTCACTCACCAACTGAATGTATACACCCCTGACCAGGTCTGACTGTCACTGTACTCACTCACCAACTAAATGTATACACCCCTGACCAGGTCTGACTGTCACTGTACTCACTCACCAATAGCGTCTCAAATACATAATTACAAAATGTTCAGACCTGAGCAAATACTTTAAGACATATTTTAAATATTATTAATAAAATATGTCAATGTGACTAAAGCTAGAAATCTGAAATTTATGTATTAAAGTCTGGGTTTCATACAGAGGTAGGGGCGCCCTGGGATTCCCCCCCCCCCCCAGAATTTCATGAAATAAATTAATAATATTTACTACTTAATGGTATTCTGTGGTTATGATTTATAATGGTATACTGTGATTTTGTTGTTTGTATATCTAATGTTTGGTGAAAGTTCACTTCAGTTAATTGAGGTCCTTCAATTGCAATACACATTAGTCTTCCAAGATTTGGTGTCACTAATTCTAGACCCGAGACGATTTTTTAATTAAATGGGTGTGGTTTCAGCAAAATTGGGTGTGGTCAATCAAACGTGTGGCCCCCTTCCTAACTCCCCCCCCCACCCCCCCCCCAGAAAAAATCATGTATGAAACCCTGAACGCACGTAATGAAGGACCAATGGTGCGAACCCTCAGCGCTACCATACACTAACAAGCTATTACAACAACAAAAAAAAAAGAAAAAAAAAAAAAAAAAAAAGTCAGGTATCAATATAGCTATGTAATGAAATGGCAGATGTATGTGCCTGTTTTTTGTAAGAAAAGTAAAATAATGAAGATCTTAAATTGTCATTCTGAGTAAAAAAATCATACCTAAATGAACGTTTTGATTGTCAGTAATCTCCAAAATCAGAGCGTGACAGACAGACAGTCTACTACAACCTACTCACTTATGGTTAAATATACAAATACAAATGTGGTTCTGAGGTTCATTACTGGTTATGTCCACAAGAAATACTGGGTTAAGCCAGAAAAAGATAAATTTCAAACTAAGTATTTATAGAAGACGTTGTGTGTTAGTGAACAGCAACATATGATGCTGTAAAGGAATCTCCTCCTCACCAACAGCTCTAGTTGGATGCAGTCCATCTCACAGTTAGAAAGAGGAAATCCTGAAACAAGCCACAGAAAACTGACACAAGTAAAGTTCAGCTATGATTTATGATGAGCCCAGGACAAATCGACATAAGGTGTTTAACGTCAGAAAAACAGCGCAATTCTCATGCTTCTGTTACATAAATTGATCAGTTTTTGTTGTTCTTGTTGCCTTTAGTAATTGTATCTTTATATTTTGTGTGTGTGTGGAAAGAGATCAGGCAAGGGTAAAGAAAAGGAATACCTTAAGTTCAATGTGATAGTAGTAGGTAAGCCAGACACACATGGCATCAACACCAATGTTGCTTCACTTCAAATATTGCCTCACTTCTCATACAAAGAAACACTAAAATCACATACTGTACATATTCATATAAACTTAAAATTACATACAAAATATGTTATAACTTGTCCTCGTAATTGTAAGCAAAACAAACAATGTCCATACACGCCTACCAACTCTTAACCACACCCATCAACTCTAACCACACCCACCCACTCTAACTACACCCATCCACACTAACTATGTACACCCACTGGCACTAACTACACCCACTGGCACTAACTACACCCACTGGCACTAACTACACCCACTGGCTCTAACTACACCCACCGGCTCTGACCACACTTAACAAACTCTGACCACTTCTCTCACCTTGTCTCCAATCTTGCACAAGTACTCAGCTTTAGCCATGAGGGCATCTCGTCTCTCTGTCTCCCCAAAGTTTTTCTCAGCGTCTTCAATGGCCTCCTCCAATCTCACCATCTTCTCTTTATTCTGAGCTTTCATCTTGGCTAGGAAGTCAGCATCCACTGTGCGTCCCAAGTCCGCACACACCCACGAGTAGAAGGGTGCCATAGCTACACGAGGGAGGAAATGAAGACGGTTACCAATTGGGCACATATATATAATCCAAAAGAAAGGCCTCGTCACCAGGGAAGACTTTATCACAAACTTTTTAACATAGACAAGTGAAAAATGAGAGAGAAAAATCCATGTATACAAATTGCAAAGGATTTTCCATGAGTTTGTTAAAAGTTAGACTGTAGCATAGCAGAACCCATTCATGATTCTAGGTGACAAGGCCAACACTTTCGGTATTGTTAAGAAATATTTATAGGGGTAGAAAGCCTGTAAAGAATACATTTACGAATTATGATGAGCATTAGGGGGAAATATATACAAGAGGTGGGTAGGGTGAGACACCTCCTTTTGTACATACTATACACTGTTTTTTGTTTCATTTAAATAGTCTGCTTCCACAGTCTAGAGTGGGTATCTTTTAGAAGCACAACCAAGATAATACAGGCATGAGTAGCTTGCCAGACAATCAGCAGTGCAATGACATTATAAATCTATGAATACCATTACAACACTAAGTTTTCATAAAGACAAAATTAGAAGCACAGTCTGAAAAAAAAAAACCCACCTTACACGTTAGACCAAATATTTTTATCACAAATAAAACGCAACGTTTCAGTCACAGTACAGTCATCACATAAAACTCACCATTTTCAGTAATTGCCTTCTCCAGTTTCGTCCATACCTCATTCTTATCTACCCCTAAACTGTCATCTACAGTGAGCAAAAACTTCAGCTGCACCAGCTGAAGATCTGGAATCTTAGGCAAGCCTTCTTCATCTAATCCTTCCAAAGGCATTCTGGTGAAAGTTCTACCCTAGGATGAGCATTAACTAGAATTAGCGAAGTGAAGGTCACGTGACTGTTTCACTCTCAAACAACATAGCAACTGATGCAAAATGGCTTCAGAAGATTTGTTCGGGGAGTCTGGCTCGGAGACGAAATTAGACCCTGAGCCTAATGGAGAAGTTACTGAACCTCCCCTAGTAGCAATTCCAGTTGAGCCCGAGGTGAAGGAGAGCGGGGTGGGGTCAAAAGAGGATGCAGCAGAAAATGGTGCTGAAAATGAAGTGGATGGAGAAGCCGAAGGTGTTAATGGCGATACTCGGGTAGAAGACGAAGGAGAGGAGGAAGAAGAAGAGGAAGAAGACAGGGCAAACATACACGCTTCTCCTCGTGAAGAAATCAAGTTAACAGTGGTGCAATACCAAAAGGCTGGAGATGACTATGCCTTTGAAGTTCTGGTGGGTGGGGCTGAAACATGAGAAATGTTTTGTAATCTTGTATTTGCAGCTGATGCAATAGCTTGTAAGATAGCATGAGACCTTGTTCTCTTGTGTATGCTGCTTGTAATAGGTGGAGCATGGTGGGACCAAGAAGACAGTGTTCAGGAACTACAAGGACTTGGTGTGGCTGCACAAGATGGCTCAGAAATTGGAACTTGGAGGAAACATTGTAAGAAATGAGAGCGTATCAGTGATAGAATATAGTGGTGTGTGTAGGACAGCCATGGAGTGTGTTACACTCTTACATAGATTCCTCAGAATGATGGGATCACTACCTTACACTGCCTTTCTTGCTTCCTGTAGACACAATGCTTTAATGTTACTTATGGCATTACGGTTGTGTGTTCCTGTGCAAAGCCACCACGTAGTCAACGTAGTCATAATATTTTAGAGAAGCTGAGGATGATGTTGTTTATATGGCTCCAATAAAGATTTTTTACCAAGTTTTTTGTTTCCTCTAGCTTCCTCCATTGCCCCCTCCTCCTCCAAAGTCCTTGGAGCCCCGCATGGTGTTACTCAGCCAGGACACGAAGGCTGTGTACGGAGACCATCATAGACTGCCTTGTCTCAAGGTGGAAGTGTGAGTGTGCAGAAATGGGAGGGCGGGAGGTGAGAATGAAGAGAAAAAAATTAAAATTGTAAAAAAAAACGGTATTTCTTGTGAAATTATATTCTTACTATATGTAGTGATATAATTGACAACCCATTATTATGTGTTGTTGTTGTTGTTGTTGTCGTAATGCAGGTTTCTGCAAGCTCTGGCAGACCACAACTACTTCTCTGAGAATGACACGGTACATACCTACCTCGTGGCCGACCAGGTGTGAGGTTTGAGTAATGCACATGTATATACAGTGCATATAAATGGAGCATGAAGTTAACCTAGGTTATGAATGCCTGGATACATCATGTAGCCCCTCCCCCCTCCAGAGTTTATTAGTATAGATTTGTTGGGATTTTTTTTCTCAATTAATATTGTCCACTGCAAAACAAAAACAAACAAAAAAAGTTTGCGCTTGTTTACTTATGATATTTTGTTCACTGGCTGGTTAGCTTGGATTTCTTTGTTGTGGTATGCATGACACTTCTAATCTTCCTCCAATGAATTAGTATGGAACAACTGTGCAAAAATATTTTAATGAAATGGCAGTAGCAGTAGCTATGGTTAGTGTGCCCATATAAACACATACATGTATGTATGAGGAATTTTTTAAATATATATGTAATATATAATATATAATTTGACCCTCACATTGTTGCGTTCATGGTCTACCCCTTGCCATACCTCCGTTAAACAGAATCTTTTGGTTTAGCAATCCCGTTGGTTTAGCAATCCCGTATCATCCAAGGAAATTTAATTGTTTATGCTTTTGAATTGTGTTGTCTCTGAATGTCACTGTGCAATAATTCCTTACAACTTGTTGTTGTTTTTCAAGTCATGGTATGAAACCCTTTACCAGACATATTATTTCAATAACTCGGCTGTTTTAGTAGCTGTGAGAACTTGTTGTCAGAATCTACTTACTTGTAATTTAGATAGTCAGAATGACATATATTAAAGACTGCAGAAGATACCAATGCTCTGGAAATTGAGGTAAGAAAGTAGTTCTGTATTAGCTGGCTAACATAATGGTCACAACGGCTACGTACTTACTTTTAGAAATGGACTGAATGATTCTTTTGCTTTAGAAATGCTTCACCTCGCTGTTTGAATAACTTGGGGCTCGCTCGCCATTTGTGCTCAAGCACATCACTAGTTAGTCAAGTAATGCAGAATAAAAGTATTCATTGTAGTGTTATAGTACTCTGGGATTGTGCTTCATTAGCACTTTTAAGACAGTCTTCTCTGGCTGCTAGTAATGCCTGCCAGATGAGACTAGCCAAAGAGAAAAGTAGTAATCAATTAATAGCCCACAAGCGGCTTTTAGCGCAGGAAAATGAATTTTTAAGTCATCATACTTTGAGGCATGTCTGTACAAGGCATCCCTATGTGGACCCGTTGAGTGCATGTGTGGATGCCTGCTATCAATTGCAGTTTACTGGTATTGGTTTACCTCAAAATACATCAACAAATTCCTTTCATTCTCTTTCAGATTCCAGCCGAGGAGAAGGTTGGGGGAACAAGTTTGTGGTCATCCTTTACCAAGGTTATATCTGACATGCAGATCAGCTCCAAACAGGTCAGTAGTGATGCCTCTGGTGTATGTTTGTACATGTGTGTGTATGAACAATGTTTGTGGGTGTGCCTGGGGCACATACATGTACGTAGGATCCTGAGGAAGAGTTTGTTACTTATTTGAAGAATATTGAAGACTTGTCATCCAAGCTCTTGGACGCATCCAAGGTTAGTGGGTCGTAACATACAGTAACATGGTAGTTATGATAAATGCTGGTACTTATTGTCAATTTATTATTATATTTCTCAAAAATGAGAAGAATTTCATGAATTTGGCAAAAACACTTGGAGAGTAATTGCTCCCTTCCAGTTAGTTTCTTTGCCCATCAGAAAGGAAGTTATAATATTGTTAAAGTCAGGGTGTTGAACACTCAGATCTGCTATATCAGTTAAGTTTAACACTTAATCATTCATTAAAATATTTATATTCTGTATGTTTGCCCTCGTATCTTTGTCACATACTTAGTTTAAGAAGTTTAGCTACTAGTGATGTGCTTGAGCACAAATGGCGAGCGAGCCTAAAGACTATACTATTTTTATATGAATGATTTTGTCTTCTAACACTGAAGCTACTGAAAATAAGGTCTAGTTTTTAAATTACGCATACACTGTAAAGGGATTTCAGTACCATAGTAAAAAACTTGCTGCAACTGCTTGAATTGAAGGAAAACAACAACAACAAACAATACACGTTATTTAAAAGTTTTCTGTGTGATATTCTTTAGCTAAATAGTGGCTGTAAAACACAATACTTTGACACAACTGAACATACCACCTACGCAAGACTTACCTTCGTGGTTCGTCTAGTGGACAATGCATTTTTAAGTAAATACAGTTGAGTAGGGCTTATAACTGTGACAAATAGCGCATTAACTTACCACCGCCACTAACTCGAATAGAAATGGAGCTCCCATAAGATTTTGAGTTTTAACTGCACCCGCAAAACAATTCAAAGCCGTAAACAATTCTATTTCTAAGGTGATACGGGTAATGGTCGCTAAACCGGAGGATTCTGTTTAGTGAAGTTTGGGACGGGGTCGAACGCGGAGCGAACACAAAAATGCGGAGGGTCAAAGTACAAAATGACATACATACGTCCATATATATATATATAAACAAACATCCCCATTTTTTTCATTTTTACCCCTGTAAGTGTCTCGCTCGCTACGCTCGCTCGCCAATTAGCAGAGACTTCTGATTTGTTAATCTTGCTTTAATTATATTTTCAGGCCTTCTCTCAGCTGGTGCATTCACAGCAAGGTGAGTTAGGATTGGGAATAGTCGTATATAAGACTATTGATTGTTAGGCCTATGAGACCACTCCTTGCATTTCTGTTAGCATGTGCAGTAGATACTGTCGTGTGGAGGATATCATACCAGATGAAGCTTTACTTCTTATCTTGTGATATTTACTTTTACATTGACCCAAACCTGGACCATAAACTGTGTATAGTTCATGATCAGTGCACATGTGACAGAATGCAGTACATGTGGTTATTCCTCACACGTAGCTGGGTGCACACACATGTGACTATGAATACATGCACATACAATAGAATACGTTAGCCACATACATGTACATGTGGTAGGTGCGTGGACATGTGTGGAATACGTACGTGCATACTAAGGTAGGGTAGTGTGTGACACATGTCTTCATAGGTACATACATGTGCATTCACATGTGCATTCACATGTGCATTCACATGGTGATGGTTGTCTGATATTATGACTCTATTAGTGCATGTGTTGAAATGCTGCAGGACTGGCCATGTCACAGACTCTGTTGATAGAGATGATGACCGAGCATGTCACGTGGAGCAAAGACAAGAACGAACCATACTCCAGGTAGCCATAGCAACCCTCATCACACGTTGGAGGGTCTGGGATGACGATAATTTATATTAAATAGTCTGTAGTCTGTGAAATTTAATTTTAGTGTCTATGGACAAAAATTGAAGGTGGTTATAATCAGTTGGCCTCTATTCTCAGTGTGCTCTCTTTTTTAAGACACTCGGCACGGCTGTACGAGGAGGTCATAGAACTCTCTTAGTCTGTCTGGCAGTCATTCTGTCATTCAACAACAGATTTAGAAGGTGACTGTCTTTTGAGCATTGAAAGAGGCATCACACTATTGAATTCAAATTATCATGTGAGCTAATCATTTCTTGCTGCCCGTGGTGCTGTAGTTTTGCTTTATGCTGCGAACTTACTGAGCGCTGAATTTGAGCTTCGTGTAAAACTACTGGTGGTGGGTGTCGTACGATGGATGTTTCTATGGAGACAGCACTTGCATACATCTACTGTTTTCATTGCATGAGCTATATATCGACATGTCAAAGAAATTCTTTTTGTCTAAGAAATCATATTTGTAGTAGCGTATAGTAGCACTGAGGGTTTGCAGGTGCTTTATTGGTGTTGTTATTATTGTTGTTATTTATTATTATTATTAATACCACCACTACTATACTCTGACTACTTTTAAAAGGATTTTTAAATAATAGCATAAGATGTGGTAATTATTCAATAACACATGTCTATTCTGTACCTCAGAGTTACAGAGCTGGTGGCTAAGGCAGTGGAGGAGGAGAAGGATCAAATAGTGGCAATCTCTTATGATGGCAGACACACTCTGGGATTTGCCTTTGAACTGTATTATGCGTACTGCACACAGGCCAAGGTGAGGAGCTGAATGCAAGGGTCTGGAAAAATATAGTAGGTAATGTTGAAGCAAAACTAGTTCTTGAATTAAGTTGCTCGGTAGGTATTCCTTCTAGTGATTGGCCTGGTATAGTAGAGGATAAGATATGCCTTGAAGAGTGCAGAAACAATACAGATGTAAGAATAGTCCGTGCTTGAACATGCGCTGGCCAGTCACCCGTAGATTCAGTTCTTGTTAACATGGTATTTCTCAGATGGAAGTTTAAAGTAATACCAGAAACAAGATTTTTTGTTTGTTTAGCTATTCTTGTCTGACATCTCGACATTAAGTGAAACCATCTGTAGTTACTCAACTATCATGCGCAAGTATTTGTGTTTGGAATGTGTGCATGCACGCACTCTTGCATTTATCAGTTTGTCTCCTATATTGTTTGGTTTTCTGCTCCAGGAAATGTTGTATCGTCGTCTCAGTAAACTACAAGCACTGCTATCCTGCAATGCTCAACTGGACAAAGCCAAGCCAGAGAAGAAAGCCGCGGTATGTGACTCCTCCATGATGTATGTGTGTGTGTGTGTTCTTTTGAGGAACGTTGCTGGGAACATTCAATCGTTGGAACATTTGATACTTTTCTTTGTTGTCTGGAGAGTATGTTACTGAATGCGGTCTCATTTTATGATCGATACCTGTCAATGCCCCCCCCCCCCCCCTCCCTCCAGGCAAGAGGTGTTTCACAACGCCTGCTTGTTGTACCAACAGTGTTACACTGGCATGTCCCAAACTTCCACTCCAATATGATATCCAGCTGTTGACTGGTGTATATATTGACAATGGGATGTTGGTCTGCATGTACTGGTGGGTCTAATGAAAGTGATCTGTTGTCTAACTTGTGCCAGAGCAACTTTCAATTTAAATAAACAAGTTCCAACAATATATTTTTGGTTGTTTGTTTGTCTTGAAGATATACCTTTTTACATAGTATGTGATGAGACAAAAATGTTGTTGTTGTTTTTTTGTTGTTGTTTTGGCATTTAAGAATCTAATTTCAGTAGTGACAGGTTTTGTATCTGGGAAAATTCTACAGGGTTTTTAAATAATGAAGAAAAAAATACAATTGAATGAACTTTTGATCGTTTAAGATACCAAAATTTGAATTTGAAAGTAAGAATTATAAGTTTTTTCCTTTATATATTGTGTATGTAAATTGTGTGTATTTGTTTGTGTACGTATGTAGGCGGAGACAGCCAAGAACAACGCCGACAAAGCTTTCAAACTCATCAGTGAGACAGCAAAGAGTGAGGTGAGCATGCTCAGTGGACACATCACTGTGGTGTGAAGTAAAGTACTCAGGAGTGCACACCCTGCAGAGTGTTGTGGCAGTAAACTAGTAATTGTGTATCTAATGGAGCGTTAGACAAGCGATCTGTCACCTCCTAATTACTAGGATGTAGTGTAGGACTTGCTACAGCCTGTCCAAGTTGAGTTGGCACGACCACAAGCTAGGTAAACCAGGAATGCACTTAGTACATAACCAGAAATAATTAAGTCATGTGAATCAGCCAATAGCACGCAAATACGTTGACATGCACGTGAGAAAGGAGCGGTTACATTGGTGCTCATTAATACTGTAATGTTTGATGAAGTCTGTCTGTGGAATTCTTAAGAGCTCTGTTCTGTTCATGCGGTCAATTTTCCAACTCTAGTTAGTTGCTTTACAATGCACTGGTTATGTGTGCCTAGAAACAAAAGTGTGGATAATTTAAACGAGTGAAATGACATGCCACTAATTATATTAAAAGATGAACTTAAAAATCTGTGAAGTTTCCTCTTGTGAAACAATGTCTATTACAAGGAGCAAGTTAAGTGGTGACTTAAGCATTCATTGAATACTTAGCATAAACAGATACGCACATTACCTACCAGCTAATCGGACGATCCTGTGTCCGTGATGCAACAACAGAAGACTCTGTCTAGTACGTTTCCGCGCACACAGATTAGAGTGGTAATGGAGTGTAAGTCTAGTGAAGCAGTCACCCGAGGAGAGACAAGCTCTTTGTTATGAACTCACTCTAAGTTTTCCGTGTGATCGATTGTATCGAACTTGTGACTAATTAGTGTGCGTGTAAAGCAGGAAACCTGTGCTGTTGTTTTTCTATTCCCATACACTTTTGTATAGAACAGCACTTTCCCTCCAGTTGTGGTGTACACTGAGGGGATAATTTAATTTGCTTTGGTGGGAGTGATCTAACCTAACGGTGCAAACCCCAGATACCCCAGATACGTAGCTGCTTCTGTTTGAAAGTTTAAGTTTTTGTGCAGCCAACTTACCTTGGACAAACTATATACATATATTTTGTGTCTATGTCTTTTTTACATGAAAGTTACATGTTCCAAATAATTGTGAATAAATTTCATTCAGTACGTCGAGACACAAGGTATCAATTGAAGTGGAGCATTGTACAGATCCTCATACTTTTAAAGTTTAAGACTGTTACTGAAGTTTTGTGGTAAGACCCAAGAGGCCCATGAAGCAGGCAACTCATTGTACTGATACAGTGGCTGCATACTGCTGTTATACGGTATACGGTCTACTTGCTTGTGTCTCTGCCTCTCCCCCTAGTCCCTGTCTATCCTGTTGATTTAGGCCTTAGAATATCTTAACACATCAGATCATTTGAGGCCTCCTAATTATTTCCTGCATATCCTGTGCTGTGACACCCACTCTCATTGGTTTTCCTCTTGTATTGGCTTTAGCCTTATATTGGCGGGTCGATTGCTGCAGAATTCTGTCTGCTTAGAGACAGCATGTGATGAGGAGGAATATAGCATGTAGTCTGCATTAGTCAATAACATGACCAGGCCAGGAGTTGACCACAACCACATCTAAGTCATTCATCAAGTTTAGATAATCCAAGCAGCTGCTAGTACCATTGACTGCATGCATTTGGTCATTGCATCTGAAGTATGGTTGGGAAAAAACAATGCAGGAGTACATTTTTTCATAATTCAGCAAAGCTGACTCACTAATGAATTTGCTTGTGTAGGTATGTACTAGTTAAACCATGGGTTCGATGAAGTATCGTTGATAAACGTCCCGATCTGGAGGGAGATTTATTTTAACTATTTAATACCATAGTTACCTTTTTTCTACTGAGTAAAAAGAGCGGATATTGTTGTTTTGTGGGCATAAATATGTCCAGTTTATACAGCAAGGATCCTTCCATAACTTCCACAACAAGATAAGTGCATTTTATTCCCTCTTTCCGCCACCTTCAAACAAAAACAGTGGTAATTGGACAATGATATCCAGTGACGTTCACCAGGCAAGACTTTACACTCCAATAAACCATTCTCCGTGTCAGTTCTTTATACAGGGATGGAGTAACCGCTAGCAAAGAAAGCTTCATACAAATTAAAAAAAACTAAATTTTCATTCGTAGCTTAAAAAACGTGACAGGCCACATCACTTTATACCATAATTATTTATACATCTACCATAATTATTTATACATCTCACTCTATATTTTGTTGACAAAAAAAATTCTTCTGTATGCAATTAAAACTTTTGCTGCAGGCGATTGGAGGGGAATAACATTTATAATCCATGGCTGTTACCACAGCAACTATGCATATGCACTTGCGTGTGCTTTGAAGTTCCACAGCATTGGCAAAGTTCACTTCATTGATTTCAATGGAGCCATATCTATGAAGATTTCAAGCCTCCAAACAAGTGCAAACAAGTGTTGAATGCAGACAGTATTAATTGTTGAAGGCAATTTCCTACAAGTTGCTGTTACTGTTGCATGTCATTAGGTCTCAGATACTGGGAATTGTTTACTGAAAGAACAGCTCCATTAGGTGACTGTTGAGTTGCTAAGTCCAGCTCCTTCTGCTATCCCTTGCACTTCGTGAGAGTTAGTGGTGCTTGCTCACAGCTGGTCCATCCTAGACTTTGTGTTCAATTAACCATTTTGTGGGCGTAAGCTAATTGGCATTTGATAGTAGTGCTTTCTTTTTGTGTAGTAATTAAACTGATTAACAGGGCCCAACCTTTGCAATGTTTGAATGCACATACTGTTGCATATTATTGTCCCACATAATTCTTACTACTACTACTATTACTACTACAACTACTTATCCAGCCAAGGTGTTAATTAAGCTCGTGATAATTACTTGACCTATTTTGATAATAACTAATCTCTTCCATAGCGAGTATAATTGGATATTAACAAGTGTGTACTGTTAGAAGGAAAAAAATATTCCAGTAAAAATATGAGATCTCATATATTGAACCTTTGAAACGGTATAAGTTTGATTGGGTGTATAAGTTTCCGTTTTCCCTGGTTCACTGACAACACCAGCACATGACTGGCCTTGGCCTCGAGGTACATCTACTCTCGAGTTTGTACTCACTCATTGTGTGTGGCAGGCATGTGATCAACAATGGCGCTAGAGTAGCTGGTGTGTATGAATGTAGTTGACAGCTAATGGGATGTTTACACTCCCATCCATAGCGTCTCTCTCTCTCCTTTTGATATTTATAAACTAATTCCCCAGCTCCATTCTTGTTGCTATACTAGTGACGCCAATTAACACTCTAAACCGCTTTACCTGTGTTTAGCTATTTGTCATGTTAATTAGTACTGTTAAAAATACAATATCTGATGGTGTAAACCACGCCTCACGAGAGCAATATTCTAATAGAGCCACGTTGGCTTGCTAACTTTGCCGTTAATTGGTGCATGTGTATACTGATACCTGATACCCATCAGTTGCAGTACATGTAGTATCTGGACTGTTTGTACACCAGCCGCTCTCCCCACATGTGGAAGAGAGGGTGTGGCCAATGGGGAATGGTAATAGATTTTAAGTGAATTAACACAGACTTCTGTATGGAGTACATAAAGTGCCAGCATTTTGTACTGCACTTGCTTGTCACATCCAATCTCACACATTATTAAAAAGACAAAACAAAAAAACGTTGCATACTTCATTACCATACAACTTACACAAGCTAACTAGGCAATGTATTGTCGCTATATCTTGCAACACATTGTTCTGCATCACAACACAAACCCTCTTCCCAGTGTGTGGGAGAGAGAATAGCCACTGAGATAAATCCTACAGTAATACAGTTTGTTTCACCATGTGAGCTAAAGCAGTACTGTTCTTCATATTTCAATGTCACAAAGGTTCAAAACCAGCTGTGATTGCATCAATTTGCAAGGTATATGGTGCCGGCATATATGAAGTAGTGCTGGTTGTCATATTGTAGTTACTTTATTTGTTTCAACTATATTAAAGTTCATAAATCAATGAAGTCATTTGATTTCACTTTCTTAACTAGCGAACACATTAATGATTGAATTAACAACAAGACATTAACTCTTTCACCATTGTATTTATGATGACCAGTTGAGGGACAGAAAAGAGTATAAATTTTTTTTTTTTTTTTTAATTTCTATTCTGAAAAACATTTAGCAAAAAGCAAGTTAAGACAATACCATTTGCTATTATGAAAAGAAAAGAAAAAGATATTCAGTCCACACGAGAAGAGCTAAAAATTCGGACTTAGCGTTACTAACGGTACTCGTGTTCCAATGGTGTCAGAGCTGGTTCCAATAGTGTCAGAGCTGGTTCGTGGTTCAGACAGAGTGCACGGCTTATTCACCTTCTAGTTGATGGATTCTGAACTGCACTATAAAAAATTAAAAAAAGGGAAGACAGACACTCGACTGTTAACATTTCAGTAGCCAGATGTTTTAAAAAGATAAATTGCCAATGCTCGTTTCAAATTTTTTATTACAGGAAGTACAATCGATTTTTTTTTAATCAAAGAAAATGTGAATTGATTGCTGTGTACAAATGGTGGTGCTTCTAACGATGACATTCTAACGATGAAAGGGTTTTATGTGTAAGTTAACCTAACCTTTCCAATATCGTATGAGCCCTGGGATGTAATGTGTGAATCCCCACCCACCCCTATATAGCGTAATGCTGTATTGCCAAGGCCTGTTCTTACTAGCAGTGGCAAGTAAATAATAATAATAAGTGAAATGACAAAAATATGAACGCAATCACACGAGGTTACTTCAAAGGTCCAAGTAAGACTATACTGTAAGTAATACAGTTTGATCCACGGCAGCTTTTTTTTTTCTTTTTTTTTTTTTCCTCTTGGTTGTGTCATTAGCCACAATATGTTGCCCACCACAGTGGACATCTGAAGTAATCACTACCCACCCACCCACCTGTTTTTTAGTGCTCTCATGTTCTACTGAAACTGGCTCTTCCTAGTACTGGAACTATATAGCGTTTCTCAGAGTTATGATCTTTCACAAAGAATTTCAAATTGCTGATTCAATAGACAATAGGACTTTCTGTAATTACTCAGAAATTATTGCGGAGGCAGTCAATCAGCTTTTATTTCCTTCTGGCTATTTGATTAGAATTTAATTCAACAGAGAATTGCCGTGAAATATTTTTAATTCTCAAATGGTTTGGAATTGAGAGATAGTAAGATAATCTTGCTGAAAAATGTGATGGATTATACGCCCCTTTTGAGCATGTGTGTAGGTGTGTGTACAGATGGTGTAATATTATGTGTACTGATAAAAACCATGAACGCCCCTTTTGAGTATGTGTGTGTGTTTGTGTGTGCAGATGGAGGTGTATACTGACAAATACATGACTAGAATGAAAGCCAATCTGATTGGCTATGCTGAAGCAAGAGTGGCACATTCAAAGAGAACCCACGAGAACCTGGGGGAAATACTATCAGAACTCACAGCTGTTGAAACATAGGACTAATTCTAGATGAGCACTTCTTATTATGTGATATTAATTAATGTACAGGTATGGTTATTATTTTTGTTGGACTACTTTAGTCATTTTTTAAATCAATTCTTTTTGTGTTATCTATAATACAATTATATTTACTTTTTTGGCACCAATTGTGTTATCGAGATGAGATGGAAAGAATTTGATAGGGGAGACCCCTATTAAAATTGACAAATTAAGTAATATGTTCATGAAATTATAAGTACTAGATAACTGAATAAGTGAGTTTAGGAACCAGCTATTGTTAGCGTCGCAAGAGGTCTGCAAACTGTCTCTTCCACTGATCCAAATTTCCATCATAAATGTCCGCAATGAAAGCAAGTAGCTGCTCTTTGTCCAACTCTGCGTGTGCTCTGGGGCCCCACCCATAGGAAATGCTGTGCTTTTCACCTGCTGCTACTTTATCCTTGTCCAAATACCTAACGGAACAACCGTAAGAGCCAGAGTGAATGTACGAGCACCATTCACCACTTCTGCTGCACTGGCTCCGATGTTCTCAGATAGTGATTCACCCAACAGCCCTTCCCATCCACTTGTATTAGAGGAGGCAGAAATAGTTGCCCAAGCATATTGCATTACTAAATAATGTAGGCAGCCTATCATAGAGCTCTTTCCTAGCACCACTCAAATAGATTTATTCTCTTTCTATTTCTTTCTCTCTTGTTCATACTTACATCTGGGTCACAAAATCCATAGAAATAAGCTTCTTCGTATCCCCAAAGACTGGATGCCTTCACACATTGAAATAACAACAACAAAAATTACATTTTGCAAAAAAAAAAAAAAAAAAAAAATTGGAATACTTTTTCTCATTGCTTATATAAACAATTTTGCTACGTTGTATGGCCAAAAGTTATAAAAGAGATGTTTAGTTGGAATGATCATTCCAAGCAGAACACTTTATTCTAAATGAAACAAATGAGCTAAAGGCAAATCCATTAGTACATACTTGGCATCCGCAGAAATACCTAGCCTGCCAAGACAGCTCCATAACTGCTCTGGAAAGACAAGATTTATAAACACACACACTCACGCACACACACACACACACAGGTAGAGGTACAGTAGTTTGGCTTGATCCCTTACTCACCTTCGGACACTGTACTCTGCTTCATCATGATAAGGGACAGAATGACACTGAGCAGTGCTATCTCCTGATGTTCGGCCTTTGATCTAGTCATTTCATAATGGTAGGTCCGCGTAATAATAATTTATAATAATAATAGTAACAAAAGTAAAATAATAATAACAAAAAAAAATAAATAATAATATTGTGAAAGATAGTAGTGCATCTGATATCTTACAGTATTTCAGCAGATTAAAAAAATGGGATGTGGTAAATTAATACCACTTGCTACATGTTAGATAAGGAAGAAGTAGGCATTGCCTATGCTCACTATCTGCATTCCAGTTTAACTGGCACTATAATTCCTTATAAATGCATCGCGCTAATCATATCACGCGGTGGTAGGAAGTATTTCAAAGCTAGCTTCAGCTACGAGAGGCGGTGCTCCAGTAGCTCACGGGTAGAATAAACAATTGGTCCTGAATACAGTGGAAAGAGTGAAGCAACCGTCTCCTCATGTCCGAGGACATAGGCGTGGATGTATACTGCAACGGGTCGGAGTACGGAGTAGATACTTTTTCGAACACAACACTCTGCCCTGCGGAGGAACGGTGTTACGAGTTGTCCAATGTCTCTCACGGAGCTTTAGTTACACATGGTTTCTTCTTAGCTCTCAATGGCATACTCAGCTTTCTGGCCAATGGGCTCGTTCTTTTGCTCGTGGTGAAGTACAAGAGGCTAAGGAACAATATTTCAATTCTGTTGGCGTTGCTGCTTGTGGTGAGCGACTTGTCGCTGACATTCACCTACGTTTTTCCCGCTTTCGTGACGGCCATCTTTAAAGAGTGGATTTTCGGAGAAGCCGGGTGCATTGCTTTTGGGTTTCTTGCCGCTGATGTGCTTCTGACCCGCTGGATGATCATTGGTCTCTTTTGTGTGGACAGATTTAGCAACGTGAAATTCCCTTTCACTTATCAAAAGCGAAGGAAGCCAATACTGATAAGCTTGAGTGTTGCAGCTTGGCTGGTGCCAGCAGTAGCCACTCTCATCCCAATTCACTCGTTTGCAGACTTCAATGTCCGTGCCAATATCCCTACCTGCCTCCCAAGCTGCACTATCAACAATCCGCTGAGTAATCTTTGCAAAGGGTACTACTTCATCACTGGTATAGTAAGTTTTGTTATGGGCAGCATTCTACCCACAATTCTCTACAGCTGGCTCTACTGCAAGGGCAAATCAGCTAGGATGTCTGTAAGAAATTCCATTGGTCAGATCACTGTACAAGTGGCTGGTGGAATCATAAAGAGACCCTACACCGACTATAAAGTCATAATTGATAGAGACAAAAGAGCAACCGTGACTTTCTTGCTGGTCTTTATCACAGTCTTGCTCACAGCAGCGCCTACTTTTCTTGCCCAAGCAATCCGAGCTATAAATTTTAAAGCCCATTGTAATTTGACTGTCTATGTCCATTTCGCTATTACTCACATCTTGCTGTTTGCGTTCATATTGAATCCCATATTCATCATGAGGGATGCGGATTTTAGGCACTGCCTCAAGCATTTATTTTGCTGCAAGGGAACTTGCGAGGATGCTATCGCCAGCAGCTCATTCACCACGAGACCTACCAATACTATTCAGGAAATGCAGTTGGATAACATTCAAGACTCAGGAGAAGCTAAGACTTTGCCACAAGACTTTCCTGAGGAGCAAGAAGTAACATTGCAAGAAGTCACGTTGGAATATTTGGAGCTGCCGACTGATGCCAATGCAACGGTAATGGATGACGGGGTATCTTGCTCATCAGTGTGATCTGAGAATGTAATACAGCTCTTCAATACGCTCAGTGTGGTTGTGCATTGAGTTAGGAAGCTGTGTGATGGAAAAGTGAGACATAAAGGAGCTCCTTCTATACCATGTCTGAAGAATGAAGAGCAGGCACCAATGTGTGCTGACAAAGACTCTATAGAGAGGAGAAGACTATGTGTGGAACTTCCATCCCATAACCCAAAAAGGGGATTTTCTTGTAAATAAATATTATTAAGTACCCTCTAATGAATATTATTAATTGTAACAATAGCTTAAACGCGGTAAAGTGGGCGGGGTTGCAGCTAGAAGGAGGCCACCCGTGGGTAGTAACTAAACTGTTGTTTATAGAACGTTGAGTGAGTGAGCTGGCGTTCACAATCTTCGCGCAGCCGTCTTAGGTGTACCCTTGCAGCGTAGAACAATCGACGCCGACGGGAATTTGAGATGGCGTTGGACTGCGGCAATGTCACAAGTACTGCTCTAATGTCCTTCGATTGCATCAGCTACAGTCTGAGGATAGTCCACGCCGTGGTAATGAGTATCATCTTTGTAGCTGTGGTGCTAGAGAACGGTACGCTCTTGGCTTTGGTGGGCAGCAACAAGAAATTGCACACAACTAACATTCTGTCTAATATGGGCCTGGTGGTTGCAGACCTACTAGTCACCTTTGTCTGGGTGTTCCAAAGTCTCTCTAGCATAGCTACTGCAAAATGGCCCTTTGGAGCCACAACCTGTTCTATTTTTGCCTACCTCTACACAGCTCTGCTCTATATTCGATGGAGTGAAGTATTTGCCCTGGCTGTGGACAGAACCTTACACATCATCTTTCCTTTCTTCTATAGCCGGCACTCAAATACGTTAGTGATTTTTTCCACTGTTATGGCCTGGCTGTTTCCTGCAGTAGTCAGTCTTCCCACGCCACTGCTGGGATTCTCCGACTTCTACTTATCACTGACTGCATGCTCCGTGGAGTGTGGCGATAACACTGGCTGCAGAAATGGCATCATTTTAAGTTTCGGTTTCTTCATCACTGTCGGCGGATTGATTCCAACCATTCTATATTTTGTCATCTATTTTTACGGCCGTAACAAAAAGAGGGAAATGGACAAAATGCTGCAGATGGGCTCTATCTCGGGTAAAAACCTAGCAGAAACTGGGCAGAAGAAGTCATTTTGGAAGTACTTGTCACCTCAAGCTAAGAAAGCTCTAATAAGTTGTTTCACCGTGTTCGTTGTGACTTTGATCACCAATATTCCTGTGTACATTACCAGCAGTCTGAGAGGACAGGCACACATTTACAACAACATACCATTTGCGGTGCATTTTATAGTTGTGTACATCTTCTTGATGGGGCCATTGCTGGACCCCATCATCATCATGAGGAACAAGGACATCTGGGAAGTCATTTACAAGATTAGAAGAAAGAGAAGAGCCAAAAAGATTGGTAGAAGAGCAACTAGTGCACTAGTGCAGTCCATCCTATCTCCAGAGTTTTTAAGAAATACCAGATCTGATGCCAAATCTGGTCCCCCATCTGAAAAGTACATATTGAAGATTAGCAACTTATCCAGTGATTCTTCATCACTACCAGAGTACAGTGAAACCATCCAAGAGCTGTGAAGGTTGGATACACCAAGACCAGCAGGCCTCGACTGTCAATCGTCAGTTTATCAAGCATTATATTAAATCTGCAATTTTTTTATTCAGAATTCTGTGTAACAGATAATCACTTGCAATAATTATGTGTGTGTCGCTGCATTAATAAGTATATATCCAAACTACAAAAGAAAATTAGCATAAAAATTCCTTATACAGTGTCTACTAAATTCATTCCTCCCTCGCAAATTTTCCACTCTTCAGTGGAATGTTTAAAGTCCATCCTCAGCAGTCAGTTGAGGTGATTAATTAATGAACGATTTAAGTCAATTGTTAGTTGTTGTCCATGATATGAATTAGGAAAGGTACACAATGTCAGGTATTTATATAGTTATAGCATTTCATATATTTTTGTTGTGTAATTAATTCACTGATAGCCAACACTCGTCATACAACATATGCAATGTATGTAAATAGGAGTGAATAGGAGATGTAGCTATACAAAGTTGCACACAGAAAATGAATCTAAGAGTGGCAAAAAAAAAACTTTCATAGATTTAGAGTATAAGAGATCCTTGCACAGCTTAGAATCAACGATAAAACTAAACAAAAAACCACATGCATAACTAAGCTGATTTAATGCTGCAAAAAGTCAAAATACTAGTACTGAAGAATTTCTAGGGGGTGGAGGCTTTTCAAGCAGGGATGAATCCCCCCTTAAATATATATTAAACAAATAATTGTACTAGTGCAGCCAACACAGAACTGTGCTTTACTTAGAAAAGCAAAACACAAACAAACAAACAACATCAAAAATCAAGACCAGACTATACATTTGTTGATCGGACACTTGAAGTTTGGATTGATGGTTTAGACTATTATTTTCACCATAACAATAAGCACTGGAATGCACAATGGCACCAGGATAATCTTAGGCGCTGAAGTTGACAAATGTTGCTATTGGAAAGTAAGGTGGTCTATAAAACTTAAGAGAAAAAGAAGTTACAAAGAACTGGAAAAAAAAATGATATTAAGGGAGTAGGATAAAAATAAAAAAGCATCAGCTTTGGTGGTAGCTAAAGTGCATTAAAAAGTAAAATATTTAATAAATTATATCTCTGAAAAAATAGCATGTACAACAAAGGACTTGTCATTGATAAGCAGCTAATTGCAAACTTGTTTAAATTGCTTTAACACGGTAGGAAATGCTATTACAACAAAGGACTTGTCATTGATAAGCAGCTAATTGCAAACTTGTTTAAATTGCTTTGACACGGTAGGAAATGCTATATTACAAAATTATTGAGCAAGTGAGTGCACAATACCTACACAGAGCACCCTTCGTCCGAGTCCCGCGTCGCGCACTATTAAGCGCGATAAAGTGGGTGTGGCAGCCTCCGATTGTATATTGTATATAAAGTAGGCGTACTATTACTTCGTGTAAGGCGAGATTTTAAGAATTTCGCTACAGTGTGGCTGTGTCTCCGCTGAGTTACTATAACTGTACCCTAGCGGTAGCAATCTATACCGTATGGAAGAGTTCAATGGTTCGACCAACTCAACAGACTGCAGCGACGTCGCCAGCGTCTCCACCTCCTTCGACTGCGTCGGCTATAACCTGAGGGTATTCCACGCAGTGATCATGAGCATAATTTTCTTAGTTGTTGCGCTGGAGAACGCCACCCTCTTGGCTTTGGTGGGGAGCAACAAGAAGCTGCACACAACTACCATCCTGTCCAATATGGGGCTAGTGGTAGCTGACCTGCTAGTTACCGCAGTGTGGGTGTTTATGAGCATTTCTAGCACTGCAGCTGAAAAATGGCCCTTTGGAACCACAGCCTGCTCCATTTTTGCCTTTCTATATACCACAGCACTCTACGTTCGCTGGTGTGAAGTGTTTGTTCTTACTGTGGACAGAACCATGCACATAATATTTCCTTTCTTCTACAGCAGACATTCACAGAAAGTGATCACGATGCTTACCATCACAGGCTGGGTGTTTTCAGCAGTTATCAATCTACCCACTCAAGTTCTTGGATTCTCCGACTTCTACTTGACACTGACCGCATGTTCTGTGCAATGTGGTGATGACCCAGGCTGCAGAACAGGGGTCATCCTGACCTTCGGCTTCTTCATTACCATAGGCGGATTGATTCCTACTATCCTTTACTTCGTCATATTCTTCTACGGACTTAACAAAAAAAGAGAAATGGATAAGATGCTCCAGATGGGTTCAATCTCGGGAAAAAACATGGCAGAGTATAAGCAGTCCTATTGGAAGCACTTGTTTCCTCAGGCCAATAAAGCTCTTGTTAATTGCTTCACTGTCTTCGTGGTGACCCTCATCACCAACATACCTCTGTACATCACCAGCAGTTTGAGAGGACAGCCTGAAATCTACAACAAGATACCATTTCTGATTCATTTCATCGTCATGTACATCTTCTTGATGGGGCCATTGCTGGACCCAATCATTGTCATGAGGAACAAGGACATCTGGGAAGTTATCTACAAGATTAGAAGAAAGAGAAGAGCCAAAATGATTAGGGTCAGAACAACAAGTGCACTAGTGCAGTCCATCTTAGCTCCAGAGTTTTTAAGAACAAGTACGTCCAACGCCAAGTCCGCTTCGCCGACTGAAAGGTACATTTTGAAGGTTGACAGCAAATCCAGCGAGTGTGATTCATCAGCACTTACAGACACCACTAGCTGCGATAGTTAGATCAACAATACTCACTGGCACCAGTTCATCAAAGCATTCATTGTAACCCTGCTACGTCTTTCCCCCCTAAGAATGTATGAGACTATGATTATGTCTACCAGTCTGTAAACTTGAAAATAATCAAATATTCTATGAAACTTATTAAGTAATTAAATTCATTTTGCATTTAAATTGAGTTAGGGAGATAGGTTCAAAACCAACACACATACATTGACAGCTGTCGTTTTGCTACAATGCTGCTGCAACTGAATGGATTCCCTGATACCTTCCTACTGCTGTTTTATTGGCCAGACAATAGACTAGTCAATGGTAACCATAACATTGTTTGGCAAGCACACCACCAACAAAGCAATATTGTAATATTTTATATCATGAATATTAAACTAATAAATTATCCTGTTATTGCAAGTGCATTGCGTATGAGTAAAATTACTTGCTACATAATTGTTTAGCTGTATTTTTTCTTCTTCTCTAGTTGTATCTATATCTTAACCCCTTCTTGGATGTCCAGCTGTACTACTTAAATTCACTTCAGAAGATACATAGAACATTTAGAAATTTAAACCAAGAAGTTATGATCTCGCATTGTCCAGCTTATTTATATTCTTTTTTTTATATATAATCTAGACAATTATACAACACACAGATTTAATCTAGTTCTAAAACTGAGTGGCATTGTACTAAATTATTGTTGTTATTATTAACAATTGTTTTTAGTATGCTGTTTTTATTGCCATTCAAGTAAAGGCAGTGTCTGTGCGTGGTTATTTGCATTGGTCCAAAAGGAAAGGGGTCTACTCTCAAGAAACTACGAAAATTTGACCCCTTACCATATCGTTACTTTGTGCAGTCAGGTAAAGGGTATCGCTGCCAGACAACTATTAATATGAGCATGCGCGATGTGCTATACCTCTTAAAACAAAAAATGGAACTTCACTCTCGGTGTCGGTTTGACATAACGAAAGAAAATGAATTCAACAGCCAGTGAAAATTCAAGCAGAAATCATCCGTTGGAATTTTCGGATACCTCTTTATGGTTGAGAGCTGCACATGGCTCAGTACTAGCCGTTTTACTGACTGCCATTCTAACAGGAAACTTGATTGTAGTCGGGACCTTCATCCTACACAAGAAACTTCGCCAAAGATCTTTCGTGGCTAGCCTGGGATTAGTAGTGGCTGATTTACTCCTAGCAGTGACTCTAGGGACGCAGGGAATATCTAGTGCTGCCGCTGGACACATGCCCTTTGGGAACGTAGGATGTACAGTCCTTGGGTCAGCTATGACGCTGGCAATTGCGACGCGATGGTGCTCCGTCGCTACAGTAATCTTCGACAGATTCTGCAAAATCCTATTTCCATTCTGGTACACAAAGAGAAGTAGAGTTATCTTGGTAGTACTCACTATATTCTCGTGGCTTAGCGCGTTCATTGTAGTCGTCCCAGGACTAGCTGGGTTTGGAACTTACAAGTTTCGACTGAGCCAGTCTGCGTGCGTGGTCGAGTGCAGTGCCGACCGCGCGTGCTTCGTCTTCTACGCCACTCTGTTCGGAGTATTTCTGAGCATTGGCAGTATATTCCCAGTAGCTCTATACCTAATACTGTGTATTCTGGGCATCAGAAAAGCTCATACCACTAACCATATAAAACTGGGCAAATTTGGACCAGAACTGGAGAGCACCGCTAGCTTCACTTACACCAACACCCCTACTACACTACAACCCCTGGCCAATGAAGATAGGAAAATGAGCATCTGCAGCGTAGCAACCACAGATTCATCAAATTCCTCCTCCTCCAAACTTACTTTCAAGCTACCAGAGAGCTGGGTGTCTGAAATAAAAGCGGTCAGGACTTTCTTTATGATATTCTTCAACGTCCTCTCTACCCAGTTACCCGTATATATTGTGAGTGTGTTGAGCATCAACGCGGATGCATACGCCCGCATTCCACTCGCTGTGCACCTCCTGATAGTCCATATCTACCTGCTAGGAGTCTCTTTAGACCCACTCCTGATAATGAAGAACCAGGAGGTAACACAAGTGTTGAAAGGAAGCATGAAAAAAAGAGCTGCCCGTAACTTCAATAAAACCAACACGGCCATCTTGCTCCTGGAGATAGCCAAGATGAGTAGCCTGCAAGAGGTGAAAGTCGAAGAAGAAGAGGCCAAGTACAGTAGACATCACAGCTGCCCTAACATACACCAGGCCAGGGTGGAGTTGGTGCCCATCCCCAAGGCTGTCAGCCACAGCTATGCTGAATGCAATACACCCGACACAGCAGATATGATCCTTAAACTGAACACACAAAGAACCTCTGAAGTCGTCACTATCAACAAAGGTCCGACACTGGAGAAAACTCCATTCCCTGAGCACATGTTAGTACATAAGACAGTGCAAGAAGACGAGGACTAGCAGAGCAGGCTGGTGGTCGGCCATATTGTCACAAGAAACCCTAGTCAATCAAGGCCTGTCATCACTGCACCCACTCAGCTGGATTCATCACTTCATTCACTAGCACTTCAAAGAGCAGCACTCAGTCACACATGTCACTACTTCATCCTCGGACCTTTCAGATCTCTCAAAAACAAAACATTGTCCTCAGAACTCTGTGGTTTTCTGGGATAGAGGAGTGGATTTGTTTTTTCACTCCAACCGACCGACAGACCTGCCTCTTCTCGAGTTCCTTCGAAGTACTCCTCCACAAACTATTTGCATCTATTTATTTGTTTTCTATCAAATGCACCAAACAATAGCAAGTCAGATTGGCAAAAAAAAATTACAATTACTGTATAGTTATTAATTCCATTTTAATATAATTTATGATTCTACTAAGCCTGGTATCTTACCTGTGTATCAACCCTCGTACAGACTTGTGAGGTAGCGTGCTCACTAGTACATAGCTTCTAGCAGATGTAGGCGGGGCAGCCCCAGTCTTGGAATTATGTCTGAATATCTCTACTGCTTTGAAACCAAAGACCTAATCCACAGAAATTATGAACAATCAAACACACATGGTAAGATGTATAGAATTCATGAAAATAATAGAAGTGGGTAAAATAATCAAAATTTCTCAATTCAACTTCCGTAGAGAATCAGAGACACGGTGAGTAAGACTTGAATTCAAGTAACTCAGACGAAATATTCACTTGTGAAATAATAGTACGTCTGTTACCATCGTTGCTATGCCGCTGATCATTCATACTATTACAGTCTAGGGGTTTGGCCTGCTCTTAGAAAATCTTGTGCTTATTTGTGCTTGCTAATATATATCATGAGTCAAGTGTGATATGGCGATATATTTCATAATTTCACAAGCACGCTAATATATTTTTATGAGCCAGCGGCAAGAAAGCCTGAGAGTGAAATATCTTGCTGCACATCACCTGTGATGAGTGTAATAAATGGATTATTCTATGCTAGATGTCTTCACTGCAGTACATGTACTAGGGTTGGTAACTCATGGTGTAAAGTTGGCTGTACAACCGGTCACAGAAAAAATTGTTATAAATGAACTTAACCACCTGCTGAACCCCTATGCCAAATCACAACAATGGGATAACTTTTGTTACACCCATTAATCGCTGGGATACCATGTCACACAGTAGCTGGTCCAAGTCAGCAGACACGATCTCTTAGTCGTGCATTCCATCTCTGTGAGTAGAGCATGTCTCCATGTATCCCACGCCAATACACATATCACCAACTCACACTCTCCAACTGCTGGTTGGCATCCTCCATCAGTTGGTTGAAAGCTCTTTGATCTTCACACACAACCTTCTCTACCAGTTCTGACAATAAAGCATCAAAACATTTGAATATTAGTGCACTTAAAAATGTATTCCTCAATCTGCTTAGAGAGTGTGAGGGATAGTCCAGTCATTGTAAGGATAAAAACATCTGAACCCTAAAATAATTGTTACAAAAGGTTTTTTTGATAGATTCTGGTACTGTTCACGTTCAACATACTAAAAGTCTACCAAAATCTGACCAATAGAAATGTGTTATTTAGGTACATAGTATCTGCTCCCAAGCTCATTAATATTCATGAGATGTTATTTGCTGGTTATGACTTCAGGCTATTTCACTTCTACCTGAAATTACTGGTACCATCAAATTTCTTAGCTTATGACCTTTTATTTGATTGATATAAATACACTAAGTAATATAGAATCCTCCAGTGAAAGTCAATTTAGTCATTCATATTTATTTCTGTCTGCCAGTTGTACATGTATGGATCTTGCAGCTAACAGCCAACACAGACAGTATGACAGGGTAAACATCATGTCTACAACTACATCTCAAGTGGAAATAGTCATTTTTTCTTCAGCCACAATTTGTGACATCCCTGCCACCTTCCTGTTCAACCCAGGCTATCAACTGGTAGTAGACTCTGTAGGATACCCCAAAGAGACGGTTATCAGCCAGCAGGGTATGCTACTAAATCATTAATCTTTTATCAAGTCGAACAACTCAGTAACAGAATGAGTGGATGAATGAACAAGTATGGTTATAATTATATGATTGTGAGAGTTAGCAACAAGGGAATGTAGTGAATGAGAACATTAAGTGAAAACATAAGTTATCTAAGTGCCTAAGTGCAGCCCGAATTCTCTACAACTCTAAGGCAGTGATATTATAGTCCAGTAGAATTAGCTCAAAAAACAGGTGAACCTAGAAAAAATTGGTACGAAGCTAATTTTGGTATCAAAAAATCTGCAATTTTTTGACGTAGAACATATCCAAAATCCACCAAATTCCACTTCGGGGAAAAAAAGATATTACGGTGTTTTATAAAAAATAATCATATTATCGGATTACAAGTCAAGCTAGCGTGCTAATTGTAAAACAAGTGGCACCTCTTTGAAAAGTCTTGCAGATTACATTGATAGGGAAATGTGTTAATTGCTAATAATTGGCATTACACAAGTGAACCAATTTATTGAGAATAGCAACTGCAACTGCACATATTATTGAAAATTATAAATTCTGGCGCTGGCTCTAGGTCTGTCATTATTGGTTGCAAAGATTTGCCATCAAGTTTCCACCCACATTTGGTTGGATCAATGTCCACTGATAAATCCTTCCATATCATAATTTGATGGTGAACACACAGGCTATGAAAATAAGCCGCTCTTGGCGTAGGGGGAAGCTTTTGTGGTTCAATCTTTTTAGATGATGCAACCATCTCCATATACTTGACATATCGAAGAGTATTTAATGATTCAATCCTATTTCCACCATACATAAGAACAAAAAGTTGACAACCAGCTGTACCTACTGTATCAGGTGTAGCTTCAATACCATTCAAAATTTTAGAAATGTTCTGTATCTCCACTGATTGTTTTAGCTTCTTTAGTATTGCTGTTTTTCCTTGTCCAAAAGTTTGCCGACGTAGTATCACAATGGGTAGCTACACAGTGAGTAGCTACACAGTGAGTAGCTACACAGTGAGTAGCTACACAGTGAGTAGCTACACAGTGAGTAGCTACACAGTGAGTAGCTACACAGTGAGTAGCTACACAGTGAGTAGCTACACAGTGAGTAGCTACACAGTGAGTAGCTACCCAGTGAGTAGCTACACAGTGAGTAGCTACCCAGTGAGTAGCTACACAGTGAGTAGCTACACAGTGAGTAGCTACACAGTGAGTAGCTACCCAGTGAGTAGCTACCCAGTGAGTAGCTACACAGTGAGTAGCTACCCAGTGAGTAGCTACCCAGTGAGTAGCTACACAATGAGTAGCTACACAATGAGTAGCTATATAAACTTTGAGCAATACAAATGATGAGTCTGCAAGTACATAATACTAATTTGCCGTAGAGAAGGACAGCACATGACATAACTGCTTAAAATATGGCTTGCCAAATACTAGCAACTTTCCTCTTCACAATTTCTTTCTCAGCCTTCTTTTACTCATTAGATGAATTCTCTCTCTTTAATAGGCTTTTTTAAATAATACAGAATTAAAAATATTTGGTCGCCACCAGAAATCGAACCCAGGACCGCTTGCATAACGCACAAACGCTCTGCCACTGAGCTACGACAACCAGCCAGCAAACAAACATTCCAATTCTGTATTTATACTGTTAGGGGTACTGCTATGCTACAGTCTCACTCTCAACAGACCAACAAAAATTCTCTTTTTTCAAAGATTCTTATTATTCGTTGATTTGTTTTACTCATCTAATTTATCACTTCACAATTTCTTTCTCAGCCTTCTTTTACTCATTAGATGTATTCTCTCTCTGTCACAGGCTTTTTTTTTTAACAATACGGAATAAAAAAGCACAAAGTTGCAAGACTATAGTCTAGAGAAGAATCAAATCTTAAGAAATCAAAGCTAGGATATTTATTCACTGGTGTCGGATGAAACATTTCTGTTAATGTCACTCAGAGTTGATTTTTTGCATGGGAGGGGAGGGGGTGTGTGTGTGAGAGGAAGCATAACGTCCATCAATAAAATCTTATAATATATATAATTAGTACCATGGTGCATTCAAACCATCCAATCACATGTTCAATTCAAGGAGAATATTTTTCATACCCACCTCCACTTCCTAGGACGTGAATAAGTGAATCATCCAATGAAAATTTTTTTATGTGTCTCCTATAGCCTAGAGCCATGGCACAAGTTAGTTGCACCCCTTCATTAAGTCAGTATGTGATTTACGCTATCCTCGGACCTTCAGCCCTCGCTGGTGTAAATCCCATTCCAACCTCCATGCCATGGTGTAACCCTACGCATGCATTGTGGGTGTAACTTGTACATACATATTTATATTGCTTCTAGCAAGGATGAATTTTAAAATCAGGTAGAAAGTGTGAAACATTAAATTTCAAGTTTTTTTTTAATTGCACACAAAGTTACAAAAACACATTGGGATAACAGGATTAACAATTAAGAAAAGTGCTTAATTAAATTTTTATAAGAAATAAAACTCCCAGCTTCAATTTCATAATGTGTTGCCCAGTACTTTGAGAAGAAAGGTCACTGCTTTTAGAATTACAACCATGAATTGAACAATGCAAGTACATAAATGTCAAATTTGAAATGAAGGGGCAAGCAATTCTTGGTATTTTTGAGGGAGAAGGGTTTGAGGTTCAGGTTGTTTTTCAATATCCAATAGAATTAGCCATGAGGTAGGAGTAGGAGTCTGTTATCTGATAGTATAAGTGATAAAAAAAAAAAATTAATGTTGTGGAATATAACTATTGACTTGCAAGCTGCCTAGTCATCTAAACCCTCTATACTTCCCGTAAAGGTAATGTTTTATATATCATTTTAAAGCTTATGAACCAAGGTCTCCAGTGGTTTTAACTATGTCTCTCTAAATTGAATAAAACAGAAGATAAGGCCAGCAAATGGCATCTTATGAATATTAATGAGCGTATGGACAAATACTACCTAAATAACACATTTCTATTGGTCAGATTTTGGTAGACTTTTAGTATGTTGAACGTGATGTGGAACAGTACCAGAATCCATCATTAACTAATAACTAATTAACATAATATTGGCTGCTAGAACGAGAAAATTTGCCATTATTATAATTATTTCAGCCGAGAATGACTGAATAATCATAAACACTATCATAATACACTACCACAGCAGAGTCATAATACATACACTACCACAGCCGAGTGATAATACATACACTACCACAGCAACCGAGTCATAATACACACACTACCACAGCAGAGTCATAATACACACACTACCACAGCAGAGTCATAATACACACACTACCACAGCAGCTGAGTCATAATACACACACTACCACAGCAGAGTCATAATACATACACTACCACAGCAGAGTCATAATACACACACTACCACAGCAGAGTCATAATACATACACTACCACAGCAGAGTCATAATACACACACTACCACAGCAGCTGAGTCATAATACACACACTACCACAGCAGAGTCATAATACATACACTACCACAGCCGAGTCATAATACACACACTACCACAGCAGAGTCATAATACATACACTACCACAGCAGAGTCATAATACACACACTACCACAGCAGCTGAGTCATAATACACACACTACCACAGCAGAGTCATAATACATACACTACCACAGCCGAGTCATAATACACACACTACCACAGCAGAGTCATAATACATACACTACCACAGCAGAGTCATAATACACACACTACCACAGCAGCTGAGTCATAATACACACACTACCACAGCAGAGTCATAATACATACACTACCACAGCCGAGTCATAATACACACACTACCACAGCAGAGTCATAATACATACACTACCACAGCAGAGTCATAATACACACACTACCACAGCAGCTGAGTCATAATACACACACTACCACAGCAGAGTCATAATACATACACTACCACAGCCGAGTCATAATACACACACTACCACAGCAGAGTCATAATACATACACTACCACAGCAGAGTCATAATACACACACTACCACAGCAGCTGAGTCATAATACACACACTACCACAGCAGAGTCATAATACATACACTACCACAGCCGAGTCATAATACACACACTACCACAGCAACCGAGTCATAATACACACACTACCACAGCAGAGTCATAATACATACACTACCACAGCACGAGTCATAATACATACACTACCACAGCAGAGTCATCATAATACATACACTACCACAGCGAGTCATAATACACACACTACCACAAGCATATTCATAATACCACACTACCACAGCAGAGTTTTCAATACAAAAAAGTGTGGTATTATTTTGAAATCCACAGCAGTGGAAACCTGAAATAATGATCTGATTGGTCATGACGGTCTATCAACCTCCAACGAAAAAAAGCATAAATAATGGCAGAATAAGAGTGGGACGATTTCTTTGATGAAGTATAATACCAAATTATGATTTCTTAACTGCAGAAATAAATTAATGTCTTTGGCTATAGTATTAACACACGATAGCACAGAAACTGGAGGTATTCAGATTAATAGCGCTCATGCAGCGAGGAACTCCATTCAGCTTTGCCACCAAATTATTCTCATGCCAAATTCACAATATGAATCCCGATTACCATAGTTACCTGCGCTGTTATAATAACACTCTCTATTTAAAAGGCTTTATTTAAAGATACAAAAATGTTTGGCTGTTCGATCCTGGTGACAGTCTAACATTGTTTTTTTAATTCTGTATTGTTAAAAAAAAAAAGAGAAGCCAGTGAAAGAGAGAATACAGATAGAGAAAGAAATTTAGAAATAGTAATAATAATAATAATAATAATAATATTAATAATAATAATAATAGTATATGTTCATGTTGAGCTGGCATAAAACTTCATTTGCTTGGTGAGCTTGGTGAGCTTGGTGAGGTTGGTGAGGTTGGTGAGGTTGGTGAGCTTGGTGAGGTTGGTGAGGTTGGTGAGCTTGGTGAGGTTGGTGAGGTTGGTGAGGTTGGTGAGGTTGGTGAGGTTGGTGAGGTTGGTGAGGTTGGTGAGGTTGGTGAGGTTGGTGAGGTTGGTGAGGTTGGTGAGGTTGGTGAGCTTGGTGAGCTTGGTGAGCTTGGTGAGCTTGGTGAGTTTGCTCACAATCCATTATGTGCCAGTGGCTTAATAGTAACTTATCCAGAAGCAAGTTTCCACCGTCAACCTCCTCCTCCCCCACTGAATGAGGCAAGTGAGCGGGCTCAACTAATTGAATTCATTGATTTAGCTTTCAAAGGTCTAGCTGTAAGAACACAACAAACACGAAATGAGGAGTTCAGGAGAAGGTTAAGTTCATATTTGGCATCATCCTTTATGAGTACTATTTCCATCATCCTTTATGCTACTATTTTCGGCATCATGTAATAGTAACATTAGTAAGTGATCTCCTACTATCCTAATTTTCAACTCCATTAACTCTGTAATAAGATATGTTTCTTGCTCTATAGAAATGTGTCCGTGCTAGAATGCATAACTGCATGCTGTGCCATGTGGAGGTGTTGCAGAATGAACATGTAATTATGGAAGGCTAGAGAATGGAATAGTGTGTCCAATGATTAGCATTTTTTTTTTAATGACAATAACCAAAAAAAAAAACTGTTACAAAAAACTGGTATACATAATATAATGTAAATCTTTATTACTTGCACAAAATCACACCACACACACACACACACACACACACACATACTCACTCACACACACATACTCACTCACACACAAGAAAGGGCATGCCTTTTACTAAGAGTTGGTTGGGCACCATTAAACTCAATAATGTGGGTGCGGCTAGTCCTAATGTAATATCATAATCTGGAGGAATGGGCAAGTGAAAGTTACAATTAACAATGCCAGCTGAGATGCATCTTCACATCACATCCTCACGACCCAGTGCCAAGCCTACCTAATCAAGTGGCATCAACGTGGTGGACACGGAACTACTGTTCGAGCATTTCACACATGCATATGTATATACATACTGTACCTTGAGTGCAGCACTTCCTGATGTAGAAAAAATCCAATTTATGACAAAACAACAGAAATATTCAGTCCACGCCATTTATAGGTCGTCCACATTTTCCAGATGGTGCACCAAATGATATCATATCTCAAAGGTCAATGAGGATAAACTGGTATTGATCAAGGGCTTGTGACAATGGTATTGACCTTTCATACTAAAGCACTTCCTTTGATATCTCTACTTACTGTAAGTCCAGAGACTCAACAACATATTAGGTCATTCACAAGGAGTAAATCAATAATTAAACCAAATTAGACCTCGTTCATTGCTACGTGTCGTTGCTAGTTCAATAGACCAGAGAATGAGGATCTGTTCAAGTCATAGCAGAGGATAGCTTGCCTGAGGGACAGAGGATAGCTTGCCTGAGGGACAGAGGATAGCTTGCTAGTTCAATAGACCAGAGAATGAGGATCTGTTCAAGTCATAGCAGAGGACAGCTTGCCTGAGGGACAGAGGATAGCTTTCCTGAGGGACAGAGGATAGCTTGCCTGAGGGACAGAGGATAGCTTGCAAGAGGGACAAAGAACAGCTTGCCTGAAGGACAGAGGATAGCTTGCCTGAGGGACAGAGGATAGCTTGCCTGAGGGACAGAGAGGACAGCTTGCCTGAAGGACAGAGGACAGCTAGCCTGAAGGACAGAGGATAGCTTGCCTGAGGGACAGAGGATAGCTTGCCTGAGGGACAGAGGATAGCTTGCCTGAGGGACAGAGGATAGCTTGCAAGAGGGACAGAGGATAGCTTGCAAGAGGGACAGTATTTTTGGACCTCCCTTGAATTCTATTAGCCATCTTAAATATTTTCCATTTCTTTTCTTGTCTTTTCTTATCTTTTTTTTTTTGTCAGCACATACATTAGAAACAACCACAATTCAAGATGGCAGTTAATTTGGTCAGGATGACTCCATGTACGACACTGTCAGTCACCAGAAGCAGGGTTGCATACAGAGAGAAGAAACTAAAATGCCCCGTTGCTACATTCCATAAAAAATAGATTCTGATATTGTGAACCAGCAACATGCAGGAGTCCTTTGCGTTGAGTAGAGTTATAGCTCAGACGCTCCAGCTCTGGGCCCGCATAGTCCCAAACTCGGCAGATTCACAATACCCTAACCTAATAATTTTATATGTAAAACTGTTGGGGGTGGGCTGAAACTAAAAGAAAACATCAGTAATTTGCACGGCAGCAAGCGTCAGATTCCGATTCTATTGGAATAGATTCTCATAACAGACCAATCAGATTGCTTGCATGTGACTAGCTAAATTCTAAATGTAATATCATATCTACATATGTATTTAGACATAATAGAATCTTATACACGCTATGTTCCCACACCCACAAGCAAAACATCTCATATGAATCTCTGAGAAGTGCTTGTTGAATTATTATTGGCGAGCGAGCGTAGCGAGCGAGACACTTACAGGGGTAACACAATCGAAAATCGGGGATGTTTATTTATTTATTTGTATATATGTATGGACGTATGTATGTCATTTTGTACTTTGACCCTCGCGTTTTTGTTTTAGTTATGTGGTCGACCCCGTCCCAAATTGCACTAAACAGAATCCTCTGGTTTATCGATCAGTACCCGTATCACCCTAGAAATTGAATTGTTTACCGTTTTTAATTCTTTTGCGGGTGCAGTTAAAACTTGAAAACTTAAGGGACTTCCATTTGTATTCCAGTTAGTGGGGTGGTAAGTCAATGCGCTCTTTGTCATGGTTATAAGCCATGCGCAACAGTATTTACTTGAAAATACATTGTCCACTAGACTACCACGAAGGTAAGTCTGTAGGTGCATGTCCAGTTGTGTCAAAGCATTGTGTGTTACAACCATAACTTAGCTAAAGAATATCACAAAGAAAACGTTTAAATAACGTGTATTGTTTTGTTGTTGTTTTTTCCTTCAATTCAAGCAGTTGCAGAGAGTTAGTTGTTACTATGGCACTGAAATCCCTTTACCCTGTATGCTAAATTTAAAAACTGGACCTTGTTTTCAGTAGCTTCAGTGCTAGAAGTCAAAATCATAATAGTATAGTCTTTAGCTCGCTCGCCATTTGTGCTCAAGCACATCACTAGTTATATAACATACACAGACCACCCACTCCAGAGGAGAAGGAGCCACATGTTTCAAGCTTACCATGGCAACCATTATATAAGCCTCTACATTGTACAAGATCAATAATGCCAGGGGCATTCTCAAATACCACACGTTAACGGATGAACAGACAAGCAGTATTCGCTACAGACTGGCTCCCATAATGGGTGGCCATCCTCAACCATTCATTCCACAGAGACTGGCAGCATTAATACAAATGTAAACTAGCAGTGAACTCAGTAATGTGAGGTGGTGTAGTGAGAGTGAGAGAGTGAGTTAATCTAGCTAGCTGGCTGGCTGGCTGGGTTTGGCTGTAATGACACTTTCTGTCTGGATGGCTGACAACTCCACAACTTAATAAAACTATTGTTATTTAGCTACAATTACTTCACCTTTTCTCTTCACTGGCACCTTCCTACCATGACTGAAGACAAGATAGCGAACAAGCTCAGATACCTAATACACACACACACACACACACACACAAACATCATGTTTCAAGTGAAGGCAGAAACTTGCTTCTTGTGTAAAGCTTAAAGTGACTAAAAAATGATCCTATTAAGAAATTATAAGTATGATTTTTAACTAAAAAGTAATTGAACGCAAAAGAATTTCATTACTATAATGCAACTGTCATCTGGTGGTACACTACTTTACAAATTTAGTCCCACTGTATAAACTATACATAGTTATATAATTATATGCATATATAATTCTTGTTGCATGAGTCAGCATATAATATGGGGAGATATTTCACAAGCATGCATAAGTACTCTCACAAGCAGAAGGCGAGTGAAAATATAAGCATGAATGAGAGTTAAATGTCATTCTCATGTTGTACAAGTGATTTTAATTGTATATTCTTCTAAAACAGTAAAACGTTCATAAGTAAGTCTTCATACAAATTCAGTTGTACACAAAGTGCATGTTGGAGTATTTAATGGGCCTAGATGTTTATGGTAAAGGGTGGTCATGATAAGATACTACGCAGTATCAAATGTTTTATCACTGACATTAATATCTAATGCAGGACAGACAGAGGAAATTTTAACTAAGCTGATAGTGTAGAGTGAGTTTGATTAAACCTTGTGAGACCAGCTGAATAATCCGCACAATGCCAAAGTTATTCTTAAATGCTTATGCTTCAAAGTCACTTGAAGACGAACCTTTTTATTTCTAGTTGATACATCCATATTCTCATAAACCTTCTTTCCCCCCTTAGAGGCCTGAGAGAAGCTCATCTGTGACTCCATAGCCTCTGCAACGTTCTCTTGAGACTCGTTATTATCTTCTTCCTAACCAACCGAGGCAGTATTAGTGCTCAAGTATATAACTATTTATAGCAGGACAGACCTGCTGCTCAGTTCTTCTCCTTTTCTTTCCCGCAGACCCTTTGTACTGACTAGACATGGTTGAATTGGTACAAGAAATTATATTGTGTAATGACTATGAAAAAAAGCCAAAGGAAATGGTTTCAAAAGTGCCCAAGAAAGTTCACGTAATGAAGTTTTAAAGTGACGATTCTTACCTAAAGATACAGTACAGTTAGGTAAAGGGTAGCTTTTAGAGGCCTCAAATGGGCGTGTTTTGGTAGGCGGGGTACAAGAACTTAATGTTTCCGAAAACGGAATAAATTGTCGGCTAAGCCTAACCAACCGGCATAACAACTTTATATTTAGAGGCTGATTAACACACTTGGCTCGGCTAGCAGTCTCTTGTAAAGCTGTTGGAGGAGAGAGGAATGGCTGCAGCTGGTAGACCTTCCACCACTGGAGTTTTGGAAAGAAGTGAGCGGAGAAAATGCCTGGACGACACGGCAGTTCTAAGAGCCACAATTGCGACTTTCAAAGTTCGAAAGGATGGCGTTACGGTAAATTGAGTACTATACATACTGCAGGTATTGCAGCTGGTGTACACTGAATAGCGAGTCTAATAAGTTAGAAATTCATGCAGCTTGTCTGTGCATTGAAAGGCACCCATTTCCAAGTTTGGGCCTTTCTCTTTCTGTCTCTGCCATGGAAGGAGTTTAACAGGGAGCTTCTCATTATACTACAGTGGTATGCATGCTCCTTCATTTGAGCCAAACATATGTACTTCATTCATTTGGTCATGTTGCTATGGTTATTGATAGACCTGCACACATGGCAGGACCCGTTCGTATGTTCTCTTTAGTTAGTGTGCGCTGGTGTGTGTGTGTGTGTGTTTGTTTGTGTGTGACTTCTGATTCTCAGCTGTTCTCCGTTACCCACAGACAGCCAACAGAATACAATAAAATGGTGTCCACACAACAACAACAACAATAGCCATTCAATGAAAGCTAATTTGACTTGATTATTTTTGTTGTGTGTGTGTGTGTGTGTGTGTGTGTGTGTAGGAATACATCGTCCGTGTCCAAAGAGGAGCATCATCAGAAGACTCCTGGAAGGTAAGGATTACATCTGGCCACCCCGCCAGCTGGATGACAACTTTTAGTTAAGGAATTTACAGTTTATTCGCACCGTTTGAAACACTGTAGTGAGCATGCTCGGGGACAAGGGTGGTCTTGTTCGGCTACCAACTGTGCTGGAATATTAATGAGTATACAAACATCTAGCTTCATGTCTGTCAGAGACTTTTACGGAAGAGGGGGTGGAAAAAGTTCGTCTCAGCCTATTAGCTTTGTCAGCTGTTTGAGCGCCATGTTCACATGTTTGAGTGTGTGTTTGTGCGTGTTTGGTCTAGCAGTTGTTAGATAGTAGGTTTTGGCGAGTGAATTGCCTCATTCTATCCAGTGGGTGTCAGTTGTGTTATGTTGTCTTGTTTTATTTTTTTAGGTGCCGCATCGCTATAGCGACTTTGCGAACCTGGCAGCAGCACTTCAGGTAAGCGTGCTCATCAGGTATGCGACAGCGTGCACACACGCACACATGCACACACTCAATGCATTGTCGGCAAGTGTGGTTTGAAGGGCACTACTTCCAGAGTGTTTGGGTCTAATCAGTGAGCATCGCTTACAAACACATGCACATACACAAATTATACTAGTGGCTTCTAGAAGAGTCCCTATGTCACACACACATACATACATAATACATACATACATACATACATACATACATACATACATACATACTATGTATGCAGCACACATGCAAGCACATGTGCATGCCGTGTGTGTGTGTGTAACACGAGGTAGGACTTCATTGAGGTGAGGGCATTGGGACTGAGGGAAGTTTGGATAACCCTGGGATAATTCTGATGCTGATGGCTACCACTGATGTTAAGAGTGTATGATATGTAGTAGAGAACAGAATACACAAACAGAGTAGATGGTGCATGATCAGAGTAAGTGGTACAGGAACAGAGTTGGTGGTATAGGAACGAAATAGGAGGTTCAGGAATGGAGTTGATGGTAGAGGAATGCCGTTACAGGAACGGAATTTGTGGTACAGGAACAGAGTAGTAGTACATAGATGGAACAGGAATGGAGTGGGTGGTAGAGAAGAGTCCAGCAATTGTTAACAAAAAAATGAATCTAATATAATACTCTGATCATGCACCATCTACTCTGTTTGTGTATTCTGTTCTATATAATAAGGGCAAAAATAACTTCTCAGATTTTTGGAGGGGCAATGAAAGTAAAGTACAGATAAATGTTGTAGAGCCTTGGAGTACATCAACCAGTACTAAAGTCTGCAGGCTGATCCCATGCTGCATAGTCAAACATCACTAGATCCACTCCCCCTTACATCCACTCTCCCTTACATCCACTCCCCCTTACATCCACTCCCCCTTACATCCACTCCCCCTTACATCCACTCCCCCTTACATCCACTCCCCCTTACATCCACTCCCCCTTACATCCTTACATGATACCCTGGTTAGCGTGTTATTGGATTCAAGTGGCCAATAATTGAAGTATTGAGACATCTATGCTGTGATAGCTGAAGTCCACACACACACACACACACACACACACACACACACACACACACACACACAGAGTGTGTGTACTGTCTCCTCTATTTACATCAAGTTTTGTGTGCCCATTATTTCCTCCTGTTCTGTGGCCTGTCAGTGAGTGCTTCCATTTTAATGGCTGTCTACATTGAAGATGAAACTTGTGCGGCTAATGGTGTTGTAATCCCCAGGCTATAGCTAGTGAGAGACATCAGGTGTTGTAATCCCCAGGCTATAGCTAGTGAGAGACATCAGGTGTTGTAATCCCCAGGCTATAGCTAGTGAGAGACATCAGGTGTTGTAATCCCCAGGCTGTAGCTAGTGAGAGACATCAGGTGTTGTAATCCCCAGGCTATAGCTAGTGAGAGACATCAGGTAGAACAAGCTGCTGTGAGTGCATGGCTTCTCAACTAGCAGCGATAGAGCGTGGTTTTACAGGAAACAACAGTTGCTTAAAATGTGTTTCTATAGTCATTTCTAGAGTAGAGGGGTACAAAATAAGTTTATTCTCACAATACAATTCAAGTTGATTTCCATGTTGTTGTTGTTGTTGTTGTTTGTGTATGTCCATTTTAAGCTTGTTTGTTGATTTTTTTTCTTTTACGGAGTTTTTAGTTCAGACAGTAAAATTACAGAAAGCTAGATAGCCGGTAGTCCAGTGTGATGGATAAGGCAACAGTCAGGACTAACTTGCAGTAGCTGTGAAAAAGGAGTTGAAGATGTGAAATAAGTTGCTATTGGTGAAAGAAACAAACTGTACAAGGTGTCGTAAGTGAGCGACAGATTCGCATGAATAGTTTTAAGAAGTTCTTTCTGAGTTTCAATAGTCAATTCTTAAAGCACACTTGAACAACCTGCACATTTGCCTTTGTTGTCGTGGATACGTGGGTGTAGAATTCTGGGATTCCCCTGGCCCTGCCTCCCAAGAAGGTTTTCAAGTCATCTGATCGTCAGTTCATCACCGAGAGACAGCAAGGTCTGGAGGTGTTCTTACAGGAGGTTCTCTCTGAGCCCATCCTCAGCAACCATATTGAAGTCAAGCACTTCCTCGATCCTATGAACTACTCTCTCGACTTCTATGGTGAGTTATCGAGTGTTGTGGCACGTGCTATCTGTACAGTATGGGGTGGAGTCGGAGCATGTGCTGCTGTGTGTGAGGGGCGGGGTAGAAGGGAATGTCTTGCACCTAGTGGAGTTGTTTAAGTAGACATACTGAATGCCTCACATATCTGCTCTGTCCTTACATCTGCTCTGTCCTTACATCTGCTCTGTCCTTACATCTGCTCTGTCCTTACATCTGCTCTGTCCTGTATGTCTGATAGCAAGCTAAGGTTCCTCGTATGATGGAGTGTTTGTTTCATTTCTTGCAGAGAAGTCGTTCAGGAATGTGTCCATGTTCTTCCGATCTGAACCAGCTTGGACCGTGGCTGGTAGTGAAGAGAAGCTGAAAGGCATGGGATGGAGGATCAGAAAACAATATTACCTCATCACAGACAAGGACAAGAAGCTACCTCTACACCTGCTCACAATGGTGAGGGGTGGGGCTGGATGTGAGGGGTGGGGCTGGATATGAGAAGGAGAGAGGTGGGGCTGGATATGAGAAGGAGAGAGGTGGGGCTGGATATGAGAAGGAGAGAGGTGGGGCTGGATGTGAGAAGGAGATAGGTGGGGCTGGATGTGAGAAGGAGAGAGATGGGGCTGGATGTGAGAAGGAGAGAGGTGGGGCTGGATATGAGAAGGAGAGAGGTGGGATATGAAGGGGCATGGCTGAAAGTGGAGGGATGTGGCTGGTGAAGGAGATTGGGAACTAGTAGGTGTGGCTTATAAAGGCTAGTAGGTTGCGGTCGTTTTGGCCGGTAGGTCTGACCTGTTGTTACACTAGCGAATGCGAGTGTTGATATCACCTTTTTGCACATACCCAGTGTGAGCCAGGCCCTGACAACACAATGGGTGCCAAGGAGATGGAGGCGTGTCTGAAGGTTCTCACAGAGATCAGTCACCCGTTCATCTTATCTCCTGTCCTCACCAACTACTCCTCCGGCAGTGGTGTCATGATCGTGAGAGAGTTTGTCAGCACTGGGTCTCTGAAAGATGCCATTTATAACAGTCTTCCTAAGAGAGACTATCTGTCCAAGTACAGCCAGCCAGCACGCACCATCACCATGACAGCATCAAGGATCAAACAGTACGGCAGACAGATATTGGAGGCTCTCAACTTCCTGGCCGACAAAGGATTCGTAATGGGTGAGTCAGAGACTGAAATATCCATTGCACTAGCTGCACCCATTGGCAGTAGTTTATAGCTTTAAATGTGACTTGGTAGTGTGGTGATTGCACTTGGTAGTGTGGTGATTGCACTTGGTAGTGTGGTGATTGCACTTGGTAGTGTGGTGATTGCACTTGGGTGTGATTGTGTGTATGTGCTTTTTGTTTGTTGTTTGTTTGTGTGTGTGTGTGTATGTGTGTGTGTGTGTGTGTGTGTGTGTGTGTGTGTGTGTGTGTGTGTGTGTGTGTGTTGCCCCCAGGCCACCTCCACACTGGTAACATCCTGTTGAAAGGAGACACATGTAAGCTGGTAGATATTGAGAACACTCTACTGGGGCTACCTTCCATGTACAGGCAATTCCTAGTGGAGATCAAGAAACTCAGAGTGAGGAGAGGGAGGGAGGGGAGGAGAGTGTGTTAAGTTTTCTTATGGCATGCTAGTAAATGTGTTTAAAATGGTTGATTTATCTGAATATTATCAGCTATTTTGAATTGCTTTTAATGTAGAAAATTGTGACAAATTTTGGAATATTCACACTCACTTGAGTCTGCTTCAATAATCATGTCTTGTATTTCCCCAACCCTATCATTATGCAATACAAGCGTGCGCACACACACACACATGCACACACACGCACGCACACACACACACACACACATGCACACACACGCACACATGCATGCACACACACACACGCACACACACATACATCATAGCTTGTGTTGTTTTGTTTGTCAATATGTTAGAATGATTGGGGCACTTATGTATGTAACTAATGTAATATTGTCTTAACCACACCCTAAACCACACCTCCTCAATAGAGTCATGTGGGAGAGATCGTGTACAGTTTCGGACATGTCCTGTATGAGATGTGTGCGGGCAAGCCTCTGAAGAAGCCTCTGATGGACTCGGATACCTGCCCCAGAGGGTTCCAGCCTGATGCTGGTGAGTCAGTGGAGGAGTAGGGGGGTGGGAGAGGCTTTAGGAGTTACAGAGAAAAGCTATCGTTAGTGAAACAGGTTTTTGTCAGACCACTGTTGCTGTGGAGATAGCGTACGTGACTGTTGCCTTCAACTTATCCAATTTGGTGCTGTTCATACTTGTTAATCCATTAGCATTGATGCTTACTTCAACAATTAATATAATTTTAATGGTGGAGTTATAATAGTAAAGATAAAGCACTGACCTACTTCTAGGATCTATGTACATGCACGCGCAAGCAAAAAATGCAAATTTTCTTGCTGCCGCTAGGCGGTCAAGCGCACCTGGCAGAGCCAGGATGCCTGTGCACTAAGCAGGCACTGTGAGCCGTGCAAGCAAAGCTCCTGGAACCGGGCTAGGAACTCGCAGGAGAACAGGTCTTTCCTCACAGCAAGTGGTGTGGGCACCCAAAGTCCCACCTGGACCATTGCTGTTTCATGAGAAAAGGCCTTGAATTTGCACCCCAACAAATGCCAGGTACCCAATCACAGCTGGGCGGACTGGTGGGGCTGGTGGGAGGCAGATGGAAAATCAGATGGAAAAATTGCCTGAGTTGGGCTTGAACTCAGGACCTCGGGCCCTGAGCCCAGGACACAACCACTACACCACACAACACACACGCGCGCAAGCACACACACACACACACACACACTTGTTGTCAGGAAGGCCACACCCACACTTGTTGTCAGGAAGGCACACAAACAAGTGTTGAAGTCTCATGTTCAGCGTCAATACAGAGGGTTGTCTGTTGCTGAGAGTATACATGATAGTGATAGTGGTGGCATTTATATTGCTCATTGTACAAGTGTTATTTTTTGTTGTTTATTATACCATTGTTATTTTTGTTGTTTCTTTACCAACATTGTTGTTGTTGTTGTTTAGCTCGCATCATAGAGAGCATCCTCACCTCCAAGGCTATCAAGGAAGGTCTACCATCACTGTCAGAACTACTCAAGGACCCGTGAGTCTTTTGTTTATCTGTTGCTATGGTAGCAGTATGAATAAAGCACCTGCTGTGTGATCTGTACATTGTATTGCAAGTCAAACAGTATGAACAAGCTGGAGTCCATGATTTAAGTGTAGGGGAATCCCCATGTCTGGGGAACTCCCCTATGTCAGGACTGTTGTTTTAATGTGATGGTTATCAGGGTTGTGGCAATTACAGGAGTAAAGTAATCAATTACAATTACAATTACTTTAAATTTTTGCTTCTCACTTACAATTTCAATTACCAATTACACCTTTAAGAACTAATTACAACAAATCTGTTAGCAATTACATACAATTACATCACATCGCCTCCTCAGGATAAGTGGTCATGTAATAGGGCCCACAAAGTTTGTAATTTTGTTTTAATTCAGCCATGTGCTTTAGAACTGACCCTTTACCAAAGTGGTCTTTGACCCCAACTACTTGCCAATTTTACAGGTATGCAATTACAATTACAATTACGATTACTGCAGATGGTGTAATGATTACAGCTAATTACAATTACCAATTGCAATTACCACAACACTGATGGTTATAGTGTGGTAGATATAGCTAAAAAATAGGTCATACCCGGAAAAAAAACATAAAGAAACAATTTTGGTATCATAAAAAGCAGAATTTTTCGCATACTAAGATATCCAAAATCCTCTGAAATCCCTTCCAGGGAAAAATATATATAGAGTTTTTGCCATGATGAGTAATACTGCCAGTGATGCAGGCCAATGTGTTAATCTAGTGTTAATTACGTGTGAAAACAAAGAAGAGGGCACAAATACAAAGCACAAGACGAGTGAACAACATGTAGAACTGAGCAGTTCTAGGTGCAGTCGAGACTTTCAAGACCTCTCGAAAATCAAGGAGTGGTTTGATCAGCATGAACCCTTCAATTTGGATGAAGATGGACTATGCTCACTGTCATCAGGTTTGACTGCTGTTGATGGAGATAGAATCAACTGTGACAGAACAGAGTTGAAGTAGTAGTGCCACATCTTCTCTTTATTCAAGCATGGAGTGGTTGCGATACCACTTCTGCAACTTATAATCAAGGGAAATCAGCCCTGCTAAAGAAGGTAAAGCAATCACCAAAGCTTCAAAAGACCTCACTTCTTATGAGCGACCTTGGGGCAACACCTTGTGCTGGATGTCAAGTATTTCTCAATTTGTATGAGGGTAAAACTACAGACAGCTTAACTAGTTTGAGGTATTCAAAGTTCATGGAGATGAGGTCCAATGGAAAGGTACTAGAACCTGAGCGACTTCCCCCAACTGAAAGAGCAGCCTTTTTACACAGCCTAAGAGTTCACTATCAAGTGGTTTTGTGGACACAACTTTCAGATGATAAGTTGGACCCTATGGAATGTGGCTGGAAGCTTCAAAGTGCTCTGATTGGCTATTCTGACAGACATAGATCCAGCTCCAGATAAATTGCTAAACTTTGTTCGATGTAAATGCAAAGTCTCCTCCAGAAATCCTTGTGGAACTAATTGTGTTCATGTCGTAAGAACGGACTGAAGTGTTTATCAGCTTGTAGGACTGCAGAGGAGAAAACTGTATGAATTGTGTAGAAAGTGTGTTTGAAATTGTATATTCAGATGATGACCTGTAAATATTTGTATTGCACTTTTTTTTTTAATTTTTTTCTTAATTTTCACACCTTAATTGTGTTTAAATATAAATATTTCAAATTCCCGTAAGAGGATTTTAGAGGACTTTGGATATGTTAGTCTATACAAAATTGCGCATTTTTTGATACCAAAATTGTTTCTCTACGTTTTTTTTCCGGGTTAAACTCTATATCTACTACACTATTATAGCAAGTCAACTCTTGAAGGATGTATAATTATTCCATTGTTATGAATAAAATTTTTGTTTTGGGTGGAATGTGGTAGGGATCATCAATAAAACCATGGCTATTTAGCCCTGCTTGTAACCTGTCACTATTCTGACTGTTTCTATGCCAACGTAACACCATGTCCATGGTTACAGGTTCTTCTCTGAAGCGTACGGTGCCCCGGTCAGTGGAGAGAAGCCGAGACTGAGAGTCCCTAGTAAACTGAAGGAAGTGCTTCACTCTCACTTGGAGAGGATGGAACAGAGGCTACTCAGCGACCAGAAGAAACTAGCCCAGCAACGACGCTTATCCAAGGCACAGGAATCTGTCCAGTCTGTATCGGAGGATGAAAAGAAGAAGAGGCGGAAACTGAGGAAGGTAGAGAGAGAGGGGGTGGGTGTGTGTGCATGTGGGTGTAGAGAGAGAGGGGGTGGGTGTGTGTGCATGTGGGTGTAGAGAGAGAGGGGGTGGGAGTGTGTGCATGAGCTCGCAGAATACATCTACACATACTCACACACACAACTGAGTATGTGTAGATGTATTCTGCGAGCCTGGTGTCAGCTGCCTCTGCTATAATTCCTGTATGCGTGTCAAAGCTCTTTCAACTCTCAGTGACTCTATATATAAAAGACTCTTTTCAAGCTACATATGTAGCCGGTCTGAAGAAATCAACCATCTCTATTAATAATTAGTCTCAATTTATCCATCAAAAGAATGTTGTTTTGATGTGTGTAAGTCTTTACTTGAGGTATGTAGAAACTGACGATCTATAGCAGGGTTTCATACAGGATTTTTTTCTGGGGGGGGGGGGGGGGGGGGCACACACGTTTGTTTGACCACACCCTCTTTTGCTGAAACCACACCCATTTGATTAAAATCGTCTCAGGTCTAGAATTAGTGACATCAATTGGAAAACTAATGCGTTTTGCAATTGAAAGACCTCAATTAACTGAAGTGAACCTTCACCAAATATTGAAAGTCTTGAACTACTTCTCTCTCTCTCTCTCCACCTGCAGAAGCAGCTGTCTATGCAAGAGGAGGATGGCCAGGAGGCTTATCCCACAACGATGTCTCTGCCGAGACAGAGCACAATTTCTGGGGACCAAGTGAGTCGCAGACCTGCAGCAACCACTAACCCCGCCCCTCACACCGCCTCCAATGGAACAACGTCGCCTTCAATTTCCAGTGGCAGTAGTCATAATTCTAATAGTAGCAACAGCAAGAACACGCCCTCCAAGACAAAGACCCCGCCTACTTCACGAGGTGAATATAAAGTTGTAAATTACGGGCAGTTGAATTAATCAATTTAATTAATTTGAATTTAATTAATTTGAATTTAATTAATTTGAATTTAATTAATTTGAATTTAATTAGCTCATTATTTGTGAATTTTATTGATTGCTTGGAACACGTTCTCCCTCAATGCTCAGAATTTGTTGTTTGATGTAATTTATTTATTATGCATTGGTGTGGTGCTGATCATGATATTATTTAAGACATTGAGTTGATCACTGGAAGAATTTCTTATTCATGATCATATAACTGACACTGCTTCATTTCCTTTTTTTTTTTAAGCCCCTCCCCCCTCAGCACCTGCGAACGGACAAGACACCAAATCTCCTCCAGCAAGTAACGACAGAATAGCATTGCTGGGATCCATCGAGGGCTTTGCCAAGGGCAAGCTGAAGAAGACGGTCACTAAGGACAGAAGCGGACCCTTGCTCTGATGCTGTTTGTACTGTATGTGTCACTCTAGAGGAAATATGCAATTGCTTTTATTTATTTCTATTCCGTAGCTCAGCAACAGAACTTCTATTATACGATTACATAACGATGATGTCAATGACTACTACAGGCCATATTGGTGGGTAGGGTGGTTGAAGTTCTACTGGAAATATTTTAGATAGTTACAAATCAATCAGAGAATAGCCAATTGAATGTAATTATGAAACGTAAAAAATAATTTGACCAGAAGTGAGTGACAGAAATTCAAGAAAAGAAGGAAAAACACATGAAAACGTTAATAATAAGCCTTACTTCACTTGCTTGCCCATTTGAAATAATCGCACCTTGCCTGGGGGTCATTTTTGCCCCCTACTGGTCTCGCACATACCCAAAACTCCCTGTCCTTATTAGGCCCCGCCTTCTTCACTTTCCTCAGCACGCACGGCTCGTCATGACCCTTACAGAGAGGGGGCGGGGCCTTAGGCTTGGGTTTGAATATTGCCTTCCAGGACTCATTCAAAACTGGTTTCTTTCGAAGAGTGTCACCTTTAGCCCTTCCACCTGACAAATCTTCACCTTCACGAGGTAAAGATGTAGCTTGCTGTGTGGCACCCTTGGCTTGCTTTGCTGGGCGAGCAAGCGAAGACAATTGAGGTCTCTTTGCACCAATTCCTGAAGAAGAGGTTATTTCCTTTGATGCACTCTTGATGTGACTGTCTCTCTCATCCACAGTGTCCTTGGGTTTAGGTTTCAGGAAGCTGAACAGGCTGCTCTGTTTGCTGGTGAACAAATCCGAACACAAAGACGGGAGTGGATGATTAGGTGGACTGAACAAGCACAGATCAAACTCAGCAAATACCGGGCAGTGATCCGACCCCATCACATGCTGCCACACCTCCGCCTCTGCCACATGCGGTGCAAGGCGTGTGCTACACAAGATGTAATCTATACGAGTGCCAAAGTTCGTCTTGCGACAGTCCAAGAGTGTAGACCAACATGTGTATGCGTGTTCCTGCATACGGTGAAGGAGACGGAATGTGTCAACGAGGCACGTAGACGAAGGGGAAGGGGCGTGGTGAGAGGACGCGCGATCAACCTGAAGAGGCTCGGTCAACGACGTGTCAGTAAGAGGTTCTGAGACTATAAATCGAGATAGCCAATCAACTGAAGTTTTATCTTTATCTTTGGCATGTGACTGAAAACAAAATTGGCTTTTAGTCAAATAGAGCTTACAAAATTTCTGATCCCTTACCGGATCATCCTGTGCATAGGCACTGTCAATGGTTTCCCGGCAACAGTTGAGATCCCCAACCACCAGAACCAGCCTTAGTAAACACACACACACACACACTTAGACAGTATGGAGGACATCTCATACACATGTGCACACACAAACTTACTTCCCAGCTCTTTCCAAAGCATTCACTCTCTTCTCTATAAGTTTATAGAAGTTTGTCTTGACGGTTAATCTAGATGTACTTCCTCCATCTTTGTCTCTAGCTGGATCGTACATGGGGCAGTACACATTGATAACCACCAGCCTCTCTTCTCTCTCTTCACTACTTCCCTCCTCAACTCTGACACGCATGCAGTGCTCAGTCAATACAGACCTTCCTTCATTGTCCAGAGAAGTCAGCTATACAACAACAACAACAACAACAACAAACAACAACTACTGTAAGATATGATCCACTTGTCACCTAGACAACACACCTCTTCCTCGGTCAGGTCCTGTGCATTTCCATAGCAACCTACAATATCATGTTTAGAACTTGAAGATAAAAGACCCGCTAGTCCTTCCTCTGCTCGCACTGGCGCTATCGAGTCTCGACAGAAAGTCACCACACCTACAATGCAATGTCACCTGACGTCAAGGCTTGTACTTAAGGATTTATTTGCACACACATATATACCTGAATAACCCTTCCTGACTCCACAAAATGAAAAGAACGCTTTGTAGCCAGTCACCAAGTACAAGGACGGGTCCAGTTGGTCCCCTACACAGAAATGATTTGCAGATTTATTTCTATCACAAGTGCACACAGTCACATTGGAAATCTAGCGAGTTGGTTGCCTCACTCGTAGCCTTAGTTTCCTGGAAGCATATCAAGTCTGCATCCAAGCTGTCCAATAAATTCTTCAGCTTCTTCCCTTCAGTCTGCCCCACAGAAGCCCTCAAACCATTCACGTTCCACGACACAATCTTCATGTTGCTATTTCTAATTCTGAAGAGCCAATTCTTCTCAAGTACGATTTACTATTAACGACCATTTACCATATCACCTGCCACACAAATTTACGCGACGACCCTTTACATTATACTATAATGTATAAAACAAAATAAAAAACTCATGAAGGCATGCACAACATAAGCCGCCCACACAAACTTTCTGTTGTTTGAAAATGTATTATTATATCAAATGGAAGACAGGTAAAAGAATATACTCATCATAAAAAGAAAAAGTTCTTGTAAAAATGACTGATGTGATGTCACGTCCACGTAAAATAGAGACAATACAAAAAATGAAAATGTTTTATCGTTCAAAAAATAATGCGGTAGAATGCCTTTCCTGTTCGGTAGTTTGTGTGACAGTGCAAAATGTTCAGATTATTTTATACAAAATAAAATTAAAATGATTTCTCCAGAGACCAATGAGAATAGATAATGAATGAAATGACACAGCCTCACCACGGCAACCTCAGAGGGTGTGTCCATTCATGCCTCTCAGAGCAGCTGTTGCACCATGACTGGACGAGGCAGAGAGAAGTTCGCTGAAAGAATTCTCCAGGCATAATTTGAGGTCTGCGTAAGAGACCACCAATACTGACTTCTCATCCCTCGAATGTAAGGCAACATTTTCATAAGTTCCAGCATCAATCTAGGCAATGAGAAATAATGCTGACATCAGCAAAACTTTAAGCTAATACCAGTGAAAGTTTCATGTAGTTAGACATTCAAAATATAACACACTACCACATTGACACACTGACACACTAACACATTGACACACTAACACATTGACACACTAACACATTGACACACTAACACACTAACACACTGACACACTAACACATTGACACACTAATACACTAACACATTGACACACTAACACACTAATACATTGACACACTGACACACTAACACATTGACACACTAACACATTGACACACTAACACATTGACACACTAACACATTGACACACTAACACACTAACACATTGACACACTAACACATTGACACACTAATACACTAACACATTGACACACTAACACATTGACACACTAACACACTAATACATTGACACACTAACACATTGACACACTAACACATTGACACACTAACACACTAACACATTGACACACTGACACACTGACACACTAACACATTGACACACCGACACACTAACACATTGACACACCGACACACTAACACATTGACACACTGACACATTGACACACTGACACATTGACACACTAACACATTGACACACTGACACATTGACACATTGACACACTAACACATTGACACACTAACACACTAACACATTAACACACTGACACACTAACACACTGACACACTAACACATTGACACACTAACACATTGACACATTGACACATTGACACACTGACACACTGACACACTGACACACTAACACTCTGACACACTAACACATTGACACACTAACACATTGACACACATTGACACACTGACACATTGACACATTGACACACTGACACATTGACACACTGACACACTAACACATTAACACACTGACACACTAACACACTGACACACTAACACATTGACACACTAACACATTGACACACATTGACACACTGACACATTGACACATTGACACACTGACACACTGACACACTGACACACTAACACTCTGACACACTAACACATTGACACACTAACACATTGACACACATTGACACACTGACACATTGACACATTGACACACTGACACATTGACACACTGACACACTGACACACTAACACATTGACACACTAACACATTGACACACTAACACACTAACACATTAACACACTGACACACTAACACACTAACACACTAACACATTGACACACTAACACATTGACACACTGACACATTGACACATTGACACACTGACACACTGACACATTGACACACTGACACACATTAACACACTAACACATTGACACACTAACACATTGACACACTGACACATTGACACACTGACACATTGACACACTAACACACTAACACATTGACACACTAACACATTGACACACTAACACATTGACACACTAACACATGACACACTAAACACATGACACCACGAAACACATTGCACACTAACAATTTGACACCTGGAACACAGGACACGGACACAGACACACTAACACATTGAACACCGACCCCCACTACACATTGACCACAATGACACCCATTGACACATTAACACTGACCACATTGACACACTGAACATGACACACTAAACATTGACACACTCACATTTGACACCACTACACACTAACACATAACACACTGACCCACGAAACACACTGACACCCTAACACATTGACACCACAACACATTGACACACTGACACATTGACACACTGACACATTGACACACTGACACACTAACACATTGACACACTAACACATTGACACACTAACACACTAACACACTGACACACTAACACACTGACACACTAACACTAACACATTGACACATTGACACATTGACACACTGACACACTAACACATTAACACACTGACACACTAACACATTGACACACTAACACATTGACACACTGACACACTGACACATTGACACATTGACACATTGACACACTGACACACTGACACACTGACACACTAACACATTGACACACTTAACACATTGGGACACACTGACAAACTGCAACATTTGAACACATGACACATTGACACAATGAACCTGACACACTGACACACTCACACATTACACACACTAACACATTACACACTCACCCACTTTGACACACTCAACACATCGACACACGACAAAATGACACACTGCACCCTAACACAGTACACCACAGAACACATAACACATTGACACACTACAACTACACACTAATCACTGAAACCTGACACATTGACACACTGGAAAAATTGACACATTACACACTGACAAATGACCACACGAAACACATTGACACATTCAAACACATGACACACTACAACACGACCACTTGACACACAACACATTGACACCTGACACATGACACACTGACACACAACTGAACATGAACACACTGACACAAGACACACTTGACCACATAACCTGACACACGACACACTGACACATGACACATTGACACACGACCCTTGCCACACTGACCCACTGCCACCTGGAACACATGACAACCTTACCCCATTGCCCCGCCACACCTAACCACATTGCCACACTACCACATTCCACACTAAACACATGACACACCAACACCATTGACACTGCACATTGAACCATTGACACACTGGGGGGGTGGGGGGGCCACACACATTGACACACTGACAAATTGACACACTAACACATTGACACACTAACACACTGACACACTAACACACTAACACATTGACACATTGACACACTAACACATTGACACACTGACACACTGACACACTGACATACTGACACACTGACACACTGACACACTGACACACTGACACACTGACACACTGACACACTGACACATTGACACACTAACACATTGACACACTAACACACTAACACACTAACACATTGACACACTGACACATTGACACACTGACAAATTGACACACTAAAACATTGACACACTAACACACTGACACACTAACACACTAACACATTGACACATTGACACACTAACACATTGACACACTGACACACTGACATACTGACATACTGACACACTGACACACTGACACACTGACACACTGACACACTGACACACTGACACACTAATACACTAACACATTGACACACTAACACATTGACACGTTGACACACTAACACATTGACACACTAACACATTGACACACTAACACATTGACACACTAACACACTGACACACTGACACTGGTTACAATCAAATGCAATAAATGTACATTGAATTGAATAGTCATACCATAGATTCAGGTTGCTAAGCGCCCCTTCTCTATTAAGCGCTGCTTATTGTTTAAGAACATGTTTCCTTCCCAGCTTTTTGTTATTTTAAATAGGATTTTATGCGACAAATTCAAGCCAAAGTTAATAAGAAAGAACAATTCCCACTAACGGCCCCGCCCTTAAATGACATCACTATGATGTAACCTCGCCTCAGTACACATCATGCTGGTCACCTTGTTGAGTGCCTGCACCACGTGGGCGAGGTTGACCCACGGAGCTCCGGATGGATGCACCTGGTGGAAGAGGTAGTCCCTCAGCAGCTTCAACAGATATCGGTCACCAGTCTCCGCCCACTGCTCATCACTGGCAAACCTGGCCACATTAAAATAATCAATGAGGGATCTAAAATTTGCTACAATAACTATGTATATGGTAAAGGGTTCATCCTGCGAGAGGTTAACCAGAGCAGTGAGTACTTGCCATTAGCCATACTCCACCACACTGTGGCACTGGATGTGCTAATGGTTTAGTTGCATCAGTTTATTTTATTCTCACTCACTTTTGTTTTCACGAGTGCACACACTGTTGTTGTTGTCATCAATACTGATGATGCTTTACCAACAGACTCAGCTTTATTTATGAATACACAACACCCGTCATCGTTACTGACAACACTTTACCTACCTGGCACAGCTAATGAATTATTCATTGTTACTGACAAACAAGCAGGATAGATACTGTAAAGCTGGTAAAGATCGTCAAACAATAATAATGGGCAAATGATGCAGGGGTTCATTTAGGGGGGGCAGGGGGCGCTCGCCCCCCCCCCCCCTCCCCCCAAAATATTTAAAATTTCATAAGCAAAGAGTGAAGTTAAAAAGTGAATAATGAAGGTGATTGCAAATGCTTAAATCACAAGTTTATTGCTGCTCTAATTGTTGTCTTGGTAATTGAAGCCCATCTCCTCTTCCATCTTAACTATGTATGAAAGTTGTGACCCCCTAGATAGCAAAAGCTCAATTTTGCCCCCTCTTGGATTAATTCCTAAGCAAACCCCGGAGAACATGAGTAATATGTCTTCTTTCGTTACTCACTCTGGTCGCTCATTGACTGTGCCCAGCTTGGCCAAGACTCTGAAGAGACGGCCATTTTGGAGCTCCTTGGAAAGCTCTTGCTCCAGAAGGTCTGCACGAAGAAGTGATCTCTCCAAAGAGAACTGCATTTGACCGCCCACCATGGACATGACGTCCATGATGCTGTGGGGCGGAGTCTTAGAGCCAGACTGGAGCAGATACCTGTGCAGCACACAGAGACATTTGTCACAACAACTCAGACATGTTCTTTCAGTCTATGAGAGATTCTCGGGTCTAGTGTGTGAAATCTTCGCATGCACAAAGTTTGACATGTACGGGTGTTCGTGTAGAATTATTTCAACTTTCCTTTCTTATAATTTTCACAGCTGTTTAATTCCAACACAAGAATTTACAAGACCAATGGCATCCCAACCACACAAGGGTCTGTTAATTCAGTGCCAGTTCACACACTTGTCTCAGACTCAACCAGTGACATCGGGGGATCCGTTCACTCGGACAGCCATGACATGCCTCAGTGCAAAGCTTGTGAAGTAAGTAAAATAAAGCAGATTTTCTTAATGGGTCACGTAGTAATTCGTCTTTTTTCGCAATAATTGAATTCAGATTCAAGTCACAAACAAATCTGAAGTAGAGAAGAAGACCTCATCTTACTCTACACAATCTGGAGAACTCAAACAAACTCTGTAGCTACAAATTTTTTTTGGCTCGAGCATGACAGAGCTGGTACAATGATCATCAAAAACATATCCTGCATGACCATGCAATATGCAAGTGATCCCACATGTGATGTGCATGTGATCCTATGTGATGTGCATGTGATGTGCATGTGATCCCATGTGACAGACTGACGTACTGCACAAGGTGGTTGAGATCCGGCGAGTAAATAGAAGCAAATGAGTCCATGGAACGATGAAGAAGATCAGGTCTGCCTGCTTCCACTGATTGTAGAGCAACACTCACCAGCAGCTGACCCAGACTATACAGGTCACCTTGCTGCACACACGCACACATGCACACACACACGCACACACACATACACACATTCATTGCAATTGATAAACGAATGTTGCACATAATATATGTGACTGGTTTTGGGAAAATCTGCCTAAACGCGGCATCTCAAGTTTTCTAATTTATTCTACCAGTAGGTTGCACGGGACCTTGGGATGCCGTCCTCCTAATTTGGAAGCTGCAGCACAAGCCGTCTTCGCCCTACAACACTTCAGTATTTTTGCTAAACTTATTATTGCTGATTTCGAACAAACACCGGGTAAAGGCGTTGCTAAGGTCAGGGGGCGTGCCTTGCATCCGTATACTATTACCGCGTGTCTCCGGGACACTACGGACTAAACCGGTTACAGGCGGATTGAAAGAAGTCGAAAAGGCTTAATGCAAGGCTCCTGGAGAAACTATGATGGCAAGAATTGCGTGAGTATATGGATTATGTAGAATAGGAAGTGAATTAGTTAGCTACAGTTTTTTCCCCCACTGTTAGTGAAAAGCCCGCCAATAATTTCTTAGCAATGCTTGAGTCCAACCGGCTAGTGTTTCTAGCCTCATAGCGTGAGTTCTAGAGCTCGCCAGAGCTTACAACTGCGTCATAAGCTAGAGCTAACTGGTGTCTATCCATTTCTGCCATAAAAAAAAATTTTTTTGAAAAAAATCGACCCATAAGGATTTACCCGGAGATACTGAAAAAAATTGTTTGCCGCATTTAGGCGGATTTTCCCAAAACCGGTCACATATATACACATGATAACAAAAAAGCAAACACAATCCTTGCGGCCACGCCCATTCTCACCTGGTGCATTGTTGGTGACCCCGATGAAGTGGACGAGTTGTCATATGTTATAACATCCATGATGCCACACCCACCAACACGTAGCCTCTGGCGTGAAGACACCAGCACTTTACTAGGATCAAGACATCGTAGCGCTAACTGCTGACTGTGCACTATTCGGACAGCTGACGCAAGTTGGACTGCGTACTCCCACACCAAGTCTTCAGGCAGAGCAGCTGCAATCATGTGGGGAAGGAGGGGATGGGAGGGGAGGGGGAGGAGCTTAGTGAAAGTTGAAATAGTAATGTGGTAAGGGTTGTCACTTACTGGGTCGTTTAGTGTGTCTGGAATGTTTCTCCCGGAGTGTGCCGGCAGCAGGATGGAAGTCGTATACAAACACGACAGCTGAGAAAAGAAATAGGAGAAGGAAAAAACAACAACAGTTAATGAATATTGTAGAAATATATATGTTAAAAGGACACAAGATGTGAAAGACATTGTCTCACAGAAGTATCTACCAAAGAAGAGATTCGAGAGAGTGGTGGTGTACATCTTGTGTATATCTGTATTCACAGAATTACACACACAAACACACACACAAATTATAGAACACATCTTTCACAACACTGATGTGTTTCTTATCATTTCTCAGTTACATAACAAGTGATTAGATAGAAGAATGAATCCAACAAACTGTGCCCATTAGAGAGCAGCTTACAATGGTCTCCAAATGCCTTGGTGGTAAACATCTCCTTCAGGACAACTACATTCACATGTGCCAGCTGCTTCCATTTATCCAGCTCCTGAACCGCCTTAGGGCTAGTCAGCCGAAATCCTGCAGAGTGTAATAGTCACATTAGTAAGGTAAATCCCTGGCCCAGCAAAACACTGAACTACTACACAAAAC
>WLWD01002689.1_pt1 | contig 70418 bp, 64 predicted proteins | sample 6712731 | NCBI WGS metagenome assembly WLWD01 (sample SAMN12718690, study PRJNA576275) | sponge metagenome | isolation source: marine sponge | host: Mycale hentscheli | place: New Zealand: South Island, Marlborough, Capsize Point | collected 2014-11-01 | reverse complement strand
CTATAACTTGGTATACTGATACTTTAATACCTGAAGTTTCATATGAGCCAGATTTTGTGGGCACACGAAATTTGAATCTCGAAATATTTTAAATTTTAAGAAAAAAAGTGTTTAAGCCAGGATTTTTGAATTTATTGAGTTATATATCTAAAAAGTTGACACATGATGTAAAATTGCCTTAAAATTATTATGTATAACTTTGGTAGCTATACCTTGAAAATTAAGTGAGTTGTGGCTGTTTTTCACCAAAAAAAATTTACGCACGGTAAGGGTCATCAAATGATGACGTTTAGAGCGGGTTGTGGGCCTTTAGTACACGTAAACGCGACGTCACAAAACAGCGCATGCGTATTTGTGTCATAAAGGCACTAGGGCGCCAGTTTACCGCTAATTGTTGCACGGGTATGGCTGATTTAGCTACGGTTGTAGCTCAGACCCTAGGTATCAAGTTTACGGCATTACTGGCCAGCGTTTTAGCTGCCGTTTGGAGTTGCACAACCCGTAGGACTCCAACTGCATCGCCCTGATGTTGTCAGAATACCGAATGCTGGGAGCCTTGGGAGTATTAAACTCCTTCAGCTTTTCTTCAGCTCTTGAAAAAGAGGGCCTCTTGGATAGGCTTGGCTCCAAGTTAGTAATACCAGCCAACAATTCTGACTGATTTCGACTTCGCTTACTGCTGCTAGTAGAACGATGAGAATCCATACAGCCGCTTGCAGTTAGGGAAAGTCCAGTCTTACCGCTCAGGGAAATAACCGTTCGACCTTAGCTCATTAACTAGCTACGTTTAATGGCGAACTACCGCAAAATCTTGACGTCAACAAAAATGGCGTAAAATATATTAGAGTGAATGAGAAGTGCTGTTCTCCATTTTCCATTCTCTAAACAGGAAGTTTTACTATTGCAAACACTATTGGGATGATGAAGAAAAGGTATGTAAGTGAGGGTCTATACAGTAGTTTTAAAAAATCCACTCTTTATGTTGGAAGCACTGTATATATGTATGTATATCTATATAATAATACGCTTGTGTGTCAGTAATGACAACTGACTGTGTGTATTTATGAATAATTTGTGAGCTTAAACAGTTTGGTAAGTAACGTCATTACATAAATTGGTGAAGTGTTGTCACCTTCAGTGGAAAGTGAATAATTGTAACTAAAAAGTGGGTGTAATAGTGGACGAGGAAAGGCGGCGTAGGTTTCAAAGAGGAAGGCAAAAGTATGAAAAAGAAGGCAAAAGGCGATTAATTGTAAAAAACGGTTGGAATCGGCGAGGTAAGGTAGCGTAGGTTTAAAAGAGAACGGAAGAGAAGGCAAAAAGGCGAGCAATTAGTTAATTGTAACAAAAAGCAGGTGGAATCGACAGTAAAGGCAGTGTCGGTTTCAAAAAGAAGGCGAAAGTACCAAAAAGAAGTCAAAAGTTTCGCAAAGCTTAAGTCTGCAATCATGATAGTAGGACAGAGGATTCAGAAGCAGGAGAGGTAGAAAAGAGCTCAAGAAAGGAAAGGTGGGGGATAAGAAAGCTGAGATAGTTCAGAAAAATGAGAGCAGGAGAGTGAAACTTTATAACTTTAACCAATGGTAGATTATGATAATTGAGCAAGATAACTTATGCTACTGCATTCTAACTTTGCAATACATCTAGCACCACTGTGTGTCGGGGTACTTGCTAGTATATTATAAAATACAAACATAATATTTACCAAATACTTCCCAGCTTGATGCCACACATTTAATAAAATTTGCAGGCCAGTCATTTAGCTATTTCCTTTATTACCGATTTAACTCCTTCGTGGTGAGATAAGGCTCACAGGTGCGAGACTCCGATTGCAAACTTTTTTCCAACTCGAGAATACTTCGGGGCAAAAGAAGGAAAGGGGTCGCTCTAATAACCTTACCCCAAGAAGAAAGGTGGAGTCAAATATACAGGAGAAGCTCATTCAGTAGCCTGCACAGAGATCCTTTCTCATGTCGTAGTGGAACTTCTTACCGAAAATACGGGTGAAAAAGTCTGGATTCATTGTCAACATGACTATACCTACTGATAGTAACTTTGTTTTGTGAAGTTATTATTATTATTTTTTGATTACTTTTTAACTCATTTAAATGAAAGCCGTTTGTAAGCATTACATAGGTTCCAAGTGGAATTTTACTCTATCAATCATGGCAGTCACTGAATTTTACTCTATCAATCTGCCACACACGAAGTTCTGATTGCCTATTGTCTGCCACGGAAATCCCTCTATCAGAAACCACAGTTTACTTAATAACTAGCTTCAATAGAAACCACCATACTCTATCAGCAAAACCATGCAGTGTATCCATGTAGGCCCTCATGATGCAATTCCACACAACACTTATACATATCAAATTTTGATTTCTGATCTTGAATACTTCTTTCTTGGTAGTACTGGCAATGGCAGAGTGTTCCCAACCACATGCTCCTAAGAAAGCAAAAAAAAAAGGAAAGACAAGGCTAACTCATTTTTGATAATAAGTAGATAGAACATATATAGTTGATGTCTGGACTTTTGAATATTCCTTGCTCAAATGCAGAGGCAGAAAGGGGCTTCTCAGTGCTGAGGAAAGTCCATACTGACCAGTGGGCCAGTCTTAGCCACTCTACTATTATTAGCTTGCTGAGAGTTAAGATGAACAATAGTGATTGCTGCTTTGACACTATATTATCAGATGAATATTGATTACAAAATGCAAAAAAGCTACAACCATTCTCCAAAATAAATCAAAATAACAAGTCATTGTCATTAATTACTTATGTTCATAACATAAATTACATGAAGGATGTGGTCAATTGAGTTGATTTAATTAATGGGTGTGGTTTGTCACTGATTTCCATTTCTCAAACTTGGAACCTATGCCTATTGCCATCACAATGTACCCACAACATTTTTTAAGTAATAAAGCTTAAAACTTGACAAATATCACATTTGGTGAGAATGTCTGCTAACAATGATGTGTTTCATTATACACCATCAGAGTCTGAATTTAAGCTGAGATAGCCATCATTGTATCTTGACACATTCCTGCCGCTATGACGTGTTTCATCAATGCTGACGTTAGATGTATCATCCACAAACGTCCAACTAAATATCATCATACAGAAGGTCCCAGTCCTAGATAATAACAATAATAATAATAATAATAATAATAATAATAATAATAATAATAATAATAATCATAATAATAATCATCATAATAATAATAATTATAATAATAATGTTCACAATATCAAATTTATCTATTCTTCATCCTAAGTAGCTAAGGTAGCTACAGGTTTTCTCGGCCTATTAATTTTTGGCTTCCAATGACATCTTGCCATCCATATGGCATTTGTAGCCAAAGGTTAGAATTGATGCCAAATTTTGTTACCTCAACTATAAAATCAGTGAAGTATGAAGCTGAAGGGGGTGATCACAAAATTGGTAATGAGGTGCCACATTATGGGATAAAGTCACAATGTTCTTCAAAGTGTAAGCTGTTGTCAGATTAGCTATAATATAATGTATAAAAACAATTTTGAATGTGATATAAGCTTTCTTAGAAGTGACTGTGGTAAAGTGAAATTCTTTTACCCATAGAAGTTATCATAATTATCTAATCTAAATGAATTCAGTCTCTAGAAGAAAAGCTGGGAAATTTCTAATATTTCCACAGGCTACAAGTTTTCGACTTTCATGAGACACTTTTAGTTGCGATTCAATGATGTAGCATTGACCAAAAATATTCGACTGGAATTGCAAATGGGGCAAAAAATTTAAATTATCTTACCACTCCATCATAGCCAGGTAAGGTACACTGGATCTGTAGACTGTGACTGTGTAAATGAGTTAAAGAGTTTTGAATTTTTGCAGCTGATCATACATAAGCTAGTGGAATATTGGAGGACATAAAAGATTACTTCTTGAGAGTTTTTAGAAGTTTCTAATTATATCTACCTACCACTATTAAATAAATAAAAGTTAAATTAATAAATTTATAGCTGGTTCAAACCTTGAGAGAGTGGACCAGACAGACAGACAGACAGACTGACAGACAGACAGACACAGACAAATAGACAGATATGCATACTGGGAAGACAGAAGCTAGACAGACAGACAGACAGATACACAGATAGACAGACAGACAGACAATTGGATGGACGGAGAAGACAGACAAAAACGTAGAATGGACAGATGGACAGGTAGATTGATAGACAGAAAAACAGACAGACACAGCTACAGCTGAACAAGACAGTTTAGTTGTGAGGATACTGCTGAGTATGCCTGCAAGAAATAGAATTACTCCACAAAACACTGTGAGGAATTGTCTAAATGCAACAATAAACTTGTCCTTCAGAGACGGAGCTATGGATTTAGTAGGACCACAGCAGGACAAGGCTTTCTCTAGGGAAGCAGTTGACAGCACAACCATATTGCCCCAGTACAGGACATAAAATGCCACAGCAGCAGCTGAAAATACATTGAATACAAACAATTGTATTTTATCAGTAATTATATTAGTAAAGCTGTTGAAAATAAGAAGGAAAAAAAAGGGCCAACCCCAGACAAAATTAGTATAGAAGTAAATAGAAGTAAATTTGGTATCAAAAGAAGCAGAATTGTTTTCATAACAACATAGTCAGTCAAAGTCAGCCTGAATCTACTTGGGAGGGGGGGGGGGGGGGGGGGGGGGGGGGGTTTTGCGTTTTTATATCCATCTAAAGTACAGAATCAATTAGCAGCAGTAATTTCCTGCCCATGCATGACTTATAGTATTTAGCAGCTGTAATTAAGTGGACTTTTAGCATGTACGAGTGTGCTGCAGTTTCCTGATGACATGACAACTGCCTCAAAATCTTAATAGAATATTGAGTTGGGATGAGATTTAACTGTGACTATGAAGATCGGAAAAGGAACTGCTACAGATGATGATATTATGATCAAACGGAAAAGATTAGGGCAAAAAATCACAGATATATGGATATGGTTAGCATTGGAGACGCTTTAATTAAGAAACGGTGTAAATCACTCCTCGATTATTTGAAACCTTGATAAAAGAAAACCAACAGCTTCATTCCAAAATCAAAGTTCCACAGAAACATTTACACTAGATACTTGAGCGAAGTATATCGTTGATGGCATGGCTCTGGTTTATAAGGTACAGTGGTTGAACAAAGGACTTACAAATAATATACTCATGAAAGTATGGGCAATGCTTGCTTTCAATGGCTGCATGCAAAGTCCAGTAATTAAACCATGATCACAGGAGAAGAGTGAGACCAGTGTGTGCAGACATCCAGCTAGTGGAATCCATGCAAGCTCATGTGTATTAGGAGACTTTTCTATCAAATGAAAGAAACAAAACTCAATTTCTTTCACTATTATCATAATACGTGGAATAAATCCTTGTCTCCCAGATAACCTTTTTTTATTCTTTTTCTTTTTTTTATACTAATTTTTGACTTAGCAACATGGAATTAGCATAATTTTGTAGTTTCTAGGCACTGCAAGGATCTGTTATAAATACAGATTCTGTATTTTACTCCTTTGCCCCTCCTGGAATCTAAGAAAATCTTTTTTTTTTTGTTGATACCAAACTTACTTCTATATACCAATTATTTCCGGGTCGAACCCTTTAACAACCAGACTATATGTAGCAAAAGTGTTTAGCTATATCCATTGCTTCAGTTCTTCCGAAACAGATTAAATAAAAATCCCTGACAACCTCTCAAGGCTGTGCACACACACTATAAATTGAAAAATAGCTTACATTCTATAACATTTAGCTATGTTGACATTTTATTGTGTCAAAGAAATGAGGTATAAATTTGTAACTATTACCAACATCACCCTCATTATCATCATCATCATCAATTATTTTCTCTATAGTCTAGCAGCTTTTGTTAGGCTAGAAGTTAAAACTGAAAGTACAAAATAATTAAGAAAGCCATGCTGCATGACACACCATGCTCAAGCTAGTGGAAGCTATGCAGTTGAAACTAAAACAAGTACTTTCCGCAGAGAAAGTAAACATTATCGTAACGTCAAATTTTTGGACTGTGATAACTGTTCCCAATTAAATACACTGTTTTTCGGTAACATTTAGTCAACAGTGTCTCTACCCAGCCGCTCCCTCAAAGATTAGCTATGGCAGATTTTATTAAATGAGCTATAGTTTTTTATTACCAACTAGTACCTCAGCAAAACTTGCATATGCAGCTAGCTATATAATTATTGATGCTTGCCAATAAAAATTATTGAGTTAGCCCCACAACTCCTAGGTAATGCAGTCAAAATTGCTATGCGCTATGCATGCAGCCTTTGAGCATGCAATTTAGAGAAGATGTATTAACTATACAAACTGTGCCTGCTTTGTATATTGAATATAGTAGCTATGGTAGATTGCTGGTGATATTCATGTTGTAGGCTACTCCGCTATAGCTAGCTAACGCACAAAACTGTCTTACCGGAATGAACAGATGGCGCCTCTCTCTCGTTATCCACGGCTACCACACCGAGGCAGAGCGCTGACAGGGACCCAAGCACCAGAGCAACTTTACTTCGAGGTACGGCCGCCAAGTAGATGATGACGCTTTCGCAGATCATGAGCAGGGCCGCAGTGAGTACGCCGTACCTAAAAAAGAACTTCTCCGGAGATAGGACTGCGCAATCGCTAATCATGGGCAGCCAAGCGCTTCTGACGTGTTTGAAGGAGACGGCCAGGATATAGCAGAGAATAATTGTAGATAATCCTAGCACGCATTTGACATGGAAGACAGTGCTGGCCCTCAAACGTCCAACTGTAGCCATTATTACAAAAATAGCTCTTGGTACTAGCTGTGTTCTTCTCTAAACTAATAGCGGCAAGCCTTAGCTATAGTCCAGAACGTGTGATGGTATTCATAACATTCCCAATTCATCTGTAAGACTGATGACAGTTCATAAAATAAAAACAAGGAAAATATAAAAACAACAACAACAATACCAGGGACAAATAATTACACCAGCCTACCAGTGGGGTCCATAACAAGTGCAGTATTATACTTGCCAGAAACAAAACAAAACAAAACAAAAAAATTGGAATTGAATACAGAAGTGCACACCCTATCATTACATGATAAAACGAAGCAGAGCCAAATCAAACAACACATAGTCTTTGGTTACGAGAGTTTCGTGTAGCCTCTGTTCCTGTCCATGAATTGTGACACGGCCTGCCACGGCTTTCGCCTCAACACGACGTACACCATGCTGATAATGACCAGAGCACCAGGAACTCCGAACCCCACGATGATCGTCACCACCACGACCAAGGAAAACCTCTCAGAAGGAATATTGCCAGTTCCCAAAGCAACGGTCCTAATAAAATATTTAATTTGTATCTATCATTTTAACCTAAGGAACAGTAAGAAAACTACAAAAACAAAAAACAACAACAAAACATGGGATTTTCAACATGATATAATAGGTACACAAATAATTGTACAATATTTTAGTTGAATTGTGCATGCTTGATCAGGTACTATTCACAAACTGTACTTGCATTGCTCAGTATAAACAGTAGTGATGCTGGTAGTAGTTACAAAAAAAATTACTTGATTTCTCAGACTTTGCAAGTATTTAGTAAACCTTACATTTTCCTTAAAGTTTTTTTGTTTTTTTTAAATTCTTTGGGGGGGGATCCCAGGTTTCTCCCCCTGAACACATAACGCGATGCACACAAATTAGTGACGTTTAAGTTTGAAGTGTAAGGTAACTAAACACACACACACACACACAAATGAGTCTTACTCACCATGTGTTATAAGTAGGTGAAATATAGGAGTCGTCCCCTGAAGTGCCAAACACCACGAACCAACGAGTGATATTGCCGTGCCCCTCACCGTACAATTGCGACACAAGACTCTCTGGAATCCTTTCCATCTCGCATTCTTGCCATCCACCCGTGGGCACCACTGCCACCTGCTGAGACGATGTTGACTTCCTGCCGTCATCCTGGTAAGAGATCGGCTTCCACTGAAAGAACCACTCATCAGACAAAGATTTCTGGTCCGGTTCAGACTCGTAAGTATACGAGGAGAAAACAGAAGGTGTGTACTCGTCATCTGAAGTCCTCTTAATACCGATGCTTCCATTTTTGAGAGCAGGTCCGTGCACCAGGATCATGTCCAATGCCAGCCGACTGTTATTACTAACACACGTGTAGTTGTCACTGATAAAGTCAAACGTTGTCGAGTTCTCATGGAAATGAGTCTTTGGAAAGTAGTTCAACACATTTACGCCTGTCTGTGAAGGAACTCCAAGCTGAAAGAGAAAACAACAACAACAACAACAACAACAACAAACACAAGGATGGTCAAGTTATAATTTAAGTGAATATTGACGCGAGTACAGAGAAATAATAATCTCACACTACCTAAATGCAGTAAACATAGTTCTTCAATATTGACCAGTTTTATTTAAAACACAGTAAGGGAGTGATTGTTCTAAGGTTTAAGAAACTTCCAAGGATCATGAAGGAAAACAACAACAACAACAAAACAAATGAAAATGGCTTCACATTTTCTTTCTCAGCATTCCTTTACTCATTATGTAAATTCTCTTTCTTTCACAGGCTATATTTAAACAATACATAATTTTAAAATGTTTGGTCGCCACTGGGAATCGAACTCAGCGAGACTGTAGCGTAACAGTACCCCTTAACAGTATAAATAGAGAATTAGAGTGATTGGTTGCTAAGAGAGAGAATATGTACATCTAATAAAAATAGGGCTGCATTTAAACAAATTTTCACAGAATGCAGGATCACATTTTGAAGTAAACCCAATGATCCACTTCCTAAACAAAATCAGGTTACATCAATTACAAGCTAGCGAGAGAGGCAGGAGAGATACAGAGCACACCTTCCCGATTCAGGATTCCGTACTGTAACGTCAAAGCAGCATCACAGGATCTGATGTAGATACATTTTCCCCTAAGTATCTATTACTGTTTTTAAATATTGATCTGCCAACACTGTTTAAATAAAATGCTGTTTTTTGTTAATGGTCAAGCTTTTCTAGCTAGACATGCTTCTATTATCTATATTAGCAAAATAAGACCTTGTATATAGTGCCAGTTAAATGCTATGGGAATTGGACTAAACAGCTCATACAAAAATATGACTCGCTTCGATTAAGCTGGCCAACTGAAGTTCTGACAGGCACACAGCTCTAACCAGGTTCCCACTTTGCATGCCTTTCACCAGCTAAAATTGCATCTCCAGCAGTAAAAAATCTACTCCGGTACCTGGTGATGGACTAAACACCCAAATATCATCAGTAGCCAATGATGGCCCTTACTCCCAATCCTTCAAGAAAATTTTTTTTAAAAGCTAAAAGAACATCTCAGGAGCTAGTAAACAAAAAATTGAAATGCTGTATCGGATAAAATATTTTTTAATTTCTAGAAGGTAAGCATAATATAGTGATCAGGGAGATTAAAAAGATAACGTGGTAAACCAAAACTGCCATATTTTACCAATTGCTGTACTGTTTTTATCCTCATATTTTTTAATTGTGCAATGGCTGTTCTATGGATATAATTTGAATCAATTTCGGCTTGGAGACAGAACAGCCAGCCATATGAATAAAGTACATGTATGCACATAGTAAAACACTATCCCACCACCAAATGTAAACATAATGAAACTGGCCAACAGTCAGCAAATGTGTCAAGTGACCATACCATACCAGCTCAAATCAGCTGACTTCTATTCTGTACAGCAGCATCCTGACCCCCCTCCCCCAGCTGTCCAAACCCACAATCATTAAAACAAATGAGAACTTCTAAAGGTTTCTCCCACAAATCAATATATATTTTGTAAATATTAGTATGCTTCCATTTTAAGGTACACTAAGGACTTGAGCTCTCGATTATGAAGTATAACTTTAGCTTACTAATCCCTCTAACTCTGAAAACTATATACTTACTCGAAAACTATACCGAGTGAAGTTTCCGACACGTCCTATCAAAGTTTGATTTTGCTTTGCAAAGACCCACTCGTCCACTTCACTGAAATGGAAATAATTATACTCTGTGTCATTCTTGTTGTAACCATGCTTCATGTTGTAGTCCTCATTGCAAGCATATGTCAAATTTAAAGCCTTTGCCGCTAGCTTCTTGTCCGTCGCAGGATACTCATAAATCCCTCTGAAAATCACGGCAATGGAGTAATCCAATTCCTCACCTAGAAGCCCTATATCTTCATACAGTTCGCTTTCTTCCTCACTTTCTGCCATCCACAGAGGACATTCACATTGCTTGGTATTGTGGGAGTATTTGATATACATGGAAGGGTAGGACTGATTTGCGGCCGTTGCCTGTGAGATTGTTGTCGGATGGCTCCATGCTATGTGTAAGCAGGAGTGCTTATTCTGAATGACTCTGTAGAAAGGTATGGAAATGTTTCCTGTTGTTTCAGATGAGCAGTTCTGGAAGAAGAAGAAGAACAACAACAAAACAAAACAAACAAAAAAAAGACACACAAAATTGTTAAGCAAGATTGAATAGTTCATCAAATCAACGAAAAAAAGTTGCCCCATTAAGGGGAAGAAAGTAAAAACAAGCAAACAAAAACATGGACCAAGAGGAAGTGCTATAATGCTATTATAACTTATTGCACTGCTTTCTGAAAGACACATGTCAATGGGTGGGCAGATGGAAAAGTGTTCCCGCTCTCGCGGCTATCTAAAAAAAGCTAGTATGCTCTGTCTTCTCAGTGCACTGGGCTTTCTTGGACAAAAAATACAGATCAGTCACATACACAGTATTATTGCTAGTGCTCACAAATCATCACGCTGTCTGTCCTATGACTAGGAATTTTCCCAAAATTTTAAAATCATTCCTTTTATAAATGATACCATCAATTATAAAAAAAACAACAACTCATAGTTGCACCATCAAATAAATTATCACGTAATTAAATTGTATTTTGTGACAGACCACTACCTCATACATATTACAGTAAATTTTCTTCAATATTATGTATATATATGTGACTGTCTATAGGAAAATCGGGCACAACGCGGCCCCGACGAAAACATTTTTTTTTGCACTTACATACTCCTCGGCAAGCAGATATTAAGCTCTCCAAGTTTTATCGCCGTAGCTTTAGCCATTCCCGCCATATATCACCTAACCGTTCCCTTCATTAGGCTTATTTAATACAATTTTAAGAACTAAATCGATCTTTTGCGACGTCTACGCATGCCGAGTTGTGCCCGATTTTCCCATAGACGGTCACATATATATATATATATATATATATATATATATGTAACAATATATTATTCTATTGATTATGCTATAATATTTTCGACTAGCCATAACTTGAAAAGAAAAATAATTTGCAAATACATATTATTATAATGCAAATACTTCCTACTAATTTGTAATACATGTACGATATTGGTGTTAATTAATGTCATCTAACATGCAACAGTTTACTTAAAAGTGTATTAGTTTACTATTGATAGCTTTCAGCACGGTATTAAAAACACATGAACTCAAATGGGTTTGAAAATATCAATTAAATAAAAATTGTGCAAATAATTGTTGACCCTCTTCTATTTAAATTCAGTAGCTGCCAACACAATATTAATTCCAGAAGGAACTTTACCCTTCCAAAAATGTGCCTCTCCTGGATCCATCATTTAAAATTTTTCTTTTATGTAAAGGTACAATCAAGTGCTCAAACACAAAATTTAGGATAATTCCCTGATATGAATGATGTAATTTCAGAGGGTGGGATAAAAACAAAATGGTTGATAACTGCAAGTAAACTACTCATTACTTATTTTAGCTACTACTTACCGTCACTTTAGTATCTTTCTTGTCGCTCTTCCCGACGCTAGGTGACACCAGTAATAGAAAACACAAGAGCAGGCCGGCTACGAGAGCGGCAGTCGCTGCAGCCATTATTTACAGGTAGTCTCTAATTAGAATGGGTCACGTGGGCATTCACGGAAATATGCCAGACCAGCATAAAATAATGAAGTGTTTGTTGTTGGTACGTTAAATTGACTGGTGTTTAGCCCCCGATCTCCCTCCCACTGAATTAGACTAGCGTGGTGCCGTTGACGACTTCTTTTGGGGCCTAGGTGGTGACTTAGTCGTGCCGCTTCGCTGTCACTTGACTCGTTCGAAAGATGTCGTCTGACGAGAGTAAGCGGGAAGGCGCGGAAAAGACCGAAGCCCCAGCTCCCAACAAATCCCCCCAGTTGGACCCTGCTAAGGTGTGTCGTACATAAGGAGGGAAGAAAGCATTGAGTGTGAAATGAACCAGAATATGTGTACGTTTGATTACACAGATTGATAAAGCTGCAGAAGACCACTTAAGAAAAAAATATGGTTTCAGGAAGGCTCCTCCTGGAATTGCCCAGAGGAAAATATCATCATCTGTAAGTTAGTCGGTGACATATTCAGCTGAGTGTGTCCTGTACTTCTCTCTGCATGATCAGATCAGAGTTGTGCTGTATTGACTTACTGTAAAAAGGCGACAAATACTCCTAGAGCCTGAGTTAATTGTATTTTTGTTTCAGATATTGGAGAGCTGAACTGATCGATGCTGATTTGTATTACTTCTAGTTTCTGACTGTATTTGCTTTTTGCTCTAGTGACAGTATCTCCTATGGACTGCAATAGTTTACTGATCAAACTATAGCTATTAATATAAAGTATAATTATTTTATTTCTGCCTGAATAGAAAAGCCACTTATGACTTGTGGGGAGAGCAGCAACTAAAGGAGGGTGGCGTCTGAGTTAACACAGATTAAGCTCATTGTTATAAAATTGAGTGACAAAAAGTCTTGTAATATTGTTGATGCAGAAACTTTGATTGGATTGTATAATGGTAATTATGCCATGATGGCTAAACTGGAGTCGTTGTTCAGTACAGTTAGGATTGTTTGGCCAAGTTTCAATTTATGTATCTATCTGTGTTAGTTTTTCTTCCTGTTAGCACAAGATAGATCAATAGCTAAATCAGTTGATTTCCTGGTTGTTGTGGTCTGGTTCTTGTATTTAGTCTTTTAGTACTGTGAGTTGGAAAGATGGGTGAGGGTGCAGGTATTCTGGGAGAACAGGGTCACCTAAGGAGTGAGTATAGTATTGTTGACAAGTTGTGCAGTAATCAGTCCTCACTGACTTGTCCAGAAAGAGTATCAATACAAAGCTTGTAGCAAATGAATATGGCAGACGGTGAGCTCTACAAAAGGGAGGTGGTGTCGATAAGATTAAAAAAAGAAGAGTAGTGATTACTTTTATTTTTCAAGTGTGTTTGGATCAGTGTGCATGAGATGGAGGGGGCAATTTTTTAAAGGCTATCTACATTAAATGTTTTAAAAACAACAACTACTCTTCCCTCTTTTTTTTTTTTTTTTTTTTTTTTTTTCTCTTAAAGAGATAAGGTGTCACTTTGCTCTGTGTGTGTGTCATCCCTATTGATCGTAATTTTTTTTTTTCAATCTGGGTGTAAGAATCAAGGATACAACAGCACTGGTGCTTTTTTTTTTTAATTTCTTTTTTTATTTAATGGATAGCTTCTTAACTCAGCTTTCACAATGCTCATTATTCTATTTTATCTGGTAAGAATACATAGTTTTTTTTTTTGCTCCACCTTTAAGCCCCCCCCCCCCCCCCCCCCGTGCAGACTCTCTTCAGGCCGCATAATTCGGCAAGAGAGACAGGTTTGTGGTAAGGCAGGCATGGGAGGACAACGGAACAGTTCCTGTTTGCTGATTGTTATGTTCCGATGATGTGGATTAGCTGACTCATTGGGTATTTGTGGAATTGAAATTTGAATACACGCATGGATTTATTGGAATGCACCATAATCCAGTTTTTAAAAAAATGGTCAGACATTTGTTCCTCCAGTTTGCTATAAACTGACTTTTTGGTTTTGCAGTAAGACTGCTGTAAGATGGTAGCTATATAGTCTGGTTGAATGAATTAGTTTAGATTTGATGTTTTTACCATCTACATTAACACGGTTCAAGATCCACTTGGTGGCAATGCATTCCTCAGCAGAGCACACTGCCTTTCTTATGGTAAACCAAGAAGGAAATAGCTTTGCTGTTATTGTAATTGATACAAAGTGTGCATGCAGCCCACAGCTGTGTTGTTGGAGTGGACATGCTGTGATGCTGTAGGCAGGTGGACTGTCGTGTTCTCATATTAGGAGATAAGTCTTAATCTTTGGGGTTTAGTTCTATGTATGAGAATGAGGTAATATCTTCGTGGAATTTGAAATGCCAATGATGTTGCTGGCCGTGAGGTAGCTTTAGTGGCACTGGCAGCTCCTAGAATACATATCAGGGTTTCATATAGAGGTAGGGGCGCCCTGGGATCCCCCCCCCCCCCAGAATTTCATGAAATAAATTAATAATATTTACTACTTTATGGTATTCTGTGGTTATGATTATAATTGTATTCTGTGATTTTGTTGTTTGTATTATATCTAATATTTGGTGAAAGTTCACTTCAGCTAATTGAGGTCCTTCAATTGCAATACGCATTAGTTTTCCAAGATTGATGTCACTAATTCTAGACATGAGACAATTTTTAATCAAACGGGTGTGGTTTCAGCGAAAGTGGGTGTGGTCAAACAAGTGTGGGCTCCACCCCCTCCTTCTTAAACTCTTCCCCTCCCCCCCCAGAAAAAAATCCTGTATGAAACCCTGCATATGGTATCAGGATAGATTGAACTAATAGAAATGAAAGCACTCCCTGTATGGAAATCACTCCCTGTAATGAAAGCACTCCCTGTAATGAAAGCACTCCCTGTAATGAAGCAGCTGCTGTTTAGATGTTTCACCAGCAACAACATCAATTGTGTTGGTGAAATCATTTGTTATGGGTAGTCCCTCACTTACAGATGGCTGGTCTTGTTGGTGTGTTTTTGTAGTATTATACAGTCTGGTTGTGTAATAGCTGGAACAAACACTCCACAACTGGCTTGTAGTAAATTAGGGTTGTGCCAGATTGAGTAGTAGCCCTTAGTGTGGTGTATATAAATGTGGTAATATTACTTGTTTGTTCAGGAATACTTTATACTGATGTTCCCTAGGGGAATATAATTGCAATTGCATGGCACCAAATTGAAATAGAGAGTAAATTTTGCTGTAAATGCCCGAGCTCCAATACTTATTTGAGGTGTGGTGAGTGTGTTTATTTTTTAAGGGTGGCCGCACACCGCCTACGCAATTTTTTGTTGATGGTTGCTATGCACGATTACTGCTATTGTATACTTACAGGGGCTTCTCCACTACAACACAAGGACAAAGTACCTGCCGAAGGCGCTGCTCACTAATTTTAGAGCGAATCTGGAAGAAATATCGGGGGCCAGGTTATAAAACTTTGTAACATTTTTATGGAGCGGTGCGGTAAGTTATAGCTCCGCAATTTGGTGCACTACTAGCCAAGCCGATACTCTACTGCAAGACAACGAGTTCTTTTCCATTTCAATATTACTTTATGATTTATTCGCAATTTTTTCTATTTATAAGATATTGAAAAATTCTTGGTGTGGTGCAGTTCATTTTTTTTAGGTTTACCCGTGTGTAAATTTTTTTTGTCGTTCTCATTATTAGATTCCAAGAAAAACTGATATAAAATTTGGAACTTTAATTCCACTCGCAATGCTTCAGAAATAGCCCCGCCCCATGTCTCGTACTCCTTGTACGCGAGCAATTTTTTTTTTTCAATTGGTTTGTATTGGTTCTAAAAAGAGCCCACCTATATCAAGAGTAAACAAACATCAATATAATAACAAGAGAGTCAGAAGAGAGAGCAGTTTCTTTGAGATAGTCCGAGGTGAAGGTATTAGGTCTGCGCAGCTTGGGAAGTCTTCGCTCCTTAGAAATCGAGCCTGCTGGATCCATCCGCTTGAGTTCAGGTGCGCAGAGCTTGGAGAACGGCTATAGGAAGAGAGGCAGCCTGGTGCACCTTGCCACGTGAGTTCAGACAAACGGCTACGAGACAACAAGAAGCTAAACTAAAACACCACAAATTCGCAAAGTATACTCCTGCTACTACTGCGCGATTGTTTCTGCTCGCGTATTATCGAATGGTGGGGTATTGGCGGGGAATAAATTAATGTCTGGATCTACAGGCGGTGCGTGTTGCTATGTGCGGCCACCCTTAATACTTGCTATCTATATTTTGGTATAAGACTAGGTACATGGGAGTTCTCATCAATGACTACTCTCCATCTTATTGATGTGTGTGTGTGTGTGTGCATGTGACAGGGTGGCAAGCAGTATTTCGACTCTGGAGATTATAACATGAGTGACAGGAAGGACAAGATGGAAATAGAGTCTCACCCAAAGCCACATACTAGAAACCCTCGACTGGTCGCCCCTCACCTCAGACCCAGGGGGATTCCCCCTAGCAAGTTGTCGGCAGCAGGGGCAGAAAAAAGCCCCTTGGCAGAGTAATTAGTATGTAAATTACGATACATGTACATTCCTAGCATTTTTTCCCCTTCACTTTTGTTTTTCTCTTTATCATCTGTGCACAATGTGTTGTTGTTGTTGTTTTCTGTTATTTGTTAGTTTTAGCTGTTAGGTTATAAAAGGCATTCATTGTGAAAAAAAAAACCATTTCTTTTTTTTTTCTCTCTTTTTTCTTTTCTTCTTTATATGTGAATTGTTGTAGCAGTTGTAGTTGTTGTTACTCCCAATCTCACTTCATGATCACAATAATTATTTTTTTAATGAAGGAATTTCTTACTGTGAAACAATTTTGTCAATTTTTTCGGGGGTTGTGCTAGATATTGATATGCGTGGGTGTGGGTAAGGAAGATAATTAGCATGCATATTCAGTTAGGAAACTTTGGGTTGTTGTAATGTACTGTCATTTCACAAGAGTGAGGGAGGAGAGACACAGGAATCTAAGCCCCCCCCCCCCCCCCCCCCATATTTTTGGTTTGCTGTCTTCCCACTCACTGTATGTATGTTTTGTTTTTGAAGGACAAGAGGACAAGTTTCTTATACACATGTTTGTACTTCGTACTTGGCAGTTTTTGAAGCTCACAACATGTCATGTTTTGAATTCAATATCAGATTTGGGATATGATGATGTTTACTCCATATAGACCTGTTGATGACACTAGGGGGAGGGTGAGTCTCCTATTAAATCAAACTATGGTAAAACAAACTAAAAAAAAATGCTATAAAAAATGCCCCACCACATGAGTAGGAAACACAGAATGACAATTTAATAAATTAATGCATTAAAACAATTGTGTCTTTGGTCTTTGAAAAGCTGTTGTGCTTGTCTGATCACATGGGCAGAGGAATGGCCTTTCTTAATTGATCACTTCGGTTGTGAAAACCGTAGATGACTCTCTTCACCTCCTGAGCGCTTTTAGTCTTGCAGAGCTCCTTGAAGCAAGGAATTTGTGCCACTACGCTGTCCACTAGAAAAGTCCAATACACGGGCATGAGAGGGTTAATAAATAGACGGGACGAACCAGTCCTGCGGGTAGAGTGGTGGTTACCGAAGTGACCTAACATGCCATCTGTAATGGAAGCACACACTATGGAAGGCTGCATGTGGCTAGAAATCTCTTGATACCCTTCCAAATAAAGCTCTCCTTCCACTGATTGTCTCGGGACAGAGAAGCACCCTAAATATCCTCCCTCACGTTCCAGCGTAGCTACGTTCTCCAAGAAAAGTCCATGTGACACTCCGTGGAAGTGGTCAACACCAAATCCAATGGCTGCCAAGATCTTGAGTGGCACACCCTTCACTGAGTGAACGGACGCAATGCTGGTCTGGTCTTCTACAGGAGTCCCCATCATCTCTTCAGTCCCGAACATGAGGCTGTCCGTTCCTCCATCAACAAGCACTATAGCGTCTACTTTGTGGTCGCAACAAATCTTTGTATAGGCTTCTGTCATCTGGGTCACACCGATTTCTCTTTCAAACGTGTAAACTGGAATAGACTCCTTGAACTTTTCCCACAGCCACTTGGTGAGGTAGTACTCAGGAAAATAGGAATAGGAGAAGGTGGGTTTAATATCATGTGTCACTTTGTAACACATGTCACAATATTTGTCCTCATTTTTTAACTGGCTCTCAATGGCTGTAAACGTCAGGTTTGCGAGCACCACATCTTTCCCTTGGCCTTTCAGTGCGCAATAAAGAGGCAGGCCGCTGGTGACGTCATACCCACCACCGCAACCAGCTATGAGGACAGATTTGGCCGGGGAGAGAAGCTGGAAAACTCGCGGAGATGCGATCGTCCACTTATCCATTACAGCGGCCGGCTTCTTTACTTTACCAGTGGCCATCCTTATTAATTTTAGGAGAGATTTGGGTGATGTCATCAATCTAATCATCATTGCAACTGGGAACTAAGTGGAGACCTTTTACCAATAGTTAGAAGGCGTGGTTCCGATCAAGTGAAAACATATTAATTTTAGTGCGAGTCGAGCGACCTTTAGCAGGTCTGGGAGTTCTCGGTATGACTGTGAACTGGTACAGACCCAGTCAGTGTATCCTAGTTTGTGTAGCTCTTTCTTCTTTCGTAAGTATTTAGTCCCATCACTGAGAGAATTAATGCTACTAAATGAAATGTACAGCTTGTTTGTTTTGGATGTCTGGCCTGTGGCTACTTGCTTCACTTCGCTCCTGAAGAGCCGTCGAAAGACATCAATGGAGGAAACTATACTTTCATACCTGCCGTGTGTTTGGCGGCAATTGCTGGCCTCTCTATTATTGCACTTATTCTAGGCTGCTGTGGGATTTTTAGGGACTCCAGACTCGTTCTAACCATGGTGAGGAGTGGTTTAGTGAAGTTTGTGATAATTCCCCAGGCTTGAACTAGATTTTATGTGATTCTTGTGTATTGGTAGCTATCTCAATCAAATGTTACCCCCTCCCCCCATTGTATTTTCCCCTCTTCTAATTTATAGTTTGCAATACTGGCAGTGGCACTAGCAGCATTTCTAGTGGGAGCGTCCTCCGCTGTGTTCACTTTTACTCTCAACCACAAGGTACGCATCCTCTGTGTTTATTATTGCTTCTTCTTTGTTATTGATGAAACCCATTGATTGTTAAGCCTGTTGTGATCCTTTGACTGGATATGTCTTCCAGATACGAGGCCAAATTAAGGATTCCATGACTAGTCAACTGGTAAACTATACCGAGGGAGACGCTAGTAACAAAAACATGTTTGATCACATTCAGCAAGATGTGAGTTCAGCATTGGATTGCACACACATACACACACACATATACATGTATAACACACGCACACACATGTACACATGTATAACACACACACACGTACACACAACAGTGTCTGAATGTGGCGGAAGATATTGGAGGAATAGAGTGCTTTTCTATGGTTTAGTTCGTTGATTTGTTTTTGTTTCTTAAAAGGAAAAAATGGCTTCCTTTGGTGGGTACCATTTGCTCGGCCATCTTACTGTCCCTCATGTTTGTTTGGTAGCTACAAGAGTTCCTGTGGCAGTAATTTATTGGTCGTGGCATGTTGATCTAACTCGCTTTACTTGCATGCTCTACATATCAAGGCAGCACTCAGCAATGGCAGTAAATTGAGTGCTTGAACTTGAAGAATTTCACAACCGTTGATTATCATCAGAGAGTGTCACTAAGTCTCACCAATAGCAATAGAATTTCTGCCACCCTACGCTATACAAAACTGAGCACATTTTCCAATCATCTTTGCCAGTTATAACTGTAAGTTATCTCCATAATGTATATGAGTACTTCTTGTGATCCTTCATGGTGTGAGTTTAGTATAGACCAGGTGAGTGTTAGGTTTAAGAAGCTATTAGCTACAGCTCTTTGACACTTTTGGGAAGATAAGGTGGTGTGTGAAGTCAACTGACTGTCTCATATGTACATGGATGTATCTGTCGTCTCTAAAATGGTCAGGCTAATAAGTGGGTATGGTCACAACGGTTTCACATTCACACTAATTCATTATCAATGTCTAATAAGGGGCGTAGTCACCAGTCCAGGTGTAATTGGATCAGTAGTAACCCATACCTCTATGTTGATGACCATTACTAGCCGTATATATGGAGATTTGTGTTCAGATTGTTAAGCAGGTTAATGTAGCTGAGAAGCCATTTAAATAGTAGTGTGCCCACAACAGCTTTTGTAATTCAAGGTCGCCAAGTTTATGCTCCGAAGAAAAGCTTTTGGTTTTAGCTTTGGCCGTTTCTGCTATGATGAAGCCAAGATTTTATGCTTTGCTGTATGTGCATTCAAATGGTGTGCTTCAGCTTAAATGGTAGAGCTAGCCTAGCAACAGTTCACATTTCAATACATATAATAGTTTCATCCTGATTGAGAATTTGCTATCTACAAATGAGCAGATAATTATAAATAAATTATTTTCTTGGCATTCAGGCATTGGTAATCCCTTTTACAATTTCTCACTTGAAGCTCAAGTGTGATCCTTAGCAGCACTCTCCAATCAAAGTGTATTCACCTTATAACAGCAGTGAGGTTGTGTACTCCCATTTTAATGGCCCACTGAAGATAAGTAGTGTCGCCATTTAGTGGCTCTTTCTATTTTGTAATGCCTTATACAACTTTTAGGAGGCATTGCAAAACTGTTAGCAGCAAAAAGTAGAAAGCCGCTATGTGTATAGCATTCAAATGTTTGAGACACTCTTTACCCAGTGGTTGTCAATTTCATTACTCCATCGTTAGCTACTCATGGCAAACATACATATATATACACACACCTTGGGTCAACAATTTTATACATCCTTTTTTATTTATTTTGATTTTATTTTTTTCATAAAAGCTACACTGCATATGTAATGTTCCTTTATTTGTTTGAAGCCTGTGCACAGGTAATAAAATCCTGAGTTGGCAGTAATTCGACCTGGCTCCTCCTTTCCTGCAAGCTAATATGTACAGAGGCATTGGAAAAATGAATGTGGTCACCTTTTTTTTTTTGTCATATTATTTATCTACAATTTAAAGACTACCATATACATAAGTAGCTCAGAAAACTAGGTTTTTTATTTGTATTTCTTCATTATAGTGAAGGAAATGTAGACGTGTATGTTCGGGAGAGAACTCTACTTGTTCAAACAAATCTGCAGTAATTTTCATGAAAAAATAAGTTTTGAGCTGCATCAGTCCAAGTTTTAAGCATGCACATTGTTTTCTTAAAACAGTGATCTAGGCCACGCTGGCCAGAGTGGCTGGGGCATGTCCCAGATGTAGTGCATATACATGTATACCACATGTCCTCTGCCTCCACCACATGTGCCACCAACATGTTTTTCACATAGTGAGCACCATCTCAGTTAATGGAAATTCAAGTTTCAATGATTTTTAGTTTCTGTGATAGTGTGTATTTACTGCTTTGTAAATTTTTTAATATATGAATTAATAAATAATTATAATTTATTTCATTATGTCTAAAGTAAAATCTAAAGTAAAATTGAGGTTAACATTAAATTATGACTCGGGTTCCCTTTTAAAGACTTCATGTTGTTCAATGTCTTTTCCTGCAGTTCAAATGTTGTGGTATTAAGTCTTATCAAGACTGGAAAAATGAGGAAACAAAATGGTGGTTAAACAACACTGATGCTATTGCCCCAACTTCTTGCTGTATAGTTCAAGGCGAGAAATGCGGGAACGATACAACAAACTTCTACGATCAGGTAAAGTATGACCTACACCTGCTTTATTTGTCACTTTTAAATTTGCTTTTTTATTGTGCAGGGCTGTCTTGATGTATTTCACAGGAGAATGGAGTACACCATCTTCCCCATGTTTTGTTTCTGCATAGCCATGGCTCTTCTGGAAGTTGCGGTTGCTCTCTTGGCATGTTACGGTGCAGCTATCATTAAACGATACCAAAAATATGATATTTTATGAAATGCACTTTTCATTCTCTTTCTCTCATCACTATTTTATCACAGTTATCAGAATATACACATGCACACATTGCAAATGTTGCAACCACGGCACCTGTTCCTCCCTTGTTGTTTTCATATTGTCTTAAATTATTATTATTTTTGGTTAACCTGGATCACACAGTGCATGTGTTAAATGTATTATGTCCGGCGAACTGTGATTAGTTCATAGATGGCACTGAAAGAGAATGGGGTTAGTATTCAAACAACCGATGAAAGAGGTAATAGCAGATTGTTGTATCTAAGGAAACACTTTTTACTAGAGTGCATGAGACGTAGCTATCTAGTGGACTAACAGTCCAAACAAAAATGGCAACAACATTATCTTGTTAATTTTACATGCTCATGAATGTTTGGAGTGTCACCATCTGTTGACATTCCATGGGTAATGGAAGTTGCTTTAAAGGGGGGGGCGGCAAATTTTTACATCTAAGCAAAGTAAAAGTTAAAAGTCATAGCTAGTGATGAGAAAATTAGATGATGTAAAATCAATTGGACCAGGACCTGAACTGCAGTAAATACGAACTGACTTCTATAGTTTAAAAAAAATAGGTTTTGCAAATCGAATTGAATTCATGAGCCAATTTATAATCTCTTGTGTACAGGAACTGAGCCGCACCCCCAGCGCAATTTGTGTGTTTGGTAATGGTCGTCACACCCAAGCCGCACCAACCGAAACAATGTTTCCAAGCTCATCCTTCACGATTTTTCCTTTACTGATCCTCGCTACTGCTGCCCAAGGACTGGACGACAACGATGAAACCCTAATGGAATCCAGTGTCCTCCTGCCGACACCCTCACCGAGCCTCCTCCCCGAACCACCTTCCAACGGCGAACCCATTATCACTGGCGATGCCATAGCTAACATTGTTTGCTCAGTGTCGGCCATAATATTACTGACCAGCCTACTCTGCTACACCTCTTATACATTCAGCAGGAGAGAGAGGAGGACCAGAACAAAGACAGCTCTGGCTAACAACAAGCTCATAGACCAGCAGATAGCAGCTGCTAAGGCCAATGCTGAACAGAGGACCAAGAATACCAGTCAGGGACTTCTTCTCAAAGAGTCTGGCACCAATCAAGCTCAGTTTGTATCCAGTGGACCTGTAGCGGTGGTAGGTGGAGCTAGTGACATAGTAATGAAGCCACCTGATGAAGATGTTGAAACCAATTTATCCGATTCTGGGAATGAGACAGTTGTAGAACCTAAATCCAGTCCCAAAAAACTTGACCAAGATAAAACATAAATTCCTCAATACAATATCTAGGGTTGTTGTTGTTTTTTTAATATATTTTTTCAATGTAAAATGGATAAATTATGGTCACAGAATTGGTGACCTATACCTGTATTTTTGTCAATCGGAAAAAGAAAAGCATAGAAAGATAAAGTGAATTACTTGTAAACAGAAATTCAACTGAACTCGAATCCTTCACACCCGTAGCGGATGGCTATGAGCATTTTATTCCTCAGTTCTTGTTCACAGGAATACTCTGAGATCTTGAGAGTGTTGAAGCAAGTTGAAGCTTGTGGTATCTGCAAAGGAACAAACCAAGAGTAAAAAAAAAAGGGGGGGGGGGGGGGGGGGGGGGGGGGGTGTGCGTGTGGAAATGTGGTTAACGAAAGCAATTGTTGGAGGAGATAGAGGGGAGGAGGAGGAGTGTTGGGTTAAAACTACCAATGAAAAAACAACAACCACACTGCTGCAGATATCATAGTGATACTTTGTGCTCCATGCATGCAGCAGTAAACAATATTCCACCGAGAATGGAGTAATTGATTAGTAAAGTTTTACTCCAGCTCAGTCTGCGACACTCACTCCAGCTCAGTCTACGACACTCACTCCAGCTCAGTCTACGACACTCACTCACTCACTCCAGCTCAGTCTACGACACTCACTCACTCACTACAGCTCAGTCTACGACACTCACTCACTCACTCCAGCTCAGTCTACGACACTCACTCACTCACTCCAGCTCAGTCTACGACACTCACTCACTCACTCCAGCTCAGTCTACGACACTCACTCACTCACTCCAGCTCAGTCTACGACACTCACTCACTCACTCCAGCTCAGTCTACGACACTCGCTCACTCACTACAGCTCAGTCTACGACACTCGCTCACTCACTCCAGCTCAGTCTACGACACTCAACTCACTCACTCCGCTCATTCTAACGACACTCACTTACTCACTCCAGCTCAGTCCCGACACTCACTCACTCACTCCAGCTCGTCGACGAACACTCACCTCCACTCACTCCAGCTCAGTCTACGACACTCGCTACTCCCTCAGCTACGACACTCACTCACCTCACTCCAGCTCAGTCTAACGACAAATCACATCACTCCTACAGCTCACTCGACTCTACTCTCACTCCTCCCAGCTCACATCTACGACACTCACTCACTCACTCCAGCTCAGTCTCTACCTCCACGGGTCACTCATCTCCAGCTCAGTCTCCGACACTCACTCACTCACTCCAGCGCATCTAAACGACACTCCACGTCACATCCAGCTCAGTCTAACGACACTACACTCACGTGCGCTCCAGCTCAATCCTACTACACTCCACTCACCACTATACAGCTCAGTCTGCGACACTCACTCACTCACTCCAGTCAGTCCTACGACACACTCACTCACTCACTCCTCCAGCTCAGATCTACGACCCTCACTCACTCCCTACACTCCGCTGCAGTCTATCCTATACGACACTCACGGGTCCCTCACATCTCTTCTACGACCCTCACTCACTCACTCCAGCTCATTCTACGACCCGCAAACTCACTCACTCCATCTCAGTCTACGACACTCACTCACTTCACTCCCTCTCAGTCTACGACACTCACTCACTCACTACAGCTCAGTCTACGACACTCACTCACTCACTCCAGCTCAGTCTACGACACTCACTCACTCACTCCAGCTCAGTCTACGACACTCACTCACTCACTCCAGCTCAGTCTACGACACTCACTCACTCACTCCAGCTCAGTCTACGACACTCGCTCACTCACTCCAGCTCAGTCTACGACACTCGCTCACTCACTCCAGCTCAGTCTACGACACTCGCTCACTCACTCCAGCTCAGTCTACGACACTCGCTCACTCACTATACATACAGCTTCATCCTACGACACTCGCTCCTCACTCCATCTCAGTCTACACAATCCTCACTCCAGCTCAGTCTCCGACACTCACATCACTCACGTCCAGCTCGTCCTACGACACTCACCTCGACTCCATCTCATCTCGACACTCACTCACCTCCAGCTCAGTCTAACGACACTCTCATTCACATCCAGCTCAGTCTAACGACACTCACCACTCCGCTCAGTCTACGACACTCACTCACTCACGCAACTCAGTCTACGACACCACTCACTCACTCCAGCTCAGTCTACTACCCTTCACTCACTCACTCCAGCTCAGGTCTACACACTCACTCACTCACTCCGCTCATTCTATATCTACGACCCACTCCTCACTCCCACTCAGTCTACGACACTCACTCCACTCACTCCACTCAGTCTACGACACTCCCTCACTCACCTTCCAGCTCAGTCCTACTACCTCCACTCACCACTTCCGCTCAATCTACTACACCACTCACTCACTCCAGCTCATTCTACGACACTCACTCACTCCAGCTCCCAGCTCATTCTATACGACACTCTCGCTCACTTCACTCCAGCTCAGTCCCTACGAACATCGCGCCACTCACTCCAGCTCAGTCTCCGACACGCGCTCACTCACTCCAGCTCAAGCAGTCTATACGACCCTTCCCCTCATCACTCCCAGCTCAGTCTACGACACGCACTCACTCACTACAGCTCAGTCTACGACACTTCACTCACTCACTACCGCTTCAGTCTAACGACTCTCACTCACTCACTACAGCTCCAGTCTAACGACACTCACGATCACTCCTCCGCTAGTCTAAACGACACTCACTCACTCCTCCAGCTCAGTCTACGACCTCACATCAACTCACTCCACTCAGTCTACGACACTCACGTCACTCACTCCAGCTCAGTCTACGACACTCGCTCACTCACTCCAGCTCAGTCTACGACACTCACTCACTCACTACAGCTCAGTCTACGACACTCACTCACTCACTACAGCTCAGTCTACGACACTCACTCACTCACTACAGCTCAGTCTACGACACTCACTCACTCACTCCAGCTCAGTCTACGACACTCACTCACTCCAGCTCAGTCTACGACACTCACTCACTCACTCCAGCTCAGTCTACGACACTCACTTACTCCAGCTCAGTCTACGACTCTCACTCACCTTGTTCATGCCAGAAACTAGAGTGACTGTGAATGGAGCTGAACCTCCAAGACCCTGCCATAAAATTGTCACAGTTACACACACGTACTGAGACATATCACACAAACAAACATGTTTGTTATTCTTGTACCTGAAGCTCAGAGAACCCTCCCACAGGGAGACAGGGAGAACCCGTGGCAAACTGAAGCAAGAGTGCCTTTTCTTCTTCTTTCAAACTCTTCACAAGTTTCCACAGCCACCTAATCACGGCATCGTCTTCATGCACTCCATGGTACTGCACGCAGTCAGATAAATGTGTGGGTTGACATGTTTTTGTTATTTGGTATATAATTTCCAGAACTAGAGGCAAAGGGCAAACTTACTCGTGTGTGTTTCTGCCATTCTTCTGTGTCAACACAAGGAACTCCAGAGAGGAGGAGGGCTAGCTCAATGGGAGTGAAGACTTGCAGACATTTCTGAGGGATAACCTGGAGTGTGTATGAATGAGTGACATATAATGGCAGCATTCTAAATGTTAACCACCAAATTAAAGTCATGGATACTGACCAGAGGCAAAAACAACAACAACAACAAAAAACAAAAAAAAACAAAAAACAAAGCTTGACAAATCTTACAATTTATTTTATTGCAGTAAGAATGGTTTAGGCTTCTCCATTGTTTAATATCACGAAGCAATTCTTACTAATAATGAGGACTTACTTTCCAAAATCCTGCCGTGAAGGTCTCCAGTTCTTCTTTTACGCTTGTCTCCAGTAAGAACTGAGACAGAGTGTGAATGTAGTCGGACTGGAAGTAAGAGACACAGAAGAAGTGAGCATTTTCTAAACCAGAGTGCCACTACTTACCTTGTTAGTTTCATCGACTAGCCTCGATCGACCACCCTCGCAAATGGGAACATCGACTACACGAGCCGTCCAAGGACACAAGATAGTTTGGACGAAGGGAAGTTCCAAATCTGTGTAGTTTGAGTGATATGGGGTAAATGGTAAAGGTGCAAGTCACACACATGGGTCATATGTATACAAATGTCTGATAAATGTGTAGTACATATGTATGTATGTGGATGACATGTGTGTTTGAGAGCACAGGACGAACATAAAAACACCATGATGGGTGAGCTTCAATTAAAAAACTAACCTGAAATAGACTCGTCTTCAGGAAGATTATTTATGAGGTTGTGATGAACAGTCTTGTCTACATCCTCAAGGTCAGACGGATGGTCCAGGGGGCTACCTAAAAGCTGAGAAGGACAAGACATAAATGGTGACTGAAATACAATCTTCATTAAATTGTGTAACATTGGCTCCAAAGTTATGTGCAGTAAATCATTCAATGATAGTATATCCCCAGGACTCATTTAATCTTAGCTTTAGAAAGTGCACTTTTTTCATAATATTTCCCCCGCAGTTCCTCCCTCCCCACAGTTCCTCCCTCCCCACAGTTCCTCCCTCCCCACAGTTCCTCCCTCCCCACAGTTCCTCCCTTCCAACAGTTCCTCCCTCCCCACAGTTTCCTTTTCCTCCCTCCACACTTCCTCCCCCTTCCCCCATTCCTCCCCTGCCCCCAGTTCCGCCCTCGCCACAGTTTCCTCCCTCCCCACTTTCCTCCCTCCCCACAGTTCCTCCCTCCCCACAGTGGCCTCCCCCTCCCCACCGTTCTCTCTCTCCCCACAGTTCCTCCCTCTCCACGGTTCCTCCCGCCCCCAAGTTCCTCCCTACCCCAGTTCCTCTCTCCCCACGTTTCCCCCCTTTTTTTTTTTCTGTTTCCTCCTCCCCACTTGTTTCCACCTTCCTCCCTCCCCACAGTTCCTCCCTCCCCAACAGTTCCTCCCATCCCCACAGTCTTCTCCTCCCTCCCCAAAGTTCTCCCTCCCCACATTTTCTTTTCTTACCTCCCCACCGTTCCTTCCTCCCTCCCCACAGTTCCTCCCTTCCAACAGTTCCTCCCTCCCCACCTGTTTTTGTTTCCTCCCCCCCACACTTCCTCCCTCCCACCGTTCCTCCCTCCCCACATTCCCTTCCGCTCTCCACAGTTCCTCCTCCCCACAGTTCCTCCCTCCCACAGTTCCGTCCCTCCCCACCAGTGTCTCCCTCCCCACCGTTCCTCCTCTCCCGCCCAGTTCCTCCCTCTCCAACCACATTCCTCCACTCCCCACAGTTCCTCCCTACCCCAGTTCCTCTCTCCCCCACAGTTCCCCCCCCACGTTTTCTCCCTCCACACTGTTCCTTCCTCCCCTCCCCACATTTTCCTCCCTCTCCCACAGTTCCTCCCTCCCCACAGTGCCTCCCCTCCTCCCCACAATTCCTCCCCTTCCCCCACAAGTTCCTCCCTCCCCACAGTTCCTCCCGTCCCCACAGTTTCCTTTCCCTCCCTCCCCCATTCCTCTCTCCCCACATTTCCTTTCCTCTCTCCCCCACATTCCTCTTCTCCCCCACAGTTCCTCCCTCCCCACGGTTCCTCCCTCCCCACGGTTCCTCCCTCCCCACAGTTCCTCTCTCCCCACAGTTCCTCTCTCCCCACAGTTCCTCCCTCTCCACGGTTCCTCCCTCTCCACAGTTCCTCCCTCCCCACAGTTCCTCCCTCTCCACAGTTCCTCCCCTCCCCACACTTCCTCCCTCTCTACCTGCTTGAGGAGAGGCAGTGTCAGCTGGATGCCGGGCGTCAGGTTGTGAAAGACGGCATGTGCGAGCATGGTTGCCACCAGACCCAGCATCTCCTTGTGTCTGGTGAGTATGTCCTGTCTCAAGTGACAGTTGGACTGATAGAACAAAGAACATGGCTGCAGACTGGAATATGAACACACATATAAATATACTTACAAACACACATACACCCACGTACTAACACACACACATATATACACCCACAAATACATTGGAATATGAGTTTGTGTTATGTATGGCTGGTAACTTGTAAGCCAATCGGCTGCCTATAGACAATGGACAGTCCTCTAGCTATGCCTTATACAAACACTCTCACTTCACTCCTTTCTTTTTTAAGATGGCGTTCTGAAGATGTATAAATTTCAGCAACCCTGTGTTTTTTTTTGTTTTTTTTTTGTTTTTTTTTGTTAATTATTAGTTGTTCAGCCAAGAATGACTGAATCACTGAAAGAGGAACATGGACTGGTTGCCTCATGGGATGCATGCTCTTTAGAACTCAAAATATTGGGCTGGCACAAGAGATTGAAGTACTAATAGCAGACGTTACTCTATCAATCTGTAGGAGCACAACTAAGACACGGCTGTAGGAGGACAGGCCAATGGAATAATATCTGCTAAAGACTCAATAATTATACAGTCGTTTTTCTCAGTTTTAACACCCATTATATTTTTAATTATATCTATGCATCACCACGGAGAGTTCATCCTCCTTGATCCCTGAGGAGGATTTCAGCAAGAAGTCTAAACATTGGGTTATGTTTTTGCTGTTAAAACTGAGGCAAGCTGCTATTATCAATGCTCTTACTCCTGCTGATTCATGTCCTGTTATAAGTCTGGATCCTATACTGTCAGTCTGTTTCTGGCTCTAATTAACTGTCTACAGATTTGGGACACATTGACGGGAACCAAAATGTTATCGGATTAGCTAAAAGGGACAAGTGTAGACAGACTACATAATGGAAGTTCAAGTTTTGCCATGGGCAAGTCATAATTAATGTGACCATGCCCACTATTAAATATCATAGCTGAGGAATACGATGTAATATAATATTGCATCATTTACTTCACTTTCTATCTACATTTATACACCCGGTCTAGCTTTTGCTTGTTTGCTGTTGAGGGGGTTTAGTATATTTGATGGAGCTAGCCTAGACTTCATGTATCAGCAAGGTATTTGTACAGATACGGTATTTCACTGTCCTACCATCTCTCTGATCTGCAGGGGAACAATTTAAAACACTGAAGTCGAATGTAGTTAATTACCTTTTAACGGAACTTATTTATTAATTCTCACCTCGAGTTTGTTTTATTTTGATCACCAAATGTGTCTTTTGACAGCACACTGAAGTGAAAGTGTATCAATCTTCTAATGGCACTGAAGAAGAGTGAGTATGTCTCATGTTAAGTGTTGTTGGACTTTGCCAAAAGGAACTAAAGTTCTAGATTTTAGGTCTGCTTGAATGTAGTTTAAGGTAGTTAAACGTAGTTAACGGACCATTTGCCGCCAAGCAGCAGCGGGACATAATGGTATTAATTAGGAGGGGGAGGAGCAAAGTGGGCAAAGGTGCAGGCTGGATGCTATAGGGAGCAGGCGCATTGTACTAGGGAACGTCATTTGGGTACTGCACATGGCATTGGGACAGTCCGTGCGATTACACGCAGCACCCACCACCACCCACCATCAACTGAGAGGGAAAAAAAAAAAAGAAGAAGAAAAAAAAGTTATATTGTGGATCTCCACCATCTGGATGTGAACCTGAGCTAGAGCAATTGGGGGACCAATTGCCACTGACCCGCCAAGTCTCTCACCCCCAAGGGGTGGAGCCTGTGGTCATGCGGCTTCCGGCTGGATGCATAAGCACATGGGTAATTAGAAGGACTACAGGTAAAGCTGTATGACCACTTAGTGAATCGTAGTTAAAGGTTATCCAGCTTTGCTAGGGACAAATTCATTTCCCCCAAAGTCTTCAATTTTGAAATACTTTATCACACGTGCCACTATATACATACTGCACTATGCCACATGCATGCCTATCACATACACACATACCAACTATTGACTGTACAGTCCTGATAGTGTCTTCACTACGCTCGCTCACCGACTACAGCCTCCCCACCAATCCTGCTCTCTCTCTCTCACCTGAGTTTATTGTCATCACACACTACAAACAACCTTCCGTCTCCTCCGGCAAGAGACTTAGTCAGGCAGGCCAGAAACTCCTTGCGTGGACCACTACATATACCTGAAATAGAGTAATAATAATAATATCAATAATAATAATAACAACAACAACAACAACAACAACAACAATAATTGTAACATTCGATTGTGCTCAGTTTTAAATTCATCACAATCTTTAGGCAACTCAAGATATGCACATAGTCAGGAAGTTCTGGGACTAATTTGACTTGCATGAAATAGTTGAAAAATTAGCAATATCACATGTTTAGCTAAGAATATCAACAGGTATAAAAAATCGAAATAAAAGCAACCACAAAATATTGTTTATGTAAATGTATGAACATTCATTCCCCAGTACATACGATGGATTTGCTGCAAATTTCATCATTAATTGATTGGCCAGTCACGCCTACCCACTGCCATGGCAACCAAGGAAGACTCACCTGCCTCGCCTCTGAATGTAACACTGAAGGGACACTTCCAGCAGGAGAGGTTGGAGCGACCCTTCATGTTGGACTGAAGGTCACTCAGGAGGTTCTTCCTGTTCACATTGTGTAATCTGATGGGAGGACACGTCAAGTCTTTCAGGGCATGCTCCCTGGGAAGTAACCATGACAACATAACAAATACAAATAGCAGCGAACACTACGCAATTTATCTAAAATTCAAAATTCATTTGGGATAGTTTACTTTTTTATTTAAGTTTAACCTTTTTTTTTTTTAATTTGAAGGAAAATGAATGAAGAACTAGATCAAAGCTGAAACATAGGCATATGTAGGTTAACATGTTTGCCACTTGTGTTTAATCACACCATCAGCACTGTGTAGGTTAGGTTACACTGAATAATACAACCTATTTCACATAATGTACTGACACTGTAAATACCATTAAGACAACACTGACTCACAACTGCATGCATGCACCGAGTCCAAGCTACGTCCCTAAATCTCTACAGGATATTTCTACTGTATAAATACTTAACTCATTTCTGTTAAATAAATGTTCTAAATTAAGAAATTTTTTTTTGCTCACTATCCTTTTTTTTTTTTTAACAATTGAATAGACAGGTAAAGGGTCATTAAAATTTCTAGCAACAATTAGTTATCCAAGGTGCTGGATGATACTGCCTATCAAACATGGAGTCAGATGGGAGAGCTTATGCGTAAAAACAAATTTGTGGACCTGTGGACAGTAATATCTTTGAAATTGCCTCTAGCCCATGAGCAACAAACTGATAACTACACAAGTATAAAGTAATGGGAGATTTTTTACTTGTACATATTTTCATAGGTTTCAAGGTCTGAGCTTCCTTAGAGCTCGAAACAACCAATGTAAAAGGGTAGTCACACCTAATTAAAGGGTGTGTAACATATTTCCCTACAAACCAATAATATGGAGATTAGTTCATGTATATGACACAACAAACTGGATATTAACATTTAGTATGGTAACGATTTGAATTGATGTTGTGTGTTTGTAAATTTTATACCAATTACTCAATAATACTCTGGTTGTTTTCCATAATACAGCCATTGCTACTGCTAATACATTTCTAATGTGCTTATCCAGTGTGAGGGGACTAAATGCATCATAGTGACCAACTTGCCTCAGGACCTTCAGCTTCTGTCTGAACCAGGTCTGCTTGTTGTGGAAGCTGAGCAGTCTCATGCAGTGCTTCATGAAGTGGAAGCTTTCATCCTCCAGGATGGAAGGATTGGCAGCTATGAAGTCATTGAAGATGGAGTAGTAGGTCTCGTTGTGCGCTAGAGATATCAGCAGAGAACGTACTACCTGGGGAGGTATATACAGTGGAGCAGAATTAGCGACGGGAAAGTCATATAGCCACTCATATCTTGTTGTTTTTGTTGTTGTTTTTTTTTTGCTCAAAAGGTTTCACACACTCAATTTTGTACCCTCATGATTCCATTTAGAAGTACATAGCTGCCTTCATGGTCCTCCCCTTCTTCCTAACTATATAGCTTTTGCCTTCCCTCCCCTCACTTTTTGGTTGGCGTCCCCACCCCAGGGTTGCTATTGATTACCAGTGTATTTTAGTTGCTGTGGTAACAACCATGGATTAAATATGTTATTCCCCCCTCCCCCTGTATTATTCCCCTCCAATCACCTGCACAAAAACAAAACAAAACATAATACCAAAAGAGTGTTTGAATTGCATACAGAAGAATTTTTTTTTGTTGACAAAAAAAAAAAAAAAAAAAAAAAGAGTAAGAAGCACACTTGTTTACTTGTACGAAGCTTTCTTTGCGAATGGTTAGATACTTCATTCCTGCTAGGAAAAGACTGACACAGAAGATTATTGGTGAGCGAGACACTATCAGGGGTAACTCAATTGAAAATTGGGGATATTTGTTTATATAATATGTGGGGACATAAGTACGTCATTTGTACTTTGACCTTCGCGTATTTTTGTGTTAGTTCGGTGGTGGACCCCGTCCCAAACTTCACTAAACAGAATCCTCAGGTTTATCGATCATTACCTGTATCACCCTAGAAATTGAATTGTGGAAATGTGAAGAAAGGTTTAGACTGGAACACATCACTGGCTTCTCTTCTAGCTCTAAATTAGGCACATCAATAGAAACACTAACTTCTTTCTCAGTTTTACCAGTCAGCTCCTTCACCACAACTTGGAGCTGTTCCACAGCACCGTTGAGCTGGGATACAGTGTGATTCAGTTGAGCTACAGTTTCATCAAGTTGAGAAACTTTATTCAGTGACAGATGAAGATGGATCTTGTCATCTTCTTCATGAATCACAATGTCCTTCCTCTTCTTCCTCTCCGGACACCCAATGCTGTGGTACTTGCAGGCTACTACAGTGTGCTCACACTCACTGGCTACATGCTCCACTACTCTTCCTCTCTCTAGAGTCAGAGTACAGTCTGTGTTTGGACAAGGAACGGGTTTCTTCAAACACAGGTTGCCATGATCCTCCATTATACTAGCATAAGTGCCTTCTTCTGTGCAGTATTTACATTTGTAGGCTCTGTTGGGACATTCAGACTTTATGTGGTGTTCCAAATCCTTTCTCATGACAGAGATGATCTTTTGTTCAAATGTACACTTGTTAATACACTCCACTAGTGTATATTCACACTTTGCTACATGCTCTTCAAGAGTGCCTATACACCCTATCCACTCACAGCAGCATCTGGCTATGTTGGCACATCTCACCTCCAAAAACTTAATGTCCCTCATACCTGAAAATATTCAAACGGACACAACCAAACATGCTCTAAAGCTTCATTTTAAACTCACTTCTGGTATCTTCAAAGTACTGAGGGTTTTCACCCCTACATGTGGGACAAGGCTTGTTGCCATGCTTCTCAATGCACTCCTTACAGAAGAGTCTGCCACAAGCACCTCCATGCTGCATAGGCTGACCTCTAGCTACTTCAAGGCATATGGAACACTTCAAAGCTTCATCAGGCTCTAGAATAAAGTTGTACTCCAACTTGTTATCCGCCATTATCATTGTTGATCATATAAACAGTGCATCACATGACCTACATATATACAACTACGTGCAGGGAAGATAAAGAAAGAAAACATGAAGTACCCCACCACCAGGTTTGGCCTCACTGTTGTGATAATTAATGATAGTTTCACTGAAACAGTTCCTCTGAAGGGCCATTGGAGATGGTCATGGTAAGGTACATCTAACAGCTGAGTGTACACTGACAAATGTGTTCCTTCACCATCACCATGACCACTGCAGTACACTATGAACTTGATTTTGTATCCACTTGGAATAGTGAAGAAAGGTTCAGATTGGAACATGTCGTTGGCGCTTCTTCTCTCTCTAAAATTAGGCACATCAATAGAAACACTAACTTCTTTCTCAGTTCTACCAATCAGCTGCTTCACCACAACTTGGAGCTGTTCCATAGCACCGTTGAGCTGGGATACAGTGTGACTCAGTTCAGCTACAGTGCCATCAAGTTGAGAAACTTTATTCAGTAATAGACGAAGGTGGATTTTTTACTAATCCTTCTTCCATATTTGTTTCAGTACCAGACTTACATATTCCCCACGAGGAACACCAAGGCTCTCTTAAACAATCTGGATTTGCATAATAAATAAGCTGGTCTTCCAAAACTACTTCTTCATGGGTTTTTGTCAAAAAACTTCAGCATTAGTAGGATCCCAGAGGCCCTTAGTAGCGCCCTCGCTTTGCTCGGGACACTACAACTAGGACCTTCAAGATCCTACTAGCCGGTAGATCCCTTGGACTCAGGACCTGACTATTATTTAGTTAAGTGTTGTGCAGCCATCGTGAACTATGACATTTAAGCTCACCAGGCCCTAAGTGTAGCACCTTCACTGCACTTATAGTTATAATAATTATTTGTAAACACAATAGCCTTAAAAATAACAATACAAATTTTAAGTGTACAAAGGTGTTAATTATTCAGCATGTTCTTGTATGGTCAGTTTAAAGTGGAGGGTATCCCCTTTAAAATAAAGATGTAAACTTAAACTTGTTGATTCTAAAGACATAAAGCATGAATCACCGCAGGGGTCACCATCAGGAATTCCCTCATTGTTGTGATACTTGATGATAGTTTCATACTCCCATAGTTTCACTGAAACAGTTCCTCTGAAGGGCCATTGGAGATGGTCACGGTAAGGTACGTCTAACAGCTGAGTGTACACTGACAAATGTGTTCCTTCACCATCACCATGACCACTGCAGTACACTATGAACTTCATTTTGTACCCGCTTGAAATAGTGAAGAAAGGTTCAGATTGGAACATGTCGTTGGCGCTTCTTCTCTCTCTAAAATCAGGCACATCAATAGAAACACTAACTTCTTTCTCAGTTTTACCAATCAGCTGCTTTACCACAACTTGGAGCTGTTCCACAGCACCGTTGAGCTGGGATACAGTGTGACTAAGTTCAGCTACAGTTCCATCTAGTTGAGAAACTTTATTCAGTGACAGACGAAGATGGATTTTGTCATCTTCTTCATGAGCCTTAATGTCCTTCCTCTTCTTCCTCTCCGGACACCCAATGCTGTGGTACTTGCAGGCTACTACAGTGTGCTCACACTCACTGGCTACATGCTCCACTACTCTTCCTCTCTCTAGAGTCAGAGTGCAGTCTGTGTTTGGACAAGGAACGGGTTTCTTCAAACACAAGTTGTCATGATCCTCCGTTATACTTGCATGAGTGCCTTCTTTGGAGCAAAATTTACATTTGTAGGCTCTGTTGGGACATTCAGACTTTATGTGGTGTTCCAAATCCTTTCTCATGACAGAGATGATCTTTTGTTCAAATGTACACTTGTTAATACACTCCACCAGTGTATATTCACACTTTGCTACATGCTCTTCAAGAGTGCCTATACACCCTATCCACTCACAGTCTCTGGCTGTGTTGGCACATCTCACCTCTAAAAACTTAATGTCCCTCATACCTGAAAATATTCAAACGGACACTGCCAAGCATGCTCTGTACCTTCATTTTAAACTCACTTTTGGTATCTTCAAAGTACTGAGGTTTTTTGCCCCTACACATGGGACAAGGCTTGTTGCCATTCTTTTCAATGCACTCCTTACAGAAGAGTCTGCCACAAGCACCTCCATGCTGCATAGGCTGACCTCTAGCTACTTCAAGGCATATGGAACACTTCAAAGCTTCATCAGGCTCTACAATAAAGTTGTACTCCAATTTGTTATCTGCCATTATCATTGTTGATCATATAAACAGTGCATCACATGACCTACATAATACAACTGGCCTCTTGATCACAATCAGGAAGTTATGTACATAACTAATTCATACGAGGAACCTATTGTGCTAGAAAAATGTCTACATCTCCCAAAACAACAAGAACCGATATATTTAAAAATATTTGGCAAACAATGATTACTTTGAAAGTTGCTGGTACTAATTCACAGGTTCATAGTGTGCAGTTACATAGAGAAAGATAATTTAAATATATTCCTCATAGGCAGGGTCATCTAGAATAAAAAGATCGCAACTGATTTTAAATAATGACTCTCTTTAAAGAAATGATGGCTTACCTCCTTATTCTACTGTAATCACAAAAAAACAGTACATTAAGTTCTTCTACGTTGACTTTTGCAGTTTACGGAAATTTTTCATATGTTGAAACATACATATACTGATACATTGACAGAACAATAAACAAACATTAGAAATAGCTCATGAGAGTATAAAAATGAAAATTATTAAGTAAGGTTTTAAGATCTCATTTTAAAAACACTCAGTTTGCAATTGTGTATAATATTCTTTAAAAAATGACTTACAATTGAATTTTGATACAAAGAAAGAAACCTGCTCATGCTTTGTACATCTCATTGTTTCAGCCTTCATAATCATGGCCTAAGTCAGAGAGAGGGGGAGGAAAATGAGCTACTCTCATACATTGCCTGTAATCATCTTACAAACGCTGTGTAATGAGTATTAGAATTAAACAATTTTTTTAAAGAAAGATACAAAGTCTAAAATGAACTTTTGGTTACTAATTTTAAAACTATAGCTAATAGTCTGTATAAACTAAGGGTAGGCGCTGATATATTTAATGAATTTCTTCATTTTCTTGTATGGCCAGTTTAAAGTGGAGGGTATCATCTAGTCGCTTGTCATACCAACTGCGCATAGCCACTGAGGCAAGCTTTACGTGCAGGGAAGATAAAGAAAGAAAACATGAAGTACCTTCCCAGGGGTCACCACCAGGTTTGGCCTCACTGCTGTGATAATTAATGATAGTCTCATATTCCCAAAGTTTCACTGAAACAGTTCCTCTGAAGGGCCATTGGAGATGGTCATGGTAAGGTACATCTAACAGCTGAGTGTACACTGACAAATGTGTTCCTTCACCATCACCATGACCACTGCAGTACACTATGAACTTCATTTTGTATCCACTTGGAATAGTGAAGAAAGGTTCAGATTGGAACATGTCGTTGGCGCTTCTTCTCTCTCTAAAATCAGGCACATCAATAGAAACACTAACTTCTTTCTCAGTTCTACTAATCAGCTGCTTCACCACAACTTGGAGCTGTTCCACAGCACCGTTGAGCTGAGATACAGTGTGATTCAGTTGAGCTACAGTTCCATCTAGTTGAGAAACTTTATTCAGTGACAGACGAAGATGGATTTTGTCATCTTCTTCATGAGCCTTAATGTCCTTCCTCTTCTTCCTCTCCGGACACCCAATGCTATGGTACTTGCAGGCTACTACAGTGTGCTCACACTCACTGGCTACATGCTCCACTACTATTCCTCTCTCTAGAGTCAGAGTGCAGTCTGTGTTTTGACAAGGTACAGGTTTCTTCAAACACAAGTTGTCATGATCCTCCGTTATACTTGCATGAGTGCCTTCTTTGGAGCAAAATTTACATTTGTAGGCTCTGTTGGGACATTCAGACTGTACGTGGTGTTCCAAATCCTTTCTCATGACAAAGACGGTCTTTGCTTTAACTGTGCACTTGTTAGTACACTCCACCAGTGTATATTCACACTTAGCTACATGCTCTTTAAGAGTGCCTACACACTCTATCCACTCACAGCCTCTGGTTGTGTTAGCACATCTCACTTCCAAAACCTTAATGTCCCTCATACCTGAAAATATTCAAACGGACACTACCAAGCATGCTCTAAAGCTTCATTATAAACTCACTTCTGGTATCTTCAAAGTACTGAGGGTTTTCACCCCTACATGTGGGACAAGGCTTGTTGCCATGCTTCTCAATGCACTCCTTACAGAAGAGTCTGCCACAAGCACCTCCATGCTGCATAGGCTGACCTCTAGCTACTTCAAGGCATATGGAACACTTCAAAGCTTCATCAGGCTCTAGAATAAAGTGGTACTCCAACTTGTTATCAGCCATTTATTGTAGTAGATCTTACTAGCAGTGTATCACATGACCTACATATACTGGCCTCTTGATCACATTCATAGTTAATTAATAGGAGTTGACTGATATTCATTTGGATATAAACACAACTTCATTTCTGTCTACCTGTAAACCAGTAACAGCAAAATTTCAAATTAATCATTGTCTGCCAATTTTTCTGAAATTTAATTAATCCTTTTGTGTTATTATAATTATATCACATGAAGTAAAGGAACTTTATTTTTCATTATAAGGAAGCAGAGATACAAATGACCTCAGACACATCATGCAGCTGGGGCTGTAGAGCATGGCCGAAGGAAAGATGATTTCAGTTACAATGACAAGGACTTTGCGGCAAAATGGCGGTAGTAGCTTTTGTGAATTCCGGGTTCAACAAGGAGACAGAGGCAGAAGATGATTAACTTTGGAAGCCAAAGTGGGCATCCAGCTATAGATGAAGCTTGTATGGTGGGTTGAAAACGAAATAGCAGACTGGTTATCTAGAGACAGGCTTGACCAGTGTGCACACAAATGGATGACGAGGGGAGTAACAGGCAGACATGAACTTGAACTGGACCAAAATGTGGCAGAGCTCTTCAAGAAAGGCTTAGCACCAGGCAACTGCAAGAGCATATAAAACTACACAGAGGAGCAACGTGATTTTGCAAAAATAGTCAACATACAATCCCTCTCACTGTTGAAAGTGGGCCTCTGCCAGTTTCTGCCAAACCCGACAGGAAAAGGGCCACAGCAGCATGAAAGTGTACCTGGCAGTAGTCAGGCTTTTACAAGTGAAACCAGGATTATTGACCTCATAAAGCTGAAGAATACTAGCCATAGCATCCTGGTATCCTTTCCTCCAGGCTGCTGTGGCTAAACCACTTACACACACACAAGCAGGTTTAGTGGGAGAAATCAAACAGTACTGGAGAAAGGCAAAAACACTCCTGAGAATTGGCCAGGGAAGCCACTGCAGCGTAAACAGGGATTCGATAAGTAATGATACAGCAGCTAGGCAGGTGGAAAAGTGTGACATACAAGAGTCACGTGCAGTCAGACCACCAGAAAATTGGCAGGAATACCATGTGTGTGTGCTTGCCAAGAGTGGAGCAGGAACAAGTGCACAGTCCAGGGCAATGGCAGGCAAGGAAGTAAAGAGAGTAAAGGGAAAGTGTCATCTGCAGACCAACGGCCAGGTTGGGAAGCATGTGTGAATTTAAGTGTCAAAAAAAGAAGGGAAAAAAAAAGAGAAAAAAAAAAGACAGAAAACAATCACAAAAGCCGGGGAGGTGCTATGGAAGGCTATGATGTTAACAATAATTTTATATGATAGCTAATTGTGCATCAAGCATAAGCCCATGACAAACTGACTGATTGAAGTACAGAGATACAGCTGGAGCTATGCAGCCACTTTTTAAGGATAATATACCCCAAATATGAGTAAATAATAGTGTACTATAATTTATGTAAACTAATGACAAGCTAGTTTAATTGAATTTTGATACAAAGGGAGAATCAATACTAGTTGTTTACATAGTATTCCTTTAGTCTTTATCACTACTCTAATCATGATCACAGAACTAGAACTAATAGGGAAGAAAGAGAGAGAGGAGAGGGGTGGGGGGTGGGTTATAATTATTGCCTGTTTATCACACCAACAATCCAACCATATGAATAACTTGAAAGTAAATATGAAAAGGAAAAAAATGAATAAAATTGTGATAATATTAATAAATACAATAGCCTCAAACCAACTATAAAATAAGTAATTAAGTGTGGGTGTTATTTTTCAGTGAATTCCTTCATGTTCCTGTATGATCAGTTTAAAGCGGAAGTATCACTTATTTGCTTGAAAAAAAAAATATTATGTACAGCTATCTTTAAGCTTAGAAAAGATAGCAAAAGGAATTGTGAATAACCCCAGGGGTCACCACCAGGTTTTCCCTCACTGTTGTGATACTTGATGTTAGTTTCCCAATCCCATAGCTTCACTGAAACAGTTCCTCTGAAGGGCCATTGGAGATGGTCATGGTAAGGTACGTCTAACAGCTGAGTGTACACTGACAAATGTGTTCCTTCACCATCACCATGACCATTGCAGTATACTATGAACTTCATTTTGTATCCGCTTGGAAATGTTAAGAAAGGTTCAGATTGTAACACATCACTGGCTCTTTTTCTCTCTCTAAAATTAGGCACATCAATAGAAACACTAAATTCTCTCTTAGTTCTATCAGTCAGTTGTTTCACCACAACTTTGAGCTGTTCCATAGCGCCGTTGAGCTGGGATACAGTGTAATTAAGTTCAGCTACAGTGCCATCAAGTTGAGAAACTTTATTCAGTGAGAGATGAAGATTAATTTTGTCATCTTCTTCATGAATCCTAATGTCCTTCCTTTTCTTCCACTCTGGACACCCAATGCTATGGTACTTGCAGGCTACTACAGTGTGCTCACACTCACTGGCTACATGCTCCAATACTCTTCCTCTCTCTAGAGTCAGAGTGCAGTCTGTGTTTTGACAAGGAACGGGTTTCTTCAAACACAGGTTGTCATGATCCTCCATTATACTTGCATGAGTGCCTTCTATTGAGCAAAATTTACATTTGTAGACTCTGTTGGGACATTCAGATTGTATATGGTGTTCCAAATCCTTTCTCATGACAAAGATGGTCTTTGCTTTAACTGTGCACTTGTTAGTACACTCCACCAGTGTATATTCACACTTAGCTACATGCTCTTCAAGAGTGCCTACACACTCTATCCACTCACAGCCTCTGATTGTGTTAGCACATCTCACTTCCAAAACCTTAATGTCCCTCATACCTGAAAATATTCAAACAGACACTGCCAAGCATGCTCTGTAGCTTCATTTTAAACTCACTTCTGGTATCTTCAAAGTACTGAGGGTTTTCACCCCTACACATGGGACAAGGCTTGTTGCCATTCTTCTCAATGCACTCCTTACAGAAGAGTCTGCCACAAGCACCTCCATAGGCTGACCTCTAGCTACTTCAAGGCATATGGAACACTTCAAAGCTTCATCAGGCTTTAGAATAAAGTTGTACTCCAATTTGTTATCAGCCATTATCATTGTTGATCATATAAACAGTGCATCACATGACCTACATATATACAACTGGCCTCTTGATCACAATCAGGAAGTTATGTTCATAACTATTTCATCGAGGAACCTATTGTGCTAGAAAAATTTCTACATCTCCCAAAAGAACAAGAACTGATATATTAAAAAAAAAATTGGCAAACAATGATTAATTTGAAAGTTGCTGGTACTAATTCACACATTCATAGTGTGCAGTTACATATAGAAAGATAGATTTAAATATATTCCTCATAGGCAGGGTCATCTAGAATAAAAAGATTGCAACTGATTTTAAATAATGACTCTCTTTAAAGAAATGATGGCTTACCTCCTTATTCTACTGTAATCACCAAAAAAAAAGTACATTAAGTTCTTCTACGTTGACTTTTGCAGTTTACGGAAATTTTTCATATGTTGAAACATACATATACTGATACATTGACAGAACAATAAACAAGCATTAGAAATAACTCATGAGAGTATAAATGGAAAATTATTATGTAAGGTTTAGATCTCATTTTAAAAACACTCAGTTTGCAATTGTGTATAATATTCTTTAAAAAATGACTTACAATTGAATTTTGATACAAAGAAAGAAACCTGCTCATGCTTTGTACATCTCATTGTTTCAGCCTTCATAATCAAGGCCTAAGTCAGAGAGAGGGGGAGGAAGATGAGCTACTCTAATACATTGCCTGTAATCATCTTACAAATGCTGTGTAATGAGTATTAGAATTAAACAATTCTTTTTAAAGAAAGATACAAAGTCTAAAAATGAACTTGTGGTTACTAATTTTAAAACTATAGCTAATAGTCTGTATAATCTAAGGGTAGGTGTTGATATGTTTAGTGAATTTCTTCATTTTCTTGTATGGCCAGTTTAAAGTGGAGGGTATCATCTAGTCGCTTGTCATACCAACTGCGCATAGCCACTGAGGCAAGCTTTACGTGCAGGGAAGATAAAGAAAGAAAACATGAAGTACCTTCCCAGGGGTCACCACCAGGTTTGGCCTCACTGCTGTGATAATTAATGATAGTTTCATAATCCCATAGTTTCACTGAAACAGTTCCTCTGAAGGGACATTGGAGATGGTCATGGTAAGGTACGTCTAACAGCTGAGTGTACACTGACAAATGTGTTCCTTCACCATCACCATGACCACTGCAGTACACTATGAACTTCATTTTGTATCCACTTGGAATAGTGAAGAAAGGTTCAGATTGGAACATGTCGTTGGCGCTTCTTCTCTCTCTAAAATCAGGCACATCAATAGAAACACTAACTTCTTTCTCAGTTCTACTAATCAGCTGCTTCACCACAACTTGGAGCTGTTCCACAGCACCGTTGAGCTGGGATACAGTGTGATTCAGTTGAGCTACAGTTCCATCAAGTTGAGAAACTTTATTCAGTGACAGACGAAGATGGATTTTGTCATCTTCTTCATGAGCCTTAATGTCCTTCCTCTTCTTCCTCTCTGGACACCCAATGCTATGGTACTTGCAGGCTACTACAGTGTGCTCACACTCACTGGCTACATGCTCCACTACTATTCCTCTCTCTAGAGTCAGAGTGCAGTCTGTGTTTGGACAAGGTACAGGTTTTTTCAAACACAAGTTGTCATAATCCTCCATTATACTTGCATGAGTACCTTCTTTGGAGCAAAATTTACATTTGTAGGCTCTGTTGGGACATTCAGACTGTACGTGGTGTTCCAAATCCTTTCTCATGACAAAGACGGTCTTTGCTTTAACTGTGCACTTGTTAGTACACTCCACCAGTGTATATTCACACTTAGCTACATGCTCTTCAAGAGTGCCTACACACTCTATCCACTCACAGCCTCTGGTTGTGTTAGCACATCTCACTTCCAAAACCTTAATGTCCCTCATACCTGAAAATATTCAAACGGACACTACCAAGCATGCTCTAAAGCTTCATTTTAAACTCACTTCTGGTATCTTCAAAGTACTGAGGGTTTTCACCCCTACATGTGGGACAAGGCTTGTTGCCATGCTTCTCAATGCACTCCTTACAGAAGAGTCTGCCACAAGCACCTCCATGCTGCATAGGCTGACCTCTAGCTACTTCAAGGCATATGGAACACTTCAAAGCTTCATCAGGCTCTAGAATAAAGTGGTACTCCAACTTGTTATCAGCCATTTATTGTAGTAGATCTTACTAGCAGTGTATCACATGACCTACATATACTGGCCTCTTGATCACATTCATAGCTAATTAATAGGAGATGACTGATATTCATTTGGATATAAACACAACTTCATTTCCGTCTACCTGTAAACCAGTAACAGCAAAATTTCAAATTAATCATTGTCTGCCAATTTTTCTGAAATTTAATTAATCCTTTTGTGTTATTATAATTATATCACATGAAGTAAAGGAACTTTATCTCTCATTATAAGGAAGCAGAGATACAAATGACCTCAGACACATCATGCAGCTGGGGCTGTATAAAGCTGAAGAATACTAGCCATAGCATCCTGGTATCCTTTCCTCCAGGCTGCTGTGGCTAAACCACTTACACACACACAAGCAGGTTTAGTGGGAGAAATCAAACAGTACTGGAGAAAGGCAAAAACACTCCTGAGAATTGCCCAGGGAAGCCACCACTGCAGCCTAAACAGGGATTGGATATGTAATGATACAGCAGCTAGGCAGGTGGAAAAGTGCGACATACAAGAGTCATGTGCAGTCAGACCACCAGAAAATTGGCAGGAATACCATGTGTGTGTGCTTGCCAAGAGTGGAGCAGGAACAAGTACACAGTCCAGGGCGATGGCAGGCAAGGAAGTAAAGAGAGTAAAGGGAAAGTGTCATCTGCAGACCAACGGCCAGGTTGGGAAGCATGTGTGAATTTAAGTGTCAAAAAAAAAAAAAAAAAAAAAAAAAAGACAGAAAATAATCACAAAAGCCGGGGAGGTGCTATGAAGGCTGGGGGTACATAGTATTCCTTTAGCCTTTATCACTACTCTAATCATGATCACAGAACTAGAACTAATAGGGAAGAAAGAGAGAGAGGAGGAGGGGGAAAGGTGAGTTATAATTATTGCCTGTTTATCACACAAACAATCCAACCACATGAATAACTTGAAAGTAAATATGAAAAGAAAAAAAATGAATAAAATTGTGATAATATTAATAAATACAATAGCCTCAAACCAACTACAAAAGAAGTAATTAAGTGTGGGTGTTATTTTTCAGTGAATTCCTTCATGTTCCTGTATGATCAGTTTAAAGCGGAAGGTATCACTTATTTGCTTGAAAAAAGATATTACGTACAGCTATCTTTAAGCTTAGAAAAGATAGCAAAAGTAATTGTGAATAGCTCCAGGGGTCACCACCAGGTTTTCCCTCACTGTTGTGATACTTGATGTTAGTTTCCCAATCCCATAGCTTCACTGAAACAGTTCCTCTGAAGGGCCATTGGAGATGGTCATGGTAAGGTACGTCCAACAGCTGAGTGTACACTGACAAATGTGTTCCTTCACCATCACCATGACCATTGCAGTACACTATGAACTTCATTTTGTATCCACTTGGAAATGTTAAGAAAGGTTCAGATTGGAACACATCACTGGCTCTTTTTCTCTCTCTAAATTAGGCACATCAATAGAAACACTAACTTCTTTCTTAGTTCTATCAGTCAGCTGCTTCACCACAACTTTGAGCTGTTCCATAGCGCCGTTGAGCTGGGATACAGTGTAATTAAGTTCAGCTACAGTGCCATCAAGTTGAGAAACTTTATTCAGTGAGAGATGAAGATTAATTTTGTCATCTTCTTCATGAATCCTAATGTTCTTCCTTTTCTTCCACTCTGGACACCCAATGCTATGGTACTTGCAGGCTACTACAGTGTGCTCACACTCACTGGCTACATGTCTCTTTACTCTTCCTCTCTCTAGAGTCAGAGTACAGTCGGTGTTTTGACAAGGAACGGGTTTATTCAATCACAAGTTGTCATGATACTCCATTATACTAGCATAAGTGCCTTCTTCTGTGCAGTATTTACATTTGTAGGCTCTTTTAGGACATTCAGACTGTACATGGTGTTCCAAATCCTTTTTCATGACAGAGACTGTCTTTTTTTCAGCTGTGCACTTGTTAGTACACTCCACCAGTGTATATTCACACTTAGCTACATGCTCTTCAAGAGTGCCTACACACCCTGTCCACTCACAGCCTCTGGTTGTGTTAGCACATCTCACCTCCAAAACCTTAATGTCCCTTATACCTAAAAATATTCAAACAGATACTGTCAGGCATGCTCTGTACCTTCATTTTAAACTCACTTTTGGTATCTTCAAAGTACTGAGGGTTTTCACCCCTACAGATGGGACAAGGCTTGTTGCCATTCTTCTCAATGCACTCCTTACAGAAGAGTCGGCCACAAGCACCTCCATGCTGCATAGGCTGACCTCTAGCTATTTCAAGGCATATGGAACACTTCAAAGCTTCATCAGGGTCTAGAATAAAGTGGTACTCCAACTTGTTATCAGCCATTTGTTATTGATGATCTTATAAGATGTGTGTCACATGACCCACATACACCAGTATATTCATAGCTAGTTAATAGGAGTTAACTGATATTCATTTCATTGGGTGTAGGAAGCAATTTAAAGTGTAGAGGCCATTCAAGCTACCACAATTGCCACGCCTACAATATTGGGTGGGGTTTAAATAATTAAAATTCAAAAATTGGTTATTAATAAAAATTGATGAAAACATGACATAGCTAAACTAATTGAGCCCAATGGGTACCAATCTTACCTATTTATCACACCTTGTCAAACAAGAATTTTTAAGTTTCACAGAATTCTAATTTTTATCCAATACATCATTCTTAACCTATTAAGATAGAAATTTTGCTACGGTGAATTTAGTAGAAGTTAGCTAAAGTCTTCATCTACAAACTGGTTCCTTGTGGAACTCAACTAGAGTCATGGATAACAAATTGGACTCTGCCATCTTTCCAGTTGAAACACTCATCAAAGCTCCCTTTTATACACGCTTTAACAAATGATGCAGATTGCTTTATAGCTGCAGGGGCGTCGGAACGGGTGCGGCCAAGTCGTCATGGCCGCACCAATATTTTAACAAAAATGGGCATGTCTATTATTTTTCTACTCCTTACCGGAACTCGTGCTTGTTATCGAACTTGGGAGGTCAAAATCGAGCGGTCGCAATGACTTCTGTGGAGATTAGATAGCTAATATCGAACCTTTTGGAAGATTTTTTTAGGAAACTCCAGACCAGCCTGGCCCTTCGTTTACTATTCCAAAGCGATCTTTTGGAAAAACAAACGTTTAGAAATCCTTCCAGCATTGTTGGTCTGCAAAATGTCCATTTTTGCACTATTGGGAGTCTTCCCATTCAGTTATTTGCCACACGTATTTGAAGGGAAAAAACAACAAGAACCAAAAACTGCCACAAATGGCAGGCATTTGTAAGTTATAATATTATGAAAGATTCAGTATTTTTAAAGTTTGTTTTTGTCATTGTGTTGTTTTCTTTATATGTCCAAGTAGCTATATTAGCTATATGGTATACACCTCTACATAATAGCTATAACTATTAATTTAACATTATTTATTTGAATGAACCTACTGATTGTTATAAAAATCATTTGCTTCATAATATAATAAAATATGGCTTGTACACAATTATTTGGTTTACAGAGGCATTTGAATTTAATAGATTCGCAGAGCATAGACTTAAACTCGTTGGTTCATTGGATAGAAAAACCATTGTTTTGTCTTTTCTATTAATAAAACTCATTATTTGAATAAACGAGTGGGTGCAGTTAGTGGGTGTGGTTATAATGGGTGCAACTATAAGATCTGGCTTCCTACTCCCCTGAGCTGCTACAAGGCCACCTACCTCGAGGACTAAAAGTTCTTACAATCAATTTCTTTGCAAGTTCGTTTGGTAACAAAAAAAAAAGCCTGAGGCTGATGAGCCTGAAGCAGCAAAAACTGCCATCCATACATGGTTTGAGGAACCCATTTTATTCCCGACTTTATAGTTACCGGCTGTCAAAAAAATGCACATGTGCAATCAAAAAGATTTAGACTGTTCCCTGACAGTGTAGTGGTCATGGCTGGTACAACTCCTACACTTACACATTTGCTTACACTATCTTTATCATTGTTTGCCATTTTTCCTGTCTTGTTTTACTTTAGTGTTATTAATAATAATATCACAAGAAGAAAAGGAACTCTCTTTTTCGTTATTAGTTTTTTTGTGCCAATGGTGCTTGATAGTATTTCCACAAGATGAATGTTGATATAGAAAGAAAAGTAGAGAAAAACAACAACAACACTTTGTTTCTAATTATACACATCAAAGCTTTACCCTATTCATAAACAAGTACATCCTTTATCTAGTCCTTCTAAGTCATCTACTCACTACTACTTTTATTGAAATCCTGAGATTTTAGATTTTTCGTACAAATTCTTTCATTTTTGAATGATAGCAAAGATTTGTTTCTATAAGCCGCTTATAGTCTGGCAGCTAATGAAATGGCAATAAGAATAATTTAGTTGCTTAAAAAATGACCCAGAATACCTTGTAACAAGTCATCTCTAAAATTCAGTCATATCAGCAACAGCTTACAATTGGAAATTTTGATTGATATACCTATAAAGAGAACATTTCGGGACTTTTAAAACCTCCTCACAAAACAAATCACATGAAGCAGACTAATGTATTTTTTATACAATCTTACAAAACACCTTTGAGGATTATCAACATTTTCATGATGGTCTACAATCTTGGGTTTGATTTTTTTTCACCACTGACTTGAGCTCTGTGTTGGTCCCAGGCTTCCCACAAACCGAAGCAATATTTGGTGTCATGTTTAGTTTTGGTGGGAATGCCACTTTCCTTAGATCACTTAACTTAAATGTTGCTCTTTGGAGGTGCAAATTGACATGAAACTGTGTCCGGATGATGGTCAGGGGAGGGGCTGGTATACTGGCCTGCACAAATTCCGCTTCGGAGTCTAAAGCTACTCTATTTGTTTCAGTACCAGACTTACATATTCCCCACAAGGAACACCAAGGCTCTCCTAAACAGTCTGGATTTGCACAATAAACAAGCTGGTCTTCCAAAACTACTTCTTCATGGGTTTTTGTCAAAAAACTTCAGCATTAATAGGATCCCAGAGGCCCTTAGGAGCGCCCTCGCTTCGCTCGGGACACTACAACTAGGACCTTCAAGATTCTACTAGCCGGTAGATCCCTTGGACTCAGGACTTAACTATTATTTAGTTAAGTGTTGTGCAGCCATCGTGAACTACGACATTTAGGCTCATCAGGCCCTAAGTGTAGCACCTTCACTGCGCTTATAGTTATAATAATTTAAAAATAACAATACAAATCTTAAGTGTACAAAGGTGTTAATTATTTAGAATGTTCTTGTATGGTCAGTTTAAAGTGGAGGGTATCCCCTTGAAAATAAAGACGTAAACTTAAACTTGTTGATTCTAAAGACATAAAGCGTGAATCACCGCAGGGGTCACCATGAGGTATTCCCTCACAGTTGTCATACTTGATCTTAGTTTCCCAATCCCATAGGTTCACTGAAACAGTTCCTCTGAAGGGCCATTGGAGATGGTTACGGTAAGGTACGTCCAACAGCTGAGTGTACACTGACAAATGTGTTCCTTCACCATTACCATGACCATTGCAGTACACTATGAACTTCATTTTGTATCCGCTTGGAAGTGTGAAGAAAGGTTCAGATTGGAACATGTCACTGGCTTTTATTCTCGCTCTAAAATTAGGCACATCAATAGAAACACTAACTATTTTCTCAGTTCTACCAGTCAACTCCTTCACCACAACTTTGAGCTGTTCCACAGCTCTGTTAAGCTGAGCTACAGTGCCATCGAGTTGAGAAACTTTATTCAGTGACAGGCGAAGATGCATCTTGTCATTTTCTTCATGAGCCTTAATGTACTTCCTCTTCTTTCTCTCTGAACACCCAATGCTGTCATACTTGCAGGCTACTACAGTGTGCTCACACTCACTGGCTACATGTCTCTTTACTCTTCCTCTCTCTAGAGTCAGAGTACAGTCTGTGTTTTGACAAGGAACGGGTTTCTTCAAACACAAGTTGTCATGATACTCCATTATACTAGCATAAGTGCCTTTTTTTGAGCAAAATTCACATTTGTAGGCTCTTTTAGGACATTCAGACTGTACGTGGTGTTCCAAATCCTTTTTCATGACAGAGACTGTCTTTTTTTCAGCTGTGCACTTGTTAGTACACTCCACCAGTGTATATTCACACTTAGCTACATGCTCTTCAAGAGTGCCTATACACCCTATCCACTCACAGCCTCTGGCTGTGTTGGCACATCTCACCTCCAAAAACTTAATGTCCCTCATACCTGAAAATATTCAAACAGACACTGCCAAGCATGCTCTGTACCTTCATTTTAAACTCACTTCTGGCATCTTCAAAGTACTGAGGGTTTTCACCCCTACAGATGGGACAAGGCTTGTTGCCATTCTTCTCAATGCACTCCTTACAGAAGAGTCTGCCACAAACACCTCCATGCTGCATAGGCTGACCTCTAGCTACTTCAAAGCATATGGAACACTTCAAAGCTTTATCGGGCTCTAGAATAAAGTTGTACTCCAACTTGTTATCTGCCATTTGTAATTGATGATCTTATCCTCTGCTGTGCATCACATGACTTACCCATATGACCACATTCCAGATGTTTATCAGAGAGTGGAGCACTTTCTTTTATGGTCAACCACTCTTTTCCCAAGGACAATATAAATTCACTTCACTCGTTAAAACAACTAAACAATAGTTGTCATCTAGAGCCTAAACCACAGAATGCAAGAAACTCGAGAAAAGTATCATAGCCTGCCTTTTTTTTTTCTTTTTTTTTTGTTTCCCTTCTGTGTGCTAAGTGGCTGCAATGCGTTTAAAATGGTCTCCGGGAAATTAGTGACAAAAACTATCAGCTACCATTCTCCACTTGCAGTGAAATATGTTCCTGGTTACGCCCTTTTATATGCGACCTCCTTGTTTAAGAGGCAATTTCCAACGTCAGTTCATGGCTCTTTGGCTCTTTCGTTAATCAACACCAGTAGTTAGTTCAATAAGAAACTTAACGGATGTTGTGCCATCTATATAGTTATACGCTTGTGTGTCAAACGATGACAACGGTGTGTATTCATGAATAATTTATGAGGTTAAACAGAAATCATCATCATTAAATGAATGGGTAAAGTGTCAGCACAATCAGTAGAGGCGATTAATTGTAACTAAAAAGTGGGCGGAATAGGCGAGAAAAGGCGGCATAGATTTCACAAAGGTAGGCAAAAGTACTAAAAAGTTTCGCAAAGTCTAAGTCCACAATCATGATAGAAGGACAGAGAGATTCAGATGCAGGAGAGGTAGACAAAGTAGGAGAAGGGACTCCATGACTTGAGAATAAAGCACTCAAAAAAAGGAGGGGGATAAGAAAGCTGAGATATTTCAGGGAAAAAGAGAGCAGGAGAGGGAAACTGATGTAAACCGTAACCAAGTGATAGAGAATGATAACAATGAATAGTAATACCTCATTCTTACTTTGCAATACATCAAGTGCCACTGTGTGACAGGGCACTTGCATAATGATACCTACACCCTCATGCACAACTGTACACGCTGTCTTCTTCTCTTTGCCATTGCTTGCAATAAGGTTAATAAAGACTAGCACTAGGTGGTTGAATAGAATAGTTTTGGCGCATGCTCACCACTTTTGTAACAAGAGGCTTTGTTATGATGTGCATTAAAAAAACGAACAAACAAACAAACGATTTTAAGGCAATTCCCAAAAGAATTAAGAAAACCACAATTGCTAAAAGTACAGAAACAAAAAGGTCACTTGCCCCATGTGATGATTCTATATCCCGGCATATATCTTTAATGATGTCTTAATATTATACCTCAGTGACCTTTCTTGTTTCTGCGACTTTAGTTTCCATTTTTCCTTGGGCAAGTTAACCCCCCCCCCCCACCCCTCTCCCAATTAAGAAACAACAACATTTTAAACATTAAAAAAAACAAAAAAACTACTACATATCCCCAACAACATTGGCTCCATTTTTTAAGTGGCTGAGGGGAATATATATTACAAAAAAAAAAAAAAAAAAAAAAAAAAGAATCATTCAACAACTTACAGTACACATACCTTGAGAGTCTTCTTCTTGGTCTCTTCTGTATTGGTCTGGGATGTCTGCTTTAGTATGTTCCCTAAAATAGAAAACTTCACAGAAAAATAATAACAATAACAACAAAAACAAAAACAAAATATTATGTGAATCCGTAACACTTTAAAGATTAATCCTTTCACATGGTGTAACCTCAAAATGGCAGGTGGATTTCCCATGGTTTCAAAAAATTCATAAGAATGGAACCTCTCAAGCTAGAGACTTGATTTAAGCATCAAAACAAAGCCAAACTACATATACAGTTTATTAATGCTCACCTACACAGTAACATAGGAAAGATGCCTTTAACATTCAGCATGTTGACACAGCAGTTAAGGTTCTTCTCAGTTTAATGTAGACGAGGTTGAAAACTGTTTCGTTTGATAGTGATGGGCTCTCTGAGGTCGAAAAAGGTGAGGAAGAGTGTAAAGAGGTTGACAGTAGTGAGTATAAGAGTATTGGAGCTATATGACAGTTACTTCTAAAGATGTAGCAACACTTGAAGATGCTGTAGCGGTTCCAGACAGTGAATTTAGAGCTCATGTTTACAAAGCAAGCCAGAACCAGAGGTTGCCTTATAGTTAACTAGGCACAAATATTATATAGAGCTCAGGAAACAGAGATATGGCAAAAGGAACATTACAATCCCTTTGAAGTATGAGTGTTGCTCACATGCCGTCATATTGTGGCGTCTGAACAAACCTGTATTACGCTCAAACTTACTATTATTTTAAGTAATTCTATAACAATCACTTATAGTATAACTCCATAATTACATACCAATAAAAAAACAACAACAACAAAAAACATTAATTTTGTGGTCTTTTGCTAGGCAACATCTTTTGTGGTTTTAAAACCCATAAGTAACAATATATTGCTGTTGGGTTATTTTTTTCTAAGTTAATTTAATGTGATTTTTTTAAACCTCACTATTATCTGCCTGAAAAAAAAATTCACCAGTGGAAGGGTTTAACTACACTACGAAATAGTTCTGATTAAAATTAAAAAAAGAACACAATAGCCATTCATGCAGGCCGACGGGTTCATAATACACACGTAATATTTTAAATATCACTTACTTACTAAGATGTGCAGTAATAAACTAATTATTCGATCATGTGACGTGTGATAAGTACTTTACTTGGACCAACTCAGGATATTCTGGAGAGTGTTTGATCATATTATTTTAAATTGTGCACACCATAGGGACATTATTAAAAAGGTGACCAAAGGAACAATGGCCAAGTGTGTGTTGTAAATACCAGAGACTAATCGATATACTTCCTCTCATGTTGTAGTCTTGTGCTGTTTGTGACGAGGTGGCGTATCATAGTGACAACAAGTATTAAAATTGAACACCTTTGCTTCAATACTCTATTTCTACAGCAACTACCCTAGCCATAGCCCTAGTCATAACCCTTGCACTAGCCATAGCCCTTTCTCTTGCCCTAGCCCTAACCCTTGCCCTAGCTATACCCAGCCATAGTCCTTGCCCTAACCCTTGCCCTTGCCCACAACCCTTGCCCTTGCCCACAACCTTTGCCCTAGCTATAACCCAGCATCAGCCCTTGCCCTAGCCATAGCCCTAGCTATACCCAGCCATAGCCCTTGCCCTAGCCATAACCCTTGTTTTAGCCAGGTGCCTTGCAATCAAAGCAAATTTACACATCTCGTCAATCTTGCCTATGCAGTCCTTCAAACGCCTCACCTGCTGTGGATAGGCCTTGAGAAGAGCCAGCACGCAATCTTCGTGCTCCTCGAAATGAGCGTAGAGAATTGGAGACCATCCGAAGTCATCCGTGCAGTCTACCTTATGGCCATAAGCGATCAACAGCTGCACGGTCTCCAGACAACCTGTCGCAGCCGCCATGTGGAGGGCACTCGTGCCATCTTCTTTCCTGCAGTTCAAACTGGCACCAGCTTCCAGCAACAGCTGTGCACTCTTACTGTCCCGCCTCTCAGCGGCACACATCAACGCTGTCAGACCTGAACAAGAGGAGAAAACCACACACCAGTCAAAGTGAACAGGAGCATGAGATTGAATGGCTCCCAGTCATGACGCTTCCATCCAAACCTCCTCTAATGGATGTAAAATTTTAAATTAACTTACACCTTTTGGAAGGAATTGAGTCACAACAACAAAACAACAACAATAACAACAACGTACTCCAGTCTTCAAAGGAGCATAAGAATTTGTATACAGCAAAAATGAGTTTGAATCAATAGACATGTCTATTGCATATGTACATTTACAGGGGAAAAAAAAAAAGAAAAAAAAAAGGGACCATTTATAACTAACCAACCAACCAACCATTCACAACTTGCTTGCCGAACCTTGGCTGTTGGTAGCATTGAGGACATGTGGTTCTCTGCATTGTGTCAGAGCTTCTTTCAGAGCTTCTCTGTCTCCTCCTCCATCCAGCTCCACACAGCATATAGCCTCGTGCAGCAGAGAAGATAAAGAAGTAGAAGGAGGAGGAGAAAGTGGCCTCAAGTTACTAAGGGCGATTCTCTCTTCCCCAAGTTCTTCTCCCATTTCCATGCCCGGGGGTAAAGGGTAAGGTAACCTGTCTCCACCAAACTCCCCAGCATCTTTTAACAGTTCCTTCACATCTAAATGGCTGTCCTCTCCGTCGCTAACAATCCAGTCACTGTCTCCTGATTCCTCAGAGTCCACATTCTCTGAGGGGAAAAGGAGTCTTTCTGCCAGTGAAACTAATGTCAGCTTGTCTTCCTTCTCCTTGGAGATTACGTCACGAAACTTAGAACCTTCTTCAAAGTCCTCATCTTTCATTTCATCCGACTTGCTTTCTGTGAATAAAGTAAATCATATCTTGTGCAGTATACATTTTCTTCTTCTCTTTTCTTTTTTTTAAATTTACCTGATGATGACCTTTGTGCCTTGAAACGCTCCAGCAGTTTGGCCGACTTCAGTTTCTTATCATGCTTCATCTTCCTGACTCGCAATGAAGGAGATCGCACAGTTAGCTCTGACTTCACTGAAGAGTCAACCCTTAAAGAGATCAATAATAACTTACGCAAAACACAAAATAATACTTGACATCTTCGCAAAGACTGATATTTGAAAGAATTGACATCTCCACAGTTACACAGGAGTTCTCACACTCCATGTTGTGAGATGTTGTATCCTATAGCTACACATGAGACTACTTCTCTCCACTTGCTTAGAATGGGGTAGGGGAAGGAGGGGAGGAGAGAGAGTGAGGTAGGAAAAGAGAGAGAGAGAGAGGTAGGAAGGGAGGGGAAGTGATAGGAAGTGATTGGAAGAAAGAGAAGTAGTTAGGGAGAGAGGTAAAGAGGTGGAGAAAACAGTGAACTGGGAATCTTGACTTCCTCAATCATACATACATACTAACTGTTGAATTCTATATATATACTCAAATTTCTATTTGAATTATCTTACATAATCTCATCATCACTCTCCTGAAACTTCACTCTCCTCTTGACCATGCCTCCTTCGTCTCTTTTTCTCCTCGTCCGTCTCTTGCCATCAGGCTCACTTCGTGCTTCATCTTCTTCACTCTCCTCTTCTGAAGTAGAGAGCCGAGTTGCGTGGCTGCTTCGACGCCTTCGTTTCCGAACAGCCATCACTTTATCTTCCCCGTCAGAGTCTAAACACTCACCATTCCTGGCCCCACCCTCTTCTCCGCTAGAGACCAAAACTTGTTTAGTAAATTTCCTTGTTGTACCACTACTGCTGTCACTGGATGAGGATTTCTCACTTTCTGAAAAATCATGTTTATTTTTCTTCTTTTTTGCTCTGGATGGAGTGTTCTTTTTCACCTTGGGAACATCTGTGTCATCTATGAATTCTCCCTCGTAAAGATCCAGCCCGTGGTCGCGGTTGTAGGAGTGGTACCTAATAGAATTGCAATATTCTGTGATTGTTATTGTTTATTATTATTGTTATTATATACACTGCACATTGGTATCCTGGTACTCTATAATTCAACAGACTTGGCAAGCACTGGGAGAATGGGAGGGTACAGGAATCCCTGGATTTCCCTTTAGCTAATCATGTATGGTAAGGGATATACCATGGGGAAGTGCATTCACTCTGTCTGCACCATTGGTAGGTATAAATCAAAGATATATAGCTACGAAAGTTTGGTAAGCATATAGTTACGCACACTCTAAGGAAGTCATTTGATTTTTGGGGTGTGATTTTATTTCTAGGAGTTGCAATAACTACAGGAGGAAGGTCAGCTTCATCACTGCTTTCTTCTTCAGCTGGAGAATAATCTTCTGAGCCGTTGTTGCAGTCCTCATCTGGAGCTGATCCAGCACCTTGCTTGTAAAATTTAATCAGTTCTTCCCTCTCATTTTTTTCCCTTTCTTCCTTGTCTTTCAAACGACTAGATCGCCTTAGCGACATTTTTACTTTATTTTTTAGCTGAGCTGGCGACCAGCTGTTCGGTCACAGAAAACAATTTTGTTTTCATTTTCCATGTTCTATTTATTCACGTACTAATAAATAGCTGTTCAAAATTTCTTTTCTAAAACGAGCCAACCATGTGTGCATTCAGAGCTGCTTTATCCAGTGCAAGCTTGAATGGTCGCTCAGTAGAACGTTTTGTCTTTCCGCTTGCTATATTTCACCGGACTTACGGGTATGTTCACGTGGAAAAGAAAGTCCCTTCTCATCCCCTTGGGCCCGGATTCATCTGGAGAAAGAGCTATCTAGTGCGATCAACCACCGCCATCACGTACCCGTTGAAGAAATACCAGTGGCTTACAAAGTCTGTGTTTATAGATGGCTTGCCCGATGCAATTTCTTCGCTCCACTCGGCTGAAGATGAAGTTATAGAGGACTTTGAAAGGAGAGTGACAGAATTCCTAGCATACCAAATCAGAAACCCAAGTCGAACCAAAGGTCTGTACGACAAGACCACTGTAAGAGGACTTCTGGAGAGCTGTTTTGCCAGCATATGGCCACTATCAGAGAACTACAGACACATGCGCAACTCTCACATGACATTTTCACCTGATGTGGAGTGCTACTGGAGAAGAAACGGAGACAATTACGTTGCCCGCTGTAGTCCCATGTACGTGATGCACTGCAACAAGGCCTTGGGGCTGATGTGTGAATCAGACTTTACTGGAGAAGGTTTGGAAGAGAAAGATTACCTGCCACGCCACTTGAGTTTCTTCAAGAGCTCGTTTGACCAAGTCCTTCCGTTTGGAGGTAGCCGAAAGCACAGCTCCAGTTCTCTGGCGCACACGGTGTTCATGTTTAACGAGTCTGAGAACAGGCGGGAGTACCTGTACACTCAGGGCCTGATGGAACTGTTCTCACAGCTCGCTGCCGAGGCTATCCAGGAAGGCTTCAAGATAGACCAAGATCTCTCGTACCCGATGGTCACCCAAGGTATCATCACGGACGGAAGAGACTTCACTTTTATGGCTCTGCAGCTCAACACTCTGGATCTTCAGAAAAACAGCGAGAGCAGCAGACACAACGTTTTCTACGGCGGCCCCACTCTTCGGCTTTACAATGAAGTGGAAGTCGGAGGGGGTGTGGTGAATTTCAATAGGGACTGTGCGCGACTCATTGTGAACTATCTCCTCCACCAACCTGTGAGGAAGAGGTTGCAAGAATTACGGGGAGGAGAAGATGCCATACCCTTGGATAAGGTATCGGCTGATGGCCAACTAATAAGTCCAAAGACGAAGGAAGAGGAGGACATAACGTATGCTCAGTTAAATTAGTTTGTTGTTTGTTTGTTGTTGTTTTGTTTTCGTCATAATAATAAATAACACATTGAAAGAATAAAAATATAAAAGCAATATCATGGCGTTACAATTAATACGAGCAATTGGTCTATAAAAGTTTATACAGTCATGGCTTCCCAGCAGGATGTACTTCGTAAGCCTTGGTCTCATGGGGTTGGACTGTCACAGAGTAGCTAAATATTAGGTGAGGTGGGAGATCATACAGATAAAAATGCACACATCCACAGCACGGTAAGGTTCACCTGGAGGTCACTGAGACCATCTCTTTGCTCCAGTAATCTTTAAATGATGCACTCCCTGTCACATTGAGCATGCTCAGACTGACGGAAATTGGACTGGCCATTTTCCCCTGCAAATAGAGTAGTTTATGTTAACAACAACAACAACAACAACAAGTGTTTGCTCACCGAGTTATAGAGAGCTACGGCCATTTTCCCCATGCTGAGAGGCCTGACCCACACTTCACAGTTGCTGCAGGATCCTTGGCCTTTGCTGAGCCTTCCACCGGCTTTACCCATAGAGTCCTGATTGACCTCTATCAAGTCTTTGTTCAGCAAAACCTAATCCAATGCCACATACAGCTTGGAGTTAAACATCATGCCAGCAAAATGTGTGAAGATGCACACTTAAAGGGCTATAAATAGAATACTTCAAAAAAAGCAGCAGATTTATTATTTAGTCTTCAGCTATTATTATAAACTGCTATATTACGGGCGATGTTTCAGACACAATAATCCTTCCTTAGTTCACAAGCAACGTTGAGGTATATAAAATAACATCTCAATCAGAATCTGGGCCACAAGATGGCGGCACCAGATGACCAATGCTAACACATGCCTAGATTATATACTACTAATATGTGCTTCTCTAAGTTGTAGTCCCACCTCCTTCATGATGCTAGTCATGTTTCTGACATCCGTGGAGACGATGAGGGAAGAGGCAATGATGCACCACAGGGTGAACTCTGTCTTGTATTCTGTGTCTGTCATACCGGGACAGTGAACGAGGGGGGTGTCGCTGCTGCACCCTTGACCTCCTGTCATCAGAAAGTCGGCGTCATTCCACCCACCAGGGCCTAAAGAAGAAGAAAGTGTCACACTTCACACACACACACACACACACACACACACACACACACACACACACACACAAGGAAATTAAACATGTAGTAGGGATGCCAGTCCTCAAATGTAGCACACAACCACACGTACACGTACCTGCATATTTTCCTTTATCTGAATTAATCTCAATAATCTTGGCTGTGGAGTCCCAGTCGTCATGGTGATCCGGGCCACTCCTCCAGGAGTTTGCATACTCTGCCATCCACTCCCACGGGTCTTCCACGCCCCACTCGCAGGCGTTGAAAAATATTGGCTTCTTGGTGGCCAGGAGGGCCCGAGACTACATCACATTAAACAACACTCCCTGAAAGTGCATGTACATAAAAATGTTGGGGAGGGAGGGAGGAGATGGGGGAGGGAGGGATGGAGGCGATTGGGGAGGAGATCGGAGACTGTGAGGGAGGGGGAGGAGATTGGGAGGGAGGATCGACTGGGGCGGGAGGAGACTGGTGAGGGAGGGGGGAGACTGGGGAGGGAGGGAGGGAGGGAGGAGATTGGGAGGTTAACCTGAATTTGTTTTTAATAATAAAAATGTCCAGCTTACTGTGAGTATTATTTGACTCAGTATTGGGGATAGATAATATTACCATTTGAGGATATTGTTTTTTAGGATCCAGTCTGGAACCATTTACTTGTGTATTGCACCAATCCATTTTCACATCTATAGAATGAAATTGTATAAATTTATTATTTTAGAATTTTACTGACTAGTGACTAGTATTTTATAGAGCTTACACATGTTCAACTACACCTAAGAGAAACCTCAGTATTTAATAGTAATATAACTAGTGGTGTGCTTGAGCACAAATGGCGAGCGAGCCTTAAACTACACTATTGTTATTCAAACTACTAAAATAAAGTCGAGTTGTTAAATTACGCATATACGGTAAAGGGGATTCAATGCCATAGTAACCACTCCCCTCAACTGTTTGAATTGAAAAAGAAGCAACAAAATCAAGTCACGTTATTTAAAAAATTTCTTTGTGATTTATTCTTAATAGTAGTTGTAACTCACAATACTTTCACACAACTGAACATACCTACGCAAGACTTTACCTTCGTGGTTCGTCTAGTGGACAATGAATTGTCAAGTAAATGCTGTTGAGTAGTGCTTATAACTGTGACAAATCGTGTATTAACTTACCACCGCCACTAACTCGAATAGAAATGGAGCTCCCATAAGTTTTTGAGTTTTAACTGCACCCACAAAAGAATTCAAAGCGGTAAACAATTCAATTTCTAAGGTGACACGGGTAATGGTCGCTAAACCAGAGGATTCTGTTTAGTGAAGTTTGGGACGGGGTCGAACGCCGAGCGAACACAAAAATACGGAGGGTCAAAGTACAAAATGACATACATACGTCCAAACATATATATAAATAAATAAATAAACAAACATCCCCGATTTTCAATTGTGTTACCCCTGTAAGTGTCTCGCTCGCTACGCTCGCTCGCCGATTATGCCTTGATACACAACCTTAGTGGAAGTATTAATTCAACAGTTTCGGCTGCCTTACATTCGACTCCCCAATCTGCGTAAGTCTGGGCATCCTGCTCATAATGGCCATAGCTACCAGGAATCTTGTGGTCTCTTTCACCCTGACTGCACGTGTACAGCCCAGCATCCGTGTACTGAATACACACACACACATACATACATGTATACATGTATACATACATACATGCATACATACATACACACATACATACACATATACATACATACATGCATACATACATGCATATACATACATACATACATATATACATGCATACATACACACACATACATACACACATACATACATACATACATACACACATACGTTAACGTACCAGACCAAATTTAAAGCCTTTAGACTTGACATAGTCCACGACTGGCTTCATTCCACTGCACATGGGCATACACATTACACCACTCTCAGTTCATAGCTGCTGAACACCTTACTTTGGGAATCTACTTGGATCTGGTAAAATGTTGCCTGAGGAGTCTCTCTTGTCAGCCCAGCAATCTGTACACAGTCATAGCAGAGTTTCATATGACTGCTTGTAAAGGTATCAATCACATTCATTGGAGTACCGTCCAGGTTGATGTATTCATAGCCGAGCTCTTTCATTCCATTTGTGGCCATAGCATCTGCTATCTCCATTATCTCCTGAGCATTACAGAAGTCTCGACCACACCTACAATTAAAAAATAGACACACAAATTAACATCACCAGCACTGAGGAAATAAATTATGTCAATAATGCACAGCATGTGGCAATAAACAATACCAGGAACTACAGCAGTCTAGCATGAGGTAACTAGACAGATAAGTCAAGCTTTGTTGAGCTAATTAGCCGCAATGACATTAAACGAGGAGGTCGTATAAAAAGGTGTACCCGGGGACATATTTTGTGACAAGTGGAAAATGACAGCTGCCAGTTTTGTCACCAACTTCCTGGAGACCATTTTAGAATGTGTTATAGCACTAAGTAAGAAATAAGTCAGGAGCACCTTAACAGAAGGGAAAACAAAAAAACAAAAAAAAATTGCTAGATACTATCCTGAGGGATCATCTTCAATCTTTGGCACACACACACACACACACACACACACACACGACATTGGATAGGAGCTAGACTTGATTATTCCATCACATCACTCATATAAAAATGATTATATATAGCAATTTGTAAATTTGGGGCTATTCTGGAGGGTTCTCTGTACATGGTTAGTTGAATACAAGAATCTATAGGTCAAAGAGCATGCCAGGGATTCTCCTCTTTTTACCAGGACCTCCAGAAGAAGTTCAGAAAGTGGTAAACGAGGCCACAAATTTAGTGTACGGAGAATAGCATTGAATTATCACCGCGATCTCTATGTTTGATGCTGTAATTTGAACTGCATTAACTAAATTGCTTACTTTCCTAAAGTACACCATGTGTTCCATCCCATGGCAGGTACTTTACCTAAGGAAGGAGATTCAGAGAGATAACACATAAGAGACTAGCTACCTCACAGTACTCACCTAATCCTGTCCATTGCATTAAATGGCAGAGTCATCAGATAAAACGAGTATATTGAAATTCAACAATTCCTAAATTTACCATTATCCAGACAAGTGGCAGAGTACAGCAGCGAACTAAGCAGCAAGCTGAAAAAGATTGCAGATCCACCCACTTTCTCCATTGTCTTCTCCAGTAGTTATGTATGCGGTAAGGATTATATATATGTTTGACGACTACATACCAACAGAACTGTGACGATACTTTCCAGATATCACTATTCGCCAACCCAATATATCAGAAGAGAAAGAAAAATGGCTTGGAGAAGGAGAAGCAGATCACCTGATAGGGAAAAACGGCGGAGGAGTAGGTCTCCGAGATCTCCGACGCGCGATAGATTGGAAAGAAGGTAAGATTATACGGCTGAATAATTTGCAACGAGCAAGTGGACATTTATAATGAATTTTATTTTCTTGCTGGAATTTGACAAAGTGCTTCTTCTATACGGTCACCAGTGGTGCCAACCGTCATATCAGAACATTATTAAGATAGAAATTGTCTCTGCACTAGCTTCTTACTTGGATAGATATGCTGGACTGGTCGACATTAAATATAGGGACACAATATAGTATAATGTGTTAAGTTCAAGTACTCTCTTGGAATATTTAAATGATTGTGGGAGTTTTGTGGGGTGCCAGGCTAATGACGTCGAAAAAAAGTGTTACATTTAAAAATAACTTCTCACAAAGGCAATCATTTCTTGGTAAAGGTTGTAATAAATTCAATGGCTGACCCTAGTCTTTAGAAATAGCTTGAACAATCAACTTGTTGTTGATTCCACTCTCTGAGCTATGGATAACTGCTGCATAAAACAGGCAGTGGTAGTAACCGGCCCCTCCTTTCCTCGGCCATAGCTAGTGATTGCAGTCATAATAGCCAGCCCTCCTTTCCTCGGCCAGAACTTGTCATTGGTGTCTAATGTTGGTCAACATCCAGGAAGCAGAAGGAGCTTATGAAGGCAATGGAGACACCTCAGGAGAAGAGGCGCAGGAGGCTGGAGAAGAAGGAAGTTAAGGAGCGGCGGAGAAGGGAGAAAGAAGGATGGGATGAAGATTACCTTGTAAGTAAATACTCCTCCAGTTCCAGTTGTGAGTCCCCTTTTTGAACTTTTGGATGCCATGGTTACATTTTTGCTTTAGTTGGATACGGTTGAACACTTAAAAAAATTTATAGCACAAATTTTTTTTTTCAAAAGTATTATCCAATATAATATCACTGCAAAATTAATGTACATGTATAATATATTGGGAATTTTAGTATTTTATTTTGTATTTATTTATAGGAATATACCAACACTAACAACCCGTTTGGTGACAACGCACTTCACCAAAAATTTGTGTGGGAAGAAGTAAGAATGAGAAGCTGGTGTTGTTATGACAACATGGAGTGATGCATGTGAAAGAGTCATTTGTTTCTTCACTTGTTAGAAATTGAAGCAAGAAGCCTCCACATCTAAACTGAGCAAGAAAGAGCTGGAGAGGAGAGAGCGAATGAGGCAGGAAGAAAATAAGAGAGAACTGGAAAAGGTCAAGAAATTAAAACTGGTAAGTTGTGTTATTCCAAAAGTCCTGCACTAGCTTTACAATGAGGTGGAGTGATTACATTCTTAGTTGTTATGTATGTATTAAATTTTCTTTCACGTGGTTTAGTTTACTATATATATATTTATTTATTATACATTGGGTATTTCCTTGAGTATTTCACATCACGCAAGCATTCAACATTTCCCCATATTAAACGCTCCAATGCGTCCGTACATAGTTCTGGACGACTGTATTTTAAGATGTATCTGAACAACGAGGCTTTGAAGCACAACCGTTTTTACTGTTTTTTGAAATAAATATTCAGTGTATAATAAACAGTTTATCACATTAGTCGCATAGTATGGAATTATCATTTCACTCTCACGCTTGTAGCATGTGAAAATATATATGCGCTGTCTCTCCAGTAGATTGGCAGTATTAGTTGTGGAATCCATGGGTTTTTTTCTATGTTGTATTTTGTGTTTGGTAGAAACGTGAGATGGAGAAAGAAGCAAGAGATGAGGAGAGGATGTTACTTCAGAGAATGAATGAAGCGGACAAGTTCAAGGAATGGGAGTCTCAGGAAGATCAGGTAAGGTGTGGAAAATACCAGCAGGAAAAATTGGTAGGAGAGAGAGAGAGAGAGGGGGGGGGGAGAAAGGAGGGAGGGGTTGTAAACTTCTTGTTACTGGTTTCATTGTCATTATTGTGCTCAGTTTCACTTGGACCAAGCAAGGATGAGATCTACGATCAGAATAGAGGCAGGACGAGGTATGTGGGGTGGTGGTGGGAACGATGCATTCTGAGAACACGCCCACGCGAGCTACTACTTGCGTGGGATGTCAGTGTTAGAATCCGTAACTGTATTAGATCATTTTTATACGTCTGCATACGTACCAGTCACAAGACAGACTGCCTTTATTTCATGCTGTAGCATTTGAAATAGTTAATTCGGTAAAGTGGAATTAAAATTACTAACTGCCTTTAGTTACATTCAAAAAGAGTAAAACCAAAGGGGACTGTGTGCTGTGTGCTATGACTCAGAACTGGTTATGTTGGGGGAATACAAGTACATGTAATAATTGATTGATTGTTGGACGGGAGAACTGGGAGATGAAGACTGCATAGAACTGCATGCGCTAGAATAGATATTTGAATTTCTGACTGTGAGTAGCTAAGCCTATTGACGTCCTGGCCAAGTACATCAGCAGCACTGAGGAGGAGGAGCTGGACGTTGAGGTGCAGGAGCCTTACCTGCTGCTCTGTGGCCTCAACATCGTGGATCTGGAAGATCTGCTGGAGGATATCAAGGTCTACAGGGAGATAGAGATGGACGCTAACAGCGAGTACTGGTCGGTAAGGCCATCTTGACTGACTGCGGTAGTTATGGCTTGTCTTTTTGTATTGTCTTGGCATCGTTGCATGTATGTAATTATATGCATTCTCCATGTATCTATATTTAGGTGGTTGTTTTTAAATTTTGATTTTTGTGGTTTTGTTCTGGGGGTGTGTCATATAATTGTGATATGCTGACTCAGCAGTATTGTCTCTGTGGTATAGGATATGGTGGTGATTTGTAAGGATGAGATTGCCAAGCTCAGGAAGCTGGACGATTCAGGCTCAAGGGATGTGGCTAGAGGAGCCCAGCAGCGTGGTGGCATCAATGCGGCTGTGGCAGACGATGTTAATGGAGTGTTCAAAGGAAAGACGGTGAGCTTAATACAAATTAACTTAATTTTTAATGGAGAATGAATCTTGAGTGTAATTGACAGTAAATAGATGATGATCAGTGCATTTATTAGTGGCCACACCTTACCATGTGCATTTAGCTCATAGTGACTAAAGACAGTGACTATATGTGACCGTCTATGGGAAAATCGGGCACAACGCGGCATGCGTAGACGTCGCAAAAAGATCAATTTAGTTCTTAAAATTGTATTAAATAAGCCTAACAAAGGGAACGGTTAGGTGATATATAGCGGGAATGGCTAAAGCTACGGCGATAAAACTTGGAGAGCTTAATATCTGCTTGCCGAGGAGTGTATAAGTGCAACAAAAAATTTTTTTCGTCGGGCCGCGTTGTGCCCGATTTTTCTGTAGACGGTCACATATGTATGTATGTATGTATGTATGTATGTAGCTACTTTTTTCTTCCCCAACTTTGTAACATCACATTAATTTATTATAATATTTTTTTTATTGGCAGTACAAGCAGCTGCAATTGTTGGAGACCCAGATCAACTCCAAGGTACACTCCAGTGATCCTGGGACAGATGTGGGTTACTGGGAGACTCTCTTACAGCAGCTGCAAGCCTACATGGCCAGGGTGAGGGCAACATAACACAGAGCAGGTTGTATATGCACACACAGATCAATCCCAAAGGCATCCTCTTTTGGCCGAGTCACAAGTACACAAGTGATACTCATTATGATAAAGTAACGAGGGGTCCTGCCTCCACGATAGTTGGAGCACGTGTGAGGAATGGTTGTGTAGTTGTTCCCGTGCGAGTTGCTAGGATTGAAACTTTATCTCAGTTAGTACTCATGTTTGATGTGTTGATTTTTAAAATTGTGGTATTGCACAAAATGTTATTCAAAAAAAATTTCTGACCAACTCGACTGGGACGGTCTATTTTGGAATGTGTGTGATCGTAATTATTATTATTATTGTTGTTGTTATTATTTATTAAGGCGCGGCTGAGGGACAGACATCAAGAACTATTGAGAAAGAAGCTGTTCTTCTTGAAGCAGCAGCAATTAGACCAAGAGGAAGGAGCCAGTGAGGAGCAGCCATTGTTCCCGTCTGGACAGCAAGATGAAGAAGAAGAAGAAAAGGAGGAAGTGAAGTCCAAGCCTTCAGACAAGGCGGGTCCCTCCGACGAGGCTTCTGCCACTGACACGCTCATTGATGAGGACGAGCTACTGCGTGGTGCCCTGGAGGCGTATGAGAGCAAGGGGTACAGCCCCCGCCTTATTAAGCATGGAGATGTCAATGAGGTAAGGTGTTGTACTTGCTGTACAAGTCACAAAGGGCTGAAATGGTTTGCTGTAAGTAAGTGTGTGTCCTGAACTCTACTTTGCCAATGTTTAGTGAACATTAAATGTTTTAGATAAAAAAAGAAATTTATTTTGGCAGTGGTTTTATTTTTATGGTCCATATTGATTGACCAGAGAAGTTTCTTTTGTATAATCACCTAATCTCGTGTCTTCTCCCAGGATGAAGTGGTGGATCCAGAGGATGACGAGAGCGCCAGGCGACAGCGTAGGCAGCTGATGCTATCAGGGGGTGTGGTCAAGGAATACCAGAAGATCAGCATGACACGAACCAAAGGGGATGACGGAGAGACAAAAGAAGAATACGACTTCAACTCTGAGGTCAACCTCGGCCTACAGGCACCCATATGGAAGGAGAAGTACAAGCCAAGGAAGCCGCGGTTCTTCAATCGTGTGCACACAGTAAGATGGCAGGTCCTATCTAGTGGGGGGGAAGCTTCTCCCCCAAATTTCCCAGCATCCCCTTCTCCCAGACTGACCCCTAATTACATCAATTAGCACCAACTAATTACCACCAGTCAATGTCGGTATACATTAGCATTTTTTTTTTATCCTTTCCTTTGTAACTTTGGTAAGGATATGAAAAGAGTGGTACTTGCCCCAGCTTCCCTCCTAACAAAATCTTCAAAATCTTCTACAGTGATCAGTGATTGGAATTTGTGGAATTTACTGTGTGGATTGTTTACTGATTCATGTAATGCATATCTCCTAAACCTTGGACGTATGTCAGACACACACACACACACACACTCTCTTGTATATACGCCTGTGTTTGTGCTATGAATTTCTTGTGTGTATGGTATGTATGTATGTGTTTGTGCTTGTGTGTGTGTGTGTGTGTGTGTAGGGGTTCGAGTGGAACAAGTACAACCAGACTCATTACGATACTGATAATCCTCCACCAAAGATAGTGCAGGGCTACAAATTCAATGTGAGCCTTCTTGTTGTGGTTGTGTGCGTGTTCAAGCCCCATTCAGGCAATTTTCCATCTAGTTTTCCATATGCCTCCCACCAGCCCCACCAGCTGGGATTGGGGACCTGGCATTTGCTGGGGTGCAAATTCAAGGCCTTTTCTCATGAAACAGTAATGGTCCAGGTGGGACTTCGGGTGCCCACACCACTTGCTGTGAGGAAAGGCCTGTTCTCCTGGAGTTCCTAGCCTGGCTCCAGGAGCTTCGCTTGCACAGCTCACAGTGCCTGCTTAGTGCACAGGCATCCTGGCTCTGCCAGGTGCGCGTGACCGCCTAGCGGCAGCAAGAGAATTTGCATTTGCATGTGTGTGAGTTAGTGTGGCTAGTGTAATGAATGTTTGTGTGAATGTTTTCACAGCGTTTGTGTGTACCACAGTGCACTATCTGCACTTATCAGTGACTTGCTATGTACTATCATCTATAATCTCTAGTTCAGCTATTGCTCAACGATTTGAATTCGTTTGCAATTAATGACGTGTCTGTCTGTGTGTATACGTGACTTGGTGAACGGGGTGTCCCAAATGTTGCTGTATGGGAGTGTTTGGATATCTTTGTGCAGTGGTGTGAGTGTGAGAGTTGACAAACCTTAGGCAATTGTTTTGAAGACAACAGTTCAGGCGAGTGAAGTTTCAATTTAAACAGTACAAACACTCGCACAGTTACAAGCTCATTTTACTCGTGCATTAAAAACTGTTACATCATTCTTCTGTCATCACTCTCTTTCTCACTCCCTCCCTCTTTTTATTTAGATTTTCTATTCTGATCTCATTGATAAGCGGAAAACTCCTCAATACAAACTGGTAAGGATCATCACCATTAGTTTGTACTTGCTCCAGATTTTTCAGTTGTTGTTTTGTTACCGGAGAAACCATATTAGCAAACTTGAAGTGTACATGACTTGCATCAATATCCAGTTTAACAGTTCCCTAAGACATGACATCTGTCAGAGACAAACCAGTGCGATATATACTTCATTTATTTATGATTGAAATTGTACACTTCTAGACACCATGTACAGACAATCCTGACTTTGCCATTCTCAGATTTACCGCTGGGCCACCATATGAGGTAAGCCAAAAATTTTACTTTGTCTAGAGGTCCTATATGATTTCAATTTCATGTTTTCAACCCTTACCCCCCCATCTCAGGACATAGCATTCAAGATAGTGAACCGCGAATGGGAGTGTTCGTGGCGGCATGGATTCAGAAGCCAGTTCTCCAACAACATCCTGCAGCTCTGGTTCCGCTTCAAGAGGAACAGATATAGGAGATAATGACATGACACCAATGACACATTTTAACTATCATTTCACATGAGGTTATTACATCTGCGCATATAAAAATAGCATCACATGATACATTAATTGTCATAGTTGGGTGAATGGAAATAAAATACTGACTTGTAGTCACTGGATCTGGAGTTTGTCTTTAAAATGAGATTTGAGTGTCTTACTAATAAAGGGTCCTTGGGAGTGAATTAGTTCCTGTCTTTTTCCTGTTAACTGTCCTTCCTGTTGAGATCCGAATGGAGTGTTTGAATGGTTTCCTGAGCTATCCTGATCGTTGTCTCCCCATCTATGGCTTTCTTCTCAGCCAAATCTTGAACCACAACAAACACAGACGGAAAAGGGTCATTAATACACACGTACTGTCCTCCTAAACTGGAAGTGCAGAATGTGTGCCTGCAATACACTGTGTAATAGTCAAGCCAAAAACTGGCTCCCAATTTTTACAAATATTACATCTTACCCGTGAACAAGTTCAAGATGTCTGACGGGTCAAGACGAGCATCCATGATGGCTGTCCTGCAGTAGAAAGAATGGTAAGAAAGGTGTAGTGTACATTATATATTGTTGGATGACTCACTTGAATTGCTGCATGATGGCCAGAGCAAAGAACTCGTCAAAGTTTCCAGTGACACGGCCGGTCCTGGCAGCCCAGATGGTCTCCCACAGTCGGAACACGCAGCTGTAGGTGATCTCTGTACAGATGGATACATAGAACATGTTTACAGCCCAGCAGGGGTAATTTTGCCTCAGGAGACCACAATGGTGACCAGAGCAAAAGGAATATCACTGACTGACTGATCTTCTCTTACTCATTTAAAATGTCTGTATGTACATCTTTATAATCCCTCACCTCTCTTGAAGGAGACAAGGAGCCACCTGTAGGCGTAGAAGAGTCCATCACCCATTGGCTTGTCAGTCAGATACTGGTGGAAATCAGGCTCCATGACCTGGGGGGTGAGATGACGATGATGTAATGGGTATTACAATAGTGGGTTATTTCTCAATTCAACTCAGTCAGGTGCAATGGTCAGTGTTGCTGTTGTTGTCAGTGATGTGTGCATGTCTACTTGACTCCATTGCCAGTTTGCTGAAGCCACAATATGTCAACTTAAAATGTCCACACAGTGATGAGGAAATGATTAACGTGGAAACCATGAAGTTATGGTAGGTCTCAAGTAACTCTCTTTGGCCCTCCTCTCTCTCTCCAATCTAAATTTCTTTCTACTCAGGACCAAAACCAAATTTTGTGCATGCATACACTCATATAATTTATGCTGCCTTCATAATAAAAAACAAAACACACACACACACACCCCTCCCTTTCCTA
>WLWD01003032.1_pt1 | contig 70440 bp, 33 predicted proteins | sample 6712731 | NCBI WGS metagenome assembly WLWD01 (sample SAMN12718690, study PRJNA576275) | sponge metagenome | isolation source: marine sponge | host: Mycale hentscheli | place: New Zealand: South Island, Marlborough, Capsize Point | collected 2014-11-01 | reverse complement strand
TTTGCTATTTTGACGGTTAAGTTAGTAATAATCACTATTCTCAATAGTGGTGCCTTTGAAATCTGTAGGATGATTTTCGGCATCAACATAATGTGTAGTCTTCATCTGTATGCTTTGGTGGAGATATAGAATTATCATCATTACTGCAGGTGGCTGAATTGCATTCCTCATACATTGTATCCATTGTTGATGCTACATATGCTGCATTAGCTTCAGTCGATATATTATCACTCTCAGAGTTATTGGTAGGTGGTACTCTTCGGTTTTCAAGTATCAGAGATGAATATACTGCATTAATATCTGTGAAAATTACAGAAGAAATTTGAAAAATTTATTCACACATTCTTGCTTAGCTATGCTCAAGAAAGGTTGCAGCAAATGCTTATTGGCTAAGTTGTGGCAAATTATATAGGTGAATTGGGTGCCATACTTGAAAAACAGCTTTCTACTGCACTGGCATATCTATCATACAAAGCACAGCCCATGCTAAATATACTCTTTTAGCTGGAGCATAATATTTCATTCACATACCAGTGTGGAGATTGCCATTGTTTTCTTCAGATAATGTAAACTCATTGGCTGACTCTACATTCACACGGTGAAGTTTTTTCACCTTGCACACAAGTAGCACAACTATTACTACTATAGAAGTGACCAGTAGAGCACTGAAGAGTCCAACTATTACACCCATTCCAAACATGAATAGTGGCCTATCCATAAATGGCGGAGACATTATCATGGGTGGAGTCTCTGTGATAGAGTAATGATTAGCAGACGAGTGAATATCATGAGTGACATGTAAGGTTGTCTGTGATGGAGATACTTGTAAAGAACTCTGTGGCATTCTTATTGTTGAAGACAAAAAGGAAGTTGAGGGAACCGATAACGACAAAAAGGAAGTTGAGGGAACCGATGACGACAAAAAGGAAGTTGAGGGAACCGATGACGACAAAAAGGAAGTTGAGTGAACCGATAATGACAAAAAGGAAGTTGAGGGAACCGATAACGACAAAAAGGAAGTTGAGGGAACCAATAACGACAAAAAAGAAGTTGAGGGAACTGATAACGACAAAAAGGAAGTTGAGGGAACCGATGATGACAAAAAGGAAGTTGAGGGAATCGATGACGACAAAAAGGAAGTTGAGGGAACTGATAACGACAAAAAGGAAGTTGAGGGAACCGATAACGACAAAAAGGAAGTTGAGGGAACCGATGACGACAAAAAGGAAGTTGAGGGAATCGATGATGACAAAAAGGAAGTTGAGGGAACCGATGACGACAAAAAGGAAGTTGAGGGAACCGATGACGACAAAAAGGAAGTTGAGGGAATCGATGATGACAAAAAGGAAGTTGAGGGAACCGATGACGACAAAAAGGAAGTTGAGGAAACCGATGACGACAAAAAGGAAGTAAAGGGAACTGGTAGCACAAAAGAAGTTCCATCTAGACAGTATGAAATACAGTACAATAGTTAAAGCAATTTCATATGTTATTCCATTGTTACTACTTCAATAAAAATATATAATATATAAATTCAATATTTTAACTTATGTTTGGTATTTAGTCCATAAACAAACAGACGTTTCGACTTAGTAGGCAGCAATGTAAAGTCAGTTTCTTCAAGACAGTACATATCAGAGATGCTGGTGAATCCAGTGCTTTCGAAGCTGTTATCAACACACAAGTTACAATCTGAAAAAAAATTACAATATGAGTTAAATTCCAGCTAAATCTACGTCTCATTCAAAAATACTTACTAACAGGTTCATATATACTATTGAATCCAGTGTTATCTAAGCTGTAACTTGCACATAAGTTGCAATCTATACAATATAGTAATGTAATAAACTTTTATGTTATTTTGATGTAGCCAGCTACACATCCTGCTAAATCAATGTCTATATTTTTTTTAATACTTACTAGCAGGGGAACTGTACCAGAGAAGAAACACTGATAGCAGTACTGCAACTCTCCACATCATTCAGACTGAGTCGTATAGTAGCTCCAGCACTGTGATACTCCTGTTCTACTCTCACTACACATCCAACAATTGCACAGGAAAAAGATACACCAATTATAATACACAATATAAACCACACCCTTTTGTCGTGTATGTACATGTCACACTGAAATGAATTGCTTTCTCTAAAGGCGTAGTCCTACACTATCAATACTACTCATTGTCTCTCTTGGAGACATGTGTAGTAAGGATAGCCACTGTTTTTCTTTATAGCACCAACAATTTGTGTAGCTATCTAAAGGAACCACATTTCAGGTAGACAGATGATACTTAATTGTTAAATATTATACATCAAAGGTGTCATGAAAAAAAAATATAGAGTCAGCAAATTTTTTTTATACAATGCTGGAGTATTGATACACATTAAGAAAATAATTATATAGCTAGCTAAAATAATTCTCACCTAACAAACTGCCCAAAATATACCTGAAAGAAATGCTTTTAGATACATAAAAAGCCATGTGTGGACCACTAATTTTGTGGCTGACATGCTTGAAGCTTCTTAGTTTACATACATGTACTTTATTGATTACAGTATACTTTGAGATTATCAATGTTGTACCAAGAAGTTTGTAAGTTGCACTTTCAGTAAATCTCCAGTAAACAAGCCTAAGATGTTTTACTAAATGTAATACTGGGTGAAATGCATAAAAAGAAATAATATACTGGAGCTATATAGTTCATTCACTTACTAACTAGCTAATACCTAATATTTTACTTTTGCTTCCCTGTTATTCAAATAATGTCTGTCTGTCTGTCTGTCTGTCTGTCTGTCTGTCTGTCCATCTGACCGTATGTCCGTTTGTCCATCCGTCCATATCTGTCAGTCAGTCTGTAAGTTACATAAATCATGTCCTTTTATGGAGATAAATTTGATCAATTAAATATAAAAGCATTTTTTTATAATACATTAAATTAGTGTGCACACTTTAGTGGATGTGATTTGGCCATCTAGATCTAGTATTACTTCCTACGGCTTTGTATTGGCTGTTGCAACAATGAATTCTCAATACAAGACAGCCAATGTTTTAGATTAATGAACTCCGTGTCTGTAGTAACAAATAATAATGAAAAAATCATATGGAAAATACATAATGGCAAGTAATGATAACTGTAATAACACAAGTACCCTGAATAGGTGGAGAACAGCCAGAATTACTTAGAACTGTTACATTATATCCTAGGGTAAAAATGTTAAAAGAAAAGTATATAATATTGTGTAGTGGCTGGTTCTGACAGTACCATAAGCTAAGCATTTTGTGGCTATTGCACAACCAAACTGAATTGACTGTCTTCTTGAATTTTTGATGCATCAACTGGAAACTCTTAGTCTAACACTTTTCCACATTCACAACTCACACTATTAAAATTACATAACTAGAAAAGAACAGGAAACATGCGATTTTATCTATTTCCATTCCAATTTTATTAAATTTCTGTCAATGTGTGGTCAATCTACATAGACAGACAATGGCTAATAAAAGAGTTCCATAAAACCCTTGAAACCAGGGCTGGATCCAATACCGATCATACAAACATTACCTAAAGCCAACTGATCTCCAAACAATATCTTTGGCTAGCTGACAATTACTTACCCAATGTGGGCACAATGAGGAGAAATGTAAAAGTAGAGATGCAGAACCTGAACATATGTATCATGAGCATCTTGATAATACCCAACCAGCTGCACCCTACCATGACCTGCAATGAGTTTCACAAATGACTCTACCTAATTCCTCACAGCTGAAGAGCCAGGCAGAATGATTATATATAATAGGTTGGAATGTAAACCATTTCCTCAACAATTTAATTATCTCACAATTATACCAATTTTACACTGGGTGCCTTTAATATTAGCATGGAATTTAATTTATCCTTCACATATCTTAAGCAATCTTGAAGAAGTACAGTGGGGAAATGGAATGACATGACAGGGAGTGAGCATGTCACACACAATGAGGCCACTTTAAATACAATATTACTTGTTTCCCTGTACCATTATGGGTTCACAATTTTTGATGCTGCCTTTGGTCTTCTTTAGTTTACACTTCATTCACTAAAAGGAATGTTGTCAGTCTGTTTTATAATGTGGTCTATGCCTTAATTATTTGGATCATTTATCTAGAGTAGTAAAGAAACAAACATTTGACACGATGTGAAGAGCTCTACAAATCTAGTCCTGATAGATTGAATGAAACTACTTTGGGGAGGTTAAGATCACTGAGCAATAGGAGTTCAATTTGATGATATATATTATACTTTTTGAAAAAAATCAAAGTTGAGAGATTCTGGAATCCCAGCCTAGTGACTTGCAGGCTGCACCTCAGCATTGCAGGAGATGATGCCATTGTAAGGACTTCAAGTCATTTGTTTGTGTTTGTGCACACACCCACCAATTTGCAATAGACCCAACAAGATCTTGTGGCATGCATTTATCAAACCCTTGGTAAGTCTTTGTTAACTACATTATTAAGACAAAAACCAATGTAGCCACTAATTTACATCCTATGAAGTTTTTGCATAGTGTAAGAAAAGAGATGCTAAAAATTGACACCGAGAATTATAACAATCAAACTTTTTAAAATAATATTTTGCAAATAATATTCTTTAGTTAATAAATTTAGTTCAAGTGTTTGGTAAGGTTTATGTGAACATGTATGAGTTTTTTTGTCATACTTGATTTTGAGTATACTAAAAATGTTCTTTCAGTAGTAACAAATGTAAATACCACTCTGCTATCATCAAATAAAACTTGTGCTACATTTAATAATGTACTATTAAAAGAGGAAGGACTTAACACTCCCTTTTAAAGTGAGAAGCGCTTGAGTGTCCTCAGTTAGCTGCTGTGTGGCTGTGCCACTGTTGATAGAAGTAACTGTTATCCACAAAAACAATGTGGCAGTTTTCTCAAGCTACTGTATATTATGAACTGTAAGTGCAGTACATGAATGTTGAAAATTAAGTGTATACACTGCAATAATGCTGAAAGGTAACTAGATGAACTTCTTAAAGAAAGCGTGGTATGGGCACTGAGTGTAGTGTCTGGTGTGGTAGTGGTATATATATATATATATTTATTGCAGCTTTGATATTTTTTCTTGAATATTTCCGCATCACGCGAGCGTTCTGTATTCTCCCATATTGTACGCTTGTTATTGAACGGTCCAAGTAGCATGCGCGTAGCGAGTAAAATCAATGAAAATTGTATTGTAACCGGTTGAGAAAAAATATCAAGGCAGCAATAAATCACTTATCACACTCGTCGTACAATATGGGAATGATATTTTACTCTCACGCCACATTTTCACTCGCCTTTGGCTCGTGAAAATATTTTGCGTGCTCGTAAAATATTTTCCCATATTGTACTCTGACTCGTGCTATAAGTATTATATATTCCACACTAGATATCTTCACAATGATATTTTTAGGTAAGTGACCCTTGAGATATCTCATGATATCACAATAGTGTTATCTCATGGCTGTATTGCACAAGCTCATTACCAGAGTAGTTATAGCAACCAGCCAGCATACAAGTTTTCTGGGTTTTTACAGCTACCTTTACTCTAGTGGAGCCTACCCAACCAGGTTAGAGCAGCTGCTATAATATCAGCTGGGGTTGTGGGGAGCCCCTAGTGAGTTTTCGCTTTACACTGTGAGTTACCAAAAAAAAACTACTTCATTGAAGATATCTAGTGTGGAATAAACCACTTATTACACTCCTCAGAGTGATATGGCTAGATATTTCACTCTCAGGCTTTATTTTCACTTGCCTTTGGCTCCTTTGGCTCTTGAAAATAAATTAGCCTGCACATGAAATATTTCACCATATCACACTCTGACTCATGTAATAAGTACTATATATATATATATATATATATAGCTACTTCTTAGAGTTTGTTTATTCCTTATCAATAGTTAAAAGATAAACTTACTATGAAAATGAGGCAGTATAAACCATCTTATTACTATCTTATAACTTTCTTATACCATTAGTATAAGAAGAATATAAGAAAAGCTTATGTAGTAAACGTCTAGCTTATATGTAGCTTATTAGGTCTGTTCGGGATCGAACCCTTAACTGCCTTGTTTACTAGTGGACAGTCTATATTCAGAGGATCCAGTTAATGGGAGAACAAGGAGAGATTTACGACCTCTGTCTCTATTCTCTTGTATAGAATTCTTCTGACGGAGTCAGGTCGTCGAGTTGACTTTCTTTCTGGCACTCTGACATTTCCATACCCGCTAGTGGGTCTTCACTGCACTAATTACTTTGTTTCTCTTTGGTGTAGTGCTGCGTCAACAGACTATGCTGGGATCAAATCCTCAACTAGCTGGATAGTCCCAAACAGGGTCATTGTAAGCATACAGTATAAACTTGTTATAAGGTTTAGAATAGGATAGAGTATATTCAGCTTATTTCCAAGCCAAAATATATACAGGCTTCTTATAACAGTGCTTATACCATAGATGAATAATTTTTAATGGCAATAAATATATATTATTCATTTGATACAGGAGAATATCACGAGTCTGTTGGCTTAGTATTTACGCGAGTGCCGCAGGCACGAGCGTAAATACCGCCAATCAGACGAGTGATATTCTCAGGTATCCAATGGATAATAAATTTATTAGGTACTGCTCATGCGCGAATACCTTGGTAACAAGAAATTTACCTAGGGGGACGTAATAACCCAACGTAATAACTATGAACACAGGTGATATGGAAAAATATTGCCCTAAGCCACATCCTGTTTACTTTAATGCATTTTCTATGTGGCAACAGTTATCAGGCTCTGTTCAGTACCTAATAAAAATTTAATATTGTTATCATTATAAGAATGTATTATTATCCAAGACAGTCTCAAGTACTGATGTAAATGTTTGATATAATATTTAATTGTTAAAAAGTTAATTTTCATGAGGAAAATCTGTATAGTAAACCAAAGACACTTTAAGCTCTCGGATGACTTTTCTTTCATCCTCCTCCTCCGACATCATTTATTGAGGAACTTGCCTCAGCATTCATAACTCTGTACACACAAATAACAATCACAAATTAAACAAACTACATTAATAGTGGCAAATATCATATTACAAAAACACTCATACATGATGTGTATAAATCGAAAAGAGAACTCACACACATGATGTGTATAAATCTAAAAGCTAACACATACATGATGTATATAAATCTAAAAGTGAACACACATAGTGGTGTGAATAAATTTAAAAGTGAACACACGAATATGATGTGTATAAATTTAAAAGCGAACACACACACATGATTTGTATAAATTTAAAAGCAAACACACACACATGATGTGTAAAATCTAAAGGTGAACACACACATATGACGTGTATAAATATAAAAGCAAACACACAAACATGATGCATATAAATCTAAAAGCAAACATACATACATAATATCTATGACGTGTATAAACTAATAAAACACACACATTATGCTTACCACATAGAGTAAGATGCCCACCCACACCCCCACCCCCACCCCCACCCCCTCCCGAATACATTACATTTTCACTTGGTAACCTTTAATCATTCTCCCAATTGTAATAAAACTGTTTAGAAATATGTAACCAAAACAGAATTGTATTTATTTCGTAACAATTTTTCACCCCAAATAGGATAACACGCAAGTCTAAACTTTATCACTGAAAACACTTAATAAAATTTATGCTAGTGTGAAAAGTGAAAAAGTATTTTAGTAGCAAGGCATTTTCGTGTACATATTAAGGAAGAAAGACATCTGGACAGTACAATACATGTTGTAAGAATAAATCTGTAAAATCCTATGTGATCAGGTATTGTAGACAGAGAGAATCACTGACCAAAAAAACACAAAAATAAATAAATAGTTACTATGACATGTGAATGCCTAAGGGTGGTACATGTTAAAGCACTTGGTGGTAACCATGAGTCCTGAGAGTTAGCTATTTGGTTTTGTTTGATTTTAAAAAGATAACTCGATACTAATATTGCCTGCAGACAAAGGGAGAGCCACAGTCATACTGGACAAAGCAGAATACAATCAAAAGATTTTGTCCATGCTGTCTGATGACAAAACATATAAGAAGTTGAAGAGAGATCCGGCCTTGTCACTGGAGAGAAAAATGAATAGTTTACTTTTATCATTGAAGAGAGCTGGTTCCCTTCCAGATGCATTGTATTATCGCTTGAGGAGTTCAGCCAAGACAACACCACTACTATATGGCTTACCAAAGATTCATAAGCCAAATACACCTTTGAGGCCGATTGTTTATTTTATTAACTCTCCAACATACATTCTGTCAAAGCATGTTGTCACCATTCTCTCTCCGTTAGTAGGCAATTCATCTACTCATGTAAAGAACTCATTTGACTTTGCCAAATTCATCTCGACACAATGTATTCCATCTGGAACAACAACTCTTAAAATTTTGTTTGAATGCAACATGTACTTGTTCTACAACAATGAATTTTTTAGACAGACGTTTGGTACTGCTATGGGGTCACCAGTATCTGTAACTGTGGCTAACCTTGTAATGGAGGACATTGAGGACAAAGGCATTTCTACTTATCCCTCCCCACCACCATTTTGGAAGAGGTTTGTGGATGATATCATTACAGCCTTACCAAAAGTTTCACTGCAACCATTTTTAAACCATCTAAATCCTATAGAGGAGACCATCAACTTCACCGTTGAGTTGGAATCCAATGGAGAACTCTCTTTTCTGGATACAATAGTGAAGCATAATTCCAATGGAACATTATCCACTAACGTTTTTCGTAAGAAGACGCACATAGATAAATACTTGTCTTTTGCATCCCACCATCCCATAGCTCATAAAATAGCTGTCATCAAGACTCTTTTTTGTCGAGCCAACTTTACTTGTGGCTCTGATCAGGACAGAAATGTAGAAAGGGCACATATCCGATCTGCTTTGAAGATGAACGGCTACCCTTCACATGTCATTTCAAAAGCCATGTGAGCGAGACCAGCATCTAGTAGCAAGGTGATGATGAAACCCAAGGCAACAGTAGTCTTACCTTACATAAAGAATGTGTCAGAATGCATAAAGAGAATTCTGTTACCATTGGATATCAGAACTTGCTTCAAGCCACACACTACCCTCAGGCAGCTTCTAGTTCATCCAAAAGATCCCATTCCAGTTGAGTCACAAACAGGAGTGATGTACCAGGTATCATGTGGAACTTGTCACATCTCTTATATTGGGAAAACTGGACGAACATTAGGACATAGATTAAAAGAACATACCAGTAAGCAAGCTCTAACTTCACCTTATCATTTTTCAGCTGTTGCAGAACATGCAATGAAAGAGAGTCATGTTATTGATTGAAAGAGTGGTAAAGTGATTGACATCTGCCATCAGTTATACCCTCGTTGTTATTTGGAATCATGGTACATTAAAACTGAAGGGAGCAAGATCAACAGAGATGAAGGATTGTTGCCTCAAGTTTATAGTAGCCTAGTGAAACATACAAACAAAACCAAATAGCTAACCCTCAGGACTCATGGTTACCACCAAGTGCTTTAACATGTACCACCCTTAGGCTTTCACCTGTCATAGTAACTATTTATTTATTTTTTAATCGTTACCATTGATGAAGGCTACAGTCAGTAGCTGAAACGTTTGGTGTTTTAACTTTTTGTTGTTTTTGGTCAGTAATTCTCTCTAAATATAATATATGTTGTAAGAATGTCAATCACTATTTTGTTAGAGCTTAACTTTTAAAAGAATTAACTGACAAGCCTCCATTAAAGGCTTTGAAATAATTTTGATTGAAGTACATACTAGAAGTGGCCAACAAAATTTGCTAATTCCATCAGGGCAGAAGCAAAAATTGTAATTTCATGAACAAGTTCTCACACTCGTTTCGATTTAAGTGCTGGTAATTAGTGGAAGGGTAAACTGACTTGAAATTATACTATGAAGTATAAGTCATACATTTTTTTATTTTTGAATTACTATAACTATCGATTGGCTCCATTATGAAATTTTGTGAATGCCAATGCACATACGCAGTAGCCAGTCTGCAATATGTGAAAAGGCTCAGTGAAAAGGATTCCTGGGCATATTATCGAAGATCTTCGAACCTCACCGAACATTGTCAAACATTAGTTACTTGAATATAATTGTTTACTTTTATTGTTTTTGTCAGTTTACACTTCATTCACTAAATGGAAGTGTCTCAGTCTGGTTGATAACGTGGTCTATGCCTTAATTATTTGGATCATTTAATATAATATCAAGAGTAGTCAAGAAGCAAACATTTGGCACAACGTGAGCTCTACAAAACCTAGTCCTTATAGATTGAATGAAGCTACCTTATTGGGCTGGTTAAGATCACTGAGCAATCAGAGTTCATTTTGATGACTTATATTATACTATTCAATTGAAAACGTCAAAGTTGAGAGATTCTGGAATCCCAGCCTAATGACTTGCAAGCTGTACCTGTAGCATCAGAAGATGACATTGTCATAAGGGCTTCAATTGTAAGCAGTTGTTGAGAATGCGAGACATTTGTCAATGATTAAAGGCATGCAACAGAATATTGCTGTTTCAGCTAAACATTATAATTATAAAGGAGAAAGAATTGTGAAAATAACGGCTACAAAAACTCATTTTTGTTTGTGCTAGTGCACTTGCCCACCAAGTTGCAATAGACCTAACAAGACCTTGTGGCAGTGTTTATCAAATCCTTGGTAAGTATTTCGTCAACTGTATTATTAAGATAAAAACCGTATTATGTAACTAATAATTTGCATCCAATGAAGTGTTAGCTTACTGTAAGAAAAGAGATGCTAAAAATTGACACCAAGAAATAGTACAAGCAACACAACAATACAACGGGGAAGGGGGAGGGGGGAGGGGGGAAGGGGATTATGCAAGATTGATTACAACAATAGAAGTTGTTGTTGTTTTTTCAACAGCAGCTTGCTAGAAATTCTTTGGGCAAAGAAATTTAGCTCAAGTGTTCAGTAAGATATTTGTGAACTTGTACTATAATTTATTGTGTGTTTTTTTTCATACTTGATTTTGAGTATACTAAAAATGTTCTTTCAGTGGTAACAATTATAAACACCACTCTGCTGCCATCAAATAAAAGTTGTGCTTCATAATTTTAAACAAGGTATCAGATGGTTGGCCTAAAAGTGGAAGGATTTAACACTCCCTTTCAAAGTGAAAAGCGTTTGAGTCCCCTCATTGTTTATATATACATATATACATATATATATATATATATATATATATATATATGTATATTATAAGCTGTAAGTGCAGTTTAGGAATATTTAAACTAAGTGTATACACTGCAATAATGCTAAAAGATTACTAGATAAACTTCTTAAAGAAAGTGATGGTAGGACAATCATTGTAGTGTCTAGTGTGGTAGTGGTATATTATATATGTGTGTGTGAGTGCATGTGTGTGTGTGTGTATGTGTGTGTGTATGCGTAGCTACTTCCTAGAGTTTGTTTATTCCTAATCAATAAGTTAAAAGATAAACTTATTTAACAGTTCAACTCAGCTTTTACCTCACAGATCAATAATCATTAATGCAGCGAAAACACAATCTTCTGGGTATTTGACTTTTTTTAGAAGCCCAACTCTAAGAAAATGTTCAATCAAATATTTTGGTAGCTAAATAATTATGTAAACTTTGTACGAGTTCAGATGTTGCAAATGTTTATAGGAGAATTTAAAAAACATCCAAGTGTGGCAGAAGTGGTCAGTAAAACGAACAAACAAAAGGACTGCCAAATACAGAACACAAACATTCACACTCAATAAACAGTTAAGTCAGAACTGAAAGTTGACAAACCACAACTATAATAACAAGAGAGTAACAGCTATATACTCAGTGCTACACATATTGTGCATGATTTAAGTGTCAAACAGTAACTAGACTAAACGTGGTGAAGTTCAGATTTGATGCTATCAGCATGGAGCTTATTTAATTACATAAACCAGTAGCTATCAGCCCATAGAGCAGACAACAAAGTTATTTTCAAGAATAAATCTATTACCATTGTAAACTTGAGGCTAAATTGCATTCCTTCTGCTATGTCATGCTGTACTCACATGAGCAAATAATTTCTTGCAGCCCATGCTAGTTTTGCAGTTTATTATAGAAGTCCAGGAATTGGACAGTAATTACTACACAATTATACACATCAAAAAAGTCATCCTAATTAGAATCACGCTGAATACAAATAGTTTTATCCCATTATACAGTCTTGTTTGCACAAACAAAATATTTTATAATTCAGTCATAGAATTAGAAAGACGTATCTGATTATAGAGTAATTATACTCCTTTTTTATAATAATCTGCGGCAAGTTAACTATTAATTTCATATTTGACTATTACTATTGTAACCAGTGGTAAGTAAAGTTCCTGAGTTTATGTCAGTCGTTATTTCGTGCGCAATTGTCAGGGATGAAGAATCATGAGGGACCACTACTCTGTGCTATCAGAGAAAGGAGGTCTCCAAGTAGATATCCGCTGCCACTCTGTTCCATAATAGTTGCCCACCAGGCATCCTGTTCAGTTAATCAATTCTAACTGTATGAGTAAGCACTTCAAAATGGTGATAAATGTATTTCATCATACATATTTTCTTCAGTCTTCCTTTACTAACACACAAACAGTGATTTAATATTTTCACACAAATAGACTAGTAAAAGGAAACACGAATAGCTATTGCTTTTAACAACAAGGGTGATGAACAAAATAGTTACAAGAAAGTTAATTACCAAAACTTGAATGCAAATGTTTAAACTTGCAGGTGAAACAATTCAGTTCCAATTATTTCTATTACAATAAAGTATTATAATAGTTATTTTATAAGATATTAGAACTGCTACTTGGTAAACTGTACAATTACTGGTTAATGAAAATATTCAAACATAATACTAAACAGTAATAGTCAATCTCATTAGTGATTTGCAGTATAAACTACACAACATAAGAATAGTCAACATGTTTTGAAGATGACTTTAAATCATCAATTGCTTTCCTCAGCATTAATATAAACATCACATTCCTCATATGTGTTCTCTGCCACTGATGCATATGCTGCGCTAGTTTCAGTAAAAATAGAGTTATGACAAGCATAACCACCAGGTACTGCTTCTACACTTTTTTCTTGAAAAGTTAAATATGCTTCATTATCAGTAGTCAAAATATTATCGAGAGCATTTGGATCTGCAATCAAATTATGTCATAAACAACATTGATTCTGAACATTATCATCATAATGCTCCATAAATTACAATACAGTGCACAATAGCAATGGCAAGCTAACCAACCATAACTTCATAACTACAGCTACGTATGGCGTATTTTGACATTCAGACCTTATACTAAATTCTTTGAAATTATTTTACTTTGACCTACAAACGTAAAACATTAATATATTTTTAGGATTTTGGAATCAGCAATTAATGTGTCATAATAATCATAAATTGAATAGTATCACCTAGTATTGCATCATTGATTTTGCTAAAAGAATTCAATTCAATTACAGTATCTGGTAGTCTGATAGTTTACATGTCATATTAACATTTACAAACAATATTCTCATACGGTTATTTTCACACGTACCTTTTGTTAGTGTTGTCTCTAATTGATGAGAAATACCTTGACCAGTATTAATTACTCGGACAGGTTTTTTCTTTATGTAAATTATTACTATGATTACACCAATTACAATAATCATCCCCATTAGTATTATAATAGACACAAGTACTCCTATCCCAATAAAGACGCTTAAATTGCCAGCGGTGGGTGTGGTTAGTGGTGGCATATTTTTAGAAGTTGTATCAGATATAGTACCAGGATCTGTGCTAAAAGCAGATGTATTTGGTGGCATAGAAGAGTGAGCATTATTAGTAGTCATTTCATCAGAAGTTGGAGTCTCAGTTAAAGGACCACCAATGAAGGATGATGATGTTTGTGGCATACTAACAGGACTGGCTGAGGAAGCTGCATCGAATGGAGCTGAACAGAAATATTAAAATACACTATTCAAACTGGCCAATTACGCCATTTGTGACATTAATAAGACTACAATTAGATCGTATAGAGTTTCACTATTGTTAAATTTTCAATTGCTTACTTATATGAAACCACATGAGGCGCAAGGGTTGAGTTGTTGCGTTACTAATAGTCAACATACTATTGACTGAAGGTCGGCCAACTGAAAGTTGATATGATGGTGTTTGGAATCTTGGGTACATATTAGCAAAAGGTGCGGCTAAATTTGGAGTCTCTACATTAATTATCATTCCAATGAGAAAATTTGATATAGAAATATTAAACTGATCTTGTTCAGTTAAAGTCATTATGTCACAACATTTAAATGAGTCAGATGAGTCACATTGATCTGAAGCAGGGTGAAAACTAATTGGAATAGACTTAGTTACGCGAATACTGTTGCTGTCTTGACGTGTTAATATTAGCAAATCAAATACATTCCTCCAAGTCGTAGAAGCTCTAAAATAGCAGAATTCCACAGCAGTCACAGTCCCTCTACAATTCAATGTACTTTCATCTACATCATAAACATAGGTAACACCTGTAACAGATAGTTCCCATGTATATCCCAATACTGTTGTTGTCCCTCCAAAGTCAGGAAGATAGTATTTGTTGTTGACTGTATCCAAAGGTGAGCATCTCCATTCATAAGATGATGACACTGTAAAAACATTTATGTATAAGTATAGATGTATTCTCAAAGTATTGTTGACCAAGTCAATGTAGTCAATTTACTATTCAATGCATGTCACCTCTTTGCCTCATACATTTTATAACACTATTAAATCTTGGCTCAATGATGAAACTTGTACTGCGATATCATAGATCCAGTTATATGTCATACAAACTCTATTATTTATTTGCGGTATTTGGTAATGGTGAACTTTTGCAACAGTTAAATTCTTCAGCCAACACAGTTAAATGTTGTGTCTCAACAATTATTAACCCTCAACGTGCATGCTCAGAGGGTTAAGGTAGCTGTCCTGTCGGTCTGTCTGTCTGTCTATTACGCTCTGATTTTGGAGATTACTGACAATTAACTGTAGGTATGAACTTACACAGAACGAAGACTTAGGACCTTTTATTGTGCTTTTTTTTTTTTATTTCGGGCTAATTGTTGATAAAATGGGAAGCTTTCAGCCTATATGGTTATGCACCCCCTAGCATTACATCATAATCGCGTGAGAAAATTATTTACTACAGCTAGTGGTATAGTTTGCTTTATGCTCAGGAAGTTAACAGAGTTGAAAGAACTGAAGCTTTGCGCTGAAAATGTATACCGGTGAGTGTTTCTGACTGGTTTACCTTCTCTTATGAAGACAGCATTTCCATGTACCATTTTCATTGCTCGAGCTATATTGATGCCCCATTAAGCTAAATAATTGCTTGTTCTTTTATAATGAAATAGGTAGGTAGTGTTTAATAGCATTGAGGGTTCATACCTTTGGTGTCTCATTTCATTATTGTATTTATTAGAATTATCTGTAGGATTAACAGCTAGTTATTAGTGTTTAAATTTGTTTTGATGCTTCTTTTTTACTCACTTTTTATCTTGTAAACTACCATAGTATCTCTTGTATTTGGTAATGTACAGATATATTTAATATTCAAGATGTTTTAATTTACAATATCAGCAATAATAAAATGTGCTAGTTAATATAAGTATTTGGTGAGTGAAAGAAGAGACTGAGGTACTTTCAGGGACATCATGATAAAAAATTGGGGCTATTTTTTTATTATGTGATAGGATACACATATTTCATTTTTGTACTTAGAATCTACTATTTTGTGTTCGCTTGGTTTTCAATCTCACCTCATACTCCACTAAACAGAATCATTTGGTTTATTGATATTCATCTATATTGGAAAATTTATTTCTTATCCCTTTTCGTGAGGTTGTTTCTGACATGATCTGAATGTTATGTATGTCTTGTAAACCTACCTGAGTCCATTTTCCATCCAAATTTGCGGCAGTGATAAGTTATCTTGGTTATTGCTCTGCTTGTCATACCAAACACCCCATTAATAACAGTAATTATTCTTACTATAATCCATCCACCAGTCAAGTCACTAAGGAAAATATTTATAGTTCACAAATAAGTGTGTGTGAAAGTTGAGAGTCACCCTGATGCTTAGTTAAAAGTAACACTGAAACAATTAGTTTCCATTTTTATTTTTTTACAGCTTTAGCCTCCCACGAATTTCGTGTAGCAAGCATATGGTACAAATGTGCTATAATTCCGTAGAAATTTTCAAGTCACAAAAAGTCACAGGCAGTTGTTACTTATTGGTATTCTATAAGTCATTCCAAATAAATTGGTCATTTATTAATAAGTAAGTGTGAGTGTTTTTATTTTTGTCAGGAGCTATTGGTCCCATCTAGATGGTTAGAAAAGCTTATTTTAAGCTACTATTACTCGGGAAAATTGAAGCAAGAAAGTAATTCCATACTTCACAGTTTCTTACTCAGCCATTTTTTACTTCGCTTGTGCATCAAGCAAGAGGTCCTGGGTTTGCCAGTGGCGAAAAAAAAATTTAATTCTGAACTGTTAAAAAAATAACCTGTGAAAGAGAGGGAATACATCGATGAGTAAAAAGGATTGAGAAAGAAATTGTGAAGTGATAAATTCGCAGGTAAAAAAATTCCACCAATAAATATAATTTTTGAAAATTTTTTTTTTCCATTGGTCTGTTGAGAGCGAGACTGTAACATGGCAGTATCCCTTTTTAACTTCTAAATTATGGATGTTTGACTTCTACCACAATGACCGGTAAGTTCCACAGTTAAAAGAAACCCAAAAAGATTTTCCTTAGCAACCAAAATTCATTAAGCTTGTGGGCAGTATCACAGTACCCTCAAAAGTATAAATATATAGAATTGAAGTGCTTGTTTGCCAGCTGGATGTCATAGCTCAGTGACAGAGTGTTTGTGCATTAAGTAAGCAGTCTTGGGTTCGATTCCAGGTGGCAACCAAATTGTGTAAACTAAAATTAAGTGTCAATACATACTTGTAGGTATTTCTAGGAAAAAATGGTCTGATTAATCTTGCGTCCATCCTACTCCAAAAAAATATCACCTCGCCCCAACCCATGGTCCCATTCCTGCTGCAGGTTCGGTGACATATTGATTCTACTTACCCAATTCCCATAGCTACCTCCCAGTGCCCCACATCTATTACTACCCCCTATATGCTTCCACAGCATTTCTGCTGAGTGGTTTGGCCAAGGTGTCCGCCGGAAGCCCCACTCCAGGCCCAACTGTGTTGGCTCGGGGCAATTACATGGGGCGGGGAAGATGCCCCATTTAATCCCGGAGACACACTGTATCACGGCAGACAGCACGAGGTTCACGCCGGAGTGTGAAAACAAACAAAACAAAAACAAAAAAACAACAACAAAACAAAACAAAAAAAAACAAAAAAAAATTTAGTACCAGACTGAGCGCTTCTCTCCCCTAGTCCTATACTCAGTAAGATGTGGTTGGGCGGGCATTTTGCAGTTAGAATTTTTGCCACACCCTTCGCTTTTTCCACAGAGGGTAGACTGACCACACGAGGCAAATCAACCTGCTTTTCTCCCGCTTGACCTCACGTGAAGTCATGCCCCGTGCACCTATACCGATCCACACAAATGACCCCCTACCCAAATCGTAGGAGTTCCCGCCTAGCATTAACCCCACCTAATTTGCAGTTAAATGGCCAATAATAACTCCCTAAATCTATAGGTGAATAGAAGTTGTCGCTCATAACCAGTATAATATCTAGCTAAAAGAAAGAAGACTTTACTTAATGTCTAGCTGATCTTAAATTAAATTAGCTACTTACCCAATATTGGAGACATCATTAGTAGAAATATGAAAGTAGAGATACACAGAAGCATCTTGAAGTACCCAACCTACCAAATGTACTCTTCCCAACAGCGGAGATAGGGCGACAACGTTAAATAACGGCGTAGTTACAGTTGTTGTTTTTGTTGATATGCACCGGTGACAGCTTAAGCGGAGGACGTTACGGTGGGTAGGGTCTCATTCACTGACCGGACCGGACCCGATTACTGACCGCCTTACCTTGCGTAGTTAGTGTTACGCTGATGTTTGCGATACGGTTTTATAGGTATATGCATGGCAGCAATGATTAATCACACTCCATAATGATGCTGTCACAAGAAACAGGTAAGGAAAAGACCTCTCTACAAGGACTACACTTGGCGGCTATCCTAAATTTTCTATGTGGTAAATTATGTATGCTGGTTGTTGAGGAGAGTTAGTGTGGTAGCTATATTTCACTTCTTCCCTATCATTTATGTCCTTTGCCACGCTTAATTATCACATAGTTCTCATGATAGTGTGTGCAATAAATAATTAATCTTGAGTGTAACTGGAATTGCCTTTGACAGATGCTTTTATTGGTTTAGAGTCCATACTGAGAGTGGTCGGTAGTCTTTGTCAAGTTTGTCATCACAATGCAATGAACATCAAGCAACCTAATTGAACGGGACTGCCTAGCAAGTTGAAGGCTTTATTCCGGTGAAGTATTCACAGACCTCGAACAAACAGGCTCGTAGCCAACCTGACCGAGGCAGAACTCACTAGCGAGTGTTTGAACGACGAAGTCCTAAGTAAAGGGCGTGATCTTCTAAGTTGAACGTGTCCCCGCCTCTTTCCCAACCAATACGTAGGCAAGAGGTCGTAAATCTCTGCTGCCGTATAGTCAAACTTAGACCCTTCTTTGATACTGTCTTGCCTACGAGACAGTATCGCCAATGTAAACCCTGATTGTAAAGGAATAACAAGATTAACAAATAAGAAATAGTGAAATACCAATGTAGTTAAAGAAGATACAAAGTTCTGATATAGATGAGCTGCAAGTGAAGCACACAAGTAGTGAAATGAGTGAAAGGTTAATAATGAAACAAAACTAAAATGTCATAGCAATATAAACAAGTTTTGAAGAATGACGAACATCGACGAACTTCGACGAATGACGAACATCGACGAACTTCAACAATAACGCAATGTGCATGGGGCGAAGGCTCAAGCCTGAACACTAATGCTTCTGAGTAAAAAAATAAAAGGACACACTGTTCTAGGGTAATATAACTAATTAGCAATAGCTATATTTTAATATAATCTTTGAGAGTGAATAAATTGGTTAACTCAGAATCACTAATTCAATAGTCTGGCCTATCTTTCAGTGTCTAAGATCTGTATGGTGGCCATATAGTAACTCTAGGTTTAACCCAATCAAAGCTTATTGCAGTAACTAAACAAAATTCACTTATTAAAAAGTTAATTACAAACAGTAACCATACCCGACAGTAGTGTCATTTTTTAGTTAACTAAAACTAAAACCAAAAACCTGTAGAAGACAGCCAATCCCATTGAAACAAAAACTACTGGTAGAATGGATGAATAAACTAAAACTAGGCAACTTTAATTTTAACTTAATCTCCTTGAGTCATGCAATTGTTAATTAGAGATATAAATTGCCATTTAATCAAACTTCCTAAACATTAAAAAGTAATTTATTTAGCTATCTATATCTGCATAGTAATTTGTTTACACTTACACAATGACGCTTTCAAGTGTTCTTATTTATTTCTGTAAAGGTCATATTATGTATCTTATCCTCTATGATCATTCTGAACATTTGTGCACTGCAGTGGAGTAAGAAGATGAAAATGTTGGGGTATGGGGGGGGGGGGCAATGTTAAGACCGTATTGTTAGGTGATTTGTTCCCCCCCCCCCCACCCACCTGAAACTTAGCAGCCAGACCCTTTACCTAACCGCTACGTGGAGAAAGTGTCTGGGGACAATCATGCACCTTGGCCGTTCTAGAGGAATGTGGTAGTGGTTGTCTAATTACTGTTATGGCGCCCACGGTTTGCTGGACGAGCTGACCTGAGTACAACCACAGAGTATTTTGCGCAAGCGCAGCAACCACCAACATTTTGATAGTTCAGGAACATGGGTTCCGTTATGTACACTTATGGTAAGATGCCCACTCATTTCACCGAGGGCTGCCTAGGAGACGACAAAAAAATGTTAACTAACTACAGGCCAAAAATCTTGGCTGTAGAACAGCTAAGATGCATGATTGTCCCCAGACCCTTTCTCCATGTAGCGGTTAGGTAAAGGGTCTGGCTGTGCCAGACTACCTGAAACTTGTTTTGCACCTCTCAAATTATAATGATCTTCAGGGTTACATTTGCTACAAAACTTTCACCAATTTTATGGAAATGAAAACTTCCCCTAAAATTTCAAAAATGTTAATGTGGCTCCTCTCAACCGTGGTTCTGAAACAAACCCTGTACAAACAATGCTGTTGAGAGGAAATATTGGAAGCTGTTATAGCATAAACATGTTAGCTTAGGTGACATTTAACACTCTCTAGTCTTATCGCTTGTGAATTTAAGCCGTATTTTAGATTATCAGTTTTTACTGTGAAAAGTATACTATATTAAAATGTTGCTGCTGAGGCCAAAATGTACTTGTGCATTTAGCTTGGAGTCACACTGCTTGATCATTGTCAGTTTACTGTATATATTATACTGATGGTGTACTGACAATCTACTTTGTGTAAACTTACTAAATATGGTGAACCTGGAACACTAGCACAGTAAACCAGAAGCATACTGATAGTTTACTATAAACAGTGTTGCAAACTTATGATCTACAAATTTATTAAAACATCACTCTTCAAGCAGTGTGCCTTCAAATTGGAAGGAAAAAAAAAGACTGCTGCACTAAGTTTTCTTTTGAGCCAAACTTTATACTGGCTGCTTAAAATGAAGGTGATGCATCTAAACTAGCATAATTATTAGTAGATGATAAAGTTACTGCTAACTTTCACATACAACCTGTAATTGTACATCGTATCTGTAATTCAACTATAAGGATCACTTGTCATGGGTGTAAATTGTCTAATTCAATATGAGCAGAGAGAAATATTGGTTGGCAGGCCCCCTTCAGAATTATTGGAGGCGTCGCCACTTCCTACTCCACTGCATTGTAATGAAATTTGTAGCTTGAGCTGCTCAAGAGAAATATCACTACCAATAGGAAGGGTGCGGTCAGTTTCAGCAACCATTCTGGATTGACCTCTCATGATTTTCTGATTAAATGTGTATATATAGCTATAATGTAGATTATAATTATTGTTTGATATTTCAATTCCAAACCCCAAATTAAATTAGGCAGCTGCTGAAGTGTAAACAATTTATACCACTGATTATGAGGAGCTGTTGTTGTTTTTTGTTCATGTAGTGTCTAGCATTACAGTAAAATCATTAATATTATTGTAGAATTCAAAGCCAAATATTTCAAATTATTGTAACAATAAAAAATCAATCATTAATAATAGAGTTCACGGCATGAGAGGAAGAAGCAGTACTATTGTAAGGTACAGTCTTTGGAAGAGAACTGTCCACTGCATTGATTACTACATCATAATGATTTCTGTTCACATGACATATTTCTATACATGATCCAAATCATTATAGTGGCATGAAAATCAGTTGTAAAAATTAAATTTTCACGTGGAGTTTGTGACATGCCATACTTCGCCCAATAATATTCGCGATTACTTCTCTCCATAACAGCAGACACAGGAATGGAAAAATAGAGCGCAGTGCAAATACTTCTGCACGTGTCCCCATCTTGTCAATGTGATCTTCATAGATAATGGATGACATAAGCTCAAAAAGGCTACAGTTGAGGTCTATAAACTCCACCAGCAGTTTATGTATATCAAGATGAAATATAAGAGAAGCTTCGAAACAAAAAATTTCCATCACCAAGTATAGAATGCCTTACATGTGAGTACTGTTGTAAAAAATCATCTAAATTGATGAATCCATTACCTCCAAGAAAATAACTACTTTGGGCAGATTTCTAAGTCACAATATCACAATATACATTATTTAAGATTGTTCTGATAGAATGTTACCAGTATTTCAGTAGCAGTAGGTGGAATGTAATGAGACAATTTCAGAATTTTGGCTGTACCAGTCTTCAAAAATGTTTTCTGTACACAATATGGTGTCAGAATAGATGGCTTATCATCGAGAAGCCATATTATCTATTCTGCACATCATCAAACGTGCCAACTTACTTGTTCAGGTGGAATCTGTAGCTGACTAATACATTTTCTTTGGATACTTCTGTTTGAATTTACCTGGTCCACCAAATTTCTTCATGTCTTACTGGACATGCAAGCTCCACAGTTATCATTCAAGCATCCTGCACATTGCCTACACAGTTTGTGTGTGACAAATGAACAAACAGCACTATCATGTTGATTAATAGTGAGGACTTACGTTTAGTGTGGGTAATGTTTTCCTCATAAGGTTTTCTCACTGCACTCCTGTCTAAAATCCTGCAATGGAATTAAACTATAATTACACTCAGTCAAGATATAGCAGATATTACAATTATTGATATCATCAGTATAATAACAATAATATTGCAGACATCCATAACATACTTGTGTTAAATTATCAGTAAGTGAACTAGAAATTGAATCTCGTGCAGCTACAACATCACAGTCTCCTGGACAATTATTACACTTTATTTTATACTAAAGCTACATTGAATTTTATTATTTATTCAAACCTTGTCTATATCTTTTCCGACCTGATCTTTTCTAGCCCTTATAGCACGTGTATTCCATCACAACTGGGTCATATTAATGGTTTTTCCTTTCTTTGGCAATGTTAATCCCCAAACTTAACTTCACAGCAATCTGATGGTAGTAAGTACTCATATGAAGGGAAGGAACAATCCTCAGATGGAAAAATTCTGACTACATGAGGTTTATATACCATTAGAGCCCAAAACTGTAAATGTTCCTAACTTTGGGTTATGGGAAACGCAGCCATTATGTATCAGCAGATGGCAAAAACTCAGCAATTTATCTGAAAGCACTTTTAATTGGCATATGCACTAGTTAAAGTCTGTAATATATTAAAGGATGAATTACTATAAACACATATTATCTTGCCCTCATTATTTGTGAAATTTTATCACTGAAATTTTATCACTGGTTTGATTAGTATAGTGCACAGCCTTGGAGAATGATTCTTTTCCCTAAACAATAGATTACTTTTAGAATTTGGTAAAATAAAGTAAAATCTGGCCACATTTATGCCATAGTAAATTCATTGCCGTACTTTTGAGTTAAATAGGACATAGCATTTTATTAGAATAGGTTTGAGCCATGAGACTTAACTTTATAGCTACATAAGATTGACCTTGTCTCTGAATTTGTTACATCCGCCACACTAGAAATCGAAATCCCATTTTCAGACTGTCAATGATATCCTCCAAAAGAAAGCAGTGGATATCAAATTGATCTCATCAGGTTGTATGTGAAGACTTGAAAATTGTTCTGTTAACTTGTACTCACCTAAACCTTTAATCGAGACATGTGTAAATAGATAATACTAAGATAGTTAGTGAAATTTTATACCAGCCAGTCCTCTTTGCCACTCATTCCAATAATATACTTGCAAATGGTAAAGTGAAGGCACTGCAGTATCTACTGGAATCTCTTTCCATCCTTGAAGTCTTTTTAGTATGGAATTAAACCCTTCTGACTGTTTAGTAGTAATGCAACTTAGTGGATTATATATTCCTTAAACTTGTAAATTCCACCAACCAATATTCTGTTGGACCTATGCACACAAATAGCTATTACTTAATTTAATAAGACTTTGTCACCTCCTTAGAATCCCTTGCATGCACATATCAGTATACAATATGCTAACTGACTTCATAATTGTAGTTAACAGTTTGCTAAATGGAGGAGCCAACCAGTCTGACCAACTGTATTTAGCTATGTAGGACTAAGGCCATACCTGTTTTTGTTTTTGTTTTTCACAATCCCAGTAAGATAAGTATCACATAGTACAATGTCATTCATACAGTCTTATGGTGAGCCAAAACCATTGGTACCAAACATATTATTAACTTAATTTATATATATACATATAAATATAAGTTACTGATTGACTAGTTCAAAAGAAATTGGCAATTGCTATATATATATTATATATAAGTATCATTATTATAATAGCTAAATATTTTAAATGGACTTAAAGTGTCAGTTTTCATTTAATTGCGCCCAATAGGTCACACATGTGTTATCACTTCCTGTTGTCATTTAGAAGTAGAGCTTTGATATTCCTGTGTTGTATGCAATACGTCAGTAGTATTTCTGTGGTTTAATAGTGACCACATGGCTGAGTAGGTAGCTGATTTGGGTTAAGTATACTAGGATAATTAATAGGACATTTATTTTCTTTCATCTATAAAACAAAAAGCTAAAGTGGCAAAAAAAAGCAGAAACAAAAAAAACATGGGCAATGTAATTGAAAAATGAGGGATTTATTTTAATTAGCTCGCAAGAAATGGAGATAAATTTATACGTAACAGGAGTTTTAAGTAGAAACAATATAATCCATTTCTGATCTAATTAGTGTTAAATTATTCTTCAGCAGAATGACCATTATTCAGGAAGAGTTTAGGCTTGATATTAAATTGGTGATGATAACACCAAATAAACAGTCCACGCGAGTCAAAAGACTTGGTACTCCCTCTTTCTTACAGTATTTTTTTTTTATCTGGGAAAATATGTTTTCATTCTCATTTATTCTAAAAAGTGATTATTTATTGTTTCTTCAAAATAAGAAGAAGAAGGACTTAGCTAAAAGAAAAATGGCCAAGTACAATAATGGTGTCATAAAATGATTTCTAGTTGTTTGTTTTGTGAAATGGAAGAAACATTGAGGGCATTTCATTTTGATTAAAATATTATAGCTAACTGAATTAATTGTTATAATGGCATGCATACAAAGTATTTACACTGAAAAGTTACAAACAAATTTAGCATACATACAAGCTGCTATTGATAAGTTGTGTTAATTTAAAAATATCACCCCAAAATAACTGTAGTAGAGCTTGAATCAAGCATAGGTTGGCTGTTACCACTTGCATTAAGAACACTAGCAACCCTACACTGAAGTTATTTGCATCAGTTAAATTGCAATCTATATTTTGCCTTGTGAAGTGTATTTGTTTTTAGGTAGAGGAGCCCTAAATGTGGATGAGTCCTGAATATTTTAAGACAAATACATAGCAGCAATAAACCCTTGGTGTAAAGGGCTACTGAGATCTATTAAGAAGCCGGACCAAATCCGCTGACACCGCCGGCGGGTCCGTTCCGTCTTTCCGTTCGTTTCGTTGGTCAGTAATCGGTCGGGTTCGGTCAGTAATCGGTCAGGTTAGGTCAGTAAATGAGACCATACCGTTACGATGGCGGAACGGAACAGGACGCTAGGGTCTCACATCTAATTGGCGAGCGAGCGTAGCGAGCGAGACACTTACAGGGGTAACACAATCGAAAATCGGGGATGTTTGTTTATTGGCGAGCGAGCGAAGCGAGCGAGACAGTATTAGGGGTGGATAATGCAAAATCGGGTATATGTTATATATATATATGTATGTATGTATGGATGGTATGTATGCTCTTTAAACGCGCGCGCGGGGAACGTTTTTCTCCTAAAAACACGGCTATTTAGGCTTCACTCCAGTTTATTCTGAAACTACAGCATTAAGCAAACCTTACTTTATACTTAAGCTCCAAAGTATGAGAAAATTCCTGCTAAAACGCTTGTTTTCAAGACACAAAAAGTTGATTCGACAGGTTACTATGGCATTGAAGACCCTTTTCCAGACTTAATTTCAAAACTTCGCCGTTTTATGGGGGGATACGGAGTGCCGGTTGTTGGTTGTCAAGAGTCGTTGGTAGTCAGAATGCCGTAGTATTAATGCTATGGAAGCTACTACTTCTCGAGGGAAGCTGAGATAAGTACGCAATTCCATATCTGTTAGCTAAATATGCAAAATTAACTCTGGTCTTTCTTTTTTGTAGCTAAGAGCTAGTTAACAGTGACTGGTAAATTCAAATGGTCAGATTGGCTCAAATTTGGTACTACAAAAGTTACCACTGCTCAAGAAAATGAGGTAAGAAAGTAATTGTGTATTTGTGTGCTAAAATTAATTGTCTTTTGTTTTTGTAGGTGAGAGCTTGTCAAGAATTCAAGGTAATTCAGATGGTCAAAGTTACTTCAATTTGATACTACAGAAGTTATCAATACTCAAGAATGATGTAAGTAGTAATTCCATATTTGTTGGCTAAAATTACAAATAATAACACTGGTTTATTTTTTATCATAGCTGAGAGCTTGTTCAAGAGTTACTGGTGATTGAGATTATCAGAATGGTTGATGTTTGATACTACAAAAGTTACCATTAATAAGGTAAGAGAGTGATTTTGTAGTTGTTTGCTGAAATCAAATGTCATAACTGCTATTATAGTGTTTGCATGAAGTAAGCTAAAACATAGTAACATTTTATATTACCTAACTATCAGGCTCGCTCGCCATTTTGTGCTCAAGCACACCACTAGTTTAGATATATGTATGGACGTATGTATGTCATTTTGTACTTTGACCCTCGCGTTTTTGTGTTAGTTCGGTTGTCGACCCCCGTCCCTATTTGCATTAAACAGAATCCTCTGGTTTATCGATCAGTACCCGTATCACCCTAGAAATTGAATTGTTTACCGTTTTGAATTCTTTTGCGGGTGCAGTTAAAACTTGAAAACGTAAGGGACTTCCATTTCTATTCGAGTTAGTGGCGGTGGTAAGTCAATGCGCTCTTTGTCATGGTTATAAGCCGTGCGCAACAGTATTTACTTGAAAATACATTGTCCACTAGACTACCGCGAAGGTAAGTCTGTGTAGGTGCATGTCCAGTTGTGTCAAAGCATTGTGTGTTACAACCACTACTCAGCTAAAGAATATCACAAAGAAAACTTTTAAATAATGTGTATTGTTTTGTTGTTGTTGTTTTTCCTTCAATTCAAGCAGTTGCAGAGAGTTCATTGTGTGTTACAACCACTACTTATCTAAAGAATATCATAAAGAAAACTTTTAAATAACGTGTATTGTTTTGTTGTTGTTGTTTTCCTTCAATTCAAGCAGTTGCAGAGAGATGTTAGAAATTTCTTTACCGTATATGCGAATTTTAAAAACTGGACCTTATTTTCAGTAGCTTCAGTGTTAGAAGTCAAAATCATTCATATAAAAATAGTATAGTCTTTAGGCTCGCTCGCTCGCCATTTGTGCTCAAGCACATCACTAGTTAGAGACAATACGAATACTTCAGGAAATTAACGCAGTGCACGGTATCTCCCACTGCTAATTAGTGCGCATTGTAGTTGCTGATAGGGCAGTTAAGAATATTGCTGGATAGCCGGATATAAGCAACGAAGTGGTTAAAATCACTTGATGAGTCAGTATGTGAAGAATTCATTTAGTTCCTGTTAGAAGCTAGCAGGGATATCTGCTGAGTGGAGAGAGATTGAAGAAATAATTGTGCATTACCAATAGTATTGTGTTTAATTCTGCCCTGAATAGCTATGTTTCCCAAGAAGTTAAGATTCTTCTGAGATGTTGGGAAGACCAGGGAATCGCAAGCATTTTGAATTACCAAGTAACTATCTTTGCCATTAATTAAAGTACGATACATACACAGGGCTAGCGATTTTGTTTCAACATTTATTTGTTTACGTATTATATCGTTTTTTAAAAAAATGTTTATTTGTTCACTTATTAGTCGGACTATTTTACATTATAATGTTACTGACAGTAAATAATATGTGATCTATTTAAATTTTGCCGCTAATACTTGGAAAAGTTAACAGTTCCAGCTGCAAAAGAAAAAAATTAATGTGTTCATCAAGCTAGGAAGTACAATTTGAAGATAAAAATTATAATGTGCAGGTGGTGTTCTCATCTTTGACCTTGTTGAGTCAATATTAAACTAAGAGAAAATACTCAATATTGAATTGTTTCAATGTCCTAAAATGAAATATAAGATTATGTAGTCTATTTAAAGCTTGCTACTAATAAGACATTATATACCAACTAGTGAAGCAGACAAGCAATTTTGTTTTGGTTTAGAGATTCCAGATATTTTTAGTTTTAGTTATTCATACTAAATAAATAAACCTTAAAGGCTGGTATTTTTTTTTTTCCTAACTAAGAAAATGAAATGCCAAATAAAGAACAAATATTCATACCAGGAGCAGTCAAAACTGAAAGCTTCACAAGAACAAAGACAAGATAAATAACAGCAATTATTCAGTGAAAGTGTTTGCTTATTATTGTCAGACTGGAATGAGAATGTGTAAAATGGAGTCCCGATGTATATGATTCAATCCCTGCATATTATAGGCATAAACTTTATCAACTACTCAAAAGGCAACAAAAATATTTGCTGGAGCTATAATACAAGCTATCTGAAGGGATACAATTCATTCAAATTATTTTTCTATCCACTTTCTCAATTAAAAGTTTAAAGCTTGCTGGCAATAATAAGACATTATTTGTTCTTTATTTGGCATTCCATTACTGGTTCTTGTGTACATTTTCATCTTCGAGAAACATTAAACCATGTCATTCATTTTAAAAGGATAATTTATAAAAAAAGTCCTTAATAAAACTTCTGGTGCAGTCATTCTTTCTGTCATTACAATTGAACATAACTTTTTGTGTCTACTTGTGTAGCTATGAAGGTCTTCAAAGCATTTTAATCTAGCTTCAATCTTAATTTGGTCTGATACTTATCCAGAGTATTACATTAATTAAATAATACACATTATTTACAGATTACTATTTTCTTACGGGAAATAAAGTAATGCAACTCCCAGTACATTTCCATCTTTTTCCTTGCTGTCCCATAAATAGTCCATAGTTAAACTAATTTCATGACGAGACTATTTAGGCTACCTTTTATCCTTCAGCTATATAAATAGATAAACATAACTTACTTTAAAATGGCTTCTCTAGATAAACACAAGCCAAGTTTTCCAAGCGAACAACGTTTTTTTATTTTGCTATAGCTATTGATATGTACAAAATTCTATTTTATTCTGTACTATTAGCTGATTTCATCTCTCTTCCATAATACTTATTAGCAGGTAAATTTCACCAAAAAAAAACACTAATCAATATACAGCTCCACAACCCAAATAGTTCTGACAATGTCATAAATAGCACAACTCAGACTACACGGGAAGCCAAGTGACATCTCCAGATCAAATTAAAAGATGGTTTATAATGCATGCAATAATCTGTGCAGTCGATCCTTTTGTTCTTCTTAATGTGGAACAAATGCCATTTTGCCCAAGAAGTCTGTATAGGTGTTACATTATGTGTTATTATTGCATGTTGTAATTTCATTGAGCCCTGCTATCTGTTCTCTGCATGCATATTCAACAACATCTAAATCTACTTTAAATAATCATTAGCTACTGTTATTCACATAGCTTACACTACTTTGAGTGCTGGAACTAAGGAAATGTTAAGAATAAATAAAAAAATATGAATGTACAGACTACATATTATTTGGAGAATTTAAATGTCAACAAAAGAACTACAATAACAATATTATGTGATAACTGATTTGCTACTTATTTTAACTGGGGTAAAAATGACTGCTTTATAATAATCTCAGCTAGTATTGTGATTTGCACTGGAAACCACTACATTAACCCTCTCGTTCCTGAATTGTTTTGACGCGTGCGGAAAAATCTAATTTTCTACCGCGGAATAGAGCATTGCCGTTTTATTTTTTTAACTCGATGCTGGCTGGGAAAACCCCATAGCAACCATATATCACTAAATAGACCAAGAGTTTGGGATTCCCCTCATTTTTTGATTGAGAAAATTGAATAATATTTAAGCCATCTACTAATACTTCAAAAAAAAAAAAATTTTTTCCCCAAAAAAATCCACTTTTCCCATCAATAAAAAAATAAAATAAAATAGAAATAATATTGTTTGATGCATTATATACCAATATTATATTAGTTCAACAATAAAATATGTTGTTTGTTGTGTGTGGTGCTGATTGTGATCATGTAGGAGACATCTATGAGTGTCCACAAGGAACGTATGCCATCGGACGTCGAGCTCCACTACAAAACAATTTCATATACACAAAAACACAAACAACAAAGATATTTGTAATACAAACAACAAATTATTCATGATCCTATATAATTGCAACTTTATGATGTATTGTATGCGGTTTCATACAGGATTTTTGTTTGGGGTGGGGCTCCGAGTGTACTTTGCCACACCCATTTTTTGGAACCTGCACTACTTTGATGCACATCTTTGCATACGAGTCTATACTTCACACTGATGATCAGTGTTCGGTCCTATGCACTGAATGGCTCAGTTATGATAGGAACATAATGGGATACAATATCAGACTAAAAATAAATGCTTCCTAAATGTTCATTTCTATTCAACTCCCAAAATTCTAGGGGGGAACCCAGCCATGCCTCCCACTGTATGAACCCTGGTATGTATACTCCACACTGTACATGAGAGAAACAATCGTTGTATTGAGAAAGTGTAATTTGAAAATGAAAAGCAGTACAAGCACACACGTGGAATTCAACTTACCCGGCATGGATGGTGTCACAGACTGAACGATCCCTCCCATAGGATCCGGAACCTCCATACAATACCAAAAAAACACAAGACAACAATGACATTTGTAACATAACAGCTGGCCTCGCTGAATTGAGCCCCCCCTCCCCCGTCATTACTTTTCACTGACATTCTTGTACCATAACCCCCCCCTCCCCCGTCATTACTTTTCACTGACATTCTTGTACCATAACCCCCCCTCCCCCGTCATTACTTTTCACTGACATTCTTGTACCATAACCCCCCCCTCCCCCGTCATTACTTTTCACTGACATTCTTGTACCATAACCCCCCCCCAGCCCTAGCTGGACACCCAAATATCAGTTAGTTGAAAAAATGAAATTCAACTTACCCGGCATGGATGATGTCACAGACCGAAAAAGACCACCGAGTTCGTTCTCTCTCAGGTTGGATCCGGAAACGCCACATACTGTTTGTTCATGGTTGCTCTCTCTCTCTTTCCACAAATGCACGCACACACATACACACACACACACACAAGAAAAAAGAAGCTACAGGTGAATACAGATCATAAAAATAAATGTATATTTTATTATACATAAATTGACTGGTGTACACACACACACACACACATGAAATTCAACTTACATGGGCATAGTAGTCACGATCCAAAAAGATCCAGAGTTCCCTCCCAGGTTGTATACGGAAGCGCCACATACTGTTTGTCCACGGATGCTCTCTCTCATTCCACAAATGCACACACACACACACTAGCAAAAAGAAGATACAGGTGAATACAGATCATAAAAATAAATGTATAATATAAATTGACTGGTGTACACACACACACACATACATGAAATTCAACTTACATGGGCATAGTAGCCCCGATTGGAAAAGACCCCCCCCCCCCAAGTTCGTTCCCTCCCCGGTTAGATCTGGAAGCGCCAGAATAACATTTCAACTCCACGCACACACATATACATCGAGTGTGAAGCTCCACTACAACACCACAAAAACACAGACAACGACAATAACAATACATATTACAACTTTTGGGATGTTCAGGGAGGGGGAGGGGGGGGGGAGGGGAGCAGCCACAAATATCAAAGTCTGTGGTCCTTTACACAAAAGATTATGGAATATCAATGGGTGTGTTGTCATCTTTCTTCCACTCTCCCCCTACCTCATCCACCCGACTCTTGTTCTTCAATTCCCGCCTTCTCCGACCGCGAGGACGTCCAGAACTTGGAGCAGGAGGAACCACTTCCTCTTCTTCATCACTGGAACCTGCTGCCTATTCGTGTTTCATCATTGGAAGACTCAGGTCCGGTATCCTCTCCTTCATCACTGGAAGACTCTGCTCCTGTCCCCTCATCTGCGTAATCTGGGTCGGTGACTGCATTCACATCTGGTCCTAGTAGTATATGTGGTAAAAACTTTTTTTAATTTTTTTGAAAATTTGAATTTGTTCAAAAAACCACAAGCCACTTTCAAATCTCAAAACTCAATGAAATATATATAATATTATAGCTAAACAGCTTACTCTATCTCAATATAGCTATAAATAAGTCCTTTCCACAACAGAAGCTTGCTATTTTTCAAGAGAAAGACAAGAGAAAGACAAGCTTACCTCGATCATCTTCTTGACTCCCATTTTCAGTATCAGAGTTGACGGGGTCTGGTCCACCAACCCTGATACAGGGCCTCCTATAGCCCTAGATGTCGTCTCCCTTCTCTCCGCTTGATCCTGAGTCGCTAGAGTCAACATCAAGCAAGTCTAAAACTTGCACCGCATTGTAACTTCTAGACGCCATCTTCCAAAAAATGACTTTGAAAAAAAATTTTTTTTGCATAGTTACCGAGGTCACACGACACGCTCACTTTTTTCCTATGATGTAATAAGCATTACCTAAGACTGTACGTAATAGGGAGGTCCCCAGTTGAACTGGCGATTTTATAAAAAATGGAGAAGACAGTAAGTCAAACCGCAAAGTCTTGGTCGGCAAAGAAGCGGTTGTTTCAATGTGTTATGGAAGGCTACTGAGCTCAAGCAATTTTTTGCTGCTTCTACAAAGCTCTGGAGATGACTGGATCCATAAATGAAGCTGCTGTGAAGACGGTAACTTTTTTTAAAATTCGACGGAGAACCGATGTTTTTTTTTTTTTGCCGAGGAAGAAATAAACGCAACTGCTGTGAGGTACTGTCGAAGCAGTCCTGGCTGAAAGCTATTTTAGATGCTTCTCCAATGCATTGGGCACCTGTGTATGCAATCTGAAGGTTCTAGCTATAAAGTAACTATTTTTAAAAATTCGGAGAAGTCAATCGGTCTTAACCCGCTTTAAAGCGGGATCCGGAACGAAAGGGTTAAACATGAACAGTCAACTTCTCAGTGTGAATTTAAAATTGGTGCCTTTACTTTCCTCAGCATTGATATAGGCATCACATTCCTCATATGTGTTCTCTGCACTGGCGTCATATGTGTTCTCTGTCACTGATGCATAGGCTGCATTTGTTTCAGTAAAAACACTATCATGACAGGCATAACCAGCAGGTATTGTTTCTCCACTCTTTCCTTGCAAAGCTGAATATGCTTCATTATCAGTTGTTAAAATAGAAGGAGAGTTTGAATCTGCAGTATATATATTTTAGTAAACAACTGACATTCATATACCACATTATAATACAACTGTAGTTCACAATACCAATAGCAAGCTAGTTAATTGCATTCCTATGGCTCACAAAATTATTCATAAATTATTATTGTTTTATACTAAATTGCTTAATAATAACGTTCCATGTTCTTCTCTTTATTTATAATCTAGAAATAAAGTTCCCTAATTTAATTCAATTTATACAATTGGAGTATAACCAATTAATACATATACAGTGCAAATTTATCTTGATAAATTTAGCTACTCTATAAAGCTATTGACGGGTATAATGTTGTATTGATCAACTCTTTTCTGGTAATCTTCAATATGGTTTTCATACGTACCTTTAGCTAGTGTTGAAGTATCTGATTGATGTGGAATAATTTGACCAGTATACAACATTTGTTTATCATTTCTTTTCAAATAAACTATTGTAGTAATTACACTAATCATAATTACCATCCCAATTAGTATTACTATGAACACAAGTACTCCTATACCAATATACAGGTTTCTTTGTGCAGTAATAACTGTTTCAGCTCCTATAAGTAAAGTTGTATCATTGTAGAATGTAGTTCCATTGAGGGTTGTGGTTGATGTAGCACTTGGTACTGGATAAGTGAATGTTTGACTATTTTCTACAGTATGAGTGGGAGTATGTGCACAAATACAGGTTACATGAATGAAATAAGATTATAATAATAACTTGAAATATGAATCCTTCATTTTACTCTCCGCACTATAATATTACTAAGTTGTACCACAATAATTATTATGAAAGTTATAGTTCGCATACAATCATCAGAAAACACCGCTTATAAGGCTTTGCTGATACTACTACAAGCACACTGATCTGTTTCACTATTGATAACATCATCAATTCAACGCTTTGAATTTCTTGTGGCTCAAGAGACAACAATATTGTTTTTCTGCCAGGTATTAGCTGGGTAGAACTGTTAACTGGTAACAACTCTATGATTTGCCCCCCACCCCCCCCCCCCACAATGTCTAGAATGAGCTGGTTTTACACCATTTCTAATATTAATGGACTCTATACCAATTGCCTGTGACCACAGGTCTATGGATGTCTCTCGTCCTGTATCAAAACAATCCAATTTAGTATTTAGCTAAATATTTCCACATTTACATGCAATCATTTTCTACAATCCACTTTACAGCTATGAATAGCCTGATAGACTCATCATGCGGTCATTAATTGGTTGTGATCATGTAGTTGGAGGTTTCGTAGTCTTTGTTGCTGATGTCATCATGGGGTCTGATAAAATGAGTGAAGGTAGGGCTAATGACTAGTAAACATAATTCAAGGAGCACTGGTCATCACCAAATTTACTTGCATCAATTATACCAATTTCAATCATATTGACTGATTTATTTTTTATTTTCTAAATGAAGGATTTCACTAGTCAATCAAAGTATTTTATCTCAGCAATTCTAGTACAGAGATAAATTCTTCCCAGCATGGACATAGGGTGGAAAAATCAAAAAGTGATAAATTGAGTGGTAAAAAATAAGGCTATACATGTGAGCATCACGTTTAACCCTTCCACCAATGAATTGTCAGGGAAAATACATCTTTTTAAACTTTGTCTTAAAATGTCAATAAGAGAAAAAAGAACTTCAAATAGATAAAAACAATTTTCCATATTTGATACTAGACTGCCTGTAATGAATTCAGGATCCAGTATAACTACTTTCTCCTTATGCAAATCTTCATAACTTTTTATGCCAGAATTCCATCGCAGATTAACTCTGTCTGTTTCTGAATGTGTTCTGTACGCATAAAAGTCTTCTGCACTTCTGGTTTACTAGACTTACTCAACATTGACGGCCCCATTGTCATTTTAAGTAAGCCAAAACTCAGACTCTGAAAGCTACCTCAATGTTTGCACTGTAACTTCTAGAGATATCACTGCAAGGAGTTCAAACATCACTTACAAACTATTGAGCTAATTTCTTGAAGCCTTAGCATTCGACTGAAGCAACACAAATGAGAATAAACAACAATTTTACCAAGGCATTACTTCAAACATATTCTCATGATGCCATAGACCCTTTACCGACTTCACGTCTTATTAATTTATCGTACAATTCATGGGGAACCATACTGTAATGTGTACAGCATATGGGGTGCAGTTTGTTTACATCTGGTTGAGTGTAATTATCAGGCACCTTCAGGTGTGTAGATAGAATTATGTATCTGAAGTTCTACGTTTAAAAAATGTACCAGCTTGTAGAAATTCAAGTATCAGCTTTTTTTTATTGTGGCACCAAGCTCCCCACATCCATCAGTGTAAATTTAGAAACATATAGTGATCTGCTCATGAGTGAAACTAAGTTTCAGGAAATATGTTAATGATACCTTAAAGGAAATGAATAAAGGACGTTTCTGTTGCTGGAATAGCTATGAAGAAACTGATCAAAAGTAAAGAAATTATTTATCTCACAACTGTTTGAGGAAAGTTTCATTGCTCTAAACCCTTCAGGGCTTTTGTTAGAGCTAGCATGTCCTTTTCTTGCTTTCTCTTTTTTATGACCAAAGCAATACCGGTTTGTCTATCTTTGAACAAACTTTTGCAATAGCCAATTTAGCCAAACGCTTTTATAATTAACTGCGTCACCCTGACAGGAAGTAAACTAATACATTAATTACATTCCAGTAGAAGAAAATATTGTGTGGATGATGATCGGGCCCTTTACTTCACCATTCAATATTGATAAAGGGTCTTGCGACACTACTTCAAGCCACTGTACAGTGGTGAATGGGGTTAATCATTATGGAAAGTGTTACTCGTAATGTATCCAGAGAGATCGGAATAAGCAAATAGAAGCTATATATCTGGGATGCAAGAGACAATTTTAAGGTGTTTTATTTCTCTGGCTATCTCTCTTTTTTACCTGCATGTGCATTGAGAAGTATAATAGTTTTGTCTTATTGTTTATGTGAAAGATTATAGTGAATTAAACAATGCTATTTTCCTGAATAAATGCTTCATGTATTTTTGCAGTGTTGTTTTATTAAGTGAATTTTAATAATCTACTGCTTTTTACAATTTATGTTCGTGCCCTTTCAAGCCCAAAAGTATTGTCTACCACAGAAGGCTTGCAATGCCCACTAATACATCTAACTTGGCTCAGTGGGGCCCAGGATTAACTTTTGAATAACTGCTGATTGGGTCGAAGATCTATTTTACTTTAAAAATTTAACCCTCTCTTAGTGAAGTCCCTCATACAAGAAGGTGGTCGTTCCCATAGCTAACAAAAATAGTGATTGGCCCTAAATCTGATCATTTACAATTATAGACAAATCCTGCTGTAGCTATATTATCTGACTCAACTTGCTATACTTCAGAATTTCATTACTGTAGTATGAAGTTAATTATTAGGACTTATAACTACTGCTGTGCTCAATAACCATGATGCAAGTAGCTATGCCAACCAGCACTCAAACAGTGTTCAAGTGGTCCAGGTCATCAGCACATTTACAGTGTAATGATATTTTACTGATCTCAAGCATATTCTTAAAGTGAAGTAGAGTTCACTATATTAATCACGTGTAAAATTTGCATCCTTTTCCTCATTAAAAACAAACAAACTCACACACACTGTGGCTTTATAATTACACTACGTCAACACATAAACAAGACATATATTATTATGATGATTTCATCTACATTATTGAATTTTAAGGAAGAAAAAAACCCTCAACTAGCAAGTCAATTGGGGGTTGTAGCCATTGCACAAATTAAAGTGTGACAAAGCCTACTAAATGTAGTCACACTTACCTCTGAAGATAATTGTCATTACTGGCAGCTGAGTTACTGCCCCAGCCCCAAACCCTTGGAGATCCAAAACAGGACGACTGCTGTTGCAATCTACAGTGACCACATTTGAGTCATACATCCGTAATCCATCTAATACATTTGTTAGACTCGCTACATTAGTTACAATTCTGATCGTAAGATTTTCTCCAATTGTGAATCCCAAATAGTCCTCATTTTCAAAGCAGGCAGCTGGGTCTTCCACTGTGGCCTCTACGTTATCTTCAACTTCATTGATAAGATATAGAGTTGTATTAAAAGAATATTGTTCAGCCATTAATCCGTCTCCAAATTGTGCATTTGTACCATATCTCTTGTATATATGAATCTTCAGTAGGCTGCTACTGCCATTCAGCAATGGATCAAAGTTATCTGTGTGCAGCGTTATCTTGTGAAGACAGGAATATTCACAGAATCTTGGACTACGAAAAATATAAAGTCCACTTGTTATTGAAGATTCAGTTCCATCAGACAGACTGGTGTTGAATAAGTTGTCCACACAATTAGAGTCTGGATCTGCAAGTGGTAAATCCTCTGCTGCAGCATTATTTCACTTTATTAAACTTGCTCCACAATCACAATTACTAAGCAGAGATCCTTCAATTATATGACATTCATTCTGTGTCACCGCCACACTGCTATTACAATATTCCGGGCTACAGCGTAGGCAGTCTTCTGCAAGATAACCATAATTCAGGCCTAGGCAGACTACGAATGAAAAACTCACCAGTTTGAGCGGCGCACGAAGCCACAGCGGCAAAAAATGCCAGCAAGAACAAGTCCATGACGAGAATTGGTTCGTGAGCATGTGAAGTGTGGGGGCCAGAAATTGCGAGGAAGTAGTGATATGCTGCAAGCAAGCCACACCGGATTGTTGGGAAACTATGACTAAAAATACCTGATGATTTATATATTCGTTCCTTATTTAGAAACTTGATATTGCAGTCGTTTTTTTGTCTGTCAGTTGGAGCAGTTCTAAAGAGTAAAGTTTGGAGTTCAGCCTTTGGCAGTTTCTTTTATTGCTACTGTTTAATTCTTGCACAATTATATGATTTGTATAGTATGCATAGCTATAATAGTGTATAGAGTATCCAGTATTACACATAACAACTTATCAGCATACTGGTTTCAACACTGTATTTCTCATGATTCAAGAAGTAACAATGAACAAATTTTATACTGCCACTCACCAAGAACAAAGAATCTAGGTTTACACCATATTATAATATATGATATGGACTCTACACCCATTACTTACGCCTTCTAGAAATGTTTCTCTAGTCATTTTCTAGAACATTCCAGTCTTTATTTTTAGTTAATTTTTAATCTTAAATTTGTAGCTATCTCCTTTATTTAAATAGCTATAAATTTTCTCATCATGCATTTATGTTCCCTCATTCAATCATATCCCTACTTCTAGATTTATATATGCAAGTTTCCATTATACCTTGGTACAGTATGGTTACAAAAATTAAACATTGTATACATTTAATACTTAAGCCAACCCTCCAGGTGACAAGCCAGCCCCAGCAACTCTGGTGGCAGCCTGCTCTAAGGTGTTTTCAAAAAATATCCTAACCCAACCCTTTCTATCAAGGGGCCATCAGTTAACTCTGACAGACCCAATTCCCTCTCACACCACAATACAGCTAATATTTTCAAAAAAAACATGGAATGTTAGCTATATTAATAGATTTTTTTTTTAAGCAAAGGATTGCAATTGAATGCGGAGCACATAGAAACACTTGTGCAAATGTTAAAATAAGCTTAATTTTATGCCCAGAACAAACAAAATTTATGTAGTAACGATAATGAATACCATTTGCATACAAATATGTTATACCCAAACTTTATTGCATTGGTAAGGTTTTCACTACATATATTCACCATTTTCTTTAGTTGATGGTGATTGATTTAAAGCTTTTGGAATCACATGTGGTACTTTGAATATTCTCAATTCCTAGGAACCAAAAATTATAGTAATAATATGAATGCTTTTGCTTTATGATCGTAGGATGAGCCTCTTATCAAAGTGGTTAAAGGAACCATTTTGAGGTGTGCAACTCATTTAAACACACTGTGAGAGCCCTCATGCATAAAGAGTTGCTTTGTAAATTAAAGATTATAATACAAAATAAGCAAACACTTTACAGTAAGGACTTACTTTATAAAGTAGAGTTAAACTTTGCAAATGAAGTGATTACTTTATAAAGTAAGTGCATTATTTATAAAGTAAACAGCTACTTAATGATGTTAATACTTTATATATTATATCCCTATTTTATAAATATTTCGCATTATTTATTAATGTAAAGCTTGATTAAAATAAATAGAGCACTGGAAGCATGAAGTATCAACTTACAAAGGAAAGTTGCGGTGTTGTATAATTATGGCAAAAAATTTGAACTTATATCTCAAGCGATGGTGTAGCTGGAAACATGCAAGGAACAAATAGATCCAATTATTTTAGCATGTTACAATCAAGAATTAATGATTGAAATAGACAATTGTCCATTTCAATCATTAATTCTTGATTGTAACATGCTAAAATAATTGGATCTGTCTATTTCAATCATTAATTCTTGATTGTAACATGCTAAAATAATTGGATCTAAACTGAGAAAACATTTAAATAACGTGTATATTGTTTTGTTGTTGTTTTTCCCTTCAATTCAAACAGTTGCAGCGAGTTATTACTATGGCACTGAAATCCCTTTACTATGTATATTATGCGTAATTAAAAACTCGACCTCATTTTCAGTAACTTCAGTGTTAGAAGTCAAAATCATTCATATAAAAATATAGTCTTTAGGCTTGCTTGCCATTCTCACTCGCCCATAGTTAGGTAAAGTTTTTTTTTCATGACTGCAGCCATAGAACCTGATAGAAAATGGTGCCAACATAATATTATATGCAACATATTAGTCCTTTTGGAAATGTTTTACCAGTCTCAAATGCTGCCACTCAGAGGATGAAATACACTTTGTGATGTGGTAGCTTACTAATGGCAATGTGATGACAAGCACTACAACTGCAGACAAGCTGAAGTGACCAATAACATTCCTGAGAAATCTCATATTTCCTGAAGTCAAAATTCTTGCACACTTATAATATACCTGCAAGTGTTAAGTTGTGCATGATAATTAAGTGTATGGAAATAAAGAAAAGTGTACAGGTTAGTTGCCCCATGCTGAAAGTACAAAAATAACCCAATTTTTCCAGTATATGAGCTAGCAACTCTTAGTGTCCTGCTAAAGAAAGTTAAAAATGTGACCGCACAGTTTTGTCTTGCGATAGTTACCGATACCGTTCTCTTCACGTCTTGCCATTAATACAGTTTCTGTTGGATTGATTTGTTGTTATAATCAAACACATTTAGAATACTTGATCGGTTGAATCATAATACAATGATCTGATTTAATATAGAATGATAAGTTTCTATTTTATACCGAAAATCTCACTTTTTTGTGCCTCTGTTAATAAAATTAGCTTGGCTGTATGCTTTGTTGAAGGAAATTAAACAAGCTTAACAGAATTTAGTCCAACATAGACCATTATGACAGTAGAACTAGTATTAGTGTAAGCATTTATGATGTTTACAGATGTAGGAGGTACTTCACTAACAGTTTATTGGCAAGCAACCTGTGCCATTTTATAGCACAAATTAGAATGTTGTTCATCTATGAACTCACTAGAATGTGATGTTCACAGGACTCTCACTGCTTTTCCTGGATTAATAGTACTGGACCACCTTGTCATGTTGATTTTGGAAGGAGCACTAGGATCACTTTCTTGATAAACTCTGGTGTGTGTCACAGAATTCTGCAAAAGAAATAAAATTATAGTAAATTATAATAATAAATTAGTTGTTGGTGATTACATAATTGACCATGTAGCTATTGTAAAACAGAATTAGTTAACCTTACTGGTACAAATCCTCCACCAGATGTCATTGAATCTCTGCAATTCAGAGTTCTGTGACTGATTCCAGAATCCCATATTCCCACTATTGTGCTGGAAGGATCAAGCACCACATTAGAGAGGTCAGGGTTAACTGGCTTGAACTAAAAATCCGAGGTTTGTAGCAACAGACAACTGAACTGAACCATAATATGCAAATCATACATTATTAATTAAGAACTTGAGGTTTACAACAAGATCCCACTGAACCATAAAGATGTGAGCAAGTCTTATGTAAGGTAGACCAATTAAAGTATATACTAGTAATAAAAAAAACATGGGGGTAATCTAAGTTTTTCAATAAGTACATATTTAATCAGAAGATCATGAGATGTCAATCCAGAATGGTTGCTGAAACTGACCACACCCTTTCTATTGGTAGTGCTACTTCTCTTGAGCAGCTAAAGCTACCAATTTCATTACAATGCAGTGGAGTGCCACCGGCCCCTCCAATAATTCTGAAGGGGGGCCTCCCCACCAACATTTCTCCCTGCTCATATTAAATTAGACAATTTACACCCATGACAAGTGATCCTTATAGTTGAATTACAGATATGATGTACAATTACAGGTTGTATGTGAAAGTTAGCAGTTACTATAATATCATCTACTAATAATTTGCATCACCTTCATTTTAAGCAGCCTGTATAAAGTTTGGCTCAAAAGTGCAGCAGTCTTCTTTTTTCTTCCAATTTGAAGGCGGCACACTGCTTATTATAAACTATCAGTATGCTTCTGGTTTACCATGCTAGTGTTCCAGGTTCACCATAAGTAAGCTTACAAAAAGTAGATTGTCAGTACACCATCAGTATATATATACAGTAGACTGACAATGACTCCAAGCTAAATCCACAAGTACATTTTGGCCTCAGCAGCAACATACGGCTTAAATTCACAAGCGATAAGACTAGAGAGTGTTAAACATCACCTAAGCTAACATGTTTATGCTATAACATCTTTCAATATTTCCTCTCAACAGCATTGTTTGTATACAGGGTATTGTTTCAGAACCACGGTTGAGAGGAGCCACACTAACATTTTTTAAATTTTAGGGGAAGTATTCATTTCCATATAATTGGTGAAAGTTTTGTAGCAAATGTAACCCTGAAGATCATAATAATTTCAGAGGTGCAAAACAAGTTTCAGGTGGGTGAGGGGGGAACAAATCACCTAATAGTACGGTCTTAACATTGCCCCCCCCCCCCCCCCCACCCCAACATTTTCATCTTCTTACTCCACTGCAGTGCACAAATGTTCAGAATGATCACAGAGGATAAGATACATATGACCTTTACAGAAATAAATAGGAACACTTGAAAGCGTCATTGTGTAAGTGTAAACAAATTACTATGCAGATATAGATAGCTAAATAAATTACTTTTTAATGTTTAGGATGTTTGATTAAATGTCAATTTATATCTCCAATTAATAATTGCATGACTCAAGGAGATTAAGTTAAAATTAAAGTTGCTTAGTTTTAGTTTATTCATCCATTCTACCTGTAGTTTTTGTTTCAATGGGATTGGCTGTCTTCTACAGGTCTTTGGTTTAAGTTTTAGTTAACTAAAAATGACACTACTGTGGGGTATGGTTATTGTTTGTAACTTTTCAATAAGTGAATTTTGTTTAGTTACTGCAATAAGTAACTGCAATAGTTTACAATATTAGAGGATCTGTGCAAATGATTGACCTAGAGTTACTATATGGCCACCATACAGATCTTAGACACTGAAAGATAGGCCAGACTATTGAATGTCAACTATCAAATAACTACGCAAGGTAAGGTGGTCAGTAATTGGGTTCGATCCGGTCAGATGTATGGGAGCTATAGCAAAGCTATAAAAAATTGTAGAAACAAGAAAAGTCAATGCCCCATGTGATGATTATATTCCCTAAATCCCTGCTGTGAAATACTATTTTGTTTAACATTTTCTATAATAATACTCTGTAAACATCATTGAAAGAGACAGGATACAGATTCATCACATGGGGCAAGTCACTTTTTCTTGTTTCCACAATTTGTAGAGCTTTGCTAACTTTTCAGCAGCCCTAAATCTTACATTATGTTTTTATAAATAGTTTCCATCCGTTTTTTGTTTATTAATCTTTACACTAACCATACCATAATGTCACCAAAACCAAGACATGGAAAATATCTGCACCAATCATTATGCCAGGCAACGATAAGTTTGGTATAATCTTACCTGATGTTTGAACTATAGTGTCGCTAAATCAACTTCCATTAAACTCCAACAGTATGTATGTAAACTTAACAATTATTTTCAAGATTTTGATAAGTTCTATTATTGCACAAGTTTTTCACTGTTATCACTTCACGTAATGTTTCAATTGGCACAGGAAAATATAAAACATGGTTGCAATGGAAATATTAGAGACAGCCTTAGTTCATTAGTGTGTTCTAGTGCAGTAAAGAAATACTGAAGGGTATGGATAATGAGCGAAAGGATTATCATATATAGCCCAATAAATGTTACCAATAATTGTGTTGTATAGCCTGTCTCATTGCGACTTTTGGAAAATTGTTACTTCCGTTATATAAATGTTCTGGCTTAGAAATTTGACATGGAGCTTCATTGGGGTCTGGGCGCACCTATATTTTGATAAAAAGAGGCGTATCTCGCAGTGTCACATAGCTTTGCTCTCCCATGGTCGTTGTGGCAATGTCTTCTGTGGGGAGTAAGTGTGTGTGAGTAAAGTTGCCAGTATTGACTGTTTTGGAAGATATTCCTGCAACCTAGCACCAGCCTGGTCCTTCCTTTCGTTTTCCAAAACGATCTATTTGAAAAAACAAACATGGCTCAGAGGTCCTTCAAGCATCATAGTGGTTTGAGAAGTGACCATTTTGCACTATAAGGAGTAAACTATGTAAGTAGTTGTTTTTTGCCACACTTGCTTAAAATTGTTTAAAGGAAAAACAACAACAAACAAACCAAGGACTTCCACAAGAGCAATATTTGTCATGAGGGAAGTCTATAAACATGTACAGCTTACACAGGGTGAAAAGTGTCTATTTACAACAACCACAACAAAATCCGTAAACTATCTTGGTAATTAGAGTTAACAAAACATTTACAAGGCTGTAGAGGTTAACAAACTAGTTGTCAATACATTATACACTAATTTATGAGTTTGTTTTGGTTGTCAGTAGACACTTTTCATGCAGTGTTATGGGAAGTGTGTGGTTTTAATTAAAGCAGGTGGGTAGATTATTTTGCGAGTATTTTGGTACTGCATTCTATTCGTGTGCGGTTGGTAAAACTTTATTCATGTGCACAAACGTTATTGATGAACCCGCATTAAAGATTACATTCCAGCAGAACCAGTTGAGTGCGGGCAAATGGCCGGATCCTTCTGAAGGAGTGATTAGGTAAAGGATCTGGCTTGCGAGACTAGGTGAAGTTCTACAATGCTACACTGAAAATACACTAGCATTTGAGTATCAGATTTTCCCTGTTGTTTATTTTGCCTCTGTTTGAACAGCTTTAAGGCATTTATAATATGCCTGTTTTTTCTGCACCATTAATAATTTTGGTAATTAAAGCAATCTATATTAATAACAACTGTTTAGCAACCAATTATTAGCTGAACTGCTTTATTGTCAAGCATACATTAAATACTTTCTAGAATGAAACATTGTACGGATAGTGACCAGACATTTACCTTCCCCCTACGGTTAGTTAAGAGTCAGGATTGCAAGACTGTATATAAGTAACGTAATAAGCATGTATACAGCTTTATTGTGTATATCATGTATAATACACAGTACTTATACACAAGTAATTAATGAAACCAATTAGTTGTGTTTTCCCCAATACAAGTGGGACAAAGTATAGAGTATGTAATACTCTTTAGTTCTTAAATATACACGTATTAGCTTATACTTACACGTGTAGTTACAGTTTGTGTATAAGATGTTTCTATTGAAATCTTTGCAGCATACATCATCTTGCATCGTGGGACAGCTGGGAGTAAGGGCGATTCCAGAGCAACGTACATTGGCAGTACAAGTGACAGGCTGTAGCACTTGACCAAAAAATGTATGAGTGATGACATGATTGTAGCATGAAGTGTTGGTAGCTCCTTCTGGTCTGGCTTGAGAGGAGGAGATCACTATCAGTAGCAGAAGACATGCTACAGAAGCCATTTCTATATTGGAACTAATCATGAATCTGAAACAGAAAGGAAAGGATTTTTTTTGGTAGCTAAACAGCATATTTACTAGCTACTGCTCCATTTAAATTCTAGCTCTTCCCTTACATAACACCATTCAGGACAAGAGAAGCACTGTCAAGACCGATATACAAGTTTAACTTACCCTTTAAGAATTGTATCTCTGGATCTCCATCTGGAGCTGATTACTTGCAGGAGAATTAGTTAACATACTGCGGTTTTGACCAGGGATTGTGTAGCTAATTAACCTTCAGCGCGCATGCGCGAGGTGTTTATAGCAATTTTTTGTCTGTGTGTCTGTCTTCTGTCTGTCTGTTTGTCTGTCTGTCTTCTGTCTGTCTGTTTGTCTGTCTGTCTGTCTATCTGTCTGTTTGTCTGTCTATCTGTCTGTTTGTCTGTCCCTGTCATGCTCGGATTTTGGAGAATACTGACAATTAACTGCTGATTGAGCTATGGACTTGCTCAGAATGACGACTTAAAATCTTTTATTGGCTACTTTTTTCGAACTTCAGGCAGATTTTTGAGAAGAAGCAAGCTACCATTTCCACGTAGGTACAAGCTTATGTGTGTAATGGTCACTATCGTCATGTCGCAATCACGGGAGCAAATAATTTCTTTCTGCCTGCGGTAGTTTTACCACATACTGAAAAGTTGACTATAGTGTGCTGGAATTGGAGCTTCAAACTATACCAGTGCATATTAGCTACTTATTTTATGGAGACAGCATTTTCATCTATTAGTTTTCATTGCTTGAGCCTCATTAGGAATAGCCAAATACATTTTTCTTTCGGTCGAGAAATTATTTTGTTATACCTAGCTAGTGTATAATATAGTACTGAGGGTTCGCACCTTTGGTGCTTCATTTTTTGCTGAACTCATCACCTGGTAAAAATTATATTGATGATAAAGATATTTCTTTAATGTTACTAACAATGTCTGATACAAGCTGCTGCTTAAATATAACATGTAACTCAGTCACATTAATTATTTAGTCAAGTTAAAAAAATGTTTGCCCCAGTTCACAGGAAATTATTTTGTTTTGGACAGTTTTTACAGTCTCTTGCAGTTTTCACATCTACCTCTTATAGCCTGTTGCAGTATCTTGAAGATGCACTCGCTAATTTTCCACTGCAACCGGCTCTCTATAGGAAATGTACAAAAACTAATTTTGATTGGACGGTTTACTTATTCACCTCCTAGGAGGTGGGTATGAAATAATATATTCACTGTGAATTGAGCTATCTGATTGGCGGTTAGAACGTAACATGGTACAACTACAGCTCGACAACTACCCTTAATCAGACTTTCACAGTAGCTCTGGAAGGCATTTTACTTTCGTTTTGCTGCTACAACTATGGTAGCAAACTGCTAACACCTCCTGATCTACCTAAATGATGGCTAATGGTGGGTAAAATCATACAACTTGTGCTGCCAATTATTTTCCTTAGTACAATGTGACAAAGATTACAAAAAGCTATACATAGCTAGATAATATACTTGTGAACTATTATTACACGTTGTCTTTGTTATATAAAGCATTTATATCATGCACATGCTAATAATGCGTTGATTGAATAGCTGAGTTGAGAAATGCTAAGATATTTGTACCATTTCTTTTACTTTTTTTAATTTTTTTTATGACGACTCCAACATTTTTACAGGTTATTTCTGTCCATTCAGCCTGGTCTCCCTGAATTATATAGTTAGAAGTATTATCATGCACATTCTCTGTGTGTGGATAGAATAGCAGTGTTAGAGAAACTCTAAGACATTTGTATCATTTTTTACTACTTTCTTATGTTTATGACTGCAATATTGTAAATTTCTGTGCCAGTTCACCAACTCTTACTTCACGACTGAAAGCTTTAAAGCTGTGTGATAAATGTATTTCATCATTTTTTCTTTGGTCGTCCTTTACAAACACAAACAGTGGCTCAAATATTATTTTTTATATAAAATAGACTCGTACACAAGCACAAATATTAGCCATTGCTTTTCTTTGTGTGAATAAAAGTTTACTGAAAGATAAATACAAAAATTTTCATGCAAATGTTTAAACTTGTTGGTAAAATAATACAGCCTTAATTTCTATTACAATAATAGTTATTATATATAAGATATTAGAACTGCTACTTGTTACATTGTACAATTAATGGCTAATAAAAATGTGTAAATATAATCTTCTAAATTATTAAATATAATGCAGTAATAGACAATCTCTTTAGTGATTTGCAGTGAAAACTATACCACAAAAGAGTAGTCAACATCTATTGATGATGACTTCAAATTGTTAATGTTTTCCTCAGCATTAATATAAACATCACATTCCTCATATGTGTTCTCTGCCACTGATGCATATGCTGCATTAGTTTCAATAAAAATAATAGAGTCATGACAAGCATAACCACCAGGTACTGCTTCTACACTCTTCCTTTGCAAACTTGAATATGCTTCATTATCAGTAGTCAAAATATCAAGAGCATTTGGATCTGCAATTAAAATAAACAACATTGATTCAGTCACTATTATGGTGCATAAATTACTTCACAGTGTACAATAGCAATGGCAAGCTAACGAACCACTTAATTTTCATAAACACAGCTATGGTGCATTGTAGCATAGCTAGCCCTTATTCTGTATTATGTCCATTCTGTTTCCTTGATCTACGATCTTAAAAGAAAATTTTATTTTAAGGACTTTGGAATTATCAATATTAGTGTGTCATATCATAATAATTCTTATTATCGCTAATATTGAATAGTATCACATGGTATTGCATCAGTGATTCTGCTAAAAGAATTATATTAAAGTATCTGATAGTTTACATGTCGTATTAACTTTTACAAACAATATTCTCATGCAGTTTTCTTACGTACCTTTTGCTTGTGTTGGTGTCTCTAATTGATGACAAACACCTTGGCCAGTATCAATTGCTTGTACATATCTCTTCTTTACGTACAATATTACTATGGCTACACCAATTACAATAATAATCCCCATTAGTACTATGATGGACATAAGTACTCCAATTCCAATAAAGATGCTTCTTCGTGAGGTAAGAACTGTTTCTAATGCCACAACTGGAGTTGTACCATTGTGGACAGATGCTGATGTAGCATCTAGTGTGATCCTGTCATATATTGTGGTAGATGCAGCCTTTGATACTGGATATGAACTGGTACCACCATAATGGATGGGGGTAGATGGAATGTCTGATTGTAAATCTGATATAGTTGTGTCATTAATATTGGTAGGTGAATCTTCTGATTTTGAATTAGTTGTACTTCCATGGATTGTGGTAAGCAGTAAAGTTGCTGGATCTGTTGTATGTTGAGTGGTAACATCAGAAAATGGAGCTGCAAAACATCAAATAGATTGTCAAACAAGGATATGTGTGTGTTCTAAGATATATAAATTTACACAGATACAAAATTGATAAACACACTCAATACAACAACATCTTGTATCTGAAGTTATTCACATTTACAGAGCTTCACTACATCACACAATCATATTGCATTGAGTATAAGTACAAAAATTCTAAGTGTTATTATTTTTTATTGTTCATGGAAATCTGCTCAAGCCTCTCTTGACCAGTTTCAATAGTATTATTAGAGTTATGTGTAGCTATTAGTCTATTCAGTTTTAAAGAAGCAATAGTATCATTACATTTCAAATATTCCCCAATCATACTTTTTAGCTACAGCTATAGAGAATTTGTTTGTTAAAGAAGCAGAAAACAAATACATAGATATGCCTAAGAAGACCTTGCAGTGCACACAAGGAAACACGCAAGCCACTTTAAAATCACCACGTGTAGATAGTGACGCTCTAATGGTTGTTTTACATTTTTCTGAATCGTGAAAACATAAAGAATAGCTACTGCAACTCACATTGAAGAGTGCATGTATAGTTATGCGTTTTGTATTTTATAATTCAGAGTAATGCCATGTTTATGTATATCATGTGTCATAGTATTCAAATAATTGGCACTTAGTTGTACATTGTGTTAGCGGCAAAAGTATTCTCTTGCTAGCTCCACACATCCTAACGATTACAAAGAATAATGTAAGTTCTGATAAAAATAACATGATGAATGTTCTATTGTCACTGTTTGCTATTGTACACTATCAGTTCTCGATGCCATACTTAGCGTATCTTAGTACATAATCTACTTTAGTTTATTGAAGCTTATTCATGTTTATGCACTTCAAAATTATCTAAGATGAATGTTTAAATCCAAAACATTGCATTGAGTTTAAGTGCATAAACGTAGTGACATGTCTATCTCTTTTTAGTTGGCTGATTAAGCCATTTATGAGAATAATACTATAAGATACTTTGTATTAAGGTGGATTATTTTCAATTGCTTACATATATGAAACCACATGAGACGCAAGGGTTGACTGATTGCTCCACTAAGAGTCAACATACTATTGACTATAGGTCGGCCAACTGAAAGTTGATATGATGGTGTTTGGTATCTTGGGTATAAATTAATAAATGGTGCAGCCAAATTTAGAGTATCTACATTTACCATTCCAATAAGAAAATTTGATATAGAAATATTAAACTGATTTTGTTCAGTTAAAGTCATTATGTCACAACATTTAGATGAGTCAGATGAGTCACATTGATCTGAAGTAGGGTGAAAACTAATTGGAATAGACTTAGTTACGCGAATACTGTTGCTGTCTTGACGTGTTAATATTAGCAAATCAAATACATTCCTGTGGTTCTTTCTAGAACTAGTTCTAGCATAGCAGAACTCAACAGCAGTCACAGTCCCACTACAATTCAATGTACTTTCATCTACATCATAGATATAGGTAACACTAACAACAGATGGTTCCCATGTATATCCCAATACTGTTGCTGTCCCTCCAAAGTCAGGAAGATAGTATTTGTTGTTGACTTTATCCAATGGTGAGCATCTCCATTCATAAGATGATGACACTGTATAGCATTCATACATGTGAAATGCTCTATAAGTTATAAAATAACACACTTGTATTCTCTGATGAACATTACTTAGTCAATATATAGCCGGTATGAAGGAAAGTATCAATTACTGTAGCTAATCCACTATATTTAGTGAATCTATGATACACTTGGCCTGATGAATCGTCACAATTTAGTGACTGCCATGACATTGAAACTTCTATTGCAGATTAATGCAGAGACAGTAATTCACTTAATAAAAGAAAAACTAGAAATTAAAATACAATAAAACTAATGGTCTGACACAAGATAGTCTTGTTTTACTACATGTTGAAGCTTTACATGTATCTATTGAGGTTATCAAAACTCATTTCAATCTTTAGCAGTCAATCTCATCACCTAAACTGAATTAGTGAAACCAGCCCTTACTGTCTGGGAGTAAGCAATTGAACCATGGTAACAATTATAGTATTGAGATGCAACATTGAATAATTATTCTTTTCATTATTTGTGAACTCAGTACAAATTGTATATAGCTATTCATTCCATGCTAAATATTTTCACAATGTTATTTTTAGGTAAGTGTATCCTGCAAGCTAATTACCCTAGTTAATCTCACCAGTTTTCAGGGCTTTTGCAGCTACCTTCCTCTGGTGTAGCTACCAGGGTTAGAGCAGCTGCTAAAGTACAGGCTTGGGGTGTGGGGAGCCCCTGTGACCAACTTTACACCACCAGTTACCAGTCCTGGTACAAACTCCAGTGAAGATATAATAGTGCCTAATAATCCATACAATCAGCAAAGCAATATGGCAAGATATTTCACTCTTAAGCTTTATTTCACTGCCTCTGGCTTGTGAAGGAAAAAAAATTAGCCTGCTCATGAAATATTTTGCCATTATTACACTCTGACTCACATAATAAGTATTATGTACTTGTTGTTTATGTAGACATGCAGTTGCGAAGAACAAAACTGAATTGCAGGTTTATTGGTCTATGACACTTGTAAATCAACAGTTTGCTCAATAACCTCATGTGTTTATCTGCCTAAGTTTAATCAATGATAGAGTCATGATCACGAGCATAATTAAAAAAGAATACATTGCTTTTCTAGCTGATTCTTTAAGGTATATACTTAACAAAGTTAACTTACCCATCATCACGAGCATAAGGAGAAGAAATATAAAACAAGAGAAACAGAGCCTGAAAATATGTATCAATATCATCTTCTTATTAGAACACAATTAACCAGTTTGCTGAAGTCTGATATCAGTCTAGACTCCATATTCATTCCCATTCCAGCTTGATAAACAAACTTATGTATAGTTAGAGCACTGAATATGTAACTGTTGATGTTATCATGTACAGCTTTCCGTTTAGACAAAGCATCCTTCATTTTCATTATAGGTTGCATTTACTTTGTAGCTGATGCCCCAATCAAACCTGTAATTGTATAGCCCCAAAACTTCAATCAAACCAGTGAATGTTTAGTCACCCAGACCTACCATAGTTTATGGTGGAAGCATTCTAGCTTTATGTGCAGTGCATCAAAGGTTGTTTGCTATTTTCCAAAAATAAAGATACTTTGCACTGTATCATTCTAGTAAGGTAAAGTATTTATAATGTACACTATGAAGTGCAGTTAGAAGCTTTAACAATGTCATCTTAAATAGAGCTACTATAATTCCTATGATTTGCTTTGTGATCATTAGCTACCACAACTATTAATGTATTGTTCACACTAAATATGCAGTTGCATTCTGAAGTCAAAAAAATGAATTACACTCTTCCTATTATGTTAACACAATTCAGAGAAAATTTTACAAATTGAAATTTTCACTACATGTACGTAATGATCTACTTTTTGGAAGTACTCATAAGTACTATATTATGGACTTACTAGTTTGTATCTTCACTCTTCGTACCAGTAAAATACAGGGTGCTTTATTACACATAAGTTGCAACCTACTAAAAATAACATTATAGTGTAGTTACTAGCTCTCAAGTATTTTTCCATAGACGGCTACACTGCTGGCTACATCTAGCTATGTCTCTTTCTACTACCAGGTAAACAGTGCCAGAGAACAAAACAATCAAATATTTATTATCATTTTTCAACTCTACGTAACCAAGACTAAGTCATAGCAGAACAACTCAAATGACATTGGTTGTTGACTGCTTACACCACCAGATCCAACAAGAATGATGAATAACGTTAAATTTGAGCTTCTATTGCATCCAAATTTGCATGATGACAACACTGCCCAAACTACAGACACAATTACGGTGAGGTCAGTACTGGATGAAAAAAATAGACCAGCTTCAATAAGGGGAAGTGGTAAGTGGACAGATGGAGGCAGGGCTGGTGAATGAGGAGATTCAAATGTGGATGATTCATGGGAGTGGTAAATGAGAAGATGAAGAGGAAAATGGTCGGTGAGAAGATGGGGAATAAATAGGTGACTACATGGAGGAAGAGGGAGTGGTGAGTGTGGAGATAGGAAGAGGAAATGGAAAGTGAGGCAAGAGAGTGGTAAGTAGCCAGGGAGTGACAGTAAGGAGATAGAGAAACCTTACTCGCTATTCCATCTCCTCATACACCGCTCTCCCTGTCTCCACATCCTTACTCACTGCTATAATATTAGCTAGACAATACAATAGAAAACTGTAGAAATGCATGAATGTTGCAAAAACTCAGTTTGACTGCTGAAACCTAGCAAATACATGTAATTATGCAAAAATATTTTCAAGTAGTCTGTCAGAACTAAGAATTCTAAGACACTATTTGTGTCTATGCATCCGTTTAATTGTAAAATATTAGCTTTCTAAGCAAATTGCATATATCTTAAGGCTAGTTTTGAAATGTGGATGATATAGATATAATGTAGCTAACTTACTGTTGGTGCTTAAACACGTTGTTAGTGATACTAAATCAAAAGATTATTGTTAATTATTATCTATAATTTAAAATGTTGTCTTTCATCTTTCATTGATAAACTCACAGGCTCTATTATATCACTATATAATAACACTATGAACTGCAGAAAAATTTTAGATTGATATACAATATTATTGTAAATATAATTTTGTCACTCTAATGTGGAAATTCAGGCATAAAAAATATACAATTAAGAAATACAGTATTTTCAGAAATTGCAGTGTTTTAATAGGTTCTTCCCCATTAGTAGAGATCCAGTTTTCTCCAGACTCCAGCAACGGGTGGGCCTCATGGACTTGCTGACATGAAGTAGCAGGATATACTCAAACTCTCCCAAATGGGCTGGCACCATAATCTCTCACTAACAACTGAATCACTCCCCGTTGAGTTCTATCTATCTGTTCCTGATTGTTACAATGTGGAGAAATTACAACTGTGGTTTGTTCTTCGATTATCTCTGCAATTTTATTCAGGATAATAAAAAAAAGAATGACATTCAGTTACTCTTGCTAATATAATAATAATAATAATAATAATAATAATAATAATAATAATAATAATAATAATAATAACAATACTACTACTAATAATAATAACCATAATGATTCATTCATTCTTGGCTGAAATAATTATAATATTAGAGAAAAATTTGCTATAATAATAATAATAATAATAATAATAATAATAATAATAATAATAATAATAATAATAATAATAAATAGCAGTTTTCAATTTTTTCAGCCGATAAATGTAAAATTAATGGTAATTCCATGTCTTATGTTTCTTCTTGACAATTTCCCCCCTTCAATGAGAATCAGAAACATGGTCGAACAAGATCCAATATAAGGGTAAATTTTAATAGATTAGTTTAGGGGAAGCCAGTTGTCTATGTCTCTCATAATCTTGTGGTTTAGGAACATATTGCTTAAATGTATTCCTTAGAGAGATCAACTTTGGAATCGCTCAAGAAAATTACATCAAAAAGTCTTTAAATAGGATGTTCCATTTATTGGCTAAAAAAACTACTATTGTGTCTAAATTTGGCAGGGACATCAATTAATTAGCTGGTAAAGAAACTCGGATTTTTAACTGCACAATACACATGAAATCTTTCCAATTGTTTGTAGTTAGGAATATTTCCACACTTAATAGTACCCTAGATCACTGAGTTGAACTCCAGAGATGACATAATGTGTTTGTAGATTGCCCAGATGGAATAGTGTCATTGAGAAACCAATAAACTATGGTTTCACTGTTGGAGTTGTAGATAGAGCAAGTTAGGGTAACGTAGTCTCCTAGTAACACTGGCATAGACTTAGATGAGGTTATTGAAAAACTATAAACATTAAAAGGGGCTAAAGTTAATAAGATCACTTCAAAAGATAAGAAAATAGCTATAGTGTTTATTATTTTCCCCCGTATTTATAATACTATGTTTCCCCACAAATTGGAGCACAATTAAATTGAATACAGATTACAATTAATTTCCATAGGGCTTATAGCTATATAATTATCACAGCCAAACTTGTTATCGGTTTATAATCATATTGTAAGTGTGTGTAAGAGAGAGAGTAATCTTAAGAGTATAACAAGGCTGAGAAAAATTTTAAACATACTTGGTATCAAAAACTATTTTAAAGCCACACTTGTGTTATTTACTCACTGAATCAGTTTAGAAGGCCAGTTTGCATCTTTGGATCTCATAATATACAGTTTCATACGCATTGAATGCTCAATTATGAGTAAAGTGTCTTAATAAGCCATAAGAAAACACTTTAATGGAATGGAAATTGTGTATTTTTGCCACAATTTCTGCTACTACAAAGGAATCAATCCCAAAATGATTGTTTACAAGCTGCCTTTAAAATAAAATATATTGCTTTGAGGATATGTTGTATTCCTACTTACTGTAAGATGCAAAACAATAATGATATGCCGGGATCATAAAGCTGCATGCAGCAGCATAGGTTAGAATGTGAAAGAGAAGAAGCTAATCAAGTTGCACTATCCAGGATGAGAGATGATTTACCAGCTGAACAAGTGAGATAGATTTTGGAGGGTTCAAGCAAGGTAAAGCAAGAAGTAAAAGAAAGAGGAGAGATGGGTTGAAAGGGTGTTCACATACCAAATATTACTTAAATTGCAGTGATATTTATTTTCTAATAACTAAATGAAAGCTGTAAATTACCTCTAATACATGGTGCATTTGAGGAGAATGAAATTTCAAAGCTAAAATATGCGCAATTTTAAGCTAAATGTATTTCCTAGTCACTATCATACAGCAAATATTTTTTAGCCTCAGAAAATTGGTGATTGTCAAGACATTGATGGTCAGATACAACCAGTCAAAACTATTTTGCTCCTGCAACACTGTCTATGCTAAAGAAATAACTTAACTCTAAACTGTAGGGAGTGTCCTCAATCTCATAGTGTGTTTAAATGAGTTAGAACATTCTAGTACACAAACTAATATTTAAGCATTGCTATAAGCATATTCTCTATTCTTTATTCATTCTTTCTTAATGAATTATTGGATACAGTTATTGAATTACTCTATTTGCAGACTACTGTTAGCTAGAGTTCTCTCTCTATCACAATATTGTGTTGCACTGTTTGTCTGTGCTTTGTAGTTTATAATAAAATTAATTGTAAAAATTGTAAATTCTCCGATATTGTAACAATGCCATATACAAAATTTGTTCTATATGCATTGGTAAATGTTTTACTGCGTAAACTTGCCATTTTGTCTGGCTTTGATGGTGGTTGATTTGAAGTTGTCGGAGTTGTAGGTGGTGATGTAAATGATCTCAATTCCTAAGGAACCAAATAACATGTAGATATAATTATGGGAATTTCTGATTAATGAACACAAGAATAGCCTCTTATCTATTGGCAGAATATCTATTTTGATGTTTGCAGATGAAATATGTATGTCTGTGCAGGAAAGTACCATCCAGTATAGTTCAAGCCAGTATAGTTCTAGCCAGTACAGTTCTAGAAGAACTTGTATTATCAGATTCGAGGCGCAATTCTTCCTAAATTTGCTAACCTGAGTATGGACACTAGGCCCTTAACACCATGAGACTGGTAAAGGTGCACTATAATTAGTAGAACTGTACTGGCTAGAACTATAATGGGTAGAACTAAACTGGCTAGAACTATACTGGCTAGAACTATACTGGCTTGAACGTACTGGGTAGAACTATACTGGCAAGAACTATACTGGCTTGAACTATACTGGCTAGAACTATACTGGCTAGAACTATACTGGCTAGAACTATACTGGCTAGAACTATACTGGCTAGAACTATACTGGCTAGAACTGTACTGGCTAGAACTGTACTGGCTAGAACTGTACTGGCTAGAACTGTACTGGCGAACTATACTGGCTTGAACGTACTGGGTAGATACTGGCTAGAACTATACTGGCTTGAACTACTGGCTAGAACTATACTAGCTAGAACTATACTGGCTAGAACTATACTGGCGAACTATACTGGCTTGAACTATACTGGCGAACTATACTGGCTTGAACTATATTGGCTTGAACTATACTGGCTAGAACTGTACTGGCTTTAACTATACTGGCTAGAACTGTACTTGCTTGAACTATACTAGCTAGAACTGTACCGACTGACAATTCTCACTGTTGTGCAATGTATTTTTTGAAGAAGAAATCAGAGGTGTTTTATGACTCAAAAGAAAACAGGTGCTCTGTGTACAGACAATAGAACTTATCTAAAGATTTTATGCTTACTTGACCTCAAAGGATCCATCATGAATTGACAATCCCTCACAATCGTCAGCAAAGTGGTGTTGCAGAGAGAATGAACAGAACTCGCCAAATATTGGCTAGATCAATACATACCCTTACCTAATTCTTACTGGGCTGAAGTTGTACCAACTGCAACATAATATGTGATGAACAGGACATTTACTGAAGCTCTTCAAAGTTATAAAATCTCATATGATATGTGGTATGGAAAGAAACCCAACATTAAACATGTTAGGGTATGTGGGTGTGGCATGTGCCAATATTCCAGACTCTGAAAGTCAAAAGCAAGAAAGATTTGTTTTGCAGGTTACAGCAAAAATTCAAAGGGATACAGGCTCTATGATGAATGGGAAGCTTGAAGAAGAAATATATAATAAGAGAAAACAAGAGAATATGGTATACTTGGAATGGTACACTTGGTTTGCAAACTAAATAATTATGGGCTAAAACAAGCTCGTCTATGTTGAAACAAAGCTGTGCATTATTTATCTCAGAGAATTTAGGCTCAAACACAGTACATATGTCTATAGTTACATCAGAGCTCAGAAATCTAGTACAGTAATTCCTATGTATGTTGATAGGTTATCATCATCACTAGGACAAGTGAAGTAATGGAAGCAGTTCAGCAGAGTCTAGAAATTCAAATTAAGGATATGGGTACTTTATTACATTATTGTTTAGAATAATAAGCAGTTTATAGGGCGACAGTGGATCAATTGAAATACATCAGAAGCAATACACTATGAATATTTTGAACAAATAGGCTGTGAATTCAGTTGAAATACCTGCTGATGTAAATGTGAGGCTAGTTAAAAAAATATCAGTGTGAGCAAGGAAGTAGACTCTAGCTAGCCAATACACATCAGTCAATGGTAGGAATTTTACTCATTGAGCTGGTTATGTAACCTGATATTTCCCATGCAGTGGGAGTCATTTCAAAGTTTTAACTCTAATCCCACTAGAGCTCATCTTACAGCAGTGAAATGAATCTAAGAATTTTGAAGGGATCTGCAGTCAACCTTGGATTAAGATATCAGAAGGGATCTGGTCCACCGATTGTCTACTTCGATATGGTTTCTGGAGCAACAAGCTGGGCATCTAACAAGCGAGCCGTTATTGCCCTATCAATTTCAGAGGTATGAGTATGCACTTTGTCTAGTAGCACAAGGAGCAACTTGGCTGATAAAGGTTATTTCTGAACTCGGTAGTTCAACTTCTACAGGTTGTATTTCATTGATACAAGGTGTGATTACTTAGCCAAGAAACTTATCGATATCTGACATCATTATGTTCATGAAACTCTCCAGTGTGTAGTCATTGATCTTCAGTATTGCACAACTCAAGACATGTGCGCGGATATGCTAACCAAGCCTCTCCTGGGTGCTTGGAATTCAATCTATCAATTCAGTGGGAGTATTGAAAAGTGTGTACTTAAAGATTGACTTTCTGGATCAAACTCCACCCTCTTTAGTCCTTTTTATGTATCATTCACATGCTCATTTTGTTTCTAATAAAGGACTCATTTTTTCTTTGTTGTGGTTGTCGTTGATTATAGTTTACTGTCAGTTATCACACACATCTCCAAATCGAACCATAATTCCAGCTAGTGGTGAGTGAATTGACACAATCACCAATCTTTCCTTATATGTGATACAATTGTAGAGAAGTTTGCATAGATTATGGACTATTTTTACAGGTTGTATTCAAGTTAGTCCTGCCATAATGTCTTTATCTGCATGACATCCAAGATACAAAATCTGCTATTCCTAATAATATTTCATTTATTATACACAACATGAACTATTGAGTGCTTAAACTACAAAAATGTAAATTAATCTCAAAATGTGAATGCACAGACTAAGTGAAAATGAAAATGTATGATGTGAATTGCAATGTCAATAAAAAAAGAAATTATCTATTGATAACTTTGTTTTAATAGTAGAAATCAACTCATCTGTGATGTGTAATGGAAACTACATCAAGTATAATAGTAGTCAGCTGCTTCTGATGGTAAGTTTAAACCATCATCAATGTTTTCTTTAGCTTTCATATAAACATCACATTCCTCATACGTGTTCTCTGTCACTGGTGCATATGCTGCATTCGTTTCAGTAAAAATAGAATCGTGACAAGTGTAAGCAGCAGGTATTTCTCCACTCTTTCCTTGTGAAGTTGAATATGCTTCATTGTCAGTTGTCAATATAGCAAGAGAGTTTGGATCTGAAATAAAATACCATGTCAATCTTAAATCTGTCATAAACAGCATTCATAATGTTCAGGACTGAATGGTCATCAAAGGGATACAGAAATATTTCTATTTAGCAACATACTTATCACAACTAGCATGTTTTTTATACACACACCTAACTAATTTTACTCATTGACTGTAAAACTCTCATGCTTTAATTCCTTTATCATGTCATAGGAAGCCCTCCTAACTCTGCCTTTTGATTTTAACTGTTGTTTGTGCAATCATTTCAATAAAAATAAATTTTAACACACTAATTAAAACCCTTACTTTGTTTACTGAAGGAATTTGACTCTCCCCCATAAGTTGCCGGGCTGTCAACTTTATGAGTGGGTCAATGCATTACCCTAAATCAGTGCAAGGAACTATTGATACCAAATCCTCCATCTCAAAGTGGGGCTACAACCCCATGTGAGTTCCATTGGTAGGTCAGCCTAACACACCTGTTCAGTAGCATCGTTTAACTGAATGATTGGTTACATAATGGGTATTCAGCTGGACAAATTGGGTACTGATGTTTAACACCAGATTACCAGCACAAGATACCCAATGCCAATGGCAAACTAGCTTTTGGTTTCATTCAACTAGAATCTAAAATATTTCACTTATTTCAACTTTGCTCAATCACCCATGACATTCTCTTTAATTGCTAATACTCATTCCTTAAAATTACTGCTTTGATTAAAAGAATTACAAAATAAATCGTATTGACCATTGTTCTTGATAAAAGTACTCTACCAAAGCATTATATAGTTTACTTCTGTCATAGTAATCAACTCATTTATTCAAGTATATTTTCATAATAGCCCTTTTACTAAATATGTCAAACTATGTCTATTCTTTTGCATTGATATACAATCTTAAAACAAAAATTAATTTAAGAACTTTGGAATCAGTAATTAAAGTGTCATAATTCATTTCAATCACTAATTAAATATCACATGGTATTGCATCAGTGATTTTGCTAAAAGAATTCTATTGAAATATCTAATAGTCTGATAGTTTACATGTCATATATCAACTTTTACTAACAATAATTTCATGCAGTTTTCATACATACTTTTGCTTGTGTTGGTGTCTCTAATTGGTGAGAATCACCTTGGCCATTATCTATTGCTCGTACATATTTTTTGTCCGCGTAAACTATTGCTATGATTATGCCAATTACAATAATCATCCCCATTAGTATTATGATAGACACAAGTACTCCTATCCCAATAAAGAGGCTTCTTTGTGAGGTAAGAACTGTTTCTAATGTCACAACTGGAGTTGTACCATTGTGGACAGATGCTGAGGTAGTCTCTGGTGTGATCCTGTCACGTATTGTGGTAGATGCAGCTTCTGATACTGGATATGAAGTAGTACCACCATAATTGACAGGGGTAGAGGGAAGGTCTGACTGTAAATCTAACGTAGTAGTTATGTCATTAATATTGGTAGGTGAAGCTTCTGATTTTAAATCAGTTGTACTGTCTGGGGTTGTGGTAAGCAGTAAAGTTGCTGGATCTGTTGTATGTTCAGTGGTGGAATAAGAAAACGGAGCTGCAAAACCACATGAAATAGATAATCAACTAGAATATGTGTGTGTGCTAAAGTAAGCAATAAAATCCACAGAAATACAAAATTGATAACTACATACTCAATACAACAACTTATATCTTTGAAGTTGTACAACTTCACGAAGTCAGACAATCATATTGCATTGAGTTAAGTAAGAACACATATGTGACATGGATAAGACAATTACATGCATTGTAATGAGCATGGATTTATGTCCAATTGTTATGTTAACATTAACAGTGTTATGTGGATATAGTTGTTTTTCTGTTGTACTCAGTGTAAATGTATCCATCATGCTATTATTACAATGACTATAGTTTTCTTGTTTTTGTCATTTATTGTGTACTCCCACTGGAATGCATAAATCCTAGCTATTACAAAGAATAACAGAAGCTATCCTGATAATAAAAACATTGTCACTGCTAGTGTACACTATCAGTTCTTGATGTCATACTTGCTGTGTCTCAGTACATAAACTGCTTAGATTTATTGAAGCCATTCAAATTTATTGCACTGCAAAATTATCTAAGATGAATGTTTAAATCCAAAATGTTGCATTGAGTTTAGCAAGTGCATAAACGTAGTAACATGTCTATCTCTCTTAAGCTGACAAATTGAGCCATTTATATTATATAATATTACAAAATTGAATAAATTGTATTGTAACTGATGCAATCAAAGCATTAAATATGTGTTTCAATGAGTATTATTGTTGAATATTTACTTAGATGTATTCTCTCTCTTTCACAGGCCTGTGAAAGAGAGAGAATACATAAAAAAAAAGCCTGTGAAAGAGAGAGAATACTTAAAAAAAGCCTATGAAAGAGAGAGAATACATCTAGTGAGTAAAAGAAGGCTGAGAAAGAAATTGTGAAATTACTTACTTATATGAAACCACATGAGACGCAAGGGATGAGTGATTGCTCCACTAAGAGTCAACATACTATTGACTGAAGGTCGGCCAACTGAAAGTTGATATGATGGTGTTTCAAATCTTGAGTATACACCAGTAAATGGTGCGGCTAAATTTGGAGTCTCTACATTTACCATTCCAATGAGAAAATTTGATGTAGGAAGATTAAACTGATCTAGTTCAGGTAAAGTTATTGTGTAGCAACATTCAGATGAGTCAGATGAGTCACATTGAGCTAAAGAAGGCTGAAAACTAATTGGAATAGACTTAGTTACACGAATACTGTTGCTGTCTTGACGTGTTAATATTAGCAAATCAAATACATTCCTCCTAGTCGCAGAAGTTGTAACATAGCAGAATTCCACAGCAGTCACAGTCCCACTACAATTCAATGTACTTTCATCTACATCATAGATATAAGTAACACCATCAGCAGATTGTTCCCATGTATATCCCAATACTGAAGCTGTCCCTCCTAAGTCTGGAAGATAGTATTTGTTGTTGACTGTATCCAAAAGTGAGCATCTCCATTCATAAGATGATGACACTGTAAAACATTTTGTAAAAGTATAGATGTATTCTCAAAGAATTGTTGACCAAGTCAATGTAGTCAATTTAAATGTACAATATTATTTCAATGCATGTCACCGCTTTGCCTCATAAATTTTATAACACTATTAAATCTTGGCTCAATGATGAAACTTGTACTGCGATATCATAGATCCAGTTATATGTCATACAAACTCTATATTTATTTGCAGTATTTGGTAATGGTGAACTTTTGCAACAGTTAAATTATTCAGCCAACCCAGTAAAATGTTGTGTCTCAACAATTATTAACCCTCAACGCGCATGCCCAGAGAGTTAAGGTAGCTGTCCTGTCGGTCTGCCTGTGTGTCTGTCTATCACGCTCTGATTTTGGTGAACTGACAATTAACTGTAGGTATGAACTTACTCAGAATGAAGACTTAGGACCTTTTAATGTGCTTTTTTTTTCAGGCTAATATTGTTGATAAAATGGGAAGCTTTCAGCCTATATGGGTTACGCACCCCTAGCATTATGTCATAATCATGTGAGAAAATTATTTACTTTACTGCAGCCAGTGGCATAGTTTGCTTTATGCTCAGGGAAGTTAACGAAGTTGAAAGAAGTGAAGTTTTGCGCTGAAAATGTATACCAGTGAGTGTTTCTGGCTGGTTTAACTTCTTCTCTTGTGAAGACAGCATTTCCATGTACCATTTTCATTGCTCGAGCTATATTGATGCTCCATTAAGCTAAACAATTGCTTGTTCTTTTATATTGTAATAGGTAGGTAGTGTTTAACAGCATTGAGGGTTCACACCTCTGGTGTCTCATTTCAATATTGTATTTATTAGAATTATCTGTAGGATTAACAGCTAGTTATTAGTGTTTAAATTTGTTTTGATGCTTCTTTTTTACTCACTTTTTATCTTGTAAACTACCATAGTATCTCTTGTATTTGGTAATGTACAGATATATTTAATATTCAAGATGTTTTAATTTACAATATCAGCAATAATAACATGTGCTAGTTAATATAAGTATTTGGTGAGTGAAAGAAGAGACTGAGGTACTTTCAGGGACATCATGATAAAAAATTGGGGCTATTTTTTATTATGTGATAGGATACACATTTTTCATTTTTGTACTTTGAATCTACCATTTTGTGTTCGCTTGGCTTTCAATCTCACCTCATACTCCACTAAATAGAATCATTTGGTTTATTGATATTCATCTGTATTGGAAATTGTATTTCTTATCCCTTTTCGTGACGTGTTGTTTCTTACATGATCTGACCTACCTGAGACCATTTTCCATCCAAATTTGTGGCAGTGACAAGTTATCTTGGTTATTGCTCTGCTTGTCATACCAAACACCCCACTTAACAGTAATTATTCTTACTAAAATCCATCCACCAGTCTAGTCACTAAGGAAAATATTTATAGTTCACAAATAAGTGTGTGTGAAAGTTGGGTCACCCTGATGCTTAGTTAAGAGTAACACTGAAACAATTAGCTTCCATTTTTATTTTTTTACAGCTTTAGGCTCCCACGAGTTTCGTGTAGCAAGCATATGGTACAAATGTGCTATAATTCCGTAGATATTTTCAAGTCACAAAAAGTCACAGGCAGTGGTTACTTATTGGCATTCTATAAGTCATTCCAAATAAATTGGTCATTTATTAGAAAGTGAGTGTGAGTGTTTTTTTTTTTTGTAAGGAGCTACTGGTCCCATCTAGATGGTTAGAAAAGCTTATTTTAAGCTACTATTACTCGGGAAAATTGAAGCAAGAAAGTAATTCCATACTTCACAGTTTCTTACTCAGCCATTTTTTACTTCGCTTGTGCATCAAGCAAGTGGTCTTGGGTTTGATTCCCAGTGGCGAAAAACAATTTTAATTCTTAACTGTTAAAAAAAATAACCTGTGAAAGAGAGGGAATACATCGATGAGTAAAAAAGATTGAGAAAGAAATTGTGAAGTGATAAATTCGCAGAGTAAAAAAATTCCACCAATAAATAGAATTTTTTTAAAAAATTTCCATTGGTCTGTTGAGAGTGTAACATGGCAGTACCCCTTTTAACTTCTAAATTATGGAGGTTTGACTTCTACCACAATGACCAGTAATTTCAACAGTTAAAAGAAACCCAAAAAGATTTTCCTTAGCAACCAAAATTCACTAAGCATGTGGGCAGTATCACAGCACCCTCAAAAATATAACTATATAGATTGTTTGCCAGCTGGATGTCATAGCTCAGTGACAGAGTGCTTGTGCGTTAAGTAAGCGGTCTTGGGTTCGATTCCAGGTGGCAACCAAATATTTTAATTCTGTATTGTTAAAAAAAAGCCTGTGAAAGAGAGAGACCATATATCTAATTCCATACTGTGTAAACTAAAATTAAGTGTCAATGGCTACATACTTGTAGTACTTCAAGGAAAAAATGGTCTGATTAATCCTGTAGCTCCATCCTACTCCAAAGGAATATCACCTCGCCCCAACTCATGGTCCCATTCCTGCTGCATGCTCGGTGACATATTATTCTACTTACCCAATTCCCATAGCTACCTCCCAGTACCCCACATCTATTAATACCTATATACTTCCGCAGCATTTCTGCTGAGTGGTTTGGCCAAGGTGGCCGCTGGAAGCCCCACCCCCAGGCCAACTGTGCTGGCTCGGAGCAATTACATGGGGCAGGGCAGATGCCCCATTTAATCCCAGCGACACACTGTATCACGGCAGACAGCACAAGGTTACACGCCGGAGTGTGAAAAAAAAAAACAAAAAAAAACAAAAACAAAAAAACAAACAAACAAACAAAACAAGTACCAGACAGAGCGCTTCTCTCCCGTAGTCCTATACTCAGTAAGGTGTGGGTGGGTAGGCATTTTGCAGTTAGAATTTTTGCCACACCCTTCACTTTTTCCACGGAGGGTAGACTAACCACACCAGGCAAGTCAACCTGCTTTTCTCCCGCTTGACCTCACGTGAAGTCATGCCCCACACACCTATACCGACCCACACAAATGACCCCCACCCAAATCGTAGGAGTTCTCGCCTAGCATTAACCCCACTTAACTTGCAGTTAAATGGCCAATAATACATCCCTAAATCTAGGTGAATAGAAGTTAAAACATTGAGTTTAGGCAAACATGTTAAACTTCAGGCAAACTAAATAAATGTATTGTTACAGATCTTGCAATGGTAAAAATCAACTTTATCGGATTTAAACAGGTTTTACCTCATTTCAATTACTTGTGCAATGGCTCACTCGCCATTTGTGCAGAAAATACTCCACTAGTTTAGTCTTCAAACGCACGTTTACTTAAGTAATAACCACAGTATTGTGAGCCAGGATCACAAAAAAACACTTTCCACCACATTGGCTATGTTGTGTACAAATAGCTTTTGTCAATAATGTGTTGCTCATAACCAGTATAATATCTAGCTAAAAGAAAGAAGACTTTACTTATGTCAAGCTGATCTTAAATTAAATTAGCTTCAGTACTTACCCAATATTGGAGACATGATTAGTAGTAGAAATATGAAAGTAGAGATACACAGAAGCATCTTGAAGTACCCAACCTATCCAATGGACTCTTCCCAACAGCGGAGATAGGGCAAAAACGTCAAATAACGGCGTAGTTACAGTTTTTTTTTGTTGATATGCAGCGTTGACAGCTTATGCGGAGGGACAAGCCAAGGACGTTGATGGGGGAACGGAACAGGACGCTAGGGACTCACAGCTAATTAGAGGCAATACGACTACTTCAGGATGCACGGTATCTTCCACTGCTAATTAGTGCGCATTGTAGTTGCTAAGCAGTTAAGAATATTGCTGGATAGCCGGATATGTGCAACGAAGTGATTAAAAATCACTTGATGAGTCAGTATGTGAAGAATTTCGTTAGCTATAAGCTAACAGGGACCAGCTAAGTGGAGAGAGATTGAAGAAATAATTGTGCATTACCAATAGTATTGTGTTTAATTCTGCCCTGAATAGCTATGTTTCCCAAGAAGTTAAGAATCTTCTGAGATGTTGGGAAGACCAGGGAATTGCAAGCATTTTGAATTACCAAGTAACTATCTTTGCCATTAATTAAAGTACGATGCATACACAGGGCTAGCGATTTTGTATCACCATTTTATTGTTCACGTATTATAGTTTTAAAAAAAATGTTTATTTGTTCACTTATTAGTCATTTTGTTACTGACAGTAAATAATAATATGTGATCTATTTAAATTTTGCTGCTAATACTTGGAAATGTTAACAGTTCCAGCTGCAAAAGAAAAAAATTAATGTGTTCATCAAGCTAGGAAGTACAATTTGATGATAAAAATTATAATGCGCAGGTGGTGTTCTCATCTCTGACCTTGTGAGTCAATATTAAACTCAATATTGAATTGTTTCAATGTCCTAAAATGAAATATAAGATTATGTAGTCTATTTAAAGCTTGCTACTAATAAGACATTATATACCAACTAGTAAAGCAGACAAGCAATTTTGTTTTGGTTCAGAGATTCCAGATATTTTTAGTTTAAGTTATTCATACTAAAAAAATAAACCTTAAAGGCTGGTATTAGTTGTGTTTTTTCCTAACTAAGAAAATGAAATGCCAAATAAAGAACAAATATTCATACCATTGAGCAGTCAAAATTGAAAGCTTCACAAGAACAAAGAAATAACAGCAATTATTCAGTGACAATATTTGCTTATTATTGTCAAACTGGAATGAGAATGAGTAAAATGGAGTCCCGATGTATATGATTCAATCCCTGCATATAGGCATAAACTTTATCAACTACTCAAAAGGCAACAAAAACATTTGCTGGAGCTATATTACAAGCTATCTGAAGGGATATAATTCATTCAGATTATTTTTCTATCCACTTTCTAAATTAGAAGTTTAAAGCTTGCTGCCAATAATATTAAGGAATATCTGGAATTTCTAAACCAGTAATTAAATATAAAAGTCAAGTTCTTCGAGAAACATTAAACCATGTCATTCATTTTAAACAGATAATTTATAAAAAAAAATCCTTAATAAAACTTCTGGAGCAGTCATTCTTTCTGTCATTACAATTTAACATAACTTTTTGTGTCAACTTGTGTAGCTATGAAGGTCTTCAAAACTTATTAATCTAGCTTCAATCTTAATTTGGTCTGATACTTATCCAGAGTATTACCATAATTAAATAATACACATTTACACATTACTGTTTTCTTACAGGAAATGAAGCAATGCTACTCCCAGTAAATTTCCATCTTTTTCCTTACTGTCCCATAAATAGTCCATATAGTTAAACTAATTTTATGACGAAACTACATTAGGCTACCTTTTACCTTCAGCTATATAAATAGATAAACATAACTTTATTTAAAATAGGCTTCTCTAAGATAAACACAAGCCTAGTTTTCCAAGCGAACCATTTTTTTTAATTTTGCTATAGCTATTGATAGGTACAAAAGTCTATTTTATTCTGTACTATTAGCTGATTTCATCTCTCTTCCATAATACTTATTAGCAGGTAAATTTCACAAAAAAAAAACACTAATCAATATACAGCTCCACAACCCAAATAGTTCTGACAATGTCATAAATAGCACAACTCAGACTACACGGGAAGCCAAGTGACATCTCCAGATCAAATTAAAAGATGGTTTATAATGCATGCAATAATCTGTGCTGTCGATCCTTTTGTTCTTCTTAATGTGGAACAAATGACATTTTGCCCAAGAAGTCTGTATAGGTGTTACATTATGTGTTATTATTGCATGTTGTAATTTCATTGAGCCCTGCTATCTGTTCTCTGCATGCATATTCAACAACATCTAAATCTACTTTAAATATCATTAGCTACTGTTATTCACATAGCTTACACTACTTTGAGTGCTGGAACTAAGGAAATGTTAAGAATAAATCTAAAAATATGAATGTACAGACTACATATTTGGAAATGTACAGTGTGAATTTAAATGTCAACAAAATAACTACAATAACAATATTATGTGATAACTGATTTGCTACTTATTTTAACTGGGGTAAAAAATGACTGCTTTATAATAATCTCAGCTAGTATTGTGATTTGCATTGGAAACCACTACATTACACATGAATAGTCAACTTCTTAGTGGGAATTTAAAATTGACGCCTTTACTTTCCTCAGCATTGATATAGGCATCACATTCCTCATATATGTTCTCTGTCACTGATGCATAGGCTGCATTAGTTTCCGTAAATACACTATCATGACAGGCATAACCAGCAGGTATTGTTTCTCCACTCTTTCCTTGAAAGGCTGAATATGCTTCATTATCAGTTGTTAAAATAGAAGGAGAGTTTGAATCTGCAGTATATGTTTTAGTAACAACTGACATTCATATACCACATTATAATACAAATGTAATTCACAATACCATAGCAAGCTAGTTAATTGCATTCCTGTGGCTCACAAAAGTATACATAAATTAGCATTGTTTTATACTAAATTGCTTAAATAATAACGTTCCATGTTCTTCTCTTGATTTATAATCTAAAAATAAAGTTCCCTAATTTAATTCAATTTATACAATTGGAGTATAACGAATTAATACATATACAGTGCAAATTATATCTTGATAAATGTGGCTACTCTATAAAGCTATTGACGGGTATAATGTTGTATTGATCAACTCTTTTCTGGTAATCTTCAATATGGTTTTCATACGTACCTTTAGCTAGTGTTGAAGTATCTGATTGATGTGGAATAATTTGACCAGTATACAACATTTGTTTATCTTTTCTTTTCAAATAAACTATTGTAGTAATTACACTAATCATAATTACCATCCCAATTAGTATTACTATGAACATAAGTACTCCTATACCAATATACAGGTTTCTTTGTGCAGTAATAACTATTTCAGATCCCATAAGTAAAGTTGTATCATTGTAGAATGTAGTTCCATTGTAGGTTGTGGTTGATGTAGCACTTGGTACTGAATAAGTGAATGTTTGACTGTTTTCTACAGTATGAGTGGGAGTATGTGCACAAATACAGGTTACATGAATGAAATAAGATTATAAGAATAACTTGAAATATGAATCCTTCATTTTATTCTCCGCACTACATAATTCTACTTAGTTAGATCACAATATGAATGTTTATAGTACGCGTACAACCATCAGAAAACATCCACTTATAAGGCTTAGCCGATACTACTATAAGCACACTAATATGTTTCACTATTGATAACATCTATCATTAATTCAACACTTTGAATTGCTTGTGGCTCAAGAGACAACAATATTGTTTTTCTGCTAGGTATAAGCTGGGTAGAACTGCTAACTGGTAAACAACTCTATGTGATTGCCACCCCCCCCCCCCTCCTCACCACAAAGTCTAGAATGAGAAAGAGCTGATACTTGAATAGCCCTATTTTTTACCTCTCAATTTATCACTTTTTGATTTTTCCACCCTATGTCCATGCTGGGAAGAATTTATGTCTGTACTAGAATTACTAAGATAAAATACTTTGATTGACTAGTGAAATCATCACTTCATTTAGAAGATAAAAAATAAATCAGTCAATATGATTGAAATAATTGGTATAATTGATGCAAGTAAATTTGGTGATGACCAGTGCTCCTTGAATTATGTTTAATTAGATATTTGTTTGTTTTCGATATGCTATTGAGTGCAGTACTAGTCATTAGCCCTACCTTCACTAATTTTATCAGACCCATGATGACATCAGCAACAAAGACTACGAAACCTCCAACTACATGATGATGAGTCTATCAGGCTATTCATAGCTGTAAAGTGGATTGTAGAAAATGATTGCATGTAAATGTGGAAATATTTAGCTAAATACTAAATTGGATTGTTTTGATACAGGACGAGAGACATCCATAGACCTGTGGTCACAGGCAATTGGTATAGAGTCCATTAATATTAGAAATGGTGTAAAACCAGCTCATTCTAGACTTGCTTCGGGGGGGGGGGGGGGGTGGCAAATCATATGTTGCATAATATGTTTCTAAATTTACACTGATGGATGTGGGGCCCCACATCCATCAGTGTAAATTTAGAAACATATTATGGTGATCTGCTCATGAGTGAAACTAAGTTTAAGGAAATATGGTAATGATACCTTAAAGGAAATGAATAAAGGATGTTTCTGTTGCTGGACTAGCTACGAAGAAACTGATCAAAGGTAAAGAAATTAAAACTGTTTGAGGAAACGCCAGCAAGAAGGAGCCCATGACGAGAATTGGTTCGTGAGCGTGTGAAGTTTGGGGGCCAGAA
>WLWD01000383.1_pt1 | contig 70450 bp, 48 predicted proteins | sample 6712731 | NCBI WGS metagenome assembly WLWD01 (sample SAMN12718690, study PRJNA576275) | sponge metagenome | isolation source: marine sponge | host: Mycale hentscheli | place: New Zealand: South Island, Marlborough, Capsize Point | collected 2014-11-01 | reverse complement strand
TTTTCATTACAACTATGTGCTAGCATTTTTAAGACAATTTGCTTAATTTTTTTTCCACATCTTTAAGACTATTTGCTTAATTTTTTTTCCAAATTTAAATTCATATTGACTGCATAATCAAAATATATTAATTATGTGCAAGACCATGCCCACAATTAATTAGAAATAATTGTGTGTGAGAATACTGTTAACAAATATCAATAGTTTCAATCATCTGCATCATCATCATCATCAGAGTCATGAAGGTCTAACTGAAATCTTCTTTCTTCTGGTTGCTGCATGTCTGTAGCTTGCACATGTTGGTACATTCTAGTCCATTATTGAGACAGGGGCAGCTAGGGAGTACACAAGAACGTTGGCACTTGCAGGATAACAGTTCCAAAACCGTATCTGGAGCTGGTGGTGAACTCATCCATTTAATGATGAGGTTACCGGTGTCAACGTCAGTTGTCCATCCAAAACCTACAGGGTTTGGTATATCTGGGTAGGTTTGCAGACTACGCCTCCAGATTGATGCTTGATAGTTAGCACGAAGGACATGCATATGTAAGCAATCCCTGCATGGTGGTAGCTGACTTGACTCTACCTCTCCTTGTTTGGCACAAAAAAGCTGGTATCGAGTATTCACCTCAGGAGTGCTGGTTGTGGTCGAATACAGGTGACAGGTAAATTTTTCTACTTTTTTTGAAAGCTCTACACTTAGCTCCCATGATTCTCCAAGCTTACTGAAAATCTCCATGTAATCTTTGTTCTTCTTCAACAGTTTTAGAGCCTTCAACTTACCATGGCCAGCAAAGGCACTGACTGTATCACAGCCAGTGAAGGCGTGCAACCCAATGAGGGCCTCACTGATATCGGAACCCAGGAAATTGCTTAATTTGGTGATGTCAATGAATCTTGTTCGATTCTTGGTTCCACATTTCTGATACAAACCGCATTGGATATTCCTGCTAAAGGCAAGGCAAATAATCATAACATCTGTATCTTCTGCTGTTACAATTACAGCTTGAGATCCTGTCTTTGATGCATGAAGTGCATGCAAAATAAGCCTTGTGTCAGCTTCTTCTTGGTTGGATCTGATCTCTTCAACTTCAAACCAATTTTCTGCTGTCATTCTGAAGCAAGCCTCCTCACAAGTCACATAAAGAGTCTTGTCATGAAGCTTTGCTCTGTACTTAGAAAGTTTCCATTCATTGACAATAAGCTATCTCCCATACTACTATGCTGCTCTAAGTCTGCTCTAATCTTCAAAGCTGCAGTGGTTATGGCATTGTTGTGCGTAAGGGACTTCAGTGATTGCAGCTCTGTTGTCAGTGCTATGTTGGACTGGGCAAGTGCAGTGATTGATAGGTTGTCAGGATACAAGAAGAGTTTTCCCTTCTCATCAAAGAAGATGTGTAGAGCCTGACCAAATACACTTTCTAGCTTTCGGCGGAGGTTCTTTTTTGAAGACTCTTTCACTTGATCAATGCCACAAGTTCTCATAGCTGTACCAAAATGGGATGTAAGGTCAGACATTGCTACAATCTTAGGATTTGCAAATAGTTCATTTCTGATGAACATGAAAAATTCATCATATGAGTAACTCAGTGCTTTCTCATATTCATCTGCACTGTCTTCTGCATGTCTTCCACTGCCAGCGACTTTCTCCTGTCTTGTATATGATCTGTAACAAGACTTGTGATAGTGACCTTCGGCTGCCACAAGATCCCTGCTGACAATAGCAAGCATTCTGCCATCCATTTTCTTTATAGCTGCATTTCTGATGCTGCTGTCCACTCGCAACTCTCTGCACTGTATCAACGATTCCCGAGTTTTCTGTCCTCTGATAAATTTTGTATTTTTCTGGCAGAAGATACACTTCACATCATAAACTGTAGAACATGAGTGTGGCACTTGCCTGGAGGACAGTCTTAAGCTAGTAGCAACTTCAGAGTCCTCAGATTCACCAGCTTTGTCTTCCTTTTTTGTGATGGTTTCAAGGAGCTTCTTCATAGTAAAAATGCTGCGACATTTTCTATGGTAGTAGATGGATGGGATTTCTTCTTCAGCTAATTCTTTCATCAGGTCTAGAATTGGAGCATGTTTTCTTATTCTGGCAGCATTAACTAGAGAATTCCACGAATCTAAATTTTGTGGGGACACCAATCTTGAGCCTTCTTCATCATCACAGCAATGAATGATGCACTCTAACCGTGGCCGCTTTGTAGGACAGCCAATACTTTCTTCTCCTGTGTTCATGCCAGATATCAGCTGTGGAACTGCTTTGTAGGACAGCCAATACTTTTCCAGATATCAGCTGTAGAACATTCTAGCCAGAAGTGAGAACATGACTGTGCATATTTCAGGAAAAGTGTGAAATTCACAACCAAACTCAAAGAGAAGTGTGAAAACCATGGAGATTTTTTTTCCCGAAGAAGCATTTTTGATTAGGCTGATAACTAGTATTTAGCTACCTTGTATCTTAGGTTATCATGTCAAAATGTACTACTGATATTGGCCTATTCAAAAAACTTAATGAAAGTTTGCCCCCCCAGATGGTACCAGTATCTTGTCTGGCCCATGGACTATATACCGATGCAAGCTTAGACAACTATTAATTCTTTGCATTTCAAAATATAAAAAAATCCTCGATGCTTTGGCACACCTATTATGCCCAAAATTATGCCGGCATAATTGGCTCAGACCTATGTAGCTACATACAAAAGCAGTGGAAAAAAGATAGTAAGTTGTAGTAAACAAACCTCAGTCTCCATTCAGGTGTGGTTTCTTGTAAGTACTTGCTTGGCCTCGTGTGTGTGTGTGTGTGTGTGTGCTTTGCTTTTAATGAGCAACAAGGCCATGGAACCAAACTATTTTGAAGTAGACATCACTATAAACTGTACTCAGAGTCATAGTGCCCCCCACCCCCTGTAAAGTTTAGGTAAAATATTGTTCCTCTAACAAGAACACTAAATATCTCTTTGCTGTGTTTCATAGTAATGGAAGAGACAGTAATTTTGTTGCTTATGAATATGCTAGCATTGAAACTAGATTTTTTCAATAAATAAAATGTGTGGACAATTGAAACTTGCAGTTCTTATGGGTAATCAGACTTCTTGGATAACTGGTGTTCCACTAAATAATCTTCATTCTTCATTGTATTTTTATTTCAGCACTGGATAAATGCTGAACGTGGCCGCTGTAGAAGAATAGATCAAACAGAGTCATCGCAGTCACTTGATAGGTAATGTTACACTGGAATTGTCCAGTGAAAGATTCTGAACTTATTCTTTTGAATTTTTTATGAGCCAAAATGTGTATTTTGGTTTATTTAAGAATTAAAAAAAAAACATCGGAGGGCAAATTGGCATTTTAAAAAGCGAGAAAGGTTTAGGGCATATTTTTTTTAGGAAGGTCATAAAGTTGGGAGGGGGGACTGGGCATCATACAGGAAATAAACCTAGGAGGGGCGAAATAGGATCTTTGGGATTCTAGGAGTAAAATACAAACATTATTTTGTGTACATGTATTAGAAATCATAGTTTGCAATGTTTAAATATGTATGATAAGGTAATGCTGATTATACATTGCAAAGGCATAACTAGAGTACTGAACAATCTATAGGGGGGTAAAGGTCCCCCTTCGCCCTCCCCCCTCCCTCTCTCCCCTTAAATGCAGCCCTGGTTAGGACGCGAAATGACCCCCTTTGAAATCCTTGTGTCACAACGGTACAGTAGATCTTTTCTAAACTGGAGTTCTTATTTTCTTATATATATGGCACCTATATGTTGTCTGGTAGTTAAACCAAGACAATGTAAATTAAATGAGTGGGTTGATTGACGTTTTCTTTCAGAAATGCAGGAATTTCCAGAGTTATGGGAACCCCCTGGTCTCATTACACTTTTAATAAGAGAGGTTCTACTGTATAACGAAATGCAGAAAATAATTTGGCCAATCTCGTTGTAATCAATAATACCTGCATAGGGATTCATACAGGATTCGTCCAAAAAAATGTTTGGGAGGGGAAATCTTGGGCTTGTGGGGGGGGGACACCTTTTATTTCTATTAGGGAGCATTTTGTGTTTGGGGGGATATTCCGCTGTATGAATCCCTGCTGCAGTTTAAGTCTTATAAAATACTTATTGCATGGGTCAGAGTACAATATAGAGAAATATTTTGTGACCATGCGAAATATTTTTTATGAGCCGAAGGCGAGTGAAAATATGGCATGTGAGTAAAATATCATCCCCATATTATACAACAAGGGTAATAAGTAATTCATTGCTCTTTTGATATTTTTTTTATGAAACAAGTTATAGGCATGGAATAATATACCATTAGTCCAGAAGTTTTCATTGAAATTAACGGTGTGTCTAGGGTCAATGTTTTATTGTTTGCCTAACTCCAATTGGACCGATTCATTTTTTTTTGTTTTTTTTTTTGCATTTGTACTTTCATTTAGCACGAAAGTCAAGAAGCCTCGAAAACGCAGTGGTTTTCAACTATTCTGCAGTGCTGAAGCTCGGAAGTTATCGGGAGGTCAGTAACAACAGCTATCTTAAATTGTTTAGTTGTGTGTAGTAATTTTTGCTATGTTAGTAGACAAGAGTGCTGTGATGTCTGAACTGTCCAAGAAGTGGTCCAGCTTAGCAGATGAGGAGAAGCAAGTGTGGCGGGTGAAGGCAAGTGAATTGAGTACATGGACGGATGTCCCCAAGAAAAAGCTTGTGAGGGACTTAACCCAATCGATAAATGAAAATGTAAGTTAAAAGAAAAATATTGTTGTGAAGTTATTCGTTATGTTTGTTTACCTTAGCTCAAGAGTTTATCAGCATTGGGGTATGAAGGTTATACTTTGGTTTTGAACACATCTACGGGGGACCACAAAGTGATGTGCAGCTCAGAAACAGTTCAGGGCTTTCTTGAGTGTGAAGAGGAAAGGAAGAGGCCAGTAGAAGATACTTTTTTTAAATACATGTGTGGTAAGTGCACTTGTACGCTATCTAGATAAAAATAGCTGGATTGTTCTCATTGTAATATTTCTCACACATGCAGCTACTCAAGTTCATAATGTTGTCTGTGGTATTTATTCGGATCATGCAGCAGTTGTTACACACAAACAATGTATTGGATCTTTCACAAACATGAGGTGACACAGTGTAATTAATGTCATAATTCTCATTTAGAACATAGCACCTTTGTTTTTGTATTGAGTAACAGGGGCCTGATTCTGGTAGGGCCTCCGAACAGAGCCACTATATGTAGTGGCCTCTGTGGAGGGCCTCTATATGTAGTGGCCTGCCTCTGAGGGCATGACTACTGCTTGGAAACAGTTCGTGGTTGCTATGTTCTAAATCAGTTAGACACTTCGACCGTCGGGTACTACCATACCATGTTAAGGATCCCCTCGGGTCCCTTTAGTAACACCCTTGCTTCGCTCAGGACGCCACAGCCTGGGGCGTTCGGGACCCTAAACACGATAGTACCCTAGGTCTCAGTACCTAATATAGAGTGGGATCCATTGAAATTATCACTATGATCTGATCTGTCTTATGTAAAAACAAGAGAACATACACTCCCTCCTGCTGCAGAATAAGCTTGTGTGTATCCAATATTGTGTCATTTATGAATACTGTATTTGGATTCGCCTGTCGTCATTATTTCTTATACAAATCTAGTAAGCACTATAAACTACATGAGGTGATAGTTTAAACTAAGTACTCCCCTCCAGCAATAATTCTGTATGAAATTATGCCACCAAAATTTGCCAATTATAATTAACATTTCTTTGCAGTCATGTTTAAACTTCATCCGATTAGTTAGTGCATTTGCATCACTTTTAATCCTTTTGTGTGTTTATCATAGGAGCAAGTTATTTCCCAAAGAAAAAGAAGAAAAAGCTCAACTATGATGCGATGCTGGAGGAAGTACGTGCTGATTGGAAGAGAAAATACAGTAAGTATCTATGCACTATATTTTGAGATATGAAGGGTTGGGACCATTGTGGAATCCATGAGATATCCATAAAAATAAAAATAAATTGATGGAATCCCCTCCCCCACTTTATAATTGGATCTTGTGGTTTAGTCAAACAGATGTGATGTATATAAAGTCGTTACTATCTTGGCCCAACTTATTTGCCTCTTCATGGAAAAAGTCATAAAATATAAATTAAGATTTACTTCTTCTGTTATGTTAATACTGTTGTTGCTTTGTAGAAGCAGTGTGTGGTGATGGCAGAATTCCATATTCTAACTCGGACAAGATGAGGTGTGTGGCAGTTGGTCTTCCTCCAGGAGTGTTCTTTCAGCAACCGGCACTGTACAAGTCATCTGAGCTGTCCCTGGTTCACAGCAATCTAGAATCATTTTCGTTTCTTTGTGTAGCTGAAGGTGAAGATAATGTTGCTTCTGTGGACAGTGGAGAACCATCTTGTGATTCATAATTTTTATTTTACTTTATTTTTTATTTCAATGTTCAATTGATGTAACAAGCATTATTTTATTTTATCAATCAACTTGCTATTATAGCAGTGTTTATAACTTCGATTTCAATGATGCAACAAGATCAGTAGCCACTAGTGTAGAGTTCATATGTATTTTTAGACGTATAGTTCCAATCTTAATGTTGCTATAATCACAGTCACGCTTCACACTCAGTAAATAAAAGCTGGGACAAGTTATGTGTTACTGCCATCCAATGTTAGGGGATGATTTTAATCATATCAATACTGAGTTCAACTGTAATCAAATGTTGCAACATAGACCCTATCTGGTATGCATTTTACTCATCTGAAGTTCAGCTTTCAGAATCCTGGAACCACAACTGTGATGTTATTCATGAGCAATAAATGAAGTGATATGGATACCGCAATATAAAGGGTTGATATTTTATATCCTAGCATTATCATTGGAGGTCAAATGGAAAGAGATACAGGTGCAAATACACTGTACCCTTGGGAGTCTTCTTGTGTGTTTGGGGATACACCACATTCCCCCACAGCCTAGTACTCCTTTTTGCTGCTTATATCACCTGCTGGTTAATTTAATTATTGATTTCTGCATGCTGCTAATGTCTTCTACTGGCACTACTTTTGCAATTAGCGATAAGGGTAGCATGCCTCTCTAGAATATCCACAGCAGCTCCACTCAAATCACTGGCACAAGAGTGGCAACACCCATATGAGCCAGCCCCATAGTGCACAACAAGCACCCAACTCAGTGGATAGCGAGATAGAGAGGTCATCAATAGTTTAATACTACCATTTTCTATGGATTTCACCTATCTGAATTTTCTCATCCATTAAAGAAATTTGATCAGCATAGATGCACTGCATTAATATTGAGAATCATAATTTTAAGGAAAATACTATTTTTGGTTACAAAACATTGGTTATAATAGAATCACTTGAAGCATATGAATCAAAATCGGAATCAGAATCAGTATCAATTTCATCGATATTGCAAATGGTGTCGGAATGAACTGAATCATCACTGTCAGAATTGCTTAGTATCAGTGTAGCTGCAGGTGGACTGTCTATCAACAGTGGTTGGACGGGAGGCAGGAATTTAACATCTGCTAGACATTCCTTGATGGCTGTAGGAGCCAAGGTGTTAGTCCAATATGCATTGGCCATAATGCCAAGTGCATGCTCTGCTCTCTTCATTTTCAAAGTTGAAAGGTGGCGAGTAAGCAGCAGTGCAGAAACTTCACCAGCAATTGGACGAGGAGTACAGACTGTTCCAAAGAGATGAAAACATCGTCATCTGGGAGCGGGTGGATGAGTTGGTTGTCATGCTGTTGAAGGCACTGTACTATTCTGCAATTGACTTCATCCAAATTCTCACGATAGGAGACATAAATTCGAATCAGATCGCCAATGCAAAGTTGTTTTTCCTCTTGCGCTCTATCTTTTAGAGAACTGAGCTCAAGTAAGCGGCGTTGACTCTCCGCTGGTAGTCTGTCACAAGGAGTGACAACAGAATAAGAATGTTCGGTTCTCCAGAATGGAGACTCCAAATTAAGCACCTCGGCTATGCCCAACTGAAGATCCTCTCCATACTCGACTTGAAGGTTCTTGTACTTTTCAAGTAGCTTCTTGATCTTGCGAGTACACATTTGAATCATCTTGCTGACTCGAGATGCTTGCTTCTGGCCACCTATGTACATAACGTAAATTTAATGAACAACAACAACAACAAACCTAAAGCATAATTACACATCATTTGAAATTCATCTAGTCAAATTGTAATACACACACTGCAAAGATTGACCATTGGCCAGCAACTACATTACTACATTGTAATATAAGCTCTATTTCATTACAACTAGAACAAACTTGCACGATATTTCTGATTTCAATCGACTAAAAAAAAAATCCAAGCAATTTTTTCATCTGCAACTACATACTGGAGCATAAGTGATATTTCTAACTTGCAAAGTATAATTGCTGCTGTGTCAAGCTCATGTAATCACAATATTGTAATGATGAAAATAATAATTATTATAATTGGCGAGCGAACGTAGCGAGCGAGACACTTACAGGGGTAAAAATGAAAAAATCGGGGATGTTTATTTATTTATTTGTATATATGTTTGGACGTACGTATGTCATTTTGTACTTTGACCCTCACGTTTTTGTGTTAGTTATGTGGTCGACCCCGTCCCAAATTGCACTAAACATCCTCTGGTTTATCGATCAGTACCCATATCACCCTAGAAATTGAATTGTTTACCGTTTTGAATTCTTTTGCGGGTGCAGTTCAAACTTGAAAACTTAAGGGACTTCCATTTCTATTCCAGTTAGTGGCGGTGGTAAGTCAATGCGCTCTTTGTCAATGGTTATAAGCCGGTGCGCAACATATTTACTCGTTGAAAATAACCTTTCCACTCGACTAACTTCGCCGAAGGTAAGTCTGTGTAGGTGCATGTCCCAGTTGGTGTCAAAGCATTGTTTGTTACAACCACTACTTAGCTAAAGAATATCACAAAGAAAACTTTTAAATAACGTGTATTGTTTTGTTGTTGTTGTTTTTTCCTTCAATTCAAGCAGTTGCAGAGAGTTGTTACTATGGCACTGAAATCCCCTTTACCCTGTATGCTAAATTTAAAAACTGGACCTTATTTTCAGTAGCTTCAGTGTTAGAAGTCAAAATCATTCATATAAAAATAGTATAGTCTTTAGGCTCGCTCGCCATTTGTGCTCAAGCACATCACTAGTATAATTATATGTTTGGACGTACGTAAGGCATTTTTGTACTTTGACCCTCGCGTTTTTGTGTTAGTTCGGTGGTCGACCCCGTCCCAAACTTCACTAAACAGAATCCTCTGTTTATCGATCAGTACCCGTATCACCCTAGAAATTTAATTGTTTACCGTTTTGAATTCTTTTGCCGGTGCAGTTCAAACTTGAAAACTTAAGGGACTTCCATTTCTATTCGAGTTAGTGGCGGTGGTAAGTCAATGCTCTCTTTGTCATGGTTATAGGCCGTGCGCAACAGTATTTACTTGAAAATACATTGTCCACTAGACTATCCCGAAGGTAAGTCTGTGCAGGTGCATGTCCAGTTGAGTCAAAGCATTGTGTGTTACAACCACTACTTAGCTAAAGAATATCACAAAGAAAACGTTTAAATAACGTGTATTGTTTTGTTGTTTTTTGCCTTCAATTCAAGCAAGTTGCAGAGAGTTGTTTCTATGGCACTGAAATCCCTTTACCTTGTATGCGAAATTAAAAAAACTGGACCTTATTTTCAGTAGCTTCAGTGTTAGAAGTCAAAATCATTCATATAAAAATAGTATAGTCTCTTTAGGCTCGCTCGTCATTTGTGCTCAAGCACATCACTAGTGATAAGCGATACCTAATAAAAAACAATCTATAATACCTGCATGATGTTTAAGCGTAGTAAGATAAAACACTCGCTCTCTAACAGCAGCCATCATTTGACTCTTCAGTTCCTGCTGCTTGCTACAATTGGCTATCTTTAAAGCTTCCTCATACTCCTTCATCTGCGGTTCCCATCGTACATGCACTTGATGCCTCACCTCAAACCTCATAATGTCACTTTCATGCCTGCAGAAGACAAATTAATAAAAACAAATAAAAAAACACACCCACACACCCCCTAATCACAATCCCACCCCCCCCCTCCCCCCACACACACACACACACTACTCACATCACTTGCCTGCTAAGTTGTTCAATAGTTTCTGACAAAGCCTGGGAGGACACCTGGCTAGTTATCAACATCTGGACCAGATCAGCCCACTTCTCCCTACACATTCACTTGTAATGGTGCCACTTCAGACAACAGTAATCTGTGTAACATACCTGACTCTGCTCAAACTAGAAAGAAGATTGACATATTCAACCCTCCAGTTTCTGTGATTAGCTAAAATAATAAAAACAAAAACTCACATGTATGTATATACACACAAAGAAGTCAGTACTTACACACATCTGAATCCTGACTAGTATTTTCCCTTCCTCTGTCTTCTGATTTGAGTAAATCTAACAGTGTTAGTGCATCATTACTAGAGAGACCAGCAGCTACTAATGTGTTAGTAATCTCCTTGTCAGCTTCACAAAACTGCTTGTCCGCACGAACAAACCGATCAACACATGATCTCACTATACAAATCCAAACACAAATCTTCATGAAGTATTGGAATAATGAAATAAATTACCCTAACTTGGCATATTAGAAACCCTTCGTGTGGATGTGTGTGTACCCAAGCACAGACATAAACCCACTGACACACACGCACAACAACCCCCCCCCCCCACCCACACACACACACACACGACTTCCGACTTGATCTTCCACTGCCAATGATTGGTCACATGGACCCCCACGATAGGGGGAAGCAAGACAGACACACCCACAGCACATCACTGGCACCAGCATCCCATACTGAGCTCTGCACAGGAGAACGTAAACTTGAGATTATATGGATTTTATACAAATACCTCAAGCAGATCTTCTGGTTAGCCAGTAACCAGCACTGAGCTACAGGATAGACAGCCCCACTCTAGTGCAGATGGAAAGCTAAAAGGGTAACCCTTCGTAGCTGAACAGACTGAAAGTGGGTCCAAGTGGCACCATCAGGCGACGACCTGGGCTTGTACCCCCCTATTCTAGTCTGCTTGGTTGGACCATACTTGGTCTGGAACATCCCCTCAAACTTGTTCACCATGGGTGACCCTACCAGGAATACTATTGATTCCAGTTGACTTAGCTCTGACGTTCATTGGTATACTCAAGCCCCTCCACCACGACGAGGTGATGGATCATGGAGGAGCACGCACGCACACACACACACACACACCTAGTTTAGATTCCTTTAGAGTACAATAGTGGTGCAATGCATCACTGAGAAGGTCTGTTCTGTTTGCAGCTGACATTTCTTTGGACATCCTACAAAAACTACCCAGGTAGGACCATAGCCTCTCCATATTTTCTCCGTCTGCAAGTCCCATCCCTTCCTTGTTTCTTGGATTGTAAGACGTTTGACATGCCGACTCGTGAGCATAGCTATGGAAGATGGGCACTGAAACATTGCACACATCAAGGAGATGTTGGTAATTCCCCGGGTGTGCCTGAATAAAACACAATAACCATATAAGACTTTCATTTTAAAACAAAAAAGTCATACCTTCCAATGAGCCACTAACTTGCAACCGATGTCATATAGCACATTAACAATGTTTGGTAAGCGATTCTGATCAATCATTGCTGATAGCAGATAGTCAGCATATGCCAGTCTACAAATTAAGATAATAATAAAAGGAACACAACATACTAGTTATCATACCTTTCACCATGTTTCAGACTTAATATCTGAAGAGGAAAGTCATGGCGACAAATTGCCCCAAACACGGCTGTCTCATCTAGTGCATGATAACGGTTTCTTGACCGCAGAGCATCTCCAGCCTTAAAGTCACTGCACTGAGTCTATTAAAATTAATCTCAATAATTACCTTAAAAAAAAGTTTTATAGTTAGCACCTTTCCTGGCATGCTGTCCACTTTCTGCTTACTCGCCACATATTGGTCAACATCACCCTGAGGAAGAAAGTACGTACTCTTCAACAAAGGACTATCTTCTGTACGTATAGACGGCCAGCTTTGCCACGTCGACAAAGCCTAAAGTTAGCATCCAGTGATAAAAATACTGAATCTGTTTCACCGGCCTACACATATAATGTAAATTAATCATTGTGTTAAAACAGAACAGCAAGATAGGTTCACCATCATGCTGTATTTTGACTAGCTTACAATCATTGATAATCATTAGTCGTGTGACTTATGCAATAATCAATACTGAACACATAACAATTCATTCATTTAGAGATAAATTACAATTAACTGCTTCTTCCCTGACCTTGGGGCATGCTGGACATCTCCTTGGACTGGAATACACAGTGAAATCCAAATCATTCCTGAAACACCTATATAACCATGTGTATTATTTCTCCCATTATACGTCATAAACTTACCTTAGTCTCGAGTAGCCAGACCCTTTACCAACCGTTAACCACTACGCTGGGAAGGAAAGGGTCTGGGAACATACAATACAACGACTTTTTCAACAGCACCCCAAAAAGGGTGCTTAATTATCACATTCCAGCAAGCTTGCGGTATACTATGTGACGTCAACATCACATCTGGGAGGGTGAGAACATTGCGTGACTTCATTAAACTGGTGAAGTTGTTTTCGTAGACTATTTATAAGCACTCCTGGCAAGCAATAAACGTACCATGAATAGGAGAGCTGCTATCCTGCCGTGGCTGTGACGTCATTGGCTACCGCAAGCATTGGAATGTGATAATTGGAGCACCCTTTTTGGGGTGCTGCTGAACAGGTCGTTGTATTGTATGTTCCCAGACCCTTTCCTTCCCCGCGTAGCGGTTAGGGTTGGTAAAGGGTCTGGCTACGCGAGACTAAACTTACCTGTACTGCGGAAATGTATTGGTCAACACTTTATAGATATCCTTGTCCTGCAATGGATAACACCATATCCCATTATAATTATTTCACATGTACATATTAAAACATACCTGGGGCTGCTGCTTTCCAACACACCGCAAAAAGTTGGCAACATCATGCAAAGATGTCTGACATTCACGAACCAGGTAGTGAATAGTATTCATGAGTTCCATGGTGAATGCTAGTTTGGGTCTTGTCGGAGTTGCTGGCCATAAACCCAACATAAGCAACCTCTTGGACATTGACAAACACCCACATGATGTAATGTAGATTCCATGATGCTGGCCTATGACAATGAAAACAAATAGCTAATTACAGTGGCGGATACATTACAACATATATTTACCTTTCAAAGAGACGACAGTAATTTTCTCATTGTACGCTGTACCACAATCATGGGTAATAGGAATGGAGACGCCATCTAAAGGAGACAGTACATACTGGCCATCAACCCAACGCTCAGGATAATGAAAAATATTGGAGTATTTATGATGAGCCAGGCAGCAGCTTTCACAGTAGTACGCCAGAGATGAACAATCTTGACATCGATACTCTGCACTTCTGGAGCAATACATACACAGCTGCTGAGTTGGCATAGCTAGAGATGTAGTGAAGCACTGCAATAAACCAGGACGAACTCTATCCCATGCTTCTCGCTGCTTTCTGTGCCATACAGAGTGAGACCGTTGCTGACCAGGACAAGTAGGCTCAGCAGTGGAACTAGAAGCATCAACATCATCCTCCTGGTGAAAGTCACTTGCATCCTCCACATCCATGTCATCATTGTCTTGTATTCCAACTGCAAAGCTTGAAGATGGAGATTCCACTACAGAAAATGGAACTCTGCTAGGCCTTGTCCGCTTCTTCCCGGTTCTGCTACTTGTTTTAGCTTTGAGAAAACTCCCCAAGAGCTTGTTCTTCTTCCAACGCCGAGAAGACATCATTGCAAGCGTTTCTCAGAGCAAATTCGTTGCTAGAGCTAGAGACCCTTTACCACGCGCGAAGAAGCTAAAATCTCTCTTCGTGAGGCACACAGGAGGTATTGAATAGACGTGTTTCCCACCATTAGCAGTGTATTGTACTTCCGCATTGTGGGGTATTATTTTGTACGCATCGGGTGGTATCATGGGCACTTTGTATTGGTAAAGGGTCACAGGCACTTTATAAAGGTCTGTATTATAGACACCTCATGTTGGTAAAGGGTCACAGGCAGCCTATGCAATCATATAGCACTTGTATACAGTTCTGTTTCTGATCCCACTGAAGGTCCCTATAAAATGACTTCAGTGAACCTTTACTTAATAAAGTTTTCTGATTCCACTTGGTAAAGTCTGTGTTATATACATTTTATAGACTTGGACTATTTTTAAAAAGGTTTGTATTATAGGCACTTAGCTAGGTAAACAATTTCTGATCCTGTAGGACCTTTTGGAAAGATCTGTATCATAAACATTTCATGTAGGTAAAGGGTCACAGGGCCGTCTTTAAGGTCTGTAGCATGGGCACTTTGTATTGGTAAAGGGTCACAGGCACTCTATAAAGGTCTGTATTATAGATACTTCATGTTGGTAAAGGGTTTCAGGCACTTCATAAAGGTCTGTATCATGTTTGTATTGGTAAAGGGTCACAGGCACTTTATAAAGGTCTGTGTTATAGACACTTCATGTTGGTAAAGGGTCACAGGCACTTCATAAAGGTCTGTATCATGGGCACTTCATAAAGGTCTGTATCATGGGCACTTCTTATTGGTAAAGGATCCTTGCTTAAGCTATATTTGAAAATTATTTGATCGTCATAGTGTGAGTGTATGGTGGGGAGGAGAGAGAAATATTTTAGTTTGTTTTTAGCTATTACATGAAGTGTGCAGTAAGACTGGTAAGGAACCGAACAGTCAGTTTGTACACAAGTGGGTATCAATACAAAAGACACTTAGTAGAATGTTTCCAATCATATAGTGTCGATATGATACTAATAGGTTAAATGAAAGTGTGGATGAACTTCATAAAGACTTCAAGAGAAAGTGTGGGAATGGACATGACCTGTGTGTCAAATTATGTCCATGGAATAATAAATGAAGTTTGGTCCTTATTGTCTTTGTTGTTGTCGTCATTTTTAAATAAGTGCAATATATTTTTTATTTATATTTACTTTTGAAAAAGTATGACATGCTGAGATTTGGGAAAGGGTATGGAATATCCTAAGTCAATTACCATTATGTTTTGTTGTTTTTTGTTTATTGTTGCTGTTTGTAGATCACAGCTGACATGAGTGATGAACAGTTCTAATCATCCTGGCTGTATGAAGAAGTCCTGAGCATCTTCATTCATGAACAGTTAATTCTTCACCTATCACACAGATACAATGTCACATCACGGACTAATATTTATTGCATTTGCTGATTACTGGAATGAATTTTACACACTAAAATATTATAAAGTGAGTATTGTAGAACACCATTTGGAGTGTTGTAGTAGCTAGTTTAAGGGAGTATCACAACACCCCATTGGTAGAGTATCAATAACACCATATTTGGTGCATTATGAGCCCTAATAGGGGTGTAGTAGAACTTGGACATGGGCGTACCACAACACCCCATTTGGTATAATGAAGGGTGTACAGGGGTGTAACTGAACACTTCCTCTAGGTGAAAACACCCCATGCGGAGTAGTACAGCCAGTGTTACCTGGACACCCCAAAATGGGATTCCCATACACCCCATTTTTAACAGTGATGCAGTTAAAACTCAAAAACTTATGGGAGCTCCATTTCTATTCGAGTTAGTGGTGGTGGTAAGTTAATACGCTATTTGTCACATTATGAGCCCTACTCAACAGTATTTACTTGAAAATTAATTGTCCACTAGACGAACCACAAAGGTAAGTCTTGCGTAGGTATTGTGCGTTACAATACCTACGCCTATAAGAATATCACAAAGAAAACTTTAAATAATGTGACTTGATTTTGTTGCTTCTTTTTCAATTCAAACGGTTGAGGGAAGCGGTTACTATGGCATTGAATCCCCTTTACCGCATATGCGTAATTTAACAACTCGACTTTATTTTAGTAGTTTGAATGTTAGTTGTTTAATAGAAGTATACTTTGCGAAGTTGTGGTGTTTTAGTTTAGCTTCTTGTTGTCTCTTAGCCGTTTACAGCAACTCTCCATATGTCATCTGAACTCACGTGGCTAGGTGCAACAGGCTACCTCTCCTCCTGTAGCCGTTCTCCAGGTTCTGCACACCTGAACTCAAGGGATGGATCCAGCTGGCTCGATTTCTGAGGAGCGAAGACTTCCCAAGCTGTGCAGACCTAATACCTTCACCTTGGACCATCTCCAAAAACTGCTCTCTCTTTTGACTCTCTTGTTACTGTTATATTGACGTTTGTATACTCTAGATGTAGGTGGGCTCTTTTTAAAACCAGTACAAACCAATTGAAAAAAAAAATTGCTCCGGTACAACGAGTACAAAACATGGGGGCGGGGCTATTTCTTACGAGAATTTTTCAATATCTAATAACTAGTGGTGTGCTTGAGCACAAATGGCGAGCGAGCCTAAAGACTATACTATTTTTATTGACTTCTAACACTGAAGCTACTGAAAATAAGGTCCAGTTTTTTAATTTAGCATAGCCATACAGGGTAAAGGTATTTCAGTGCCATAGTAACAACTCTCTGCAACTGCTTGAATTGAAGGAAAAAACAACAACAACAAAACAATACGCGTTATTTAAATGTTTTCTTTGTGATATTCTTTAGCTAAGTAGTGGTTGTAACACACAATGCTTTGACACAGCTGGACATGCACCTACACAGACTTGCCTTGGCAGTAGTCTAGTGGACAATGTATTTTCAGGTAAATACTGTGCGCACGGCTTGTAACCATGACAAAAAGCGCATTGACTTACCACCGCCACTAACTCGAATAGAAATGGAAGTCCCTTAAGTTTTCAAGTTTGAACTGCACCCGCAAAAGAATTCAAAACGGTAAACAATTCAATTTCTAGGGTGATACGGGTACTGATCGATAAACCAGAGGACTCTGTTTAGTGCAATTTGGGAAGGGGTCGAACAAATAACTAACACAAAAATGCGAGGGTCAAAGTACAAAATGACATACGTACGTCCAAACATATATACAAATAAACTAGTGATGTGCTTGAGCACAAATGGCGAGCGAGCCTATAGACTATACTATTTTTATATGAATGATTTTGACTTCTAACACTGAAGCTACTGAAAATAAGGTCCAGTTTTTTAATTTCGCATACACGGTAAAGGGATTTCAGTGCCATAGTAACAACTCTCTGCAACTGCTTGAATTGAAGGAAAAAACAACAACAAAAACAATACACGTTATTTAAAGTTTTCTTTGTGATATTCTTAGCTAAGTAGTGGTTGTAACACACAATGCTTTGACACAACTGGACATGCACCTACACATACTACCTTCGCAGTAGTCTAGTGGACAATGTATTTTCAAGTAAATACTGTTGCGCACGGCTTATAACCATGACAAAGAGCGCATTGACTTACCACCGCCACTAACTCGAATAGAAATGGAAGTCCCTTAAGTTTTCAAGTATTAACTGCACCCGCAAAAGAATTCAAAACGGTAAACAATTCAATTTCTAGGGTGATACGGGTACTGATCGATAAACCAGAGGACTCTGTTTAGTGCAATTTGGGAAGGGGTCGAACAAATAACTAACACAAAAACGCGAGGGTCAAAGTACAAAATGACATACGTACGTCCAAACATATATACAAATAAACTAGTGGTGTGCTTGAGCACAAATGGCGAGCGAGCCTGATAGTTAGGTAACAGTATGTTTTAGCTTAGTTCATGCAAACACTATAATAGCAGTTATGACCTTGTATTTCAGCAAACAAATACAAAATCACTCTCTTACTGATTAATGGTAACTTTTGTAGTATCAAACATCTGCCATTCTGATAATCTCAATCACCAGTAACTCTTGAACAAGCTCTCAGCTAAGATAAAAAATAAACCAGTGTTATTATTTGTAATTTTAGCCAACAAATATGAAATTACTACTTACCTCATTCTTGAGTATTAATAACTTCTGTAGTATCAAATTGAAGTTTATTAGACCATCTGAATTACCTTGAATTCTTGACAACAAGCTCTCACCTACAAAAACAAAGGACAATCAATTTTAGCACACAAATACAAAATTACTTTCTTACCTCATTTTCTTGAGCAGTGGCAACTTTTGTAGTACCAAATTTGAGTCATTCTGACTATTTGAATTTACCAGTCACTGTTGACAACAAACTCTTAGTTACAAAAAAGAAAGGCCAGAGTTATTTTTGCATATTTAGCTAACAATATGGAATTACGTACTTAGCTACCTCAGCATCCCTCGAGTAGTTCCTTAGCATTAATACTTTATGTGCTTACATACGCTTTTCAGAAGTAGTGATAGCTCTCTTAGTACTGACTACAGGTGGCTCTCGACAACTAGCAAGCCGCACTTAGCCGGAAAAAAGGCGAAGTTTTGAATTTAAATCTGGTAAAGGGTCTTCAATGTCATAGTAACCGATCGAATCAACTTTTTGTTTCTTGAAAAGCAAGCGTTTTCGCAGGAATTTTCTCACACTTTGGAGCTTAGCTAAGTATAAAGTAAGGCATGCTTAATGCTGTAGTTTCAGAATAAACTGGGGTCAAGCCTAAAAAGCCGTGTTTTTTTAAGAAAAAACGTTCCCCGCACGAGCGTTTAAAGGGCATACGTACAATCCATACATACATACATATATACATATATACATATAACATATACCCGATTTTGCATTATCCACCCCTAATACTGTCTCGCTCGCTTCGCTCGCTCGCCAATAAACATCCCCGATTTTTTCATTTTTACCCCTGTAAGTGTCTCACTCGCTAGCTCGCTCGCAAAAAAAAAAAAAAAAATGCAATCATAAAGTAATTGAAATGGAAAAGAACTCGTTGTCTTGCAGTAGAGTATCGGCTTGGCTAGTAGTGCACCAAATTGTGGAGCTCCAACTTACGGCACCGCTCAAAAAAAGTGCTACAAAAAAGTTTTATAACCGGCCCCAATATTTCTCCCACATTCGCTCTAAAATTAGTGAGCGGCGCCTTGGGCAGGTATTTTGTCCTTGTGTTGTAGTGGAGAAGCCCCTTTAATTATACAACAGCTGTAATCCTGCATAGCAACCATCAACAAAAAATTGCGTAGGTGGTGTGCGGCCACCTTTTTATAATGGTTTTCCTTAGGGATTATTTTGCGTGCAATATGGAATAAACCGCTGATACCACGACCGGCACTATCATAAGATTGATAGGGCACTCAGTGACTATTGTGGGGCTTCTCTGAGCTGAGTAGTTACTGTACAGTGATTACCATTAATTAACTGGTATCGATCAACCGCTTGGTGTGTAGCCATTAATCGTGACAAAGGAACTGGCCCTGCGAGACGAAACAACATCACTTTTGAGGAAAAAGTGAGCCTATTTAGTTAGTGTAATATAATGGCCCACAGTCATTTCTCAAGAAGGTGTTAGGTTCATAGCTAAATCCCAGTAGTTATCTTGCAAGTTCCTTTCAGAATGGGTGCTACCACTTGAAACCGCAGCGCTAAACCGCAGGTGGAGGAGTTATGCTATGTATTTATTTCTCGTTGTCTGTTCAATGTGTTGCAATTGAAACAGACACCAACAGACAGCTCTTATATAAACCAAGTTTCAAGAAAAAAGACCGACCAGGAACGGAGAAATAACGGTACAAACCTTACATAAAAAAAAAAATTTTATATTATAATTTTTTTGTATCCTATTCAAAAAAAAAAAACTCGTTGTAATATTGTTGTTGTTTTTAATGTGGAGTGTACCCTGTGTACAAAATATGAGTTCATTCTGGCAATCCAGTACTTCTGAATTTCAATTTTTAGGTACGAAGATCCGTATTCATTTGATTCTTCAACTCCGCCCCCCAACTCTGAGCGCGCAATTTATGGTGGGCAAAATTCCTGGTGGTGGAGGCTCTAATTAGAACTGGTAAGCAAACACGGAAGAAGAGATACTGTGCGAGTGAGCCCCGCAGGGAAGAGTACAAGACTTCTGGAATGTACTGGAGGGTCCTAGACGATGAAGAATCGGCCACGTATTAAATACGCCTGGAGTCACTCGTTTAGAATAGATATATCAAGGATCACAGCTGCAACTTGAAGGAAGAATCTGCTTTGGTGTCTTTGTAGAGCTTGACAGAAAGTTGGTGTAAGGGGTAGAAGTTAGAAGCAGTTTTAGTGTGTTAACTTCAACTTCTCAGGAGTTTTTGGTGCTATTTTTTTGACCCTGTTACTGTTGTGATGGATGAATAATATATATATATGATATTTGCACACCATTAAAAGAAAATGTGAATTATTACTTTTATTGACTAATGTTTTCTTTCTACAATAATATATATTTATCAATTAGGCTATTTATTATCAATTATTATTTTATTGATTTATTTAAAATAAGACCTGAATCAAATTTTAGATCATAGTACAGTAGGACCTCAGTATAACCAACTCACTTAGGATGATATGATATAGAACTGTACAATTTGCAAAATTTTGTGCATGGGGCAAACCCACTGCAAAAGCAGCTGTTTTGCTCCCACAGTCTCCATTGCTGGCACAAACCACACTGCAAAAGCAGCTGTTTTGCTCCCACCAGCAAGGCTGTTTCACTAATTGAAACTTAACAGTTAATTGGGTTAATTGTTACCAAGTAGGAAACTTCCAGTAAGCTCATTAATATATTCATGATCTCTTGGGATTTGGTTGCACAAATTCCTGGTTTCCCTTGCTTCATATTTTATACTGGAACCAAGTTAGATACTTCCTGCCAATAGATACCATTAGCAATGACCTTAAAGGTTCATTCCAATTCTACCACTCAACTGGGATTGGTACCACAAGCCAGTGCGCTTCACCTTTTTCCAAATAGGTCAACCAAGTGAAGTTCAGCTGGTTAGATAGGCCTTGTTTGTGGGTTGTTTACTCACTGTCAGGAAGTGCTTCAGACATTGAGACTAAGGTAAGATAGTAGTGTATGCATCAAAATAAACCATCAATAACATTAGGAAATGCAACTTATTTTTGTGTTCACAAAAATGAAAAAATAAAATTGGCAAGTTCCATGGAATTCCATCAACAACAGCTGCAAAAGCATTGCAGGATCTGTGGAAACAGACTTAACAAGGCTAAGGGGAGACAGCAACCTGTCTATTCTTGCAGAGAGCATGCTGATGACATTGCAGCTTATGCTGGAGTCATGATTGTCTCTACTGAAGACTGTGCCGTGTTTCCCCAGTGGTACTGCAACCTGTGCCACTCCCTGTTCCATCGAGCTAAGCTTGCAGCGAAGGAGGGACTACCCTTCCATTCCATCATTGCACAGGAATGGTCACCACATCAGGAAGGCTGCAAAGTAGGTTAAATAAATGATTGTATTTAAATTAAATGTAAAAAATTAAATTATACGTGACACTCTTTCCCTTCATTTTCAATTATTTTCTTTCTCCCTTGAGAGATGGGATTAAATGAGTGACAGGAATATATTGCCAATCCATCTCTCTCTGACTATCTATCCATTCACAATGAATTATAAAAAAAAATTCCCTCTCTGGCACAGTTTATTTGTTAATCAAAGGTACAAAAAATAAAAATAAAAATAAAAATACATTAAAAAATACTAAAATATGAGGCTCTTTTTAAGGGTGCTGGCACATAGCAACGCGCGTGCACTGTTAATTGACCCAATTGAGCTGCCAAACCACTGAGTTGTAGCCTGTGGTTGGGCTTAAAGAAACACGCGCACACAATCCCGCCTACAACCTCGAAAATTATAGTTGGCGATCTCGTGGCTTTTATTGCGTTATCAAAGCAGAGGCTCGTGGCCTGTATCTAATTGTGGTTGGTATGGCTAGCAGAACAGGCACAAAGAAGAAGCAACAGCTTTCTGCAGCAAGGCAGAAGAAAATATGCTACTCCAGTAGAGGTACCTGTAGCAAAACATGATAACATTGATATTTTGAACATCATAGTTACAGAATACAATCTGTCAACAGTCATGTTTTGAATCATTCTAAATATATATACTTAATAAATATATTCCATGTAGTGTATGGCACACAAAAAAGAATGGTGCATGGCTGTATATCATAATAAATATTTTTGTTTTTAGTCTAAAATTTATTCATTTTTTTTCACAGCAAAAAATTACATGTTTTTTTGTTGATAAATCTGATGTACAGTCTCATCTATAATATTGTACAGGTCCCGAGTTGGTTAGTCATGATGGAGGTGACAGAAATCTGTCTGTGCCCTCCAGCGCAGGTCCGTCTGTGCCCCCCAGCGCAGGTCTGTCTGTGCCCCCCAGCGCAGGTCACGTCTGTGCCCCCCAATGCAGGTCCGTCTGTCTGTGCCCCTCAGCGCAGGTCAGGTCCGTCTGTGCCCCTCAGCGTAGGTCCGTCTGTGGCCCCCAGTGCAGGTCCAACAGTGCCCCTCAGCGCAGGTCCATCTATACTTTCTGGCTCATGTCCATTTGTACCAGCTCACGCAGTTTCCTCTAGAGAATCCAGCACTGATATTCCTGGGCTGACTGATAGTGAGTAAGGCACCACCATCTGCAAGTTTCATGTTCCTGAGGCAAAGCCGGCTAATTTTTCTGGATCAGCTGTAGCAGATGTGCCTAGAATTGTGTTGAACACGTATATAAAATATATTAAAATTTGAATCTCTCTACTGTGTGTGTATATATGCATCAGGGTTTCACACAGAAGGGAAGTAGCCCTGGAATTTTACTCCCTTAATTATAATCATAGATCTATTCTTATAAATCAATTAATCAATCAATAAATATAATCGTAAAAATAAGTTAATAAAAATAATTTTTAAATTAATTTTTTACTATCACTTACAGTGTCCAACTCTGATAACAGCGAGTTTCATGGAGGATGATGATGGCTTACTTGCAGAGGAGTTTGATAGCACCCTCAAAGATGACTTGATAGACCGCTTGTCCCTGCTCTGTGATGACGACATCAAGTTTCCTCACGAAGATGACATGATTTCAACATGCACATCTACTGGCACAGTCAGTTTTTGTCATTCCATGAGCCTTCAGATTCACCATTCTAGCTGTTCATAGAAACAGTACTATCCAGTCTTATCGCTTCTGATCAGTGGTCATTTGTACGCTGATTACGCTCGCCTGAGTAGTCTGCTAGGTCTGCCAAGTTGCTCGAGCTCATAGCCAAGGTGATCCAACCTCCTGGTTCCATCCCCAATATAACTTTTTCCTCTCTGGTTCGGACCAGTCGAAACATTTCTGCTGCTGGAATTATATAAATACATTATAAATAATTAGAGTTGTAATATTAGTTCTAAGGTAACAGGTATCACTTCCAATCTTTTAAAGAGTAAACGGCCACTGTCTGTTGTGTTGCCAAAATTTTTAGAGTGGATTGCAAGTAACACCACTCTAGTCAGTGAAAAAATAGGGATTCCTCACTATTCGGGTATGCAAAAGTATTACCCACTCTTTTTATTCATTTTTAATCTATTGAAGTTGACATTGAAAGTATACGCTATAATAAGATTATTTATTATTATTATCATTATATTACCATTATTATCATTATTATTATTACTATACTACTACCTACTACTACTATTACTACAACAACTATTAATAATATTAATATTATTATTATTATTATTGTACCACTACTGTTATTGTTATTGCTATTACTATTGTTATTACCTTACTCTTCCCGATGTACTGGCACTTGAGAGAGTTTTGCTGCATCCATCACTGAGTGGCTGTTTGAAGGAACTCTCCTTTCTGACTTCTCAGATGCAACTGAAGAAGTGGCTTTCCCAAAAGACTCTGTTTATCAAAGCAGCAGCACTCACCAGGTCCTTAGGAAAACCCAGTGTCACACCAACACAAGCCAAGAAGCTGGTTACAGAGGGCTTCGACCAGAGCCTATCGCTTCTCCACCGAACCAGCCTTACTGAGGACGACAGCCTGAAGAAGAGGGGAGTCAGGAGCAAGCCGCTCGGGGAGAAGCTGTTCAAGGTGCTCAGTTCCCGTTAGAAGTCTGCTGTTCGCCGCCTTCTCCATTCGTTGTTCCCGTGTTTTGTTTATTTTTTTCCAAACCGGCTCTTCTGGGAGCCACTCAACGAAAGATTTCGTTGACAACAAAATGCGCGTATTCCTTAACCGCCCGAAAGGGCGGGGCTGTTATGGAATAAAGTATGCGGACCAATACTTTTAGCTTCTGCAAGCTATTTCTTGCCAAAACTACAGAATGACGTATCAGAGCCGTTCTAAATTTGGAATAGAGTTACACAAGACTACTACAAATAAAGTTACAGAGAGAAATTACGTAATAAAGGTACACAACGGAAGTAAAGCGTCAAAGTTTGTCATGAAAGAACTGCTGCTGTGCATAATTAGAAAAGTAAATTGTGAATCGGAAAAAGCTTCTGTAAATTTGTCGGGCTTGAGCTCCAAGGTCCGTAGAATGCTTAAACGGGCGCTGTAGCCTTGAACTGCCAACTGTAGCTCCCTCTGTAGGGTGTGAAATTGGAGGGCTCATGCCTTCCGTGTTTCTTGCCATAGGAGTCCAATTTCAGGTAAGCTTGCTTCTGGAAGGGTTCACTTCACAGTCCGCTGTATAGAGTAGGCAGCAAAGAATAGAAAGTATATAAACTTGGGCCATAGCAACATAATTGGTTTAGCTAATGAGTTTGCGTGGGCGGATACGTATCCGGTGTGCCAGCACCCTTAAATTATTTTTAAAAAATTTCCTCCTCAATCTCTCTTTCTCCCTTGGGAATGGGATGGAAGGAAATGAGTGATAGGGATATATTGCCATCCCATCTCTGACTGACATATATTGCCATCCCGTCTCTGACTGACATATAGTGCCATCCCATCTCTAACTGACTGACTATCTACCCAATTACAATAGATTTAAAACAAAAAACACACACAAAAAAAAAACTGGCCTTTCCTTCTCTTGCACAGACTATCTACTGATTATTATTATTGATACCCTATCCCCTCCCTTCTCTGTCACTCATATTATGAAATTGAAGGGAAAAAAGAGTATATGTTTAATAAAATTCCCTGGTATTAGTGGAGATTAAACAAAACTTGACCTACTGAAAATAATTCAACCTTGATGTGTTCAATTGAAATTTATTAATACCAGGTCTGCTTACACTTTCAACAAGTGTCAAAGGGTGGTGGACAGAATAAGAAGAAGAATAAAGGAAGAGGAAGACCTGAAGGAGAGACACCTAAAGCAGTTATGCACCACATTCGGTCTGTCGCCCCACCGAGTCCTTTACCAGACAATAAAGACCCACAGTTCCTCCACTCACCTAATATAACTAAGCTGCTCTGTTCTCTTTGCCAGAAGGTGGCATTTCAGCCAATCGAGCTTTCATGCAACAGCATGGTGTGTTCAGCATGTTGTTGCAAGGCAATCCAAGCCTCAGGTTCTGTCAACTGCCCTTGCTGTAGTGATCATCCACTCACTAGTCAGACAGTTCGCCCCCCATCATCACTCTTCATGTCCTTGGTCCACGATCTTTTAGTGAAATGTGCGAAGGGGTGTGGTGGTACAGTAAGGCTACAGGATTACATGAAACATTGTGACAGCAAATGTAACAGTTTCCGCCATAATCTGGAATCACCATCCAAGGTTACCTTGAAGGACGTGTTGGCTAAACCTAACTCCAGCAGAAGTCAAGGCTGCACACTCCTTACTGAAGCATCTCTTGAACCAAGGAGAAAATAGCTCGTCATCTCCACCTGTACTTAAAGTTGGTAGCAGCCGAGGCCAGGTGTGCTGTTATGTGTGCTGTTATGTAATATATATGTAGCTTTTAATTATGTATTGTACTTTTAAATATAAAAAAAGCCCATCACCTTGGTGCAAGTCCCTGCTGGCAGAATTGAAACTTCTGGGGCATGTGCTAAGACAGTTATCAATCGGACTAGGACGCTGAGTGTGCAGTGAGGGAAATTGCAAGCTGTGGTGACAGTACTTCACAGCTAAGTGCTGAGGTGACGGCTATGTCTAAGGGTGACAGACAAAATCTTCTTCATCAAGCCCAGCTTCCAATTTCAGTTCCAGCTACTGATGCACTGGCCATGAAAGCCGATCTGGCTCTGCCCTGGAATAAGTTGAGAGTATTGAGAAGGTAATAGAAGCAAAAATACACTTACTTACTTGATTCCCTAGATATGTGTTCACAGATGGTTCAAAGCTTTCAACGTCTCTATAGCCAGTGAGCAACAGCAGAGGAAGATAGCAAAGGACCTTGTAGGAGAGAATCTGGTGGCAGAGCGAAGTGCATTTAGCTTCGAAGAGCACGGAAAAGAAGTGGTGCGAGAAGTCCCCTTTGTCTATCGACCAAACCTGATTGCTGCTATAGCAGATATAGTAGACAAACATGAAAGGTATATTTAAAAATATCCATTGTAGGTACCACTTACTAATTTCCTTAATAATGCATATTCCTTTATCATCATGACTAATAGATTAAATGTCTGCAGAAAAAATAGAATGCAAAACTTTCACATACTAGTTGTTACTACCAGATCAACTGCTGGATTGACCTGGCACAAGGGTGCAATACCTTCAGATGAGCTTTGGGTCAAGCTTGGAGGCGACAAGGGGCGTGGCAGCTTCAAGATGAACCTTCAGTTGGTGAACACCAAACACCCCAACTCAATGAAGAGTACTGACTTGCTGTCAGTGTTCAAGGCAGGAGACACTACCACCAACCTGCATACAGACCTGAACATGTTCAAGGAACATGTCATAGAAGCACAGGGGATGAACATCAAGTAAAAAAATAAAAAATTGTCACGTCTTAATATTACAGAAAAACGTCTAAGTTAGACATTTCCCAAGGCATATTTTATAGCTCCTTGGACAAGTGTCGCCAGAAACTCAGGGTACAGCGACAAGCATACCATGGAGGGACCTTTATTGGCAACCACGTCCATAACTTGCTCAAGGTAGACCTGTTGAAAATTTGACACATACCTAAACATATTATTTTTTCAGCCTGCCAGCATCACCTACATCTGCAGCAACTTACGAGAAGTGGCTTCATCACATCCTAATGTCCTTGGAGAAGCCAACCAGGTCGCGGACACCTTTTCCGAAGCCTTTTCTCTCTTTGGTCAGTGTCACCGAGGATATAACTCATCCCATCACATGTCTGATGAGGAAATAGTCAAGCTTGGTAATAATCATATATGTTAGTAATTCCTGTCCATATACACCTCTTTATTTATTCTTAGAAACCAACATCGTCAATTTTTTGAAGTTCTACCGGAAAAGTTTCCCTCTTGCTACAGTGATCCCGAAGATGCACATTCTTGAGGATCATGTCCTTCCATGGTTCAGAAGATGGAGGCTTGGCTTTGGGTTGATGGGGGAGCAAGGGGCAGAAGCAATCCATGCCCACATGATGAAGCTAGACAGAGTGTACCAGAGTATTCCTGATGAGGTGGAGAGAATGAAATATATAGTTAAAGAACATATTCTTGAATCTGATCCTTCCCTCACCTGCCTGAGACCACCTCCACAGAAGAGGAAGAAAAAGTCTAAATCTGGAGAGAACACCAGCAGTAGCAGTGATAGTGACAGTGATGCTTGATGCTTAAGTTGATTTCTTTATTTTTTTAAAGGGGGAACCAGATTAACCATACTCTTTTTCATCGCTTGTAGTTCTGTTAAAAAAAAAAGTTGCACCTATAGGGATTTAGTCACAAATATTGGAAATACTTACCTTTTTCACTCATCCAAATCATCTTTCCTGAAGCGCTTCCAAAGTTCTAGTGCAATAACCAGCAATAAGCAAATAACCTATCTGGAAGAGAACTAAGTATTGGCGCCACCGCTGGTCAGATTTTTTTGCTCTTTAATTGGAAAGGCACAGAAAATTTGGGGCTGATAGAATGCCCATTGCCCACCGCTTCCTGCCTTACGTAACCTGTTAAAAATGGGATAGCATTTCCTGGTTCATTGGTTGCTACTGTGGTTGCCAGGGAAATTTGATCCAGGAAAAAATTTCTGGGGGTGTGATTAAGTTTCCGCGGAGTCCTTTACGTGAAACAGCCAAACAGCCGTGAGGTCTCCATCCAATTAAACTCAATGAACCTCAGTATAACGAACATTTCACTATAACAGAACACCCTGTGGTCCCAAAGTGTTGTTATACTGAAGTCCTACTGTACTTGGTCTAATCTACCTCAACAGGAGAGAAAGGTGCTGGCATGCTCTTCATAGAAATAGATGAGCTCCCATTATGAGAAGGCACAACTCCTTGGTTCTAGGGTACAACTGGCAGGTTCACAACAAAAGTGCAGAGCAGAAGACATGGCTTCCTTGTTCTCCAGAGGAGAGAATAGTAGACCTTCGGCTCTCCTAAGAAGTCATGCTCCTGAAGGGAAGAATACTACATCCTGGTTATTTAGAAGAGAGGGCATGGCTCTCCAGCAGAGAGGTCAATGAGAAGGCACAGCTCCTTGGATCCCCTTGATAGTATTGCATACTTCAGAACCTTTTGCGCGCTAGTCGCGTACAATAGTCAGTTCGCGGAGAGTAAATTGGATCGAGTTTTACGGGCGGGTTTTGTGGTATTATACTGAATTATTTAATTACCGCAGGTTCCGGTGGTACTGCACCCTTAGCAGGCAAAGGATGGTTTAAGTATGCAGTGTGTGGCATGCAAGAGGTAGTTCTCAGTAGAAGTTAAGCCTAGGGGAAAGCTAACTGTGATGGAGTCAGTCACCAAGACTGTTGTAAACGCTGAGGGCGCTCGCTAGGCGCCCAATCACTCAGTAGGGTAAAAGTAAAAAAAATTATATTTTGAAACCCCGCATTCTCTCAAAAATCCAGATACCCGCTATAGCTGCCTCAACTGTGCCGCTTCTTTTTATTAACGACTGGCACCTCTCCCTCTTACTGTTCTTATGGGTGTCCTGGGGGGAGGGGGGGGAGGGGGGGAGGGGGGGAATATAATGGTAGTCTTGCAGCCAGATGGTAGGCCTGGCCCACCTGAATACAGGAAGGGTGGGAGTTAGACAGGAAAACTCTGGCAGCAGACTAGTAGTCTCTGGAACAGTCTGCTGAAGTGTTGTGCACGCTGCTCATTGTAAACTAGTTGAACTGTCTGAAAGTTGGAACAAGTAGTCCTTTAGAGTCAGAGGTGTAACCAAATAGTGTGTGTATGATTTAATAGGATAGTTAGCGCTGATTGTTTTAACAGCCTAGCATATACACAACTATTGTAATATGAATTGTGTTTGTATTACGAAATTAAATCTTACACCAACTAACAAAAGACAACATTAAGTTATGTTAAGCTCAAGCAATAGTTTGGCCCCATCACTGAAAATGAGCTTCCTCTGACTTGCATTCATAATGCTTATTAGAACACTGCTTTTAGTAACTGATTTGATTTGTATGCCATTCCTGGCTTGCACATCCACTCCTACATCCATCAGCTAATTATTGCAAAAATTGACTCTAGTGCATTATACTCGCTTATACTCACATTCTTCTTGACCTTTCTTCAGCCTATCAGAATATTCTACTTTCAACTTCAGCATGAGTTACAGGCTTAGCTCTAGTGTGGTATTTGTGGCCTTCTATGGTTAACGAGATAACCTTTGAGTAGCACACAGCTGGAAGGGAGGGAGAATAGGTTGAATTTTGTTTTGCAAATTTAATTCCCAGTGGGATTGATGGCAAGGGCGTTACAGGGTGTATGGGGGACTACATTGAGTGTGCACCACCTTTTTTGTGGAATTTTTTTTGCATGCACATGAAACAAACCACTGAGACCAAGACCAGCTGCACTTATAAGATTGATAGTGCCCTTAGTGACTCTTGTGAGGCTTCCCTGATCTGAGTAATACATTATAGTGATTACTATTTCGCTTGATACCAGACCTTTAATCGCTACAAAGGAACTGGCCCTGCCTGAGGAAACAACATAACTTCTTGTAAGGAAAAGGTGAGACTAGCTATTTAGTGAGATGACCTTTATTAATTTTAGTGGGCCCAGTTATTTCTCATTAGGGTGTTAGGTCTATGGCATGGATCACTACTCCCAGTAGTTATCTTGCAAGTTCCTTTCAGATTGGCAAGTTTTTAAGCTAATTAGCTACATAAGCTGGTATATGTCTCAATAAATCATACTTTATGCGTCTAAAATATCTGATCTTATTTGTAGAGAATGTGTTCCCATCAGGCAAGGGATGGTTGAAGTAGTGCAGTGTGTGGCATGCAAGAGGCAGTTTTTGAGTAGAAACTAGGCCTAGTGGAAAGTTAATGGCTATTGCAAATATTGAAATTGTGATTGAGTCAGTCACCAAGGCTGTAGGAAACGCTGGGGGGGGGGGGGGGGGGGGGGGGGGGGGGGGCCCAATCTCACTTAATTGTGCCCTGCCACCGGGACCTGTGGTCGTTTAATCATTCAGTATAATACCGCAGAACCGCCAGTCAATTGATTATGCTCTTACCAATAGCTAAATTGCGCGTTCGCGGAGCTCAACGTTATGGGGGGCGGGGTAAAATAGCGAATCAGTAGTCAACTTGAAAATATAAATCGATATTTCGTGGAATTGTATCATTGAATTGAATCCAAATTTTGCCACAAGCAGCATACCCCCCTTAGAATTTACAAAAAAAGAATATAGATATTAGAAATATGGCTCTGTAATGTAGCGAAGAAGCCTGCTAGCTACCTCTGGAAAAAAATGAGCACTTTAGTTCCTTCGGCCGCTTCGAAATAACACCAAATAGTAGCAGGTGTGCAGAGCTGTATCGCCGTCCCAGACGGGTCTTCATTCTTCAAATTTGGCTTGCTGGAGTCCTTTATTGGTGCTCATTCTCCCCATCTGTAACAACAAAGTAAGCCCACAGTACACAGAAAAAGAAATATAAAGACATAGCAAAAACAGTCAATTTGCGGTTACGCGCCTCGGTTTCCGGTGGCAGGGCACCCTTAAAAAATAGAATTAGAACTTATATTTTGAAAACTGCATTCTCTCGAAAAATCCAGGTATACCAGCTATAGTTGAGTCAACCGTGCCGCTTTTGGCACACCCGTAGCCAGGGGGGGTTCTGGGGGGGGGGGGGGGGGGGGGGGTTCGGTCGAACCCCCCTTTTGAGTGACCGGAAGTAAATTATTTAGCCACACCTCACATTTAACTTATGGTATGTCGACTTCTGGTCGATCGTGTCTAAATCGCAATGGAATATTCTGCTATTTAGCTATATATATACTTCATACTCTATATGTGGACGGCCTAGTCTGATTCCAAGCTTTCAAATAAACATTGAGCTCCTTGATTACAAAACACCGCTCTCGTTATGGCACTGATAAAGCAAGCTACGCTACAACTATTTTTTTATGGTGTGTCGTAATGTACTTATTTAGATAACTTATAGTACGAAAGGCCTATTAATGGTTCACTGTTTGTGTACAGCTCACGGTAGTGGTTAGAAGCCTGGTTACACGAGAACGATATAGCGTTAGCAGTTTACCGCTTATTGCTGATAGTCAGCAGTGTTCAATGAATTTATTAATAGAACACATAGAACGTCAGACAAATTATTAGTTTTGGCATATTTTCCCCCTTCTTTTTCGCTTTCCTATGCAAAACTCCTGGCTACAGGCCTGGACTGGCAACCTCCCTCTTACCGGGTCTCCTTATGGGTGTCAGCGGGGCAAAATGGTAGTAGTCTTGTGGGCCAGACCGTGGGTCTGGCCCGCGAGAATACAGGAAGGGTGGGAGTTAGACAGGAAAAATTCTGGCAGCAGACGCAGTAGTCTCGGGAACAGTCTGCTGAAGTGTTGAGCACGCTCATTGTAAACTAGTTGAGCTGTCTGAAAGTTGGAACATGTAGTCACGTAGAGTCAGAGGTATAACCAAATAGTGTGTGTATGATAAACAGGCCCGCAGCCAGAAGTTCGCATTTTGAAGACGCATTTTGAAGACGCATAAAGATACATCTACTTTCTTGTTTCCTCGTTAATGTTTCTATAATATTAAAAAACAAAACAGAAGGTAACTGCGCTCAAGCTTATAATTTGTTCTATGTATCTACTTCAAAATTCATTAAACATTGTTGATATCCCAGAGAAAAGCGGTATTATTCTCGAGTAACCAGGCTTCTAACCAATGCGGTGAGCTGTATATAAACAGTAAAAACGCTTTTTTCGTGCAACAAGTTATTTCTTGTACTGCGTGTAAACTGCCTGTTCAGAAATTTATTGGAAAAATCGCAGAAATAGCACCGGAACAAAGTGAAATACCACGGTAGCGTGAAATAGTAAGGGTAAGTGCGCAAGCTTGCAGCTCTAGCCTTGAAAATGTAGAGTTCAAGTAGTTTCTAGTTGGACACAACGTCATTCTTTAGCGCAGAAGCTCTACCCAAATTAGGCTGAATTTTTTAACGGATTAGGAGGAGCCATTGGTTAAAAGCAAAGTTCCAGAGAAAGTTTATCCTGAGTACAGAGATAGTGACTGCACTATATAATGTAACCACACTGTAAGTGATTTTTCACTTACAGTAGTCTCATGCAGTTTTTATAAAGCTGGCCTACTATTAGCTTGTGAAAGCATGGGTAACTGTGCTATCACTCGCTAATAGTAGGCCAGCTTCTTCTTTTTTTTTTTTTAATTATTTATAGTGTAGTTACACTATAATGGTGCACTCACTATCTGTGTATTTCAGGATTAACTTTCTAAGATACTTCCAGATTGCTCCAGTCCTAATCTGTTGAAAAAATTCAGTTGCTTGAGCTATTAATATCCAGAAGTTATATGTGGGGTGTGGCTGAAATATTTATTTCCGTTCACTCTAAAGAGGGGTTCAACTAAACCAAAGCTCCCCTGGCTAAGGGTATGATTAAATAGGATAGTTAGTGCTGATTGTTTTAACAGCCTAGCATATACACAACTATTGTAATATGAATTGTGCTTGTATTATGAAATTAAATCTTACACCAACAAACAAAAGACAACATCAAAGTTATGTTAAGCTCAAAAAATAATGCATTATGTTTGGCCCCACCACTGAAAACCAGCTTCCTCCCGCCTGCATTCATAATGCATATTAGAACACTGATTTTTAGTTACTGATTTGATTTCACCTAGCTTTCACATCCACTTACATCCATCAGCTCATCATCATAATAGCATGCAAACTCACCCTTCTTCTTGACCTTTCTATAGTCTATCAGAATGTTTTACAGGCTTAGCTCTGGTGTGGTATATTTATGGTTCTAGTTAACCTTGAACAAAATGACCTTAGACTGACACACAAGATTCTGGTAGCAGTGAATTTAGGCTCTGTGTGTTTCAAATAGTAGTGCATCATTTTGATAAGCGGTGGGTGAAGTAATGGTAGACATTAATGTGATTTAATAATGGAATTGATGAACTTAAGGTATACATTTTATGTTGCACAGAAGCTTACCTTAAAATATACCAACTCTTTAACTTTCAACGCCTTATAGCTATACAGCTGTTTGTAGCAATTATATTACCTGATGACTTCACACCAAAGCCCTTTTGTGTTAAGCTCAAATGTATATAACATTGAGCATAATATTGATAATAGAGTGTAGTTATTTTCAGCTCAGTAAAAGTTCAACCAGCTGATCAGTGCAGACTGTACAGGTTGCCCTCTGATTTACTTGATACTGTTTCTACAAGAAAAAGTCAGTGTACATTTGATTGAAAATGCCTAATATGAATAGTCACAAATTTTGCTAATGATGATGCATTATTTATCACATTATAGCACACAGCAACTAGAGAAGTAACAACCAATTGGTACTCGGAGGTAGTCAAGAATACTTCATTTACACTCTTAATCAAGAATGTCTTCTGTGAGGAGTAACTACGTTCTAAAAAGTACTGATGTCACGAATCTGTTAAAATGTCTAACGTCAATTAGCTTCAAGTGGAAAGAGCTTGGAGTGGCATTGAATTTACCACTGAGCCTAAGACAAAAATACAATCACCTTGAGCACATTCTTGCTCTAGAAAATATTATTTTAGAGTGGGTAAATGGTCAAGGTTTGCAACCACCTTCATTGGATCAGTTAGAGAAGGCCCTGGCCAGTGATATTGTAGGGCATAAACGACTAGCAAGCAACTTGATACCCGAATTCAACAAAGTTTTGGTGGATAAAGCTTCGTCCTCATTGCCTGAGGACAGTCATTCAGGTGAATTACATGCGGCAGTTGAGTTGATAAGATAATTCATTTGTATAAGTGTATACTTTTATAATCTAAATGAAAAATTCATTATGGGAAAAAATTATAGTTTTTTTATTGGCTATAGCTAAAGAGTATCGGTTTTACTATGTATATCCAAGTGTCTGTCAAAATAACCTGGGGAAAATTGTAAACCAAGAGGAGTTTCAGTGATAGTTATGGGTCACTAAACATGACTTCCTGTGCTGGGCTGGGTTTCACTATAATTACTGTAGATGAGGGAACCCTGTTCTAAGCAGGTACCTAGGAAAACTGTGCTTATGTCAGGATTAGAAAGTGGTAACAGTTCTCACCAATCTGAAAGGCATAGTTTTAACCGGAGTAGAAGTAATTTTGGTGAGAGACCCATATCTATAGATTAAATAGGGAAAATATTTTTTCTCTTTTTTAGTGGTGCTTATTCTTTAATGGCAGCACAAAATGACAAGCAAAATAGCCCAGCTAGTTTAAGAGTTTATCTGATGATATTACATTCTCAAAAATTAAATCTTTGTATATAGATTAATAGGCACAAGGTCACATTGGCTTAGCTTCACTGGTTGACAAAGTAAACAAAATACTCAGGTTTGGAAGCAGTTGAACTAATTCACGCAAGATATCCCTGCCCAGCACTCACAGCAAGGGAACACTTTACCAACATTACACAAGTAGAAGTGCGGGCAAAAAGAGAGGTCACGTGATCTGAATAGATAAAACCTTACAAATAAAATAGTGGTATGGTTCCAATCCCAGTAGAATTCTATTATCAATGATTTAGTACTTGGAATTCCCTAGTATTTTGCACACTGGTGAGATGAACCACCTCTTGCTTCGCTACAATGACCATTTTCAGCTCGAAGAAATAACCTCTGAATTACTAGTATTAGGCTCTAAAATTAATGGTCAATTGCGATTAAACAGTTTTGCATGAACTAAGCTAAAGTAAATTATGCAACAATACTGTAATTTTATGTAACCTAACTAGGCAGGCTCGCTCAATATTTTTGCTCCAAAACTACTAGTTGGTGAGCGAGCAAGACAGTCTTAGGGGTGGTCAATGCAAAATCAGTTTATGTTAAACATATATATATGTATGTATATATGTATGTATGGATGGTATGAGGACTTTTTGCTCTTAAAAAACACGTCTTTTTAGGTTGACCCCACTCTCTTGTGATACTACAGCTTTAAGCAAGTCTTACTTAAAACTTGGGCTCCAAATTGTGAGATAATTCCTTTGAAGCGCTTGTTTTTCAAGTCCCAAAAAGTTACTGCTAACGGTTACTATGGCATTGTATTCCTTTACCAAACGTAATTTGAAAAACCTCGTCGGTTCGTTGGTTGTCAAGTGCCACTGGTAGCCAGAGTGGCTAAACATGAAAAACAAGGAAGCCACCATTACTTGAGAGAAGCTGAAGTAAATATGTAGTTCCATATTTGTTAGCTAAAATTACAAAAAATAACTCTAGCTATGCTTATTTTTGTAGAGCTGCAAGCTTGTTCACCAGTTACTGGTAATTGAGGTAGTCAGAATGGCCTAAATTGGATACTACAGAAGTTTTCACTATTCCAGAAATTGAGGTAAGAGAGTAATTCTGTATATTTTAATTGTCAACTACTATTTACTTTTTTACATGAACTAAGCTAGAGTATTTTATGTAACAATACATGGATGTAGAAAGCAATTTAAAGTGACCAATCAAGCGGTCACATTTGCCACACCTACAATATTGGGTGGGGTTTAAATTGCTTAAATGTACTTAATAAAAAAATTGACATCAGGGTTCCATACAGACTATGGGAGCCTTGGGATTTCTCCCCCCCCTTGGTTCAGTTCTCCCCCCCCTAAATTTTGTTCCCCTCCCCCCCTAAAATGTTTTCCCCAACTGAATTTTTCAGAAAATTTAATGATCAGTATAAATAGCCTTACAGATTAGCTACACTTCTTCAAAATCAATATTTCTCTAGTTCTGGTCCTTCAATACCAATTTGTATTAAAGCATAGATGCTGTAGTTTTTGTATAGTGACAGAGGAACTGTATATTGCTTAGGTCCTCCAGAGAGGAACATTATAAACTTATTCTCACCGCTTTGAGGGCAGGATCAGTTAGTGTCCCTCCGATTGCGCTTAGAGTCCCTCCTATTGTGTTGTTAAAGAGCAGTCGTTACATTCTAAATTAGTTAAGGCGCTGTGCAGTTGTCGTGAACTATTGTTTTAAGGGTCCCTCAGGCCCTAAGTAGTGTCCTCGCTGCGCTCAGGATTATTAAAGCCTAAAGCCTCCAAGACCCTAAAAATGGTCTCAGAGGTGGCGCCTAACTTTTATATAGTTTGTCAAGTTGCATCTGAAATCTGTTTCACAGTCTCATGGTCATGACTTGACCATATTATGTAGATAAACTGTTTTTTGCGACTCAACAAAATTTTCCCCCCCTAGCGAAAAATCCTGTATGAATCCCTGGACATATTAGTAAATAAATGATGTAAAATTGATGAAAGCATGATAAATACTAATTAATCATATCCATTAACTAATTTTACCTTGTCAAGGAATAATTTTTAAGTTTGACAGAATCTTTTAGAGCATTCTCCAAAACAAGGGAGGCAGAACCAGGTGACACCAGTGGTAAATGTTTTTATGTAACCTAACTAGGCAGGCTCGCTCAATATTTGTGCTCAAACATACCACTAGTATAACTATTATGTGTGTATGGATGGTAAATGTACCTCTTAAATGTGCATACAGGTTCCCTTTTTTCTCCTAAAAAATGCCTTAATATTAATTCTAAGGAAGCTACCACTACTCCAGGGAAGCTAAAGTAAATATGTAATTCCATTTTGTTAGCTAAAATTACAAAAAAAAACTCTGGCCTTTCCTTTCATAGCTGACAACTTTTACCAAGAGTTACTGGTAGTACAGAAAATCAGAATGGCTTAAATTTGATACTACAGAAGTTGAGGTAAGAACGTAATTTCTTATTTGTTTGCTAAAAATAAAAATAAACTCCTACATAAAATCTACTTTTATCATCATGGAAATAGAAGGTAAAATACATCACATAACAACATTGTAGTTTTATGTAACGTAAATAGGCAGGTTCGCTCGATATTTGTGCATATGTACACCACTAGTTGACGAGCGAAACACTTACAGGGGTTACACAATCCAGATTCTGTAGCATTTATTGGCAAGCAAGTGTACCAAGCACGACATTATGCAGGGATAACGAATTGAGCATCGGGATATAATATGTTTATTATCAAGCAAGCAAAGCAAGTGAGATACTGTTAGTGGTGGACAATTTAAAATCGGGTAAATGTTTGATATATATATATACATATGGATTGTACGTACAAAAGTATACAGCTTTTTGGTCTTACCCGCAGTTTCTTCTGATACTACAGGGGCGTAGTCACCGGTCCGGTTGGTCCGGAAACAACCGGACCACTTTTCTAAACATAAAACGATCTTTACCGAAAATATGACGACCATTACCGATGCTAAATTCCGGTAGACTTGTCAGTTGAGGTTTAGTGCGGTTGATCGATATGGCCGAAAAGCCATCCAAGTGTTCTATTCCTACTCTCCCTGAGAAGCCACATCAACCTTTGGACTTTAAGTTTCCGAAGAGATTATTCGGAAAGGCTAAGCCAGTGCAATGCTCCGCACAGAGTCGCTGGTTTTCAGCATGGCCCTTTCTTCACTACGATGAAGGTATTGATGCAATGTTTTGCCACCCTTGTGTGACTGCTGCTAGGAAGAATCTTTTTCTAACCAGTAATAATGCTGCAGATTCATTTGTAAGTGACATAGCTATAGTTAGTTAGATTATTATTAATTAGTATTATTAGCATTAGTATTAGTATTATTAATATTAGTATTATTATTAATACTCTAATACCTATAGTTAGTAGGTTTATTATTATTATTATAATAATTATTATTGCTCTATTCATAAAACTGTATTTATAGGTTACTAAGGGTTATACTAACTGGAAAGATGCTACAATTGCATTTAAAAAGCATGCCCAGTCCAAATGCCATACAGAAGCTATTGAAGCTGTAGTAACACTTCCAAGCACTAGTAAGAGCTTGGATGAAATGCTTATTTTAGAACATAAAAAAGCGAGGGAAGAAGCAACGGAGATGTTACACTTAATATTATCCAGTGTATGGTTTTTGGCAAGACAAGGTTTGGCTTTGCGTGGGCAAAATAGTGATGAATCAAGCAATCTGGTGCAACTTCTGAAGTTGAGAGCTCAAGACAAACCTAAAATGCTGAAATGGCTAGAAAAAAGTTCTCATAAGCATGTTTCTCCTGAAAATCAAAATGAAATGCTGCAACTGATGGCAAACAAAGTGTTAAGAGATCGATTGGAGCTAGTTCGTTCCTCACCCTTTATCACACTCATGGCAGATGAGACTACTGATAAGTCAAACAAAGAACAGCTCACTATAGTTATGCGATGGGTTAGTGATAAGTTTGAAGTTTCAGAGGAATTTTTGGGTTTTCATTACATGCTATCGATTGATGCATTGAGTATCGTAAATGCTATCAAAGATATTTTCTTGAGATTTCAAATTCCCTTCTCTAAACTGAGGGGGCAGTGTTACGATGGCTGCAGCACTATGGCGGGAGCAAAATCTGGCGTGGCCACAAGAATTCAGGAGATACAGCCACGTGCAGTATTTACTCACTGCTATGGCCATGCACTTAATCTAAGTGTGGCTGACACCATCAAGCAGTCAGCAGCAATGAAGGATTGTCTTGACATATGTTCAGAAGTAATTAAACTTCTGAAATTTTCCCCTAAACGTGAAGCAATGTTGAAAGAGTACAAGAATGAATGTGGTAGTGAAAGTTCTGGAATACGTACTCTTTGTCCTACAAGATGGACAGTTCGTGCAGAAAGTCTTGCCAGTATTATAGACAATTATGAAAACGTTCAAGAATTGTGGGAGAGAGCTTATGGTGCAGGAACTAACTCTGAAATGAAGGCTAGAATAAGAGGAGTTGAAAGTCAAATGAAAACTTTCAAGTTTTTTTTCAGTATTGTCCTTTCAGAAATGATTTTTCGACATACTGACAAGCTCAGTCAAACTCTACAACAGACTAACCTTTCTACTGTGGAGGGTTATGCTGTAGCTATGCTGACAGTAAAAACATTACAGTCTTTGAGAACAGATGAAAACTTTGAGTTATTCTGGAAGAAAATTGATATTAAACGTCAGGAATTAGATGTTGCTGAGCCGCAGTTAGACAGGAAGCGCAAGGTACCCAAAAGATTTGATCATGGAAGTGCTCAGGCTGAACATCCAGTATCAGCTAAAAGTGAGTATAGAAGGATTTTTTTGAGAGTTTAGATTTAGCTGTAAATAGTATTCAGCAAAGATTTGACCAGAAGGGCTTCAAAATTTTTTCGAATATTGAACAGCTTTTATTCAAAGCATGCACTGGAGAGCCTAACAATGAAGAAATAGATAAAGTGTGTGAATACTTTAATGATGACTTCAACAAAAGAAATCTGATTTCGGAGTTGACCACTTTGAGAGAATTGTTTCAATCCACGTCAGAAGGAACTACTCCATCAGTAAATAGCATCAAGTCTTCACTGTTATCATTAACTAGTGCTCAAAGAGTGCTAATTCCAGAAGTATCTAAATTGTTCAAATTGTTACTTGTTCTTCCTGCTACCAATGCTACCTCTGAAAGATCGTTCAGTGCTCTGCGGAGGGTAAAATCGTATCTGAGAAGCACAATGTCTCAATCTAGGTTAAATCACCTAATGGTTTTACATTATCACCAGGATATGGCAGATAAACTAGATTTAAAAGTAATAGGCAATGAGTATATTTCAAAGAATGAAAGTAGAAGGAATAATTTTGCAAAGTTCAGTTAGCTAGCTATTTAGACTATTGTAGTGTTACAATCTAATACATTCATTCAATCATCCAACATAACATTCAGATACATATAATTTATCATATTTCATTGTTAATATGCTACTATTACAATCATTTATTACACTTTACTTGGTATTAATTATGATGAATGACATAATCTGAGTCAGCAAAATCCAACCTGACCACTTCCTAGCTGGTGACTACACCCCTGTACTACAGCCGTATGAAAGTCTAGTTGTTGCAAATGGCTACTATGGTATTGAAAACCCTTTACCAGATGTATATTACAAAACTTTGCCGCTTTTTTTTTTTTTAGCTGAGTGCTTGTTGGTTTGCATGTCAAGGAGTAATTCAGATAGTCAGAATTCCTGAATAATAAAGCTACCACTACTTGGAAAAACTGAGGCGAGTACGTAATTCTGTATTTTTTTAAAATTACAAAAAAAACATGAACTCTTCCATTCTTTTTTTAGTGCAGCCAAGAGCTTGGACACAAGTTAGCTACTGGTAATTCAGACAATCAGAATGTCTTTAAAAAATAGATGCTACACAAATCAACCACTTCTTTGGTAAGAAAGTAATTTCATTTTGTTTACCAAATGAATGGTTTACTACTATAATACCATAATTTTATGTAACCTAACTAGGCAGGCTTGCTCTATATTTGTGCTCAAGCACACCACTAGTGTTATATATATGTATGGAAGGTACTTATGCCCCTTAAACACGTGCCAGGGTTCCCTTTTTCTCCTAAAACATGGATTTTCAGCATGACCCCAGTTTCCTTTGATACTACAGCATTAAGCAAGTCTTACTTTATACTTAGGCTCCAAATTGTGAGATAACTTTGCGAAATGCTTGTTTTTCAAGTCACAAAGTTGCTGCGACTGGTTACTACGGCACTGAAAACCCTTAACTAGACGTAGTCTCAAAACTTCGCCATTTTGGTTGTCATGAGCTACTGCAGTCATTCTGCAACCTAACTGCTCATGTGAGTTTTATTTTTAGATTGCGTCATTGCAAGGGTCAATTCTATGAAGGAGCCAGCTCTGCTCAAGGGAGCACAACAATCATGCGTATAACTTTTACTTTAGAAAAATATTCCGTGTCTGAAAATTTTCTTTCACAACTTCTGTCTATCTGCATCACTGACTTAGTTACTGTAAAGACTCACACTGGTCACTGCAGTTACCTCCACCATAATTTCCAAACTACATCTGCAGTTCATAATGACATATTGATGAACAGAATCCTCATGTTTATCGATCTTTACCCATATCATCCAATGAAATTGAATTGTTTACCGCTTTTAATTCTCTTTTGCTAGTGCTGTTAAAACTTACAAACTTACAGGAGTTCATATTCGTATGTGAGGCGGTGGTAAATTAATGTGCTTTTTGTCATACTTATACTCCCTACACAACAGTGTTGTTCTTATTTGTAAAACCATTGTGCAATAGTCTAACCACGAAGGTAATTCTTGTGTTGGTATATCCAGTGAACAAATGTGTGTGAAAGTTTTGTGTGTTACAGCTACTTCTTAGCTAAAGTATAGCACAAAGAAAATGTTTAACCAGCTTATATGGCGCGTAAATTTCCCATTAAAAAATGTATGGGAAAGATTGCTGTTCAATTGAAATCGCATGGGGAATGTGAAATAGCACCTAACTAAGTGAAATAACATGGAAACTAAGTGAAATAGTACGGGTAAGTGCACATGCATGCAGTTTTAGCCTTGGAAACGTACAGTTTGAGTGGCTTCTAGTTGGAGACTGTCATTTTTTAGCGCAGAATTTCTACCCATATCAGATGGATTTTTATTTCAACAGATTAAGAGGAGTCATAGGTTGAAAATGAAGTTCCAGAGTAAGTTAATCCTGAAATATGGAGATAGTGAGTGAATGATACAGTATAGCTACAGTGCAAAGGATTAAAAAAAAAAACAAGCTGGCCCACTATAGCGAGTGAGCTTGGGTAACCTGTACTATTACTATAGCACATGTAAATATTAGTCTTAATTTATTTATGGCTAGTGAAGTTAAACATAGAAAAAACTAATTTAGAAATGACTATTAGCTGTATTGTAAAATGCAGATACAAAATTGGTTACCTATATTGTCAACTATGTCAGCTTGACTACATAATGAAGTTTAGACTGATTTTCATGAATGAAGTGGTTGCAGATAGAAGGAAGTAATCCTCCATTACTTAATTTGCTAGACTTATTTTTAATAAAAATATTATGTCAAATGTAATAATGCTAAATGATACTTATCCTTTTTCAGGATTGGCAATGTGCATTAGTTATAAGTGTAAGTTTTGAACATCATAAACAATCAGCTTTGCTCTGTTAAAATAGTGTGTTTAAATAACACTTCTCAAAGTGTTTACCAGGAGGCGCTGTCTTTGGTCACCCCATTTTGAGCCCTTAAAACTTTCACATCAATGCATTTTATATCAAATGAGCATATATAATTTTAGCTTATCCTCTAGTTTCTTCATTTAAAATATATTTTAGTAATGACTAAATATGGAGACAATAATAGGCTTTAAACTGGAGTGTCCAGGCAGCCCCTCTTTTTTAATACCAGAACTAAGTTCTCCAAACTCCTCATTTTTTAAAAAATTTACAACATCTCAAAAGCACAAAATTATAATAAGAATAGAAAACAACTTATATCCTTGGTTTTCAGAACAAAGAAAATTTGTTTTTAATATTCTATATTGCTGGTAAAACAAGTTTCATGTTATTTGCTTAATCAATTAACCTTCCTATTATGCAATGTTTGGTGCACATCAATTGAAAATATACTAATCTAATGGTAAAGTAGAAGTAGTATAGAGTACATGATATTGGAATAATGTATATGTGTGTGTTTACTTAATTCATTAGTGTCTGATACAGTTCGGATCGACATTAAGTATGGAGAAACTGGACATAGTTATTCTTCTGTGTTTCAAAAATGTCTCGAAGATAGTGATAAGATAACAAGTGTAGACATAGAGGATCCATACTTGTATCATGATTACCAGATAAAAAATTTAGTAAGATTGTGTGAGTTATTGGTATTGAAATGCAAAAATCTCAAGGAAATCAAGATCACTACAAACAAAAAAAATTGGAAAAAAGATGGTACAAGTGAAAAAGTAAGTGATGTATAAGTGACGACTGAGTGAAGCAAAGCAAACCATATACTATCAGGGGTCACGAATATGAGTCAGTTGTCCATGAATATATTTATTTATACAAACCACAGAGACTAATATATAAATACTTATTACATGAGTCAGAGCGATATGACGAAATATTTTACGACCAGGCTAATTCATTTTCACGAGCCAGAGACGAGTGAAAATAAAGCCTAAGAGTAATATTTTGCCATATCACTCTGACGAGTGTAATAAGGGGTTTATTCTACGCCAGATATCTTCACTGTAATATTTTGTGCTGGGTTGGTAACTCATGGTGTAAAGTTGGCTGTAAAACTCTGAGTGTTAATTTCATAGGAGCTCCCCACACCCCCAGCTGATATTTTAGCAGCTGCTCTGACTTACGCTTTCCTAAAGAAAGGTACTGTGTGTCCAGCTTAACGGTTAGAAAATGTGAATCTTAACACTTAGACCTAGCACTATTACATTGAGCTTAGGTTATACTATTGTTAACGTTTTTAGAACTCTTTTCATGAGAAACAAGCCAATTTATACAGCAGAAGTATGAATTCCCATTCACTTTCCATATATTGACCGCCATATTTTTATGTCACATTTTCTCCTGCATTCGTCATAAATCGTATCTAAACTTTAGCTCCATCCTATATACCAAGCTTTGTAACTGCGGGATGGATTGCTTTCAGTATAGGTAGCTAAATACCAAGTGGTAGATTTAAATTATGCCCATTTTGCAATTATGCTGATCCAGCAATACTTGGCATTGCTGCAATTATGCCACCTAAAATGTTCCATTATACTCCTAATTATACTTAGTAACCATGGTGATGGCCACAATTCACAAAGCTATCACGTTGTTGGTGTTACAAGCTTACAACAATTGGTTGTCATGGCCACTTTGGAATGCTTGCACATTGGGCAAAAAGTGGAATTTCCTATCTGTCATGCATCCAGAAAATGTCTACACCATCTTTCATTATATGGAACATATAGCCCTTTGTGTCCTCTATTGAAATGAGGTGGGTATTAGACATTCACAACAAAAGGAAATTCCACTTTGTCCCACTCTTTGCCCTATTGCAGTTACAGTGATTCTGACCAAGAATCCACAGCTTCTTCTCCTTCATCTAGCTAATACTACTTCCTGTCTTTTTATGGTGTTTTAAATCCAGCGATAAAATAATTTACCTTGGCATAAAAAAGAGTACCAGAGCCCTCAATAAGAATGAAAACTGTTTCTAATTTGAGTAATATAATGTGTACTGAGCCACAGGAGTGGGTAAGGAATTACCAGATAAATTTTTGGTTTTTAAAATAGGAAAAATATTTGGCTCAGCTATTTATTTTAAGAAAAACATCATACAGAAGCTTTATTCTGGCAAAAACACGCTAATTCTAAGATAAAAATATCTGAGGGGGCATCTAGGGAGTGAGATACTGCTAATTATTTAAAAAAATGAAGAACATGCAGCTAGATCTTAATATCTGTGGAGGAAAGGGTTTATTGAATTTGAGTATTTATACCTGCACTATTCTTATTAGTGATGTGCTTCAGCACAAATGACGAGCGAGCTGGTCTGGCTGAAATTTAAATTTGACTCTTAGCTGCTAATAATTTTGTTAGTTAAATATTTTGTTTAGTTTACTGCTATTCTTTAGCAACACACAATACTTTTATACATACTTGTTAACTGGATATACCAGCACAAGACCTGCATTGTATTCTCTTCGTGACTTGACTATTGGACAATGGATTTCAAGGGGTATCAAATTTCCAAAGATGATATGGGTAAGGATCGATAAACTAACGGTTTTCATTGAAACTAGCCACCTTTTCAAGTACTCTCCGTTCAAATGCTCTGTTATACCAGAGCTCTAGTATAGATACAGCATTACCTTGTATTCTCCTTAGTGATTTGACTTTTGGACCTCAGATTTTGAAGTAAGAACAAATCCGTTACATAAGGCATATATTATGATGAACAGCGTATTGACGAAGTTAACTTACCACCGCCACTAAAAAAAGATGAACTTGGCTAACTTTGTATGACCTAACTGCGAACATCTCTCCCATTCTGTCTCTGTAGTTCTTTGCCGTTTTGTTTTCTTTACCTAGCATTACTTCAAAGTCTATTTTCTCCCGAATTTCTTGCGCACGCACTAATGTTTATGTTTTATGTAGCCTCCGGGGGTTACCTGCTGGGTCGTAGTTGAGCTTAGTGAATACTTCCCATTATACTGGTCACTTCCTGAGCTAAGCTTGTCCTTACTCTATGTGTCTGCTGGAGGCATGGCAGTCGGCCTTGTGGCGGATGGGCTTCCGTTTGGCCACTTTGGGCTGCGGCAAGCCACAGCGACTTCTCCGCTGGCCTGCCACTCCGTTAGCAGCGTCTTGCCTGTCGAGGCGCCACACTTCCCCCCCCCCCTAAACCATAAACAACAACTGCCGCCTGTCACGGAGGTGACCTACCCGTCCTCCCCCCAGGAATATGACTTACACTAGATTGGGTCGAGGTGGGTGGGAAGATTTTTGCTGACGCTCCTTCCGCCAATTTCAGTCTTCCCTAGGCTGTTACTTTTTTTTTTACTTTTTTTTCACTTAGTCAATTATAATATCGTGATAACCTGCGCACACGCATACTTATAACGGTAGACTTCCACCTGGATTATCATTTACCCGCTCCCTTAGACCTTAATCGCCGGTAACCTCGGTATGCTTTGCTGGACCTGCCGTTACCTGCTGGGTCGTAGTTGAGCTTAGTGAATGCTTCCCATTATACTGCTTCCTTCCCGAACAGAGCTCGTCCTTACTCTATGTGTCTGCTGGAGGCGTGGCAGTCGGTCTGTACAGGTCCGCCCTCTTGGCAGATGGGCTTCCGTTTGGTCCGCTTTGGGCTGCGGCAAGCCGTGGCGACTTCTCCGCTGGCCTGCCGCTTCGTTAGCAGCATCTCGCCTGTCAAGGCGCCACTTCCCCACAAACCTCCCAAAACAGGCCACTCGGAGAGCCCCGACTGCTCCAACCCAGCCAGCCTCCCCCTCCCCCCAACACACACACCAGAACAATAAAATTTTGGGAAACATGTATATATACAGACTGCATAAACAACTCACAGTTACAGATGAGATGACAGTTATCGTTCACCTGGCGCTGCTGCTAGTTTCCCCAGCCCCCGCCAACTTCCTCGCAAGTGAACCTTGCATACTCTCATCCCTTCTCATGTAGCCCTGGTACTCCCTGTTTCTCCACCGTTTAAGTGCCTTGATCTCTGCCTCAGTGGCCCCGCACTGTGCTGCCGCTGTGGCCGCCCCTATCCTGAAGCTGTGGCCAGAGATGTCCTGACTGGCGATACCTGCCTTGACCAATGCCTTTCGTACTTCAGCCACGAATGCCTTTCTCGTCAGGGCATCGCCAGCCTGGTCTCTAAAGAAGGGCCCTGGCCCGGCTTTCCTCTGTACAAGAAAGGCTAACACCGCCCTCACAGGGCACAACCCAGTACCAGTCCAGCCCAGAGTCACTGTGGCTCCTCGCCTAAGCCTGTCCGTCTTAGACTCCTTGATCCTGAGTCTGACAACTCTGGGCTTTTCCAAGCTGTCCACCTCTATGTCATCAAAAGTCAGGTGTGCCTTTGAGTCAAACTCTCCTCCCTCCGGGGCTAATGCCTCCCTGGCTCTCAGGCATCCAAAAAAAACACATGCAGGCAGCTTCCCAGAGCATGACACCTCTGCTTCCTTGTATCTTCCACACCTCCTGCAGTGCCCTCATATGTCTCGGCATAACAGGACTCCTGTCTATGGCTTTTGCTCCCTGAGCCAGCTAGCACCTCTTCGCTTGGCAACCCACTCAACTGCGTCTCCTAGTACAGTAAACAGTAGAGGAGCCGACCTTAGCCCGAACGGTAGGGCACCATCCACAAACACCGTTCCTTTCCATTCCATACCCAGGAGCCACCTGTCTCTCGCGGATGGACTGGTACGTTCCTATATGCCTTGCTGATGTCGGCCTTCGCTATTTCAGCCCCTACTCCGAGCTGCAGCACTCTCTGCACCACGTTGTCTATGGACATGTACTTGACTCGACAGAGTTCCTTGTCAATGCCCTCATTGACACTTCTTCCTTCGGGCACCGACAGGTTGACAATGAGGCGCCACTTTCCTGGTCTCCCTTTCTTGGGAATGACCCCGAAAGGACTGCACTGCACTCTGTCCCTCCCATCTCCCGGATTGATTCTCCAAACTCTCTCGGTCCTCAACTCCTCCTCGAGATAATCCTGGATGACCGCTTCATGCTCTCTAACATTAAACATGTTCTTATTACTGCTGACTAGTGACCCACTCCTTTAGTTGTGTCCTATCCGGAATCCTTCCTTGCCGGATACCTCTCACTAGGAACTCCACCCACTCTTTGTCTGGGTGGTTCTCCAGTTCCCTTCTCCACTCCTGCCACTTCAGTGAAGTCACCACAGAGTCAGCCCCTGTCAGCGGCTCGCTCTTCACCCCATCAGACACTCTCTCCAGCTCCAGCAGCTGGGACTTGTAGCGATAACCTGTGCCAATAAGCACCAACCAAAGTATTATCACAGTACCCAGAAACACTAACCCCACTAACTATGCCCGTGTGTGTATGCATCCCCTCTCTCTCTCACCCCAATTTTCCTTAAATAGCATGCTTGTGTGTGCACGCATTTTTTCCTTCCATCCCTGTTCAACAGGCATGTAAGAAACCGCAAATATGATTCGTGAAAACAGCGACAATGACACGAGGCAAAATATATAACTACATGTAGCTACACTAGGCGCATGAATGTGTGTACTACAATAGATTCAGTATAAGCAAAAGGGGCCTATATTCCATCCCTTCTTGCCAGTTTCCGCCAGCAGGCTTCACTGATGGCCTCCATATTCTTGTTGCAGACCCTTGCCTGCCTGCCTGCTTTGACACTGCGTAGCTGAATGATCCCCTCCGCACGTCAAACAGGCATGCACAAATCTGCACTGCTGCCCATATGTGCAGCTCCTATTCTGTCTGTTATACCAGAAGCAAGCCCCTTGTTGCTTCCTGTCTCTCTTCTGTCCAGTCTGGCTAATTCTGCCTCCGGACACACTAGTGCCCTTACCAATGACTGCTGCTGGCGTGGTTATCTCTCTCATGAGCAGAGCTGCATCCATCCGGTCCCAGGCCATGTCCGGTTGCCGCCAGCCAGAAGTATCGGTCATACCTCGCCACACTCTCCCATCTGTGGTGGTGCCTGGCCGTCTGTACAATGGTTTCTCTGTATGCAGCCAACTGTCGGGCCATGTCTGGCTTGGTCTCCACTCGGGCTCTCTCGTAAAGAGTGAAACATGTGTCCCACCATGAGACATCAGGGACTTCTCTGGGTCCTTTCCTCTTGGGTTCTCCCACCAGTCTTGCTGGAGATAGCCCATCTTTTTCTGGGCGCTCGGCACTCCACTCCCCCTCACAACGGCCACCATCAAAGAAAGGGAAGTCCACGAACTCTACAAACTCCCCCCTTTTGTTCTTGTCTACCATCTTCCTCAGCAACGGAGGGAGACCCTCAACCAAATAGACTTTATCCGGCTTATTTGTCTCCTCTTGCTTGCCCTCAGCCTGTTCTTTTGGACCACCCAGGAGTCTTTTCAGCCATGCCACTGGCTCTGCACTCGGCCCCTCCTGTCCACTTTTCACTCCACTGACACGCAGCTCTTCTGCTGAGGGCAACCCCACTCCTGCAGACAAGAATCAGTCAAACATGTCACCTACATGCTGACTATTGATTCCTCCCATCTGCCCTTTTACTCAGGCCCTCCCTCACTCAGACCACTGGTTATGTTCTAACTTGGTCTGTTCTCTACCTTTTCCGAAGGGCCTTCTCCTCCCCGCCCTGCACCTGGCGAGTCTATGCATACACCACCCTCTTCTGGTGGGACTATGCTCGATTCCCTGCCCTTCCTGAAGGGCCCTCTACTCACTGCCCTACTCCAGCAGATCTATGCCTACACCACCCTCTTCAGGTGGGACTATGCTCTCATTCTTCCATCACAAGGCCCCTTTACTACCTGGGCCAAGACTTGGTGAGGCTCTCCTGTTTCCTTTTCTCTCCCCCCCCCCCCCCCCCCCCCCATTTTTTCACCCCAATGCCTCAGTATTACCTCTGCCCTGACTTGGTGGAACTCTCTTGTTCCCTCACTCCCTCCATCCACAAGGCCTTAATGGTGGAGCTCCCCTGTTCCTGATCGCCCCCGCCCTTTTACTTCCCCTCTATACCTTCACTATACAATAAGATTGCTACAACCTAGTAACTACTGCTGATGTTACTCAGCTCACACTCACTGCCTTCCTACCAATGCTAACCCCTCTCTTTGCCATATATATAGCCCACCGAGCTCATATAGACTGTCACGTCCAGGCAAACCTAGACGGAGCGAGCATCAGGGACGTCAGTACAAGCCACTAAGGTAGCTCTCCCCGCCCCTATTGTATGATATACTATTGCATGCTTGCCCCCTTACCCACACATGGACCCATGATCCTTTAGTTCCCAATCTACCGTCCTCAGGAGCCTTCTGCTCCATCCCCTTCTCTTTTTCCTTCTCCTTTTCAGATTGTTTGCTCCAGAGGTCCAATAACATGTCCAACTTCTGACCTTGCGCCACCACCATAGACTGCAACTCTAAATAGCACCCCTCGCTATCTTCTTGGGACTGCTGGGAATCCTCTCCTGAACCAGCCACGCGTCCTTTCCTTCGATCTTCTCGACGCCTCTTGGGACGACTTTCCGTGTCGTCAAGATTTTCGCTGGCGCTCCTTCCGTCAATTCCAGTCTTCCCTAGGCTGTTAACTGTTTTCCTTTTTTTTTCTCACTTAGTCAATTCTAATACCGTGAGAACCCGCGCACGTGCACACTTATAACGGTAGACTTCCACCTGGATTATCCTTTACCCGCTCCCTTAGACCTTAATCACCGGCAACCTCGGTAAGCTTTGCTGGACCTGCCGTGGACACGCATTGACCTCTTTGAAGTGTGCTATGTATTATATATATATATATATATATATACCAAATCTCAATTGAGACTCGTTAGTGAGAGTCTCACTATGTTCGCCCAATTACGCTTGCTCTAAAGCTGTGGCATCATGTGTACGTAGTAACTAGTGATGTGCTACAGCACAAATAGCAAGCGAGCTGATCTCGCTGAAATTCAAATTTGAATGCTAGCGCTTATAGTACTTCTTTGTTAGTTGAATGTTATTTTTGTACATTTATTGTGCTATGCCTCCGGGGTAGACATGCATAAACAATATAGCTCACACTCAGCCACATTTCCAGTGTAGTATATAAGTACATATATATTTTAACTTTGTAACTTATGGGTGATGTTTTTATTTAGAACTTAAAGCAACTGGTAAAGAGTCTACAAGAACATCGCATAAAAACATTTTTAAGCGACAATGAACACCTACACGACAGAGAAGTCAGGTATTTAATAAACTGTATATAATACTTTCATATAGCACGTATTGGTGAGCGAGCAAAGCGAGCAAGACACTATACAGTGCTATCAAATTTAGTATACAGTATGTTTGTCTGTATATATGTGTGGACATACATATGTTAATTTGTACTATGACTCCAACGTTATTGTGTTCGCTTTTTGTTCGCTTTTTGGTCGATCCCGTACCTAGACTCCACTAAACAGAATCCAGATTAGAGTTCCCAGGAGCTTCTTGACCTTCTGGCTAAGGAAGGCTAGAATAATTTCCCCAGAATAGAGATTAATCTGTTCTAGGCAGGTCGCTGCCACCAGGAGTTAAGCTTCTTCCCTGAGCCCGAGAGAGGTTAATTCTTGGTTCAGTTAGTGTCATAGGTTAATATGAGATACAGCAAAAACTCCCAGAATGATACTTAGCCAGCCAATATATAGAAAACCAGCTATCACAAATGAATAAGGGTGCATGAGAAAAAGAAACATAAATAAACTAGTTAATTACATAATTACATAATTGATGAATGGAAAGTAAGCAATGATATAATTGACAAATAGAAGAGTAGATAATTAAATGATTACTGAGGAAGGACATGGGAACTTAAACAGTTAATTAATGTTGGTGTCCATTTCACCACATCTCCTTCCCCCCCTTCAGGAAGAAGCTTGTGACCATCCTTGCCTAGAGAGCGCATCTGGAATGAGGTTCTCTGCTCCAGGTCTGTATTCAATGGAGAAGTCAAAGTCTTGTAGTTGCAGTCTCCACCTCCACAGACAGTTGTTGAGGGTTGTCGAGGAGAATAATGACGTCAGTGCCTTGTGATCAGTCTTCACTGAAAAGTGGCATCCATAGAGGTAGAATGCAAAGTGCTTTACTGATTTAAGCATGGCCAGTGCTTCCAGTTCAGTGGCGCTGTACCTGGTCTCTCTATCAAGTAACTGCCTTGAATAACAGGATACCGGAATTTCCTCATCAGACCTGCAGACACACAACACTCCACCAATCCCATAAGAAGATGCATCACAACACAATACATAAATATTATTGGATGATGGAATGCACAACTCTGTATGATTACAAATAGCAGAAATAGTAGAATTAAATGAGTCAGTCATCGTCGTGGTCCACACAAGAATGTCAGGTGAGGTTTTAGTCAGACACAAATTTAGTGGAGCACACAGATCAGAAAAGGATGGAATTAATTTTCGAAAATAACCACACAAACCAACAAAACTTCGAAGTTGTTTCTTTGTCCGTGGCTGCTTGTAGTGACAAAATTGTTCGATCCGAGCTTCTGGAATAGACAGTGATCCTGCCCCAATGATGTAACCCAGAAATTCAAACTTTGTGCAAGCCCAACGACATTTAGAAGGTTTAACGGTGAGACCAAATAACTTAATACGATCAAACACAAGTTGTAAATTGTTTAAGTGGTCATCAAAGGAATTTGAGAACACAACTACATCATCTATGTAAGCAAGAGCGAACCTCTCCAGATTCTGCACGCAACGTTGCATAAGCAGCTGAAAGACACTAGGTGCATTTCTCAACCCAAATAACGGTATTCTCCTGTACCTGAACTTTCCAAATTTACAAGAGAATGTGGTCAGATCACGACTGGTTTCTTCTACTGGGACCTGGTGGAAGCCCTTTGCCAAGTCTAGCTTGGACATGACCTTTGCATTTCCAATACTTGATATGATTTCCTCCGTTGAAGGCATATAGAATGGCATTGGAATTGTCACAGAGTTTAACTTGCGATAGTCGACAACTATCCGGATAGATCCGTCTTTTTTTTTCACTGGAATAGGGGGAGAGGACCACTCACTCTGGCTAGGCTCAATAATACCAGCAGACAAGAGTGAATCAAGCTCTTCCTTGAACTTACCCTGGACACTAACAGGAATGGTGTAGGAAGGTGACCAAACTGGGACATTGCTAGTGGTGTGAACAGACATTGTGGTAATATCGGTTTCCCCTGGAATGTCAGTGAGGCAGGATGCATTATGGGAATAAACCTTTTCTATCAATGACTTCTGATCAGGAGAGAGATTTTCACCCATAAAATGATCAGGGATAACATACTCAGTGTCATACTCAGCACACTCCTCTGAAACAGTCAGAACCTTGTGACAGTGACTATCAGGCTCATCAGTGTATGGCTTGAGCTGATTAATATGTATGTATGACTTTGTAATGAGTCTTAGTGCCATCCTTCCAAGAAACTTTAAAAGTCACAGGGGTGACCTGGCTAACTACTTTGTATGGACCTTCCCATGAAGTAGCAAAGGCTTTGCCAAGACCAGGCATTTTCCAAAGGGACTAGCAAACCTTCAGCAAAAGTTCTAAGGGTGCCACCATCTCTTTTTTCACGTTCTCTCAATCTAGCTTCATTCATACGCTCACTCTCACTCATGGATTGCAATATGGTATTCAAATTATGTTGCAAGTCTGTCATGTATTGTGTAACATTAACAGGCTGCTTGCCAGGGTCAGTCCAAAAAGATTTCAGAGTGGCAAGAATATGAGGGGTCTCTAGCTCATAATGGAGCTCAAATGGGGTATACCCAGAAATTCTATGAGGCATGTTCCTTAAATAAAATATAGCTAGATCAAGTACATCAGGCCAATTACGTTCATTATTGATGCATTTTCTGATCACAGATTTGAGAGTTGAGTGAAATCTCTCAAGTTGACCGTTTGACTCGGGGTGGTTTGGTGAGGTGCGTATTCTATTAATAGCAAACTTATCAGTCACATGCTTCACAACCTGCTCCCGCTCGCGACGAACCTAGTCTTCGATGTTCCTGATTGTTTTAGCTTTTTGCAAGGCGGCTTCTTAGTCTGCCATTTCCTTTTGGAGGGTTGCTTTCCTGTCTTCTTTATTAGCCTTAAGAATTTCCAACTGTTTGGCCTGGAAACGGTCTTGGCGATCTAGGTCCTCCTTTCTCTGTAGCTCTAAATACTGCAGCAGTAGCATTATGTCGTTTGAGGAAGTAGGAGCATCTTTTGAACCCGAAAGAGCCTCACTAATTACTGGCATAGGTGGTGGTCTAGATTCACCCACTGAAGGTTCATGACTATCAGTCATTGTAGGTACCTCGGCAGTAGGTTCGCAATCATCCGTCGGCTGGAGTGATGCCTAGATGGAAGAGTCGTGTTTATTCTTCGCTTGACCGCGAGTAGTCATCTAGTGAAGCGGACGGTGAGAAGCATCTATTGCAGAAGTTGGAGGATCCCCAGGGGAGGTGGACATAATGGCATACAAAGCAAAAAGAGACATGACACAACAATTACACAGGAAAAAATGTAAGATACAACAGCGTTCTAGACACTAAAACTATCACAATTCTTAGCATATACAAATAAACAAGTAAAGGATATGAAATTTAGCTGATATGGTAGAAGTGGAGAGAGGCTGGCAAGACGGCTGACGAAGAAGGAGAGTTCCAGAGTTACCGCTGCCACCACGTGTGGGAGATTAGAGTTCCCAGGAGCTTCTTGTCCTTCTGGCTAAGGAAGGCTAGAATAAGTTCCCCAGAATAGAGATTAATCAGTTCTAGGCAGGTCACTGTCACCAGGAGTTAAGCTTCCCTGAGCCCGAGAGAGGTTAATTCTTGGTTCAGTTAGTGTCATAGGTTAATATGAGATACAGCAAAAACTCTTAGAATGATACTTAGCCAGCCAATATATAGAAAACCAGCTATCACAAATGAATAAGGGTGCATGAGAAAAAGAAACATAAATAAACTAGTTAATTAAATAATTACATAATTGATGAATGCAAAGTAAGTAATGATAAAATTGATAAATAGAAGAGTAGATAATTAAATAATTACTGAGGAAGGACATGGGAAGTACATCAGAGTCAATATATGGGTGGAAACTTAAACAATTAATTAATGTTGGTGTCCATTACACCACACCCTTGGTTTATCAATCTTTACCCATTTACATATTATCAATAATTGTTTATCCCTTTAATTAGGTTGTGTGTGACATATCTGATTTTTTGTGGCCACAGTTATGTCTTATAAACTTAGGAGTTCATTTTTTATTCGAATTAGTTGCGGTGGTATGTTATATTGGCTAATGCGCTGTTTATCATAGTTAGCTATAGCCCTACACAACAGTATTGTTCTTACTTTAAATCCATTCGTTGGGGGTGACGGATTACCACATCAAAGAATCTCGTTTCCACCTGCTCTATGTGGGCAAGTGATAGGTCCCTTGTAGCAGTCAGGTGTAACTCTGACTGTTAGTTGCACCCTCGGAAATTGACAACCAATTAATAAAGTTCTTAACTATTACACAAAGATTACAAATACAAACTAAAAAACACACATCAAGGGGACTACAGGGACAAAAAAATAGTTGAAGACAAGATCACAAAACTGACATACGGAAATCAAGCACAAAAAAAGAGAGAGATGATGATTACAGAACAAACTGAGGTTGACAAATGCACACAGAAAAGGGAAAACTGAACCTGACAGAAGTGTGTGTGAGCATAACATATAACTGTACGGTAATTCCTAGACATGCATATTTGGGTGTGTTGTTTTTTTTTGTTGTTGTTGCTGCTGCTGTTTTTGAGTCAAATAGTTGCGGAGATTGGTTACTATGTAAGTTGCTGTAGTGCTTTTTGTCTGGAACACAAGTCACTTAGATCAATCTATTATACTATAGTCAATGGCTACATAGCTACTTGTAGCTACTTTTAGGACTAAATAGACTGAATAAAACTAGATGAACAAGATCTAAGACATTTACTTCAGGCAAACTAAATTAATATAGCGTTACTGTTGGCGAGCGAGCGAAGTGAGTGAAACCCTACAACAATGGCAACTAATTGAGAATTGGGGATATTTGATTATTGGCAAGCAAGCAAAGTGAACGAGATGCTTACAAGAGTTACACAATCGAGATTCCATGGTGTTTATTTATTTATTTATTTATTATTATTTGGTTTATTTATGTGGTACGTGCGACCTTTTACCTGTGCCACGGATTACGTAAGTTGGTAAAGCATATTAATAAAATAACAAAGTAACAAACCTGCCAACCATATGAGTTCCTGGCCTTGAAGCCAAGCTACATGGAGCAGGCCTAAGTGCCTTAACTTTTGTTAAAGCATAGCGGACCCAACAGCACTATTTTCTCTTCGTCGTCATTGAATGGGTAGGTCAAGTTAAAACATTTCAATTTCAACAACTATATATATTATGCCAAGTGCCGCAACTTTTAGTTAGTCATCACTTTAAAGTTAGGCTAGCTCACTTGCTATTTGTACTCAAATACATCATTAGTTGGCAAGCGAGTGAAGCGAGCAATACACTATCAGGGGTAACTCAATTGAATATCGGGGTTGTATGTATGGACATATATATGTCATTTTGTACTTTGACCCTCACATTTTTGTGTTTGCTTCATGGTTTTCCCCTTTCCATACCTCCACTAAAAAAATCTTTCAGTTTAGTCATCCCGGATCATTCAAGGAGACTTAATTCTTTGTATTAGGTTGATTCTAATTGCCACAAGACTCACTTAAGTCTTACGAACTTACTGTTTTTTTTTCAAGTTGCAAAATGTTTTTAGTAGCTTTGAGTACTTGTTGTCAAAAGTTATTGGTAATTCAGATTGTCAGAACGACAGATATTAGAAACTACAGAAAATACCAGCACTTGGGGGAAATGGTTCTGTATTTGTTAACTAATGGTTACAACGGCATGTACTTAACTTTTAGAAATGGACTAATAGATTCTTTTGAAGTGTTTCATTTGTGCACAGGCTCGCTCACCATTTGTGCTCAAGCACATCACTAGCTATACATATATATATAGGAAAGTAGGTAGGTACATAGGTAGGAATGTATGTATGTATGGATGTATGGATGGATGGATTGATGGATGGTGTGGAATAACAGTTATGTGTGTTAATGTCAATGAACTTTGTAATGTTTCCTGTACCATTGTGGTCAAATATACTTCCTGTATCACATGCATATATTCTGGTTGTAACTGTTTGATGGGGGTCTTTTGATACGATCATTCTGAGTAATAGAACAATCCTATTGTAAGGCTAAGCGCTACAAGCTAAACATAATACTACAGATGGATGGATGGATGGATGGATGGATGGATAGATTGATGGATGGATAGATGGATGGATGGATGAATGTATGTATGTATGGGGAATCTGTGAGCTAGGCTGGTTGCCTTAACTACCAGTGTAGTTTTGGGATAATGAACTTGCAACTGAATTCAGCAGCGTACACGCTGATTTAGCCCCAGCCTAAAAATACTATTGTGAAGATATCTACAGAGACGTACGCAGGACTTTAAAAAGATACTTCACCCCAAGACACACCCACTTAAATTGTTAACCCATTCATTGGCACAGGCACGTATACGTGCTTAAGGATGACGTAATGAAGCAAAACAATTTTTCCCCTAAAGAAGAACGTTAACGCTTCGCTATGGTGTCCAGACCACAGTAATGTATTGTCTTATTGCATATAATTTTAGAATAACATAGCTAATATGTGACTAAGGTAGTCGGGCTTAAAAAAAATTGATGTTGGTTCGAAAAATTGCAAGGGATGTTTCTGTAACTGATGTGGTGGATTTTGCCTGCGACAACTTTTCAAACAAAGAAAGTTAGAAGGAAGGAGTACAGGAGAGATATATATAGCTACCATGAAGTACTACTATCGAGGCTAAAAAGTTAGATTTCCATGCAATAGCTGTTGCTTCGTTGCTTGTTGAGGAAACTACAACTTTTCAAACTGAGAGCTACTAGAGCACTGTAGGCAGCGAAGATACCAACAGCTACGTCAAAGAGATGAAACTTTCTTCTACCCTTGATTGGTGATGGATTATGGTTAGCTTGTTTTGGTGAACACATTTTCCCAATTGAGTTAAGCAAATGAATTATTCATGGCTTTAGATACTCTAGAGTGGGTAATGGACAGAGCAAATTCTCATAACTAAAGTCCGAATCTGCATCAATCATGTGGGCAATCTTAAGCTTGACATTAGGTAGCATCTTGGATGCTAACACCTCCTTCCATCTGTTCAACCCAATAACACAAATCCACTGAAAGATCTTCTAGCTATATCAAAGCCTGATGACTTAGAGAAAGCCTTATAACCCTGTTCAGCAGTGTTATGTATTATATGACAAGGGCAACCCATACCATACAAGTGTGGGCAAAATTCTCTTTGAAGCCTTGTCATAATACCACTACGTCGACCAAAATTTACAGAAGTGTTGTCCATTGAAATGGCAACAACATTATCCCATGACAAAGAATGTTTAACAATAACACTGCCAATAGCAGAAGCAATGGATTCAGCAGTAGCAGCATCTTTCCCAGTGGTGGTACACATATCAAGGTGATTAAACACCACTTTCTTTTGATCAATGCTAAAAAATTTAACAGCAATAGGATTCATCTTTTTAAGCCCGGCATCATTTGAACCATCCACAGATAAAGAGAAGGGCTGCCATTTCAGTTTGTCAGTTACAGACTGAAGAAGAGAGGGGGCTATGGCATCATTTATGATGCAAGCTGTTTTTGCACGACGTGAAGCAAATCCCAAGGCAATTTTGGAATCTGGAAAGCATTGGGCTACTAATGGACTCAAATGATCCATCACTGCTATAGGAATGTGATGCTCAGCAATAAACATGCTAAATTTCACTTCAGCAAAGCGGACCTTAAATTCTTGATAATTAAGCTCACTATCTGAACCTATCATACTTCTTATACTGACCTGCTTTAAACTGCAAGATTCCTTTTTAGCCAGTTTATTCTTCTTGTGCAAGGCATTTTGGATATGTCTGCTCACATCAGCTTCCCATATGCTCACAAGAAATGGCTTTGTCACAAATAACACAAAAGAAAAAATGCTGGTTACCTGGGATGCTCTTAACTTCATTGCCATACTTCTCCACCCATTCAGGCTTAAATTTACATGAAAACGTCTTCTTTTTAACCTGAGACATCTCTGCCGGGCGCTGCTGCTTATAGACAACAAAAATTGCTGACCGTGCAAAATGCGTGGAACTTTAGCAATGTGTGCGTGGATGCTTGGGAAATGGTCAATGCGTGGATTTCCACGCTCAATGCGTGGAGGTTGGCAGGTCTGACATGGTGTGTATCGACCTGAAAGAATAGCAAGCTATGAGAGGGTTCTCTTTGCATGGCTACTTTTTTAATTTGAATACAAGGAGCTTAGAGGTCAAAAGTCATGCTGGGGATTCTTCAACTCCAGAAGGAGCTCGGAAGTGTGACACACCACTATTACATCCTTGGACACTGCACTGTAAAATTGTGAAACTACTTATTTAATAGATTATGATACATAAATAACTTGTGATGCAAATGATGAATGAATATTGCATAAGTTCACTCTCAAAAGTTGCAGAATTTAATGTATCATATCATCTTGAAGAGTAATTGGTACTGTAATGCAATATAATTACAGTAAAAACAATTACAATTACCAATTACTTTGTAGTTATGTAATCATTGTAATTAATTACGAATACAACAATGCACACACACATATATATATATATATATATATATATATATTGTTTATGTATTAGATTCGATAATGGTTGGAGAGTGCAGCTAGGCAGCGGATTGGACTACTTCCAAAATATTAAGGTACTAAAGTATTAAATAACTAATATTGTGTTTTAGCACAAATGTAAAGTGAGCCATTGTGCACTAATAATTCAAACAATTGCCATTACAAGATCTGTATGCAAAATAAACTACAATTATTTACCTTTCCTGAAGTTCATGTTCCAGCTCCTATTCACCCAGCATAGAAAAAGCTTTATAAGATCATTTATTCCAAAAAATACAAGTATCTAGCTATTGACTATTACCTCAATTTTTCCCAAGTAGTGGTAGCTAGCATCTCTTACTATCTATAAATGACCAGTTATAGCTCCAGGCAAAAGTACTCAACTACAAAAAAAAGCACAGGTTTTAAATACGTATGGTAAAGAACTTTCAATGCTATAGTAACCACTCGTCATAACTTTTTTTTGTGACTTGAAAAAACAACAACAAGCATTTCTATGGTATTATCGCATAGCATTCCGTACTGCTGGGGGGTTAAAAGCAGAAAAGGCGGAATTGTTAGTTTAATGTTGCTTTAAATCTTTATTATTCAATAAGTACTATATCATGCAATACTTTTACACACACACACTTGTTCACTTGATATACTAACACACATTTACATTGCAGCTATTCTCTTCATGACTTGATTATTGAACAATAGATATTTAAGTATAGAAATGAACTTCGATAAGTTTGTAAGACCTAACAACATCCCATGACTTTCAGGGACAACCTAATTCAAAGGGGTGAACAATAAATTATCTTGGATGATAGGGTAAGGTTTGCTATACTAAAGGATTTGGTTTAGTGAGAGAATGGGATGAGGTCGACCAACAAGAGAACACAAAAATTCTATGGTCAAAGTACAAAATGACACAAATACATCCACATATATACATGAACAAGCAAATTAAAAATATCCCCAATTTTTTATTACCACAGATAGTGTCTCACTCACTTCACTCCCTCGCCAATAAATATAAATATGAGGAAATCCTCTTCAGGGGTCCATGAGGTTGACCTCCGTATAGTGAAAAATAATCATAATATATAAACGGCAAGATAACTGGTGGGTACGCTGCTTACAGTTATCTGAAGGGTTATTTGCACACAGTATAGACAGCCGGCATCCAGGAAGCAGGATGCAGGTAAGGCTTCAGCCATTGCTGAACACGCTTGGCAGCAGCATCACCATAGGTTGAACTATAATAATCTTACTTTTCTTTTTTAATGATTCATGTGAGGGAACTGGGTTAGTCAGGATTAACTGGAGGCAGGAAAACTGGTGTATATAACTAGAGGTAAGGATGAGGGAATGTAATGCAAGATGGGAAGAAGATATTAGAATAAATGGACACAAATGTAAATGAACACAAATTTTGAATGTAATTAGAAATAAGATAAGAGTGGTTAAACATAAAATAAACATGGGAAAATACACAGAGAAACAAAACCATAATGTAAAATATAAACAGGTAAACCTAATTAGAAATCAGAATAATATGACATGGTGTAATAGTTCAGTTTTTATGCTTGTTGTGTCCCCTGAGGGTCTGCTAATTCTATAATACCATTCTGTGCCAATTACATTAATTTGGTTAAATAAAATAACTTCATAGACTTTTATCTAGCTATAATGAATGAAGAGACATTAGTTTACAGGTAGTTCCTAATACAACAAAATATTTAATCCTGGTTCTTTGTGCTTATTCCTTGCACTTGCATAGCTAAATTGATTGTATTGCAGTTTATATGAATAGTGCTGTCAGTTATAGTCGCTCCCTGAAAAAGTTGGAGTGGCATAGAGGAATTAGAAAATTCGAGGGGGGATTGAATCCAGTTGGTCTTGTTGAGAAGGCACTACTTTCAGGCTTCACTTTCTGATTATAACAACTTAAAATATGAGACGTTTCTTGTTGCTGCTGTAAAGATGCTTATTTATGGGAGTTTGAACTCTTGTAAATTTTTGTGGCCAGAGAGTTTCATTATTTGCATCTCTGAAATGTTAGAGCTAGCTAGGGATGTTATCATTGTCTTTCAAACAGAATGATTGGTTTTCTTCCCTTTCAGAGCTCCTTCTGAAGCAATCATTTTCATGAGTTGTCTGATTATGTCTCTTCCCATCCTTTGATTTTTATATCATTTTGATCCAGGACTGGGCATGTAATTCGCAGCCAAATAAAATGGAGAGTGCTGGCACATCTCTGCTGATTGTTATTTTATGTAGGCTTCAAATAATTGCACTGGACAGCGATCCGGTTTTTCTGGAGTACTCCACATTTTAGGCTTTTAATGGATGAGTGTGGGACCCTTCACCAGTGTGAGTCTTTGTACCTCATTCAGTAAATTCGACATCCTTCATACTGTGTGAGGAACACATGACATCTAAGTCACCACAATGCAATGATCATCAAGTCCTCTCATTCCTAAGTGCAGGCACAAAAGGAACCACACAGTATTTTGTAAGACTTCAGGGTTGCCACTTCCTAAAGCTCCTGAAATCCAAGCTGATCAATTTCAGTGTTTTCTGATATATGAGATGCGTTTAGATAAATTCCCCTTTCCTTCTTTCTTCAGCATCTTCTTACTAACTATGAGTAGCTGTTCAGATGAGCTAAACTCAGAATCTGTTATGATGTTATATGGTTTGTGATTGTCTTTTGTCAGATGTCTATACAAACTTCTTAGAATGGAAGTAAGAGTGCTCGGTTCATACTGACTACCGCTTGCACTCCGCACCCCCCTAATTTGTTGGGTGGAATATTCTCAATTTTCACTTTTCATGTATCCCTTTGCACCAATGATACCAATTCTCAAGTCAGATAATGTTTTCTTTTGAGTACTAGTTTTTTGTGCTTCTCAAAACTTCCGTAACTCCTCATCATCAAGACTAACTGATTGTTCACTGTCAATGCTAGATGGCAGTACTTCTTGCCTTTCACATTCCCTTTCTACTACACCTCGAATATTAGAGAAAAGATTTTCAATGACTTCATCAGGAAAAAAAGAATTGAATGACTTCTTGGCAGCAACCGTTACATTAGTCACCCGGTTTCTATGCCATTCGTGCATGATCAGTACACAATAAATTGTGTCTGGGCTCAACCAGATAAAGGGAGCCTAAAGCAAGCTCAAACAAGCCCCAGTGAAACAATGAACTTGTGAACCACACTTTAATCATATTCATACACAACCCACATGTATCAACAGCACACTATGTCATACATAAGCCATTCATGCATATTCTTTCAGTTGGGATCTAGTAACTCTACCTGTACCTACAACCTTAGTATTGCGAACAATAAGCTAATTATTGACAGTGTCTCTGGCCCTGTTCTTACTGCAATGCAGCCAGAACCTGTGCCACGGAAAGCAGCATTTCTAGCTGCAATCTGTGGCAGTCCTTCCAAGCTACCACACTGTCAGTGGTACCGCTTCAAATTGATTAATCATTGGATTCCATGAATATCACTCGTCTGCCAGTGGCATTTACGTGAGTGCTGCAGGCATGAGTGTAAATGCTGGCCAACAGACTCGTGATATTCTGTGGTATTCAATGATTAATTTATAAATCAATGTTTAGATTCATTTTATGTGTTTGTAGGAAAACTACACTCTTGGTGAATTTGACTTTGATCTACGACCTTGCAAAGAAACTACCATTACAATATCTAAAGATTGAAGTAGCAACTATTATGACAAAGAATCAAGTTAACTTTAATAATGTTACAATCCACACTTGTGTTATGTTGTAATAGAATAGTTTTTTTCTAAAATGATCTTGAATATAATTTTACTGAATGATACTAAGAAGATATTTGTAAGTACACCTCAATTATGTATTACATTGTACTTAAAACATGTTGAAATTTTCTTCAGAGATAAATACATCTAGCTATCTAGATGCATCACTCCTCGATATCTCATGGGGTCATTTCTTTTTGTTTTTTAACATCCTGACTAAGTCTTAGCAAAACACTGTCATTTTCATTGACTTCAGATTGTAGCTAAGGGCAATGTTGCAGACTAGTGTTGTTAAGTTCGAAACTGGTACAAGCATAAGTTTTACATTCTTACATCAATCCCCAAGTTTAAAAATGCTAAAAATGACTGCTTTATGGCAATAACTTCAAATACTGTGAACCCATAATATGAGGTGATTGTCTATAAAATAGTCAAAATGCAAGGTTATTTCAACTTTTCACCAAGGTGGGGGGGGGGGGGGGGGGGGGGGGGGGGGGGGGTGTGGAGTTCCGAATGATAGTAGGCTGCCACCAGAATCAGCTTCGATGGGTAAGACTTCGGAGGGGTTGTAGTTGAGAGCTGCCCTTCGCTTTCCTAATTCTACGCCCAAAGGTTAACTAATTCTTTAAGGTTTTAATAAGAATAATTAATACCACGTTGCCATTACATTAACATAGCATGACTTACTGGTGACGGCCTGTCCAGCCATAATGTATCAAACCAGCGCAGCGCCCACGAGGGAGGATCATGATACAAAACTATACAGGTGCAATGGGTCGGATAAATGTCAATGATCCTAAGTGTAAAGTTATGGAAATGGATGCCAGATAAAAAGGCTCTATAATACAATAATAATACTAATAATTATTTAAATGTTCACAGCTGTGGGGAGGAGACAGTTTAATCAGTAGGGTCTTCCACCACAGGGGGTGGGGGCTAATTTAGACAATGTGAATTTTTAGGGGGGCACATCAACATCAAAAGTTTGTCATCCAATACACCTATAAGATATGCAATTCTATACTATCACTTTGAGTAAAAAAATTTCACTCAAGCTTTATCCTACTTAGCCTTATATACCTTAGCCACTTTACTTATTTGTATTATTGTTAGGTTTTGGGCAAGCAAAGCGATCCCCTCACAAATGAATCTCAATTGATATTTTTATATATAGATACATATATGGCCAAAGTTCAAAGAGGTCAATGTGTGTTCATCCCCAAAGGCTACTTTAAACTGTTAACATTAGAGTGCAAACAAGAATACCTGCAGAATAAATGGCAAAGAGCTACAAAGAAAGAAGAGGAGAGACGTTCGCAGTTAGGTCTTACAAACTTGGTGATGTTTATTTTTTATTCAAATCAAGTGGTAGTGGTAAGTTATCTTGGTTAAGGCGCAGTTTGTCATAGCTATGCACCCTACAAACAAAATTGTTCTTACCTGACAATCCATTGTCCAATAGTCAAGAAGAGAATACAATGTAAGTCTTGTACTTGTAGTAGCACATGACAATTGAGTAAAGCTATAAAAACTCAGCCAAACTATCACGCAAAAACTACAAAGGGAAAAATACAAAAATATCTCCAGACTTAAACACACTGACTAAGGCCTATCCACTATTCCCAGCATGCTCAAGATCCCTATCAGTACTCAGTCTCAAATTCAACCAAAAATGATACAGAATTAAAGAAAAAAGTACAATTACAGAACATAAAACAAAACAAAATAAATGATACACAAAAGCAAGCAAGAACTATAAAAGTATAGACAAGCTTAAGTATAACAGATAAGAAAAATGAAAGTACGAAGTAGTAAAGGAAAATAAAAAGAACTGAACAGAATGAGAGAGTAAAAGAACTGAATAGAATGAGAGTGTTACAAGTATAATGTGAGTGGAATGGAATGGTCATTGTTTAAGATAAGGGCAAGCATGAGAGAGGTAAAGTTAGAATAGAATAATTGTTTGTATGAATGCAGTGAAGGTACGCTAATTAGTGAATAGGTGGTCCATTAGCACCTACTGCTAAATTAATTCGCAGAACCTGTAGTTGAGGAAACATTAGTTGAGGGGTGGGGCTGCTCCAGTACTGGTATATTCAGTGAATAAGTGTGTGTGTATGTGTGTATAAATGTCAGTGTGTTGCTAAAAAATAGCACAAAAATTCTAAAGCAAATGTTTAACAAACTACTTTACTTTATTAGCTATCATTCAATGAAAATTTAAATTTCAGCTTGCTCATCATTTGTGCTGAAGCACAATAGCTACTAGTAAAAGGAAAAAAGTGCAGATAATTCCACAAAAATACTGGGGGAGGATATCTTATTAGTTACAGATGAAATAAGCGAGCTTATTAAACTATAATAGCGTAACTTATACATACCATTATTATAAGTCACTGCGCTGTTTGTATTATCTATTATCTAGTCCAGTTACAAGATTATGAATTTGTCAAGTCTCAGAGTAGCTATATAGCTATAATGGTTCTAGATCCACTGGTATAGCTAAACCATTCTGATGAAAATAGTCTTGTTCATCATGCCATTGAAGTATACAGATTTTGTATTTTATCAGCAGTAACAGCAATTTATTTTATTGCATATTATAGTTTAATAGAAGCAATTCATTTTGCAAAATAATGAAGTAGCTATTCCTACTGGAGGTCAGATAGCTATTTGGGGGTGATGTATGCCGCTTTACTCGTCAGAAGATACCTGCAGGCCCGACACCCCTCAATTTAGTGATGGATCAATCCTTTTTTATCGAAAAAACCGTCTTAGCTGTCCTTATACGCTTTAAAACCTGTCCATTCGCACGGTGATGGATTTGTTATTGTTTTTATTTCTCTTATAACTATAGCAACGGAAAGGTACCGCCCAATTAGGCAAAACAACGGTCGTCATTTGTTCAGATACATTGCACACGCAGCGCATGTGGAAAGAAATGTTGTGGGAGAAGAGGCTTGACGAGCTACAGTGAGTGGTCTGTCATATTGATTAGGTAGGCTCAGGCGTTAGATACTGCGTGAATTAATGCGGCGGTGGTGTAGGGGTGGGATTAATGTGAAATAACTATAATATACTCTACTTTGAATGAGTTGTGCAAGTGTTAGTAGTGTAGGTTTAAACTATTTTAGTTTAATTTGTTGTACATTAAGGCAGTCAATCCAGAGTAACCTTACAAATAATCTGTGGAATATACAATTGAAGCCTATTGTCGAATACTTGTGCTAGCCATTAGTATTTGTAGTAGTCACACGACTGATCAGCGGTGTTGGAAGATATTTAGTAAAGGGGCACGTTTTCTTGGGGTCGGGGGTTTAAAAGTGAGAAGTTGCCTTGTTAGATTATGCCCCACAATTTTGGTGGCCTGAAGCCCCACCCCCCACCCTCTGCCTACGCCACTGCTGATATCAATCATGGTGGCTTTGCCCCTATAGCCTCCTCTACACACTGCCCAGATTGTGTCACAAGCTGCTACGGGTTATTATGACCATGTGAATAAAACACTCAGGTTTACTGGACTGACTGGCAAGTTGAAGGTCTTGCCCTAGTTCAAGCTGGCTCATAACCAACCTGCGAGGCAAGACTTACTGGCAAGTGTTTGTTCTTGACGAAGTCCTCAATATAGATGGAATCAAGCAAGTCAAGTTGTGGTGTACATGTCTCATTTGAGTTGAGTGTCCATCATTTTGGTTGAGGTGATTGTTCAAACTATTTTATGATGATGCCCAGGGCATACCTGATTTAGGTGATGTTTGTGACCTTCCTGTTGTTGCTGTGTGGCTTGCAGGGTGGGGGAGGGGAGAGAATGGACAGGATATGACCTTTGAATGGGACGTGATAGGGGGCTAGTTTCATTAAAAGTCCAGGTGGAGGAGATGGGGTATGAGTGATATGCATCAGTTTTTATTGAACAGGTGAAGGATGTGGACTCCTGTCACATGGTAGTAGACACATGTATGAGCTGGTGATGTTTGTATGTTCTATTGGAACTGTAGTTCTTGGACTTTCTAAGTCTTAGGACAGAGAAATTGTAGGCTGTGGTTTATGCTTTTATCACTTGAGTGATGTCCACCAGTTGTATTACTAATTTCTTTCATGATTAGTTTTCATGTAGCCACAAGATATTTGATGATAGACATTAGGAGCACTCTAGTTCTGCAACATTTACAATAAAGTTGAGTAGCTTCTTATCAAGAAGTGCAACAGTTTTATTATTAATAATAAATAATAATAATATTACTGTTATAACAGAAATTTATTATAGTCAGGGTTTTATCTAGAAAATTTGTTTGGAAAGGGGTGGGAGGAGTTAGGGCATATCCGCCACCCTTAGGCTGCAAGACAAAAAATATTTACAACTAGCAAGTACCCCATCTCATAGTGGCGCTTGACTTATTGCACAGTAAGAATGCAGTAGCATAAGTTATTTTTGTTCATTGTTATCATTCTCTACATCAGTTTCCCTCTCCTGCTCTCTTTTTCCTGAACTATCCAGCTTTTCTTATTATCCCCAACCTTTCCTTTCTTTCACCTTTCTTCTCGAGTCATGGAGTCCCTTCTATTTCTTTGTCTCTCCTGCTTCTGAATATTTCTGTCGTTCTATCATGATTGTGGACTTGGGCTTTGTTGAAATGTTGCCTTCTTTTTCGCACTTTTCCCTTCCTTCTTGAAACATATGCCGCCTTTACTCAGTGATTTCACTAGTCGCCTTCTTGTCCATTCAACCCTCTTTTTAGTGTACTATTAATCACTTTCAACTGAATGGGAGAACCTATTCAAGGTGTCACGATGCTTTACCACCATACTTTTTAAGTTCGTGAATTATTCATGAATACACACTGTCGATCGTTGTTACTGACACACGAGCATATTATTATATAGATTCTTTGAGTAATTAGCATGGCATTATTATGAGTTTGAGTGCTGTAATTTTGAGTACTGCCTAACTGCATACTGCACTCAGATACTATTGAACTGTGATAGGTGCTGGATTCGAATGTTGTGCAACTTTACTAGAGTATCATATTTAGATAGTTTCTTCAAAATTTTCACTATGAGGAGGCGCTTGGCCTCAATTACAGTGTTGGTATGATTATTTAGTACACATTGATTTTTAAGAAATTCTTGAGAATTTTTTTATTTATTGATTGTTCAGGACTTTATACAACAAGATAAGAAGATCACATGTGTGGTAGACTATGCAGTCGAGTAAAAGTGGCTTGCAAGGTTAGGTGGATTCTAAATTTGGAAATATTTTTGAAGGGGAATTATATAATGTATATTATAATATACTAGCATCAAGTACCCCGCCACACAGTGGCGCTTGACGTATTGAAGTTATTTTGCTCAATTATCATTCTCTACTATTGAGTACGGTTAATTAGTTTTCCTCTCCTGCTCTCTTCATTTTAAACTATCTAAGCTTTTCTTATCCCCCACATTTCCTTTCTTTAGTTCTGTCTTCTTGAGTCATAGAGTCCTTTGTCTAATTATCCTGCTTCTTAATCTCTGTCCTACCATCATGATTGTGGACTTACGCTCCACGAAACTTTTGAAACCTACACTGCCTTCCCTCATCTATTCCACCCACTTTTTAGTAACAATTAATCACTCTTTACTGAATGTGATGACTCTTTACCCATTGAAGTAAGGATGATGCTTTGCCAGACTGTTTAAGCTGATGGATTATTCATGAATACACACATGGTCATTGTCGTTATTTGACACACAAGCGTAATATTCAGGGATTCATTTAGAAATCACTTTAAGAGTGGGCGAGGTTGAGTTTGTGCTATCTAAAGGGTGACACAACTTTCGTGCAGAACTATGACGAGAAAGGAGATGGGCATGATTTAAGCATTTCCCTTCACCTTAAATATTCACTTTTTAACTACACATTTTGCTTACGATATTTTAAGAATATTTCAAGGGGGCGAGTGTCTCCCCTGCCCCCCCACCCTTAATGAACCCCTGTTACTATATAGATATTAGTAAATTTTTCAAAATGTTAATGAACAAGTCCGATCCGAGTTTTTTGTTTTTTTTTGGGGGGGGGGGAAGTTCTCTTGTTGCAGTATTTAAAATTGTGAAGTATTATACTATTTTAACCCACATGGCTGAGAGTGTCTGTTGTTACATATAAAATCTTGTAATAGACTGAAAAACTATGTGACGAATAGTTGATTGTAACTTTGAGCTGACATTTGAAGGTGATTGTATCATTCATGTGAGAATTATTTTGCTTGGAGTAACTGACACGTGCTGTGTGTGTTTACTTGACACATCCTTTTTCTAAACATTCTACTGTGATGCACATGCTTGTATGAGAATGTATATATGCATTGATCAATGTTTCATGCATGATTTTATGATCGTAATATTCATACAATTAAACATTCGCTGTGCTATATTTTCTCCAAAGTTCGAAGGGGGATTGGGGGATCCTAGGTTTAACCCCCTCGGTATGTTATAGCTAAGTTGTGCTGAAATAGCAGCTAGCATAAGGCAATTGTATGGGTGCACAATCTATGATATTATCCTATTATTTGCATAGGCTGCAACAACTAGTGGAGTGAGATGACGTAAAATCTAAACTGCTGGAGCTGTTACTTTTGCATATGACATCAGAGGCAGAAGGAGTGGTGAAGAAATCTCATCAATGAAATATCCTGATTGGAAGTGGCAGTAACTAAGGTATGTAAATGATTGGTAAAACAAGAGTATGGACTGAGTAAAGCGAGGGTATGGATTGGGTAAAGTGAGAGTATGAACTGGGTAAAGCTAGAGTATGGACTGGGTAAAGCTAGAGTATGGACTGGGTAAAGTGAGAGTATGGATTGGGTAAAGTGAGTGTATGGACTGGGAATAGCGAGAGTATGGATTGGGTAAAGTGAGAGTATGGACTGGGTATAGCGAGAGTATGGATTGGGTAAAGTGAGAGTATGGATTGGGTAAAGTGAGAGTATGGACTGGGTATAGCGAGAGTATGGATTGGGTAAAGTGAGAGTATGGACTGGGTATAGCGAGAGTATGGATTGGGTAAAGTGAGAGTATGGACTATAAAGCGAGGGTATGGACTGGGTAAAGTGAGAGTATGGATTGGGTAAAGCGAGAGTGTGGACTGGGTAAAGTGAGAGTATGGACTGGGTATAGCGAGAGTATGGATTGGGTAAAGTGAGAGTATGGA